>TARA_R110002020_G_scaffold312101_3_pt1 | contig 81758 bp, 56 predicted proteins | sample TARA_R110002020 | Tara Oceans TARA_R110002020 (sample SAMEA4396489) | marine metagenome | biome: Westerlies Biome; feature: [MES] marine water layer (ENVO:01000295) within the mesopelagic zone...; material: water (ENVO:00002006), including particulate matter (ENVO:01000060) such...
GTACGGCTCAATAAATGGTTGGTTTAAAAGACTGGTGTAATCGACAAAGAACGATAGGATGGTTGTCAGAGAAAAGTGTAAACGTGCAGAAGAAAAGGGAATGGTCAGATTTGCTCTTGTAGGATGCTATAAGCTATAACTTGTTCTGTCTTCACCTAAAAAGTCTTGTGGATTTTCCAAAGTTAGTTTTTATTTGGAAAGGTTCGTACCTAGACAAATCACAGCTGTTATACATAAAAGGTACCTGTAATGACCCCTCTGCCGCACGAATCCTTTCGGGAGGTTTAAAACCAAATATTTAAAAATTACCACATCCGTTAACGACCCTTTAAATCCCTGTCGGGTACTTGTAATGCTCCCGCCGAAGTATGGGAGAGGTTAGGGTGTATTTGGCAGACCGGAAACCCAAAAACTTTCGACTTTGGACTTTGTGTACCGCCCATCAAATTTTGGGGCTAAGATCACCTCTTTTTTGGCTCAGGACTTCACTCTTAAAATGGCCAAGATGTAGAGGGGGAAAAGCCGTATCAAATTCGGGTCTAAAACGGCCCCTTTTTTGGCTCAAAAACCACCTCTTTTTTTTGCCTTAAAAATGCCTAAAATGTAAAAGGGGGCAAAGCCCTATCAAAGCCCTATTAAAGCCCTATCAAAGTCCTACCAAAGTCGGGTATAAAACCGCCCCATTTTTCACCCTAAATTTGCCTCTAAAAAAACCATCAAAAAAACACCATAAAACCCCTCACTTTTAACCCGGTGCCATAAACCATCCAACCGCCCCTGCAGGGCACCTACAAAATGCGGCAACTTTAAAACCTGAAACCAAAGGCATTCGATATAAGGGTTTAATTGGAAGATCGGTCGATTTGAAGATTTTGAAAATCTGCCTCCCGTAGCGCATTTTCGGTCCAACATGGGGGCAATCCAGAACTTGCGACCGGCAATTATAGACCTTAATAGGGGCCCAAAAGCCCTTAATTGAAGTCAACTTTCGTGAAAGTTGGCGGAAAACACGGGCCCGGCCCAAGGCATAATTCACCTCCTTTAGCGGGTCAAAGCAAAACATTTTCTACTTTAGCGATCAAAAGAGCATCATCCACATGGTACAGTACAATCCCAAAGACTGGGCAACCTTTATATTCCGGTTCCATAAGTCCGACACCTTTCGGAAGTTGATCCCCATGATGATCTTCATAGGGCTGTACACCTATGGCGTTGGCTATCTAGAGCTTGAATATTGGAACATGTCCGAAAGGAACCCCCTGTCCAATATCACCGTTATGCATACCATGTTGGGCTTCGTCATCTCCCTGTTGCTGGTCTTTAGGACCAATACGGCCTACGACCGTTGGTGGGAAGGAAGAAAGTTATGGGGCGCATTGGTGAACAACAGCAGGAACCTGGCCATTAAATTAAGTGTTATCCTACAGGACGAGCACGACCATGCATATTTTAGAAAGTCCATCCCGGGGTATTCCTCAATGCTGGCCAAACATTTGACCAACGTGGAAACCAGCAAGCAGCTTTATGAAGGTACCGACCTGGATATCGACCATCACAAACATCGCCCCAACCAAGTGGCTAAAATGATCTTTCAAAAAGTGAACGACCTATATGTCCAACATAAGATAACAGGGGACCAATTGATCGTCCTGAACCAGGAGATCCAGTCGTTTACGGATATATGCGGTGCTTGCGAACGCATAAAGAACACCCCCATACCGTATTCCTATAGCGCCTTTATCAAAAAGTTCATTTTCTTTTATGTGATGACCCTGCCCTTCGGATACGTGTTCAGTTTGGGATATTATGCCGTACCCGTGGTTATCTTTATATTTTATGTGCTGGCCAGTTTGGAACTGATCGCAGAGGAAATCGAGGATCCTTTTGGATTTGATGCGAACGACCTGCCGATCGAAAAAATATCCGCCAACATACGGAGGCACGTAGAGGAAATCTTGTGACGGTGTCCTATTGGGGATCGCTCGTATGGGCCTACCTTGCCGAAAGTGCTACAGAATGGAAAAGGTCATATGGGCCGTTCACACCTTGTGAACGTGCATTGTCAATGCACGCCTTCCTTAGATGAACGGTTGTCCAGGAACCACAATGTCCTAAACGTATCCATTGTTCCAGACCATATTTGGCTGTCCCTTAAGGCCGTGGATGCATTGGTATGCGCGTGGTAATGACATTAAAATTAAAAAACGGGGCAGCAATGTTATCTTTAGGATATCCGATCGTTTGTAAAAGGTAAATTGGGCATGCGACACTTTTTCGGCGGTCCCTACTTCCTTTTCATATGACAAAAAATATAACGCCCCCTCTTTTTGCACAGGAATTTATCCTGATCTATCCTTAGGACGAGTCCGGATCCCCGCCGATCTATGCAAAGCTTTGCATACGGATTTATGGCACTATTTTATCAATTTCGAATTTTTGTCATTATTTTTCTGTCAACTAATAAACTAACTGACTAAAATTATGACAAATGCATTTCTTTACAAAGAGCCGTAACTTTTGAGATAGCACATCAAAAGGATGCCTAAATAGCCATTCCCCTATTTGGGGTTCCCGGAAAACAACATCATTGGAGATCCAAAAAATGGAGAAGTCCGAGCGCCACAAAAGGAGAAGTTTAAGGGTACCACAATAAAAGATATCATAACGAATACTTCACAGGCCAATAACATTATTGTACCCAACTGTCCCTTTATTTGTCCACCTATTTTAATTATTAATCAACCAGAGCAAAAATGAAGAAATCTAAATTTTTATTGTTAGCGTTTTTAACCCTGTTTTGCGCAACGGCATGGGCGCAGACCCAGATTACCGGAGTGGTGACAGATGAGGAAAACATTCCGCTACCAGGTGCCAGTATTATGGTAAAGGGCACCAACAAAGGGGTCGTTACCGATTTTGATGGCCGGTTTGTAATAGATGCCTCGGTAGGGGACATCTTGGAGATTTCATACCTAGGAACAAAACCGCAGACCATAACGGTACAGAACACTTCGGACATCAACGTGGTCCTGGAGTCGGATGCATCCCAGCTGGATGATGTGGTGGTCGTAGGGTACGGCGTTCAGAAGAAGTCGGACGTAACAGGTTCCATTTCTTCCGTAAAAAGTGAGGACTTTAACAAAGGGGTGGTCACCAACCCCGGCCAGCTTTTGCAGGGCAAGGTAACCGGTGTCAATGTGACCTCCGTTAGTGGGGAGCCCGGTGCATCCCAGAACATTATTATTCGTGGACTTGGAAGTTTACGTTCGGGGACCACGCCGCTATTTGTAGTGGACGGGTTTGTACTGGACAACAGCGATACGGGGGTTGCCTCCAACCCGCTTAACTTTATCAATCCACAGGATATCGCTTCCATGGATGTGTTAAAGGATGCCTCTGCGGCCGCCATTTATGGGGCGCGTGCCGCCAATGGGGTAATTGTGATCACCACCAAAAAAGGTAAGGATGGAAAGGCCGAAATGAACCTGTCGGTTTCTACTGCCATGTCTACCTTGGCCAATAGGATGGACATCTTCAGCGCCAATGAGTTTAGACAGCAGGTCGCGGCCGTAGGTGGGGTATTGGTGGACGGCGGTGCCAATACCGATTGGCAGGATGAGCTAACTCGCACGGCCATTTCCAAAAACGTTAACTTCTCCATGAGCGGTGGGGCGGCCGATAAATTTTCCTACTACGTATCCACCGGGGTGGACGACCAAGAGGGGATCTTTAATGAAAGTGCCCTAAAAAGGTATTCCGGAAGGGTAAACCTTAACCAAAAGGCATTTGATGGGCGTTTTAACGTTGATTTTAACCTGACCGCCTCCAGGACCGTGAACGATCGGCCCAATATTGGGGACATGACCGTGGATATGTTGCAGTTGAACCCTACCATCCCGGTCTATACAAATGGGGAACCTACCTTGTTCGATGACCGATTGAATCCGATTGTCCGCAACCAGATCTATTCAGATGTGGCCAACAGCAACCGAATGTTGGCAAATATCGCCCCTTCCATCGAAATCTTGAAAGGGTTTACCTATAGGGCCAACCTTGGGGTGGATTATTCCACTACGGAGCGGGATGTACAGACCAAACCCTATGCCCTATTGGAGAGCCTTGTTGAGGGTACCTTAAGTACTTATTATACCACCAATAGAAATTCCTTGGTAGAGAACACCCTGACCTATACCTATAACCAAGGGGACCATAATTTTACGATGCTGGCAGGGCACTCCTACCAAAAAGTATACGTACAACAAAAACGCTTTGATATGAGGGGCTTTGCCCTTAACGATATCGATCCCAAATTTCAGGACCAGATCAGTAGTGAGGAAAATCCCACTGTCCTAAGCAGCTTTGCCTATCAAAATGAACTCCAATCCTATTTTGGAAGGCTCAATTATGGGTATGCGGACAAGTACCTGTTGACCGCCACCATGCGTGCCGACGGATCTTCAAAGTTCGGGGCCAACAATAAATATGGGTATTTCCCATCGGTGGCCCTTGGCTGGAACATCAGTAAGGAAGATATTCTTGCGAACAGCAGTGTGATCAACAATTTAAAGTTGCGTGCCTCTTGGGGACAGACCGGGAACCAGGAAGGTATTGATAGCAAGGTGAGCTTGGCAAGTTATACGGATAGTAAGGGCGGTAACGACTCCTATCCCCTGGATCCAAATGCCGATACCATTGATGACTATCCTTTTGGTACGGTTCCGGTACGTACGGCCAATCCCGACCTAAAATGGGAAGTGTCCACCCAGACCAACGTGGGATTGGATTTTGGCCTCTTCGGCAATAAAATAACGGGTACCCTTGACTATTTTAACAAGGTGACCAGCGATGTGGTCCTACTGGCCAATCGGATCGATCCCATCCAGCCGACCACAAAAATCTGGACCAACATTCCGGATATGGAAATAAAAAATACCGGAATAGAATTGGCATTGGATTACAGGTTATTGCTCGGGGAGGACCTGATGTTCAATTTTGGGGGGAACATGAGCTATATAGAAAACAAGGTGACCGATTCCCAATTCGCCGTCATAACCACGGGTGCCGCACAGGGCGCAGGACAGACCGGGGCTACCATCAACGGTTATTTGAACAACGAGCCCGTGGGTACCTTTTATATGAAGGAATTTGTCGGAATAGGGGCCGATGGTCTAAACCAGTTCAGGGACGTGAACGGAGATGGGGCAATTTTGGACGATGACCGTATCGCAGTGGGCAGCGCCCTTCCGGATATATTGTATGCCTTCTACTTTAAGATGAACTATAAAGACTTTGACCTAAGCCTTAATTTTAATGGCGTTTCGGGCAATAAGATCTTTAACCATACCGCGCTGTCCCTATTTTCAAAAGGACAGTTGAGCAGAAATTTGAACGCTACCGATTTTGCCACACAGTTCCCCAACGAGGACAATAGCAACTCCAACGAGGTTTCCACACGTTATTTGGAGGATGGCAGCTTCCTTCGCTTGAACAATGCTACCTTGGGGTATAACATACGTCCGCAAAAACTTGGTTTGGGAGAGTTGGTGAACAATGTCCGTTTTACCCTTACGGGCCAGAACCTGTTCGTGATCACCGATTATTCCGGCTTTGATCCAGAGATCAATACGGGAAATACCATAGATGGTATCCAGACCTTCGGAATAGACCGTTTCACATATCCTTCCCCTAGGACCGTGTTATTGGGCTTAAACCTATCATTCTAATAAAAAAAATCGCTATAATGAAAAATAACTTTTTTATCACAACATTGGTATTCTGTTCCCTGTTGAACTGGAACTGTACCGACCTGGAAGAGGAATTGTACGACGAGACCCTAACGGGGGCCCAAGCAGAAGTGATCAGTGGGGCCATTGCCCCGGCTTATGGATATATAGCATGGACCTGGAGACATACCAATTATTACGGGTTACAGCTTATTCCCTCGGATGAGGCCATTCTTCCTTACAGGGGGGGTGTAGACTGGTTCGATGGTGGTAAATTCTTGGCTACCAACGCGCATACATATACCCCAAGTAACGACCTTGTGGGCAGTAGCTGGAACGAACTGACCACCAATATCTCCAGGACCCTGTCCGCTATTGAGGTGTTGACCCCTTTGGCCGATGAAGGAAATACGGAGGCCGCTGCCGCGCTTTACGAAATGAAGGCGCTAAGGGCCTATTTGAACATGTTGCTGTTGGACAGTTGGGGCATTGTCCTAAGAAAGGAATCTTCCACGCAACTTTCGGAAGTGTTAAGGACCCAGGACGCCATTGATTATATCCAAAGCGAACTGTTGTCCGTAGTGGATGTGATCAATAAGGACAAAGGCCCGGGCAGGATGACCCAAGCTGCCGTATGGGGGCTATTGGCGCGACTTCACCTGAACGCCGCCGTATATCGTGACCCTTATGGTACGCCCAACTTTACAACGGAGGATATGGATCTGGTAATAGATTACGCCGACAATATTATCAATTCAGGGAATTTTGGATTGTCACCCGAATATTTTGATCTGTTCAATGATGATAACAACAGCAATTCTGAGCTTATCTTTGCCGTAGATCAGCGAGGGGTATTGGAAAATGAGGAAAGCCGTTGGACCTACTGGTCAATTGCGGGTTCCGTCTGGGGAAGGCTGGAGTTTCCAAGTTCCGATGGAACCGATGGTCCTGCGATCACCCCTGATTTTTACCAGACCTGGGTATCGGCCTATGGCAATGAGGACCCTGCCGAAGCGGATGCGCGTTTTTACCAACAGAACCAACAGATTCCAGAGGAATTACAGGATCTTACGGGCCTGTCCCCTTTAAACGATGAGGACCACTACTACTGTGCGGACGTGGCCACCTATGAAATGAATAGGGGGATTCTACGTGGGGTCCAATGGGGACCCAGAAAGGATGCCGCTGGTGCGTTCATAACCTGCGATGAAGGTGTTCGCATCTATCCGGTAAAACAAATAAAAGGAAATGGCCCAGATCGCGACGTGGCATATGTGAACCATACGGAGCAAATTGACTTTACCAATGAAGGTTCCTATCACAATACGGGATATCGGGTTTCCAAATATCAGTTTAGCCGTACCTCCGCAAATGCCAATACGTTCAGCAGTGTGGATCTTGTAATGATGCGTTTGGCGGAAATCTACCTAATGCGCGCCGAGGCAAAATTGAGAAACGGCGATACCGCCGGGGCCTTGGCCGATGTGAACTTTGTAAGGGCGTCCAGAACCGCACGCCCGGCACAAACACCTCCTGCCCTGACTTCCATTGACCTCGACATCATGTTCCGCGAACGTGGGTTTGAACTGTATTGGGAAGGCTTTAGACGTGGTGACCAGATCCGCTTCGGGAAATATGAGGATACTTGGACGGAAAAGACCGATTCCGATGTAAACAAGAGGTTGTTCCCCATACCGCAGAGCGCAGTGGATGCAGCTTCCGGAATTGACGGATTTTTGGAACAGAACCCAGGCTATTAACATTTTTATCAATTTAAAAGTACGGCAAGGAACTAAAATTCCTTGCCGTATTTTATTTTTTACATCTTGAAATCTTGAAAAACAAATGAATTCAACATTCAGACTATTTGTACTATTCCTGGTCCTACTTCAATTTGGTTGTAAAGCAACCTCCACCACCACCCCCACGGAAAACAACTCCAAAAAGGAAGAACCATTAAGTGTGATCCTGATGATCGGTGACGGAATGGGCATCCCACAGATTTCCACTGCCTTTTATTTCGGGGAAGAAACTCCGAATTTTGAACGTTTTGAAAGTATTGGCCTGCACAGATCGGCTTCCGTCAGCCATTGGATAACCGATTCCGCAGCGGGGGCAACGGCCTTTTCGATCGGGGAGAAAACCTATAAACGGGCCATTGGCGTTTCTAGGGATACCGTTCCCAAAGAGACCATTTTGGAACTTCTTAAAAAACGGGGGTACCAAACCGGACTTATAAGCCTTACGTCCATTACCCATGCCACGCCCGCCAGCTTTTATGCGCATGTAAAAGATCGCGACCTGCACGAGAAGATCGCCGAACAACTGGTAAATGCCGACATCGATTTTCTTGCGGGCGGGGGAAGGAAATATTTTGATCAAAGGAGCGACGGCAAGGACTTTTTTAAGGAACTGATCGATAAAGATTATCACCTTGATACCTTGGCCCTTTCAAAACCGATACCGGAAAAACAGAACGCCTTTATTATTGCGGACGAAGGCCTGCCCTCCGTAATCGATGGAAGAGGGGATTTTTTAAAAGAGGCCAGTATAAGTGCCCTTAACTATTTTGAACATAGCGAAAAGCCCTTTTTTATGATGATAGAGGGTTCCTATATCGATTGGGGGGGGCATGATGAAAATGCCGAGATGATGATTGGGGAAGTGAGGGACTTCGATGACACTTTGGGAGCGGTCCTGGATTATGTGGAAACACATCCAAATACCTTATTGGTGGTTACCGCAGATCATGAAACGGGTGGGGTGAGCATAGGCAAATTTTATGAAAAGGATAAGACTACCGGAAAACAAAAAGAGGTGCCCCAAAAGGTTGCTGTCTATTTTAACTCGGACCAGCATAGCGGGGAATTGATCCCGGTATTCGCCAAAGGAAAGGGCGCGGTAAATTTTCAGGGCATCTATGAAAACAATGATATTTACCACAAGATCCTAAAGGCCATTTCGTCTTCAAATGGTCCCGTTAAGTAAGATTTCCTATGGGCCGGAACATAGGCTGGGATTCGGTTATCCGCTCTATGCCACACGGGCTTGCTAGGAAGTTCTTCGCTGGGATAAAATAGTGATCGGGCATGCCAAAGATTATCTTATGGCCTTGTTCGATCACTTATCATTTGCAACTTGGTTGCATCATAATCTGCCTATCTTTGTATCGTGAAATTGATTACCGTCATATTATCCTTTTACTTTTTGGCACTGAACATAGTGCCATGCAGCGATATGGAGGGTACTGATGATGACGGGCCAATGATCGCTGTGAACGGGTTCGGTGAAGAACATCCACACGGTTCCGGTGATCTGTGTTCCCCTTTCTGCCAATGCCATTGCTGCCATTCGCACACAATAGATATGGGCCCGACCGTTTTTAAAACGATCCGACAACCCGTTGCACAAGAACTCTTTTTTCATTTCGATAGTTTGGGCAAGGACATCCATCCTTCCCTTTTCCAGCCTCCCCGCGCATAATTCGGTTTTAGTGAGGGATCCGTATGCCCTTTTTTAAGTTTTCCTTCGATTTCCGAGGGAAGCACAGCTTCATTTTTAACCGAAAAATGCCCTTCTCAAATGATCGATAAAATCATCGATTTTTCAATCGATAATAAATTTATTATTGGTCTGCTCACGCTTGCACTTATTGGAGCAGGTATATGGAGTATGGCCCAGGTACCCATAGATGCGGTGCCCGACATCACCAACAACCAAGTACAGGTCATTACGCAATCGCCTAATTTGGGAACGGGGGATATGGAACAGTTTGTGACCTATCCCATTGAAATTGCAATGGGCAATCTGCCCAACGTGAAGGAGATCCGTTCGGTTTCCCGATTTGGTCTATCCGTGGTAACCATTGTCTTTGATGACAACATGGGCACCTATTTGCCCCGGCAACTGGTGGCCGAAAAACTACCGGAAGTCCGGGAACGGATACCCATGGGATTCGGTGTACCTGCTATGGGCCCTATCACAACAGGGCTCGGGGAAATTTATCAATACATTTTGGAAGTGGATGATACTTCCGAAAAGGAATATTCCCCTACCGAACTGCGCACCGTTCAAGATTGGATCGTCCGTAGACAAATGTCCATGGTTCCGGGTGTAGTGGAGGTCAATGCTTTTGGGGGCGATCAAAAGCAATATGAAGTGTCGGTGGACCCGAACCAACTTCGCGCCATGGGGATAACCATATCGGAGGTGTATACCGCCTTGGAAAACAACAACCGGAATACGGGCGGTGCCTACATTGAACGGAACCATCAGGCGATTTTTATCCGTGGCGAAGGTCTGGCCAGAACTGTAGACGATATCGAGAACATGGTGGTCAAGAACTCCAATGGCATCCCCATAAAAGTAAAGGACGTGGGCACGGTCGGTATGGGCAGTGCCGTCCGCTACGGTGCCTTGACCAAAGATGGAAAAGGGGAGGCAGTCGGCGGAATGATATTGATGCTGAAAGGGGCAAATTCCAATGAGGTCATCCAAAATGTAAAGGAGCGCATGGAACAGATTCAGCAATCCCTTCCAAAAGGAATTACCATTATGCCTTTTCTTGACCGTAGCGAACTGATCGCCAAGACCACTGGAACGGTAACGGGAAACCTGATGGAAGGTGGCCTGATCGTCATTTTCGTGCTGGTCCTGCTGTTGGGAAATTGGCGTGGTGGCCTGATCGTCGCTTCTACCATTCCGCTTTCTTTATTGTTTGCCTTCATCCTGATGAACGTTTTTGATGTTTGGGCCAATTTGATGAGCCTGGGGGCGATCGACTTCGGCATTATCGTGGATGGGGCTGTCATAATTGTGGAAAGCACTGTTTTCCTAATGTACGGGTACCTCTCCAAAAAGAAAACCATGAACAGGGAAACACGTGACGGGATCGCTTCCAAAGCTTCCAAAAAGATGATGAATGCGGCCTTTTTTGGGCAGCTGATCATCCTGATCGTTTTTCTCCCCATCCTTGCGCTGGAAGGGGTAGAGGGAAAAATGTTCCGGCCAATGGCACTGACGTTCATTTTTGCGATGATCGGCGCCATGTTATTATGCCTGACCTATGTACCCATGATCTGCGCATTGTTTCTAAGAGCCCCTAAAAACAATAAAAATTCCTGGGGCGATAAATTCGTGTTCTGGATAGAAAGGAGGTACGAACCCCTATTGACAAAATCCTTAAATAAGGGTAAACCCATAATTGGTACGGCCATTGGCCTATTTGCAATCGCGGTAGTGGTCTTTGCACAAATGGGCGGGGAATTCATTCCGCAACTGGACGAGGGGGATATAGCATTCCACGCCATACTGAAACCTGGGAGCTCCCTTTCGGAAACTATAGGGACCACTACCAAAATAGAAAGTATCGTAAAGGCGGAATTTCCCGAGGTGGAAACGATCATCAGCCGTATCGGGGTGGCCGATGTCCCCACCGACCCGATGCCAATGGACATAGCCGATGTGTTCGTTATCCTTGGACCAAAAGATGAATGGGTGTCCGCACGCTCCAAGGAAGAAATGGTCATGAAGATGAAAGAGGCCATCAGCATCGTACCCGGTGTAAATTATGAATTTACACAGCCCATAGAAATGCGCTTCAACGAATTGCTTACTGGGGTCCGTGAAGATGTGGCCATTAAATTGTTCGGGGAAGATCTGGACATTTTGGCAAGCAAAGCAGAGGAAATGGGCAAAATCATTGCTTCCGTACCAGGGGTTGCCGATATGAAGGTGGAAGCCACGGAAGGACTTCCACAAATTACGATCCACTATGATCGCCATAAAGTGGCACAGTACGGTCTGCAGATCGACCAACTCAATGGGGTGGTCCAGGCCGCCTTTGCCGGGGGACAGGCGGGCGTGATTTTCGAGGGCGAGAAACGCTTCGGTCTGGTCCTGCGGTTACGGGAGGAAAGTAGAAAGGACATCAACGATATAAAGAATCTTTTTATAACGCTTCCAAATGGGTCCCAAATTCCCTTGCGTGAGATTGCCGATATCAGTTACGAAACCGGACCCATGCAGATCGGTCGGGACAATACCAATCGAAGGACCTATGTGGGCATTAATATCAGAGATCGTGATGTAAAATCGGTCGTGGAAGATATTAAGGGAAAACTAGGGACAAATTTTGAACTGCCTGCCGGATACTACATCCGCTATGGGGGTGCCTTTGAAAATCTGGAAAGGGCCAGTATGCGCTTACGGACAGTGGTTCCCATCGCCTTGTTGCTCATCTTTATCCTAATTTATTTTGCGCTCAAATCCGTTCCGCAGACCATAATGATCTACCTCGCCATTCCGATGGCGACCATTGGTGGCGTTTTTGCCCTTTGGTCGCGCGATATGCCGTTCAGTATTTCGGCAGGTGTAGGGTTCATCGTATTGTTCGGCGTGGCAGTGCTGAACAGTCTGGTGATGATCAGTGGCCTTAACGAGTTAAAGGAAGAGGGCGTGACCGATCTGAAAGAACGGATCGTTAAGGGTACAAAAAGACGTATACGTCCCATTATGTTGACCGCACTTACCGATATTTTAGGGTTCCTTCCCATGGCTATTTCATCCTCCCCAGGTGCGGAGGTACAGAGACCCTTGGCCACTGTGGTCATTGGGGGGCTCATTACGTCCACCTTGCTTACCCTGTTCATCCTTCCCATCTTCTACCAATGGGTGGAACGCCGTTCCGCACGGGTCAGGGACAATACAAAATGGGTTAAGGCAACTACGGTCCTTTGTATATTGTTCGCCACCGGTATGCAGGCCCAACAACTTCCCACGGATTCCTTACCAATGGTTTCTTTGGAACAGGCCGTCGCCATTTCCAAGGAGCATTATCCCTTGCTCAAGGCAGATCGTCTGAAAATAGAGAAACAGACCGCCTTAAAAACCAATGCGTACGATTTTGGCAATACCCAAGTGTTTACCGGAGGGGAGGAAATAAATGGGGATCAAGGTATCTATACCACGATCGGGGTGGGCCAGCAGAATATCGACCTATTCGGTATCGGCCCAAAAAAGCGACTGCAACAACAGCGTGTTCAACTGGCAGAAGCAAACCTTGACCTGTCCGAACTTCAAGTGGAGCAGGAAGTGAAAAAAGCGTGGTCAGAAACGTTTTTGGCAAAACGGAAATTAGTGCTCTATAAGGAACTGGATTCCATTTATGGGAAATTCTTGACCGCAATTGAACTCAACTTGGAGGTGGAGGCCATATCCCGATTGGAATTTACTTCGGCAAAAAACCAGGCCCTGCAGATTGGGAACGAATTGATAAAGGCAGAAAGCGATTATTCGATCTCATTGCAACAACTTAACCTGTGGTTGGCTTCCAAAACAATATATACCGTCCCTGATGAACTGCACGAACCTAAGCTTACCGTTTTGGAGACCGATTTTCAGATACGGCAACATCCGGAATTTAGGCTATCAGAGAATAAGATTGCTGAATCCGAAGCTGACTTCAATGCGGCAAATGCCGATTTACTGCCCAAGTTCAGCATTCAGGGCGGACTTCAACAGATCAATGGTAACAGCGGCTTCCAAAGTTACCAGGCAGGTGTTTCCGTACCCTTGTTTTCGGGTCCTGAACGCGGACGTAGGAAGGCGGCAAAACTGGAAATGGAAATTGCCGCGACCAATGCCGACTTTAAACGACAACATCTCCTGTCGGAATATGGACAGGCTTTGCAGGCCTATCAAAAGTGGTTGACATCATGGCGTTTCTACCATGGGAAAGCACTGCCCCTTGCAAAGGAACAGCGCACTGGCGCATTGTACGCCTACACCGAAGGTGCCGTGGATTATGCCGCCTTTACACAAATGATCGGGGATGCGATAAAGACCGAAATGGACGCCTTGGAAACACTTGACAATTATTTGAAATCCGTATTCAAACTTCAATATTATACCAATTTATAAAGATGAAATATATATCAAAACACACCCTTTTAGGGTACATGGTATTACTCTCGGGCCTTTTGGGTTGCGGGGATTCCGTAAAGGGTACGAAAGGGCCGAACGACGAGGATGCGGAAACCGGTTTACTGAAAAAAGGCAGTGGCAGTGCGGAGGTGATGTTCACCGCCCGGCAATACGATGCCCTGCAAATGAAGGTGGACACGCTTGCCCAACGAAATATGAGCGGGTATGTAGAAGCAAATGGGCGTTTGGAGGTACCCCCACAGAACGAGGCGACCATCACCTCCATAATAGGTGCCAATGTGGTATCCATTGAGGTCATTGAGGGGGATAAGGTGCTCAAGAACCAGGTGGTGGCCTATCTATCGCACCCCAATATCATCCAAAAGCAGACCGATTACCTAAATGCCCATAGCACGGAGCAGTTCTTAAAAAAGGAATACGAACGTCAAAAAAAGCTTTATGAAGCCGGTGTGGGTTCTGGAATGGCCTTTCAAAAGGCCGAGGCCGATTATAAGGTAGCCAAGGCGATGGCCAGTGGACTTGAAGCGCAGTTGAGGCAGTTTAACATCAATACGTCCGGCGTTCGTAACGGTACCATTTATCAACGGGTAGCCCTGCTCAGTCCCATTGAAGGTTTTGTGCAGAAGGTGCAAGTAAGGACAGGGCAATATGTGGAACCCCAGACCGATCTTTTTGAAATTGTGAACACCCATCACGTGCATGCCGATCTGATGGTCTTTGAAAAGGATGTAAACAAAGTAAGGGAAGGGCAAAAAGTACGCTTTCAGGTGCAATCCATCCCTGGCAATGAAATGAGCGCTGAAATTTATTCGGTAAGCAAGAGCTTTGAAGAAGGCCCAAAAGCGGTGCACGTACATGCTGAAATTGAGAATAAAGAGGGCAACCTAATTCCTGGAATGTACATTCAGGGCCGAATAGAGGTCGAAAAAACGAAAACACTGGCCATACCAGAAAGCGCAATTGCCCAAGATGGTGGAAGATCATTTGTTTTTACGGCAGAAAAAGAAGGTGGTGATTGGAGTTTTAGGCCCTTGGAAATCACTACAGGTACAAAAGATGGGTATTGGGTAGCCATCAACCTTGTGGAACCCGGGCAAACAAATCAAAAATTTGCCTTCAATAACGCATACTATCTAATGGCCGAAATGAAAAAGGGCGAAGCGGAACACGATCACTGATAACATGGGCGAAATAGAAAAATTGCTGGAAGATAGAAAAGTGCGTCCTACAGCGATGCGTATCCTGATCTATAAGTTTATGGCACAAACGGAAACCGCCGTGGCCTTGACCGATATTGAGGGAGCTTTTGCAAGGGCGGACAGGACAACCCTATACCGGACCCTAAAAACATTTGAGGAAAAAGGCATCGTACACCAAATAGACGATGGAACGGGTATTTCAAAATTTGCACTTTGCGAGGCAGGGTGCAACTGTAGTGTGGAACAGGACCTACACCTTCATTTCCATTGTAGCAACTGTCAAGAAACGATCTGTCTAACGGAGCATAAGATACCACATATCAATCTGCCGGAGGGCTATATAACGGAGAATGCCAATCTGGTATTAAAAGGCATTTGCGAGAAATGTAGTGGCCGTTAAATGCACTTTCATTGCACCGAAACAATGTTTATATTCATAGCTGTATGAAAATTATAGGGATAATGACACTATTGTTCATCAGGTGTAAATACAAGGACATGGAAAGCGTCGCTCATGGAAAGCTTCAAAAAAAGCAAGTGGGGACAGGCACCTTTCCCGAAAAAAAGCTGTCAAATTTTTCGGATATATGCTACACTCCAACATCATTTTTGCCCTTGATATTGCAGAAACCCCTAAAATCCTAAGATAAATGGGACACGATCACCACCACCATCGATCAGGTAAAAACCTGAAACTGGCATTCTTTCTGAACCTTGGATTTACGATTTTGGAATTCATTGGCGGATTATATGTAAATAGCATCGCCATAATATCCGATGCCGTGCACGATCTGGGCGATAGCCTTTCCTTGGGAACCGCATGGTATCTGGACAGGAAATCGGGGCAAAGGTCCGACGCAAAGTTTTCCTTTGGTTACCGAAGGTTCTCCCTTTTGGGCGCACTCATCAATAGTCTGGTACTTATCGCAGGTTCCGTGTATGTCATCTATGAGGCCGTGGGCAGGATTTTAGAGCCACAACATTCGGATGCAAAGGGGATGATGCTTTTTGCTGTCATTGGCGTGGCGGTCAACGGATATGCTGCTTACAAGCTTAGCGGAGGAAAATCCATGAACGAAAAAGTGGTGTCCTGGCATCTTCTGGAAGATGTCCTGGGTTGGGTGGCCGTCCTGATCGTTGCCATCGTATTGTACTTTAAGGATATCCATTATCTGGACCCTGCACTATCCTTGTTGATAACCCTGTATATCCTGTACAACGTCACCAAACGGTTGAAGGACACCCTGTTCCTGTTTCTACAGGGTGTTCCAAAGGATATCAGCTTGGAGGACATAAAGTCGAAAATCATGAAAGTGGCCCATATTGCCTCCATGCACCACACGCACCTTTGGTCTTTGGAAGGGGAACACCATGTCTTCACTTCCCACCTTAAATTGAAGGATATTAGCGAGTTCAGTGAAATTACCAAGACCAAAGAGGAGGTCAAGAAGATTTTAAGGGAATATAACTTTGATCATTACACCATTGAAACAGAACTGGATGATGAAACCTGTTCCCTGAACGGGGATTAAAAATGCCTATGACCGGCAAGGATCGATTAGGACATCACTTCCCTGTTCAACAGGTTTTCAACGGGCATTTCCCCATAAAACTGAAGAATGTTCCTTGCGGCTACCTCGCTCATGCCCAACCTGGCGGTTACCGTGGCGGACCCAATATGCGGCAACACGCACACATTGGGCATCCCCAATAAGGGGTTGTCGGCATTCATGGGCTCGGGATCTGTTACATCCAGACCGGCGCCCCATATGGTACCATCCTCCAAGGCGACGATGAGGTCCTTTTCATTATGGATCGGCCCCCGTGCAGTATTGATAAAGATCGCTTGGGACCTCATTTGTCCAAAAGCACGTTTGTCGAACGTATTGGCGGTTTCCGGGCTCAGGTTGCTGTGAACGCTGATCACATCACTTTGCGAAAGCAGTTCCCCAAACTCCACATACTTGGCGCCCAATTCCCGTTCCGCTTGTACATTTCTACTTCTATTATGGTAAATCACCTTCATGTTATAGGCTCCCACACATTTTTTCGCCATCAAATGGCCTATCTGGCCCAGACCAAATATGCCCACTGTTTTATCGTTCAGTTCAATTCCCAAATTAGCGGTGAGGTCATTGTGCTTCCATTTGTCACTGCCGATAATTTTATGGTTCTGGAACATGTTCCGGGATACCGCGATCATCAGTCCAAAAGCAATATCGGCCGTGGCATTGCTCAATACCCCTGGGGCATTGGCAACGGCGATATGGTGTTTGGTGGCCTCCGAAATGGAGATATTATCGTACCCTACGGCAAATTGTGAAACAATATCCAAGTGTGAAGCCTCCCTGAAGAATCGGGCATCCAACTTGTCCCAACTGGAACACAAAAGGGCATGGTGCTCTTTGGCGGTGGTTATCAGTTCCTCAGGCTCCATGGGAAATTCCTTTTCCCAAAGGGTAACCTCAAATCCGGCATCCCTTAAAAGGTCAATGCCGTTTTTGGGTATTTTTCGGGTAACCAGTACTTTCTTTATGGCCATATGTTAAGGTACATCGGTGAAATACAAAGATACGTCCATGTACACACTTCTGCAATTGCTCCCTAAATCGATTTATCATTAATGGGCTAAAATACCAATTCACCCTTGGATTTTTGACATGATTGCATATATTGCGGCCATGGTATTCCCACAGACAGACTCCCATGAAAAAAACAATTTCCATTTCCCATAGCTCTAAGACGTTAAAAACGGGCCTTTTAAGGACGATGGTACCGCATATTTTTCTACTGCTTGCCATTTCCCTTCAGGCCCAAGTACCTGTTGATCTCAGTGACCATAACAGAAGGGGACCAACAACCGCAACAGTGCAGAGCAATGTACTGGAGATCGGTTGGCCGACCGGAACCGATGCAACGGGAAAGCTTTTCATAGATCTTACAGCGGGGAACCCGCTTTTTAAAAGTATACAATTGCAAAAGAAGGGACTTTGGAAAGAGATCGCCACCGGTCTTGACCCCCAATTTATCCTTACCGAAGGAATACGGGACCTGGAAAAACGCGGGGGATGGAACATTTTTTTCGATGTTACCGCATACCGCCCCTATAAGGCCCACACCGTTGTAAGGGATATTCGCCAAGTAAAGGTGCTGAGCGAAGGGTCCAGGACCCGAATCGTGATGGGGGACGTAAAAGCGGGCAATTTTAAGGGAACCTTGGAACTGACCTTGTTCAATGGGAGCCCCTTGTTGAATATGGCCGCCGTGGTGTCCACCCAAGAGGATGCCAAGGCCATTATTTACGACGCTGGCTTAACGGGGAGCAAAACGGAATGGGAAGAAATTTTTTGGGCAGATCCGGAAGGGTATTTGGAAAGTGCCACCAATATCGAACGGACCGACAGTAAAAATGTGGCCGTAAAATACAGGACCATAATTGGCGAGACCACCACGGGCAGCTTGGCTGTCTTTCCCCCGCCCCACCAATACTTCTATCCTTTGGACAATGCCTATAACCTCAAGTACACTTGGTACGGCCGCAACTATAGGGAAATGTTGCCCGAATTTGGTATAGGGATACGTCAGGACCTATTGGGCGACCGCAGGCATGTACCCTGGTTCAATGCCCCTCCCGGTACCGAGCAACGTCTTAATTTCTTTGTGGTACTAAGTGAGGAAAAGGATGGTAAGGCCCTTCAAGAAGTAAAGCGGTTTACAAATGCCGATTTTTATAGGCCACTGCCCGGTCATTATACCATGGCGAGCCATTTCCATACGGAGCATATCGCGGATGTGCTCACCCATAAACCCTTGCCCGAAATTCCCGGACACGTTAAGGCGCTTCGGAATACGGGTGTCAACATAATGCATCTGGGAGAGTTCCACCTGGCGGGAAACCCATGGGATGAGGGCCCTAGGCGACTGGAGGAATTCCAAAAAATGTTCGAGGAATGCGAAAGGCTCTCCGGGGGCGATTTTCTCATGTTGCCCGGGGAAGAGCCCAACAGCCATTTTGGAGGGCATTGGATGAATCTTTTCCCAAAGCCCGTACATTGGATCATGTCCAGGGAGGAAGATGATCCCTTTGTGGAAACCGATCCTACCTATGGGAAGGTCTATCGGGTGGGAAATAAGGAGGAAATGTTGAAACTTTTGGAACTGGAAAACGGACTGGCGTGGACCGCCCATGCCAGAATAAAAGGTTCCACAGGGTTTCCGGACCAATATAAGGACGAAGCGTTTTTTAGGTCGGACCGGTTTTTGGGAGCTGCCTGGAAATCCATGCCCGCCGACCTCTCCCAAGAGCGCTTGGGCAAAAGGGTCCTGGATGTTATGGACGATATGGCCAATTGGGGCCAGAAGAAATACGTGATCGGCGAGGCCGACCTGTTTAAATTGGAACCGGGATACGAGCTGTACGCCAATATGAACATCAATTACCTTCAAATGGAGGAACTTCCAAAATTCAAGGATGGTTGGCAGCCTGTTTTGGATGCCATGGAAAAGGGGAAGTTTTTTGTGACCACCGGCGAGGTATTACTGCCTAAGTATACGGTAAACGGTAAAGGATCGGGAGAAACGGTGGCCTTGAACGGCAGGGGAAAGTCAGAAGTTAAAGTGGGGATACATTGGACATTTCCCTTAAATTTCGTGGAAATCGTTTCCGGGGATGGAAAGGAAGTGTACCGTCAACGGATGGACTTAAAGGATACGGAAGCCTTCGGGGAAAAGGAATTTGTCTTTAACGTAGACCTCCAAGGTAAAAAATGGGTCCGTTTGGAAGTATGGGATGTGGCGGCCAATGGGGCATTTACCCAGTTTGTATGGATCGAATAATTTGTGGATGGGTTTTTTCCCTACCATCTTTTAGGCCCTTACTGCCATGACTATCCCGATAAAGTTCTCCAAGGGGCCATCACATACCGGACGGGCATAGGTTTCGTGAGGCCACTGTTTGGTTCAGGGCGGCGGAAGTTTCCAAATTTTCCAAAAATGGGGCGCGCCTGTGTAAAATATGGAAACAAACAGATCGCCGCATTTAATTGTAGCAGGGAAGGGACCTGCTATGCCTGCCAAAACCTTTGCCCCCATAAAATGGAAATGGTACTATCGCGAGGAATGATCGGGGAGGAAATGGGAATTCCCAAAGTTGCCTGTCCCCTGCATAAAAGTACCTTCTCCCTAAAAACAGGGGAAAATTTAAACGGACAGCTAGAGAAGATTGCCACGTATCCCGTGAAAATCGAGGATGGTTTTGTGTATATTGGTTTTTCTGAATAGCTTTGGGACAAACCGCACCAATGATGGCAAAATCCAATAAATTACAAAAGGCCTTTGATCTGTTCGATAAGGCAAATGCGGAAGATCCCAACAAGGAAATTTTTCAGGGAAAGACCTATGCAAAAGAAGTGCTGTACGCCATCCGCATGACGGAAAGGCTCAACATCTTTGAACCGAACGCTTCGGAAGCCCTGCAATTGACGGCCCGCTGCCAACATATACGACGATGGGAAATTCCCCGGGATTCCTATGAAATGAACAGGGCGGGATACCTAAAATGGCGACAGGACCTAAAAAAATTCCATGCCGAAAAAGCTGGGGAACTCCTAAAGTTGGTGGGTTATGACCAGGATACCATCGATAAGGTGGCATTTCTTCTCGAAAAAAAACAGCTCAAAAAAAACGAGGAGACCCAAATTCTGGAAGATGTGATCTGCCTGGTGTTCCTCGAATACTATTTTGAACCTTTTGCCCAGAAATACGAAGCGGAAAAATTGATCGACATCCTACAAAAAACATGGCGCAAAATGTCTGCGAAAGGGCATGGGGCCGCAATGGAACTGCCTTTGTCGGAGACCACCCTTGCCTTGGTGGGCAAGGCTTTACAGGAGTAGCCCCCCAAAGGCGGAACCAGGGCACCAAAACGGTATTCATCAACTAACCCCAGGCAGAACGAAGTGCTCTTTAAGATAAGGACCACGCATCATTTAAACAGGCAATCGAAATCTAGACCTTTTTTAGACCCATTAAAGAGAATGAAGTTCTTCTGCAGCAAAAGTATTTTGGGGTAAGGAAAGGGAGCCCTCTGTCATCTGAAGCTCTTATGACCATTGTCTTACGATAATGATTATTGGGGTTACTGATGCCAATTTTATCTTGGGAACCATTACCTTTAAAGAAAATCTCCTGAGCTTGGTAATCTATATTGATGGCAAGGGATTTGATGGGGATTTACTGGAAAAAAAGTCCCCAAAATGCCAGTGAAGGTGGAATGGGCCTCTTTTTATTGAAGGGGACAGGTGGCACACTGGCACAACAAGGGGAATTTTTTAGCCAATAGGGAAAAGTTTAAATCACCTCATTATCAAGTACTTGTATTTCAGGCTAAAAACGGTTACAGAAACAAAAATCCTCTGAAAGTTCACTCGGGCCGACGGCTTTTAACATACACCCTACGACCGCAGCACCCCTGCCCGCCCCTAGTATGTGGTATGCCCCATTTACTTCCTGATAAAAACGTATCCAAGAAAAACCGATACGCCCGCCCTTGCCCTCCACGGGGGAGGACAGTGCCAGGGTCAGCGGCCCGGGGCCTGCCTTTTGCGAAAGAAGATACTCCCCTGCGGGAAAAAGTGGGCGATTATCTGTGCAAGGTCCATGAATACGATCCCAAACCGTAGACCTAAATAGGTCGTTCCTTCGGGAAATACGGTGATTGCCGGACCAAGATTGGGAAAGGCACAATGCCGCGGGGCCCGATTCATCCTAAATTGGCACCCCATAGCCCCGTAAAGGAAATAGGCCTTCGGATACGTATAAGAGGACAGTATGCGCAGGCCATCGGTAGGGGCCGGCCCTGATTCCATGGTACGCTCCCCTCGATCCCGTTCCTTGACCTGGATAAACATGCCCACCATTCCGTAATGGGTCCTTCCGCCCCTTATACCAACATAATATGGCCGTAAAGCCCCATGGATACCGACTTTGCCCCGGAACATGGCCAAACTTCCAGTTATTTTATCGTTTGCTGCCGGCCGCCTTGGGAGCATGCCCCCCACATCCACATAAAAATCGGTCTCTCCCAATCTGCCCGTAATAATGAACAGACTTCCGATACGTGCCATAATAGCTCATTTTTAAGTTATACCAAAGTGGTAGAAAAAGTAGAAATATCTCTATACTATACCGTACCTATACCGTATGTATGCCGTATCTATACCGAATCTATACCGAATGTATGCCGTATCTATACCGAATCTATGTCGTGTATATGATATATCTATAATGAATACATAGCGTATGTACTACCTATAAAAGCGTTTAAAAATACATATGAAAGGCCCACAGAAGGAAGTGATCATAGCACGGGTACGGCTCGAAGGCCATCTATTCTAAAGGCTTCGTTCTATAAAGGGACAAAGGCCCTTTGGTACCAAGATGATCGGGCGTGGGGTCGGTGGCCATAACCTCGGTGTCGGCCAAAAGAGGCTTGCGCCTTTGATAGGGCAACGGGTTTCCCCTAGATATTTGTTCGGGTACTTTCAATATTTTCCCGTAATTTGCCTTGAAGCTGTGCATGATAATTTCATCTGTGGACACTTCATTTTACTGCTGTCCAGAAGTTTTTACTCTAAATCAAAATGCACAACGGGATAAAATAACATTTCGACGCAGGCCCACCTCCGCCTCTGGCGGACAGGCGTTGGATCATAATAAATACCACTTAATGACAAAACTTATGGAAAAGAACGAACTATATCCCATTTTCTTAAAGGTCTCCCAGTTACATATACTGATCGTTGGCGGTGGGAACGTGGGACTCGAAAAATTGACCTTCTTGTTAAAATCAAGTCCCAACGCCCAGGTCAGGATGGTATCGATAGACTATTTGGACGAAACACTTGCACTTGCACAAAGACACCATGTGGAAATAACGTACGGGGCCTATGAGGAAAAATACTTGGATGGCAAACATATGGTAGTGGCCACTACGGACAACACCGCCGTAAACGAACAGGTATACCACGACTGCAGGGCCAGGTCCATCTTGGTGAATGTGGCCGATAATCCTCCATTCTGCGATTTTTACATGGGAGGTATCGTCACCAAGGGCAACGTAAAAGTTGCCATTTCCACCAACGGAAAATCCCCTACCACGGCAAAACGCTTGCGGCAGTTTTTTGAGGATGTGCTGCCGGACAACATTGATGACCTGGTAAAAAACCTGAACGAATACAGAAAGACCATAAAGGGCGATTTTGAACAAAAAGTGGAGACCTTGAACGAATTCACCAAGGGCCTTGTAGATAAAAAGCCCAAAGATCAAGCTTGATATGGCGGAAGAAAGGATGGTTTCGGTAGAAAGGGCCCTGCAGATAATGGCAGGGCACGAAATCCCCTTGGAAACCATAGAAGTGACCTTACAAAAGGCGATAGGCAGCGTTCTTTCGCAAGACATGATCTGCCCTTTGGACCAACCTCCTTTTAGGCAAGCCGCCATGGACGGATATGCAGTCCACGAAAATGGGGAGAGCGAATTCAGGGTGATCGGAGAGGTAATTGCCGGGGAAGTAAGTCCACTTGAACCACGTCCCGGGGAAGCGGTTCGCATATATACGGGTGCGCGGGTGCCGGCAACTGCCAACAGGATAATTGTACAGGAAAATATACAACCGGGCAACGGCACGGTTGGCATGGTGGGTCCCACCGATACAAAGACCCATATTAAATCACAGGGAGAGCAGGTAAAAAAAGGATCATTGGCCCTGCCCAAAGGTGCCCTGCTCACACCGGCGGCGATCGGCTTTTTGGCAGGAATGGGCCTTCATACCATCTCCGTCCATAGAAAACCAAAAGTGGGGATCGTAACCACGGGCAACGAACTGGTGACGGCAGGCAAGAAACTTGGGCCCGCACAGATCTATGAAGGGAATTCCCAAATGCTACGGGCCGCCCTGGTGGAAATGGGCATTACGGAAATTTTGAATTACCATGCCACCGATAATCTTTCCGCCACTTGTACCATTCTTTCCCAAGCCCTGCAGGCCAATGACGTGCTGCTGATAAATGGGGGAATATCGGTCGGCCAATACGATCATGTATATACGGCCCTTAAAGAACTACAAGTGGAGGGGCTTTTTCATAAGGTACGCCAAAAACCGGGGAAGCCCTTATTTTTTGGGGCAAGGGAACGAAAGTCGGTCCTCGCACTGCCCGGCAATCCCACAGCGGCCCTTAGCTGCTTTTATATCTATGCCCTTCCTTTGCTACAAAAGTATATGGGTTTGGCAGGTAATGGATTGCGGCACTTAAAAGCAAATTGTAGTGCCGCCATAGAAAATACCGTGGGCAGGGCACAGTTTTTGACCGGCATCTACGGGGAAGATGGGAGCGTTGCCCCCCTATACGAACAAGGCCTCTTCGGATTTCAGGCCTTTGGTCGTGCCAATGCCCTTATATTTGTTCCGGAAACCGTTGCCAAGGTGGAAAAAGGGGATTTGGTACATATCTTTTTACTCACTAAATGAGCAGTATGATGCTCCCGGGTTTCCCGCTCCATGCCCCTGCCTATTGTACGTACCGCCAATACAGACCCTCTTCAAGGGTACCAACAAGAGTCGCCCTTACGGTTAGGTAGCTACCGGGAATCTGATTATCTTTAAGATCTTTTAAAAAAGAACTACAAAAAGTGACAATGGAAAGGAAGGACATAAGGAACGCATTTGTAAATGGACCCATATCCCCTGTATTTATAGGGGAAGCCATCGCAAAGCACCAGACAAAGACGGGTATCGGGGCCCATGATATCTTTTTGGGACAGGTCAGGGCCGATGTGATCGATGGTAAAACCGTGGAGGGCATAGAATATACCGCCTATGAGGAAATGGCGAACCAAAAATTCCACGATATCAAAGAAGATGCCTTTGAGAAGTTCAACCTTAACTGTATGCATATTTACCATAGCCTGGGAACGGTAAAAGCCGGGGAACTCTGCCTCTTCGTATTCGTTTCCTCCCCCCACAGAAAGGATGCCTTTGATGCCATACGGTACATTGTGGAAGAAATAAAGGGCCAAGTGCCCATATTTGGAAAGGAACTTTTTGGTGACCAGAGTTACCAATGGAAAGTAAACAGTTGAGCCATGGTAGATATAACCCATAAAAATACGACCTTGAGGATCGCCACCGCCCAGGCAGTGGTAAAAGTGGGATCCCCAAATACCATAGAGGCCATCCGAAACCAACAGGTTCCCAAGGGAGATGTGTTTTCCGCCAGTAGGGCGGTGGGACTGTTGGGGGTAAAAAAGACTTCGGACCTTTTGCCCGACTGTCATCCCATGCCCATTGAGTTCACCTCGGTCGACTATGAAATAAACGGACTGGAAATTACGGTGCTGGTTACCGTAAAGACCATTTATAAAACGGGCGTGGAGGTAGAGGCCATGCATGGAGCCAGTTTGGTGGCCCTTAATATCTATGACATGCTGAAACCCATAGATAAGGAGGTGGAGATCCACCATATTAAACTGCTGCAAAAAAAGGGGGGGAAATCGGACTACCGAGATCTGTTTACGGCCCCTTTAAAATTTGCGGTGGTAGTCTGTTCCGATACCATTTCCAAAGGAGGGAAGGAAGATAGGGCCGGAAAGGCGATCATGGAAAAGCTCGTAGGTTGGGGACATGCGGTTTCCAATTACACCATCATTCCCGACGAGCTTTCGGAAATACAACAAAAGGTCCGGGATTTTGTACAGGAAGACATGGATGTGCTCATCTTTACGGGGGGTACCGGACTTTCGGAAAGGGATATAACGCCCGAAGCCCTGCTCCCACTGTTGGACAGAAGGATTCCGGGGATTGAGGAGGCGATCCGTACCTACGGACAGCAACGCATGCCCTACGCCATGTTGTCAAGAAGTGTGGCCGGTACCGTTGGCAAAATGCTTGTCCTGGCCCTGCCCGGTTCCACCAATGGGGCCAAGGAATCCATGGATGCCATATTTCCCCATGTGCTGCACAGCTTTAAGGTGTTAAAGGGCTGGCAACATTGAGAAAAATAATTTTCAAATAGTCCACAACCTCGGAGCAAGCCCGCAAGGCATATGGAGGAAAACCAAAATAATATTTCGATTATCGAGTAACTTAGGGGGTTAAAAACGGGGACACTTTTCAAAAAATCATTCCCTTCGGGTCCATATTTCGTGCAATGGCTTTCCTTGGCTGCTTTTACCGCTGTGGTACCAGTCGTTTCCTTTCAGTTCATAGTCGAACTTCAGTTCCTGGCCTACCCTGCTATTGTCCCGGGGGAAATAATGGATCAGCTCCACATAACTGCCATCTTTGGACGTGAATTTGCCCCCACCGGTGCCAAAGAACTCCATGGTATCGGTATTAAAGGCGATCCATTGAAAATGTCCGTTCACCAAAAACTTCATTGTTTTACGGGGGGCAGTGGTATCCCTCCTGTTTTCGCCTTCGTCGCTTACCCTGCCCGCCATTAACCATTTGCCGTCGAGTTCTTGCGGATGATCGCTGGGGGACACCATGGGTACCGATCCCTCTCCAAAATCCAGGAACAAGGTGTTTCCCTTTTTTTCGTAGGGTATCTCTAAAACTTTTAGGGTATCGTTTTTATATTCGGAATTAAATTCCAGTGCAACGTGAAGCGTATCGTTCTGCATTGTATAAAATCCGCCCAAGGTTTTCAGGAAACTGTTCGGGGAAGTTGAATAGACCGTATACACCAGATAATTTTCATCCGTCAGAAAGAGATGGGTATGTTCCCCACTTTCATTTTTGGTCGTATGGGAATGGGCTTTTGGACCAATTTGGGCATATAAGGTTTGTAGGCAACAGGCCACAAGGACTATAAGGTAACGGGCGATGGTATTTTTAACGATCATAACCGAAGGTTTAGGTATATGTATATCTTGAAAGTCAATAATTTACAATTTTTTAAATAAAATTGTATAAAATGGAAAAGGCATTTTTTTATCTGGTCGTAAATTTTTTTAAAATCCTTGTTTTTTCATTTTTTTTGTTTTCATTTGTCCCGGCATTTGCTGGACGGTATGGGATATGATTACAGATTGGGTTCATTGGAAAAAGGTAAGGGACATCCGATGGCCATTTATGGAAAAAACGAACGGGTTTTAAGATTCCCCCTCGTACGAACCATTACCGTTACCGTGCCACGTCGGCAATATTCTTTATTTTGCCTTCGATTTTGATGACGGCCCTACTTTGACCAATAAAGTTAAAAATAAGGTTCCTTCTTTTATTATATGACTCCCATTTTTTTTAAGTTTATAAAAACTAATTTTAATGAATATTAAATATATTGATCTTATTCACCAAAGTTATTATTTCCCTCAGGAAGAATTCAACTTGGATGGTGAAAATCTACTGTTTCATGGGATTCCCCTGTTGGATCTGGTAGAAAAGTACGGTAGCCCCTTAAAATTCACATATCTTCCAAAGATTTCCGAAAACATTACCAAGGCGAACAAATGGTTCGAGTCGGCCATCAAAAAGAACGATTATAAGGGAAACTACCATTATTGTTATTGCACAAAAAGTTCCCATTTTGAACCTGTACTGAACGAGGCGCTCAAAAACAACATCCATATAGAGACCTCATCGGCAATAGATATCAATATAGTGGAGAAGCTAAAAAAGACCGGAAAGATAAAGGATGATACCTATGTGATCTGCAACGGTTTTAAACGGGAACAGTATATCACCAATATAGGGAGGCTAATCAATGAAGGGCACCAGAACTGTATCCCCATCATTGACAACTACGAGGAGATAGACCTGCTCACTGACGAGATAAAGGGCGATTTTAAAGTAGGGATCCGTATCGCTTCAGAGGAAGAGCCCAAATTCGAATTTTATACATCCAGATTGGGAATAGGGTACAAGAACATCGTTCCCTTCTACGAAGATCAGATAAAGAACAATGACAAGGTAGAGCTGAAGATGTTACATTTCTTCATCAACACTGGGATCAGGGACAATGCCTATTACTGGAACGAGCTTGTAAAGTGCCTTAAGGTATACGTACGGTTAAAGAAAATATGCCCTTCCCTGGACAGTCTTAACATTGGAGGAGGGTTCCCCATAAAAAATTCCCTTGCGTTCGACTATGATTATGAGTACATGATCGATGAAATAGTGAACCAGATCAATATCACCTGTAAGGAGGCCGAGGTTTCGGTCCCCCATATCTTTACCGAATTCGGCAGTTTTACGGTAGGGGAAAGCGGGGGTGCCATTTATGAGGTATTGTACCAGAAACAACAGAACGATAGGGAAAAATGGAACATGATCGATTCTTCCTTTATCACCACCCTTCCCGATACCTGGGCAATAAGCAAAAGGTTCCTGATGTTGCCCATAAACCACTGGGAGGACGAATATGAAAGGGTTCTTTTGGGCGGACTCACCTGTGATAGCGATGATTATTACAATAGCGAACAGAACATGAACGCCATATACCTGCCCAAATACCATAAGGAAAGACCATTGTATATCGGATTTTTCAATACGGGGGCGTACCAAGAGACCATTGGGGGCTATGGGGGACTACAGCATTGCCTAATTCCCCACCCAAAACAGATTTTAATAGATAGGGATGCCGATGGCAACCTTGTCACCTCCCTATTCAGTGAACAACAAAAGGCAGAGGATCTGCTTAAAATTTTAGGATATGAGCACGACTAACAATTATGCTGGCATACCGGATGAGTTTGCACAATTGGAAAAGGCCAAGGTAGTATTGATACCTGTGCCATATGATGGAACCAGTACCTGGGGCAAGGGTGCCGACAAAGGGCCACAGGCCTTTCTCGAAGCTTCCGATAATATGGAGTGGTACGATATAGAAACCGATACGGAAGTGTACCAACAAGGGATATATCTCGCACCGGCCATTGGAGGCGAGGGAGAACCGGAAGCGGTTATAAACACCGTTCACAAAACGACCAAGGAGTATATAAAACGCAATAAGTTCGTAACCCTCTTCGGGGGGGAACATTCCATTTCGATAGGGTCCATCAGGGCATTTAACGAGTGTTTCGACAATCTTACCGTTCTGCACATCGACGCCCACGCCGATCTTCGGAAATCCTACAACGGCAGCAAGTACAACCACGCATGTGCGGTGCATGAAGCTAGCCAGACCACCAACCTGGTGCAGGTAGGGATCCGCAGCATGGACATATTGGAACGCACCTTTATGGATGAGGAAAAAACGTTCTTTGCCCATGATATGGTGAGCGACGAGTATTGGACGGACAAGGTAATAGAACAGATGACCGATACCGTGTTCATAACCCTGGATCTGGACGCACTGGACCCTTCCATTATGCCATCAACGGGCACGCCAGAACCTGGGGGGCTTTTCTGGTACGAAACGCTGGAATTCCTAAAACAGGTGTTCAACGAGAAGAATGTGGTAGGATTCGATATCATGGAACTGTGTCCCAAGGAGAACGACAAGACCTCCGATTTCCTTGCGGCAAAATTGTATTATAAAATGTTAAGTTATAAATTTATGGGGGAAGCGATCGAGGATGCCTATGACAATACCTACGACGTGGATTCCAAGGCCGGTTCGGCAACTAATTCAAGATTCGAAGATGACGAAGACTAAAGGGGAAATCTCCAAATTTATTGAAAAATATTATTTACATTTCAACGCTGCCGCTCTGGTGGATGCTGCCAAAGGCTATGAGGCCCAGTTGGAAAAGGGTTCCAAAATGTTGGTTTCCCTTGCAGGTGCCATGAGTACGGCGGAGCTGGGGAAAATTTTTGCCGAAATGATCCGGCAGGACAAGGTACAGATAATATCCTGTACCGGTGCCAACCTAGAGGAGGATATCATGAACCTGGTGGCACATTCACATTATAAAAGGGTGCCCAATTATAGGGACCTTACACCACAGGACGAGTGGGACCTTTTGGAAAACGGACTCAATAGGGTAACGGATACCTGTATCCCCGAGGAAGAGGCCTTCCGAAGATTGCAGAAACACATCCATAAAATATGGAAAGAGGCCGACGAGGCCGGCGAACGGTACCTTCCACATGAATTTATGTACAAAATGTTGCTTTCGGGCGTTTTGGAGGAATACTATGAAATAGACCTAAAGGATTCTTGGATGTACGCCGCAGCGGAAAAGAATTTGCCCATCATTTGTCCTGGTTGGGAAGATAGTACCATGGGCAATATTTTTGCCTCCTATGTGCTGAAGGGAGAAATAAAGGCCACCACCATGAAATCAGGGATTGAATATATGACCTTCCTGGCCGAATGGTACACGGAAAATTCCAAAAACGGAATAGGCTTCTTCCAGATCGGAGGAGGGATAGCCGGCGATTTCCCCATTTGTGTGGTCCCCATGCTGTATCAGGATATGGAACGCACGGATACCCCCTTCTGGAGCTATTTTTGCCAGATAAGTGATTCCACCACAAGTTACGGTTCTTACTCGGGGGCCGTTCCGAACGAGAAGATCACCTGGGGCAAATTGGATATGGATACCCCCAAATTTATTATAGAGAGTGATGCTACCATTGTGGCGCCCTTAATTTTTGCTTACCTATTAGACATGTAATTTATGGACAATTTAAAAAGAGTTATCGTCGATTTTAAAAAACTTACCCCAGAGGTCCTTAAACTCTTGGTGGACAGATATCCCGATGGATATGACGACCAGAACATCATTTCCTTTAAAAATGCCCAAGGGGAAAGGATCGAGGCCGTGGAGGTGACCACGGACGATACCAAATACTTGGTAAAGATCAGTGCCAAACTGGAAAAGACCATGGCCAACTACGATGAGGATGATTACGAGGATTTTGACGACAACGATCCAGATGCCATTCCGGACATCGAGATCGAGGATGAAGTGGAGGATACCGATGAGGACTAGAAACCATGTTTGAGGTTGTTGCTTTTCAAATTGCGGCATCGATCAATATCAGGCAATGTAGAAACCTGTTGCCCCTGGAAATCCTTTTTACGGACAGTGACGAGCTTTTCCTAAAAAATGGGGACAAAAAATTTATTTATGTCTTTCAATATGGAATGATCTCCTTTTTTAACCACTCCGAAATGGAGATAAGGAGCATTCTAAAAAAATTGAGGCCCCTGTCCAAAAACGGGGGACCCAATCAATTTACAGAGAAAATAGAGGTAGAGATCGTTTCGGGAAGACAACTTGTGACTTTTGACAAGGTGGTCCTGCCCAACTTTGATGCCGAATCCATCCGTTTGGTAATGTTGAATACCTCCCAGTCGGTTGCATTGGACAGATATGCCGACATTACCGAACAGTTGTTGGAGGAAACCAGTATCCATACCCGCTTCCTGGAGAAAAAAGGGCGTCTGGACATTACCGGTACCGATCTAAAAAAATTCATAGGAAAGGTACTCAATATAAAAAACGAAATTTCCGAAAACCTGTATATCTTCGATTCGCCCGACAGTACTTGGGAAAACGAGCACCTCAACAAACTGAACCTCGAACTTACACAGACCTTCGACCTAAAGGACCGATATCGATTTATCTATGAACGGATCGCCATTATAAAGGAAGATCTGGAACTCTTCAAGGATATCATGGAACACAGGGAGAGCAGCAGGCTGGAATGGATCATTATAATTTTGATCCTGCTGGAGGTAGTGGACCTGTTGGTCTTCCGAATTTTATAAGCTTCCCCTGCCCCACGGTGTTTTCCCTATCTACGACCTCGGAGCAAAGCAAATAACGTAAATTGGATAAAAGTTGTGGCCCACACATACACAGGATCGGAGCCTTCAAAAATACGACCTTTCCATAATGTTACACCATACCCGAATTGATTGATGAAGTGGGTATAATGGGCTTTTTTGGGAATTTTGATGGGTCGACACGAAAAATTTTACAATTTCTTGCCAATGGGTGTCATATGGAATTTGTATTTTACAAAATAGTTGGCCTTGTCCCCCTCGGACCAAAAATGGTACCCTGGCCCCCTAAGGAGGATATTAGCGCAAACCACCTCTGCCGAAATGGGGTGTGCCAGCTTTCTTTAATACGATCATACCCTTTTTCGCAAAGTTGTTGAAAAGGGGTTCCGCCCCAAAATAGCAGGTTGAGGGGAACCTCGGGAATTAGTTTGCCCCTTATGGGATTTTAGCTTACTATTGCCGCTTTAAAATGAAATAGGAACAATATTCCAATATAAAATATGGAACTACAGGATCTGTCCATTATAGGTAGTGAAGAATGGTGCGTTTTTAAACAGTTGGGGATTCCCGCCATCAAGGCCCGGGTCGATTCCGGGGCAAAGACCTCTTCCATTCAAGCGACCAATATCAAGATATATGAGCGTGGCGCCCAAGAATGGGTAAAATTTGAGGTGAACCCCTTACAGGACAACCGCAGTATCAATATAGAGTGCGAGGCGCGGTTGGTAGACCGTAGGACGGTCAAGAGTTCCTCGGGAATTTCGGAGGAACGCCTTGTGATAAAAACCGCCGTCTCCATTGGGGACCTCAGCTATGATATAGAACTTACCTTGGCCAATAGGGACACTATGGAATTTAGGATGTTGCTGGGAAGGGAGGCCCTTAACGATCGTTTTGTGGTGAACCCTGCCAAAAGTTTTTGTATAGGCAGTTTTTCCGAAGCGGAGATAACCAGCAGGTATGCCTCTTTCGCAATGGAAAAATCGGGCCTTAAGATCGCACTTTTGGCCAGTAACCCCCAACTGTACAGCAATAAAAGGTTAATGGAGGCCGCAGAGGCCAGGGGCCATGAGATCGTGTTCCTGAACGTGGAACATTCCTATATGAAACTGGATGCCAACTCCCCGGAGATACGGTACAGGGGCGGGAATATCCTGAACGAATTTGATGCCATTATCCCGAGGATCAAGCCGGCGGTTACTTTTTATGGCTGTGCCCTCATCCGCCAGTTCGATAATCTGGGGGTCTACTGCCAGAATACCGCAGAGGCGATCGCCCAGTCACGGGACAAACTTTTCGCCTCACAATTATTTTCCAAAAACGATATCCACATTCCCATTACCGGTTTCGCCAAATCGCCCTTGGATACAAAAGACCTTATAAAAATGGTGAACGGTGCGCCCTTGATCATAAAACTTTTGGAGAGTACGCAAGGCAAGGGAGTGGTACTAGCAGAGACCAATAAAGCGGCCGAAAGCGTCATAAATGCCTTTAAGAGCGTACAGACGAATATTTTGGTACAGGAATTCATCAAGGAAGCCAACGGACAGGACATACGCTGTTTTGTGGTGGACGGAAAAGTGGTGGCCTCCATACAGCGCCAAGCGGAAAAAGGCGAGTTTCGTGCCAATATCCATCAGGGCGGCAAAGCATCCGTAATTAAGATTACCCCTGAGGAGAAAAAATTGGCTTTAAAGGCCGCCAAGGTCTTGAATTTGGCGGTGGCCGGGGTGGACATCATCCGCTCGAACAAAGGTCCGTTGTTGTTGGAAGTGAATTCGTCCCCCGGGTTGGAAGGGATCGAAAGCGCTACGGGAAAGGATATTGCCAATACCATGATCGTGGCCATTGAAAAAAAGCTGAAGTACCACAACTGATGGGGGTTGCGTGTGGTCAACCATCGAAGTAGCGTTAGGACAGTTGTTTCAGCATCTCGTGGGTGGTCTTTTGCAGGTCGAACTCCGGTTGCCACTCCCAATCGGTCCGTGCCACGGAATCATCCACACTGCTGGGCCATGAGTCGGCGATTGATTGCCTAAAATCGGGTCGATAGCTAATTTCGAAGTCGGGAATCTGTTTGCGGATCTCCACGGCCATGTCCTCAGGGGCAAAGCTCATGGCCCCAAGGTTATAGGAAGAGCGCACTTTTATATCCTTTGGGTCCCGCTCCATTATGGCTATGGTGGCCCGGATGGCGTCGTCCATGAACATCATGGGAAGTTTGGTGTCCTCCTTTAGAAAGCAGACGTATTTTTTTTCGCTTATCGCCTTGTGGTATATTTCCACGGCATAATCCGTAGTGCCCCCTCCAGGAAGCGTCTTCCAACTGATAAGTCCGGGATAGCGTACACTGCGGACATCCACCCCATATTTGTGAAAATAATAATCGCACCAGCGTTCTCCGGACTGTTTGCTGATCCCATAGACCGTACTGGGCTCCATAATGGTATTCTGTGGCGTATCCTCCTTGGGGGTATTGGGGCCGAATACCGCAATACTGGAAGGCCAGAAAAGCTTGCTTATCTTCTTGTCCTTTGCAAGGTTCAATATGTTAAAGAGCGAATTCATGTTTAGGTCCCATGCCCGCATGGGGAATTTTTCGGCAGTGGCACTCAGCATGGCCGCCATTAAGTAGACCTCTTCAATTTCATAGTGCATTACCACATCCTCCAAAGCACCGTAATTGGTGGCATCCAGCAGTTCGAAAGGTCCGGAGGACATCATTTCGGCATCGCCTTCCCTAATATCGCTGGCCACTACGTTCTCCCTTCCATATTTCTCCCTAAGGGCATAGGTAAGTTCGGTTCCGATCTGCCCACAAGCTCCTAGGATAAGGATGTTTTTTTGCATAAAATTGTGCTTAATTGAATTCGTCGGCAAAGATAGCCTTTATTAAAATTTGTACATTAGCCCCTATGGGAAAATTATACTTTTTTAGCGTGGTACTTCTTTTGTGCCTTTCCTGCAAGGATACCGACAAAGATTCGGGTTTAGGGGAAATAAAGAAGGTGGAGTTCTCTGCTGCAAAACTTCCTAAAAAGGCCCCCATTTCCCCCACGGCTTCGGCTATTTTAAAGGATTGGGTGGAATTCAATGCGTTTGAGGGCAGTTTCGAAGCGTTGTACAAGGCCGAAGGGGACGAAGGCCTTGGACTGGTGATGGAGGATCTGGTGGAAAAACAAAAGTTGCTGGAAGAATCCAGCTTTCCGGCAGATTTTGATACCCCCCAGATCAAGAGCCGACTTAAGGTAATCAAGACCTATATTTTAAAGGTCAGGTTCCGTTTGGAATACAGGGTAGACGCCGTTGAAGCCGTAATTGAACTCGCAAGGGCCTACAATGCCTTTAGGAAGCAGTTTACCATAACCGTAAACAGTAAGTTGGATACAAATATTTTATTGGATGAAAAAACGCAAGATCTTTAAAGCACTGTTCCTTTTTATGGTAGTTGCGCTGCCGGCCACGGCCCAGCAAACGGGGGAAAAACAGCAAGTGCAAAATGTAATGGAAGTATGGCACAAGGCCGCTGCGGATGCGGATTTCGATCTTTTTTTTGATCAGATGACCGATGAGGGCGTTTTTTTGGGCACCGACGCATCGGAGAATTGGCAGAACAAAGCCTTTAAAGACTTTAGCAAACCCTATTTTGATAGGGGAAAAGCATGGAGCTTTACCACCGTTGAACGAAATATCTATGTGGATAAAGAAGGGAAATTTGCTTGGTTCGACGAACTTTTGGATACACAAATGGAACTTTGTAGGGGTTCGGGAATCCTCAAAAAAGTAGATGGAAAGTGGAAAATTGCCCATTACGTACTTTCAATCGCCATCCCCAATGATCTGGTAGACCAGGTTACCGCATTGAAAAAGGAATCCGATAGCCTCTATGTACAAAAGTTGAAAAAGAAGTAGGAAGCGCCCTAGGAACGCCTCCCAACGGTCTTTTACCTATTCTTTTTTGGGTTCTGCGGCAGCGGTCTTTCTAGCTTCCAGCGCCTGTTTGCTCAAACTGGCCAAATTAAAATTGGGCTCCAGTTGTAGGGCCTCGTTAATGGGGACCAGCGCGGCATCGATATTGTTCCTGTCGGCATTGAAGAGCAATAAGCCCCTTAGGTGAAGGAAGGCCGCTTTTAAGGGTACCTCATATGGTTGCTGCCTTTCGTAAAAGGCATATTTCATATCTTCCTTGGCATTGGCAAGTCCGTATTCAATATGGGTGCCCGCGCCCGCGCCGTCGCCCGTTTGTATTTTAAGATCGGCCAGTTCATAGGCCAAATAAGGGTTTGGGGTCCTTTTGTACAAAATCTCAAACTGTTCTATTGCCCTTTTGGGCTGGTTCAGTGCCTTTAGGGAGATTGCCTTTACCTGTACCGCAAGGTCGGAATCGGTTTCGCTTTTTTCGATCCCAATGGTATTGAGTGCCTGTAGGTGCTGATTTTCGTTGGCATAGATATAGGCCAATGTATCCCTTCTTTCCTTGGAGGGGGAAAGAACGTTCAGGTGGGTTAGGGCATTGATCACGCCGTTCACATCTCCCTGCAACCTCATTTCCTTATAAAAAGCCTCGTAATGTTTCTGCAATTCCCCTTGGCCCTGTGCGGAGACAATTGCTCCCAAGCCACATAAGACAAATGTACAAATGGTATTTTTCATCTTTGATCTATTTTGTGCGCCAAAACTATTAAATTATTTCTATTATTATGTTAAGTAAATCCTTAAAGGTTTGAAAGGCAGCAAAAAAGAAAAAGTTAGATCGTTAGACAAAATATACTGTAGTTGGACCGTATTAAAATGGCTGAAAGGGCTACAATGCCACAATTGAAAGACCGTTTAGGAGCCTATTGGCGGAAGTAGTGGCTCCCATATTGCAAACGATCATCCGTGTCCATCCAATTTTTCGTATGCTTTCCATCGGGAGCCTTCTCCTGCAGGAGTTTGTCCTTTATGTAAATTCCATGTGGTCCAATCCTTCCGCCGGGATTTGAGCTTATGCCAAAGATTTTCCATTTGTGCATAATCAATGTTCCCAACATTTTTGTTTTTGTCTATTGATGCATTGATCTTAGCTGCAATTGCACAGGTTTCCTCCACACATGCATCCATAATCTCTTTTCCCCACTCCGGCGAGGCATCGGCGGCATCCGGTCCCAAGGCGAACCTGCCAAGGTTCGTATCCGAAAATTGCGCTTCAATTTTGGACATGTCCACAAGATCTGGCCTAATGTACATCAATTGGGATATTTCATATTTTCCTGCATGATCGCTTTTATATTTTCCCTGTACAAGTTCAGGGTCCGCCCTTACTTCCACCTTCATGGAATAATGTTCCATAAATATGGATGCCGCCAACCGAAGGTCTTCTTGGTTCCCCCCTGCATGGCCGGTGATAATTATTGCAGCCTTAAAACCGGCATTGTTGAATGCCCGAAGCTGGTAGAGGAACAGGTGGAGCAGTATATCGGGAGGAATGGCTGCCATATGAGGGTTTGCCTCTCCCAACACTTCTTCCAGCCAAGGGGCATGATATCCCGTTTCATGGATGTGGTAGCCTTGGGTGGGCGCTACGATCCCTCCTATTTGTTGGGCCGCATTTTCACAAATGAATTCCGCCTTTATGGTGTCCAGTCCGAATGCTGAAACATGTCCATGTGGTTCACATAGCCCCATGGGCAGATAGACAACCGGACATTCATGCTGTCTTTTCAGAAATTCATCCGGTAATAATTCCGCCCATGTTACCGGAGGGCTATTCCTGATATATCCCATCGGCCCAGTATACGTTGTTGAACAAATTTTTTGACCATCTATGGTGCATCCTAAGTTCTTGGAAGATCGATTCAGGCAATGGGGGCTCTTGAAGCACGGCAATATTTCCATTTGCGAATTTTTCAATATGCATGGAGATCGGCGCAGCGGTCACTCCAGGATGTGCCAGGACAAACTTGATGGCAAGGGAGGTTATATTTGGGGCATAGGTGGGGATATACCTTTGCAAAGATTTCACCTTTCCAATATATTCTTCCCTTATATCATCAGGGAAAAGAATTTTCCTCAAATCTCCCTCCCCAAAGTTCGTTTCTGGGGTCAAAAACCCCGTAAGACCTCCTTGGTCCAAGACACATCGGGCAAGTACGGCAACTTTTTTTTCTTGGCAAAGGGGAATCAAACTGTCAAAAGCCAAGGGGTCAAAAATATTTACGACGGTCTGTACCGAATCGATCAAGCCACTGTTCACCAATATCAACGCATTTTCGTGGCGATGGTCTGGAATGGAAATGCCAATATGATCTATTTTGCCATTATCCTTGAGTTGCTGAAGTTCTTCCATCCAATATCCGTCGGTCCCCCAATTGGCCCAATATAAATGTAACTGCATCAGGTCTACCTTTTCAAGCTGTAATTGCCGCAGGCTTTCCTCGGTACTTTTTGTGATCCATCCTTTGGGAAATACCTCGTTAACGTCCCGTGGCATTCCCCATCTCAGCATACCAGGTCCTTTGGACTGTATCTTGGTCGCTATAAAGGGCATATCCCCTTTATATTGCTTTAGTGCTTTTCCAACGATTTGTTCGGAATTTCCATAATCCCGTGCTGTATCAATAAAATTGATTCCCTTGTCCAAGCAATTTAGAACGGAATTAATAAGTAATTTTTCAGGATAGGTGCCAAATATTCCCGAAAGGCCCCAAGCCCCGAAACACAGTTCCGATACATATCTATTGGAATTCCTAAATTGGGTCCTTTTCAAATCCATATATAATAAAATTTTGATTTGGCCTATCTGGCCGAATATACCGTTCCCGGTACTATGATTTTCTTTTTATCCGCACTTTCCAGGGCGGCAAAACACAATCTCAAGCTGTTCAAATTTTCTTCTGCGCCGTTGAGGGGCTCACGGTCTTCTTCAATGGCACATAACAATTCTCCCATGGTACCTTTAAATCCATTTTCAAACCAAGACCCTTCAAGCGGTACTTTTACGGATCCCTGTTCCAAATAAAGTTCCATTATAGGTTGTTCGTTCAGTCCGGGGCCCTTGCTCCTTAGGGTACCCTTTGTCCCAACAATGGTAGTGACATCCTCCTCTCCCAATACGGTATGGGCATTAAATGCCATCCTTACCTGCGACTCTTCATAATCAATAATACACGATGCCAGTGCGGGAGGGGTATATTGCTGCTCACCAAATCTTCGAACGGAGGCATAAACAGCGGTCGGTACCATACCTTGCATAAAGGAGGCGGTAATATCAAACCAGTGGACCGCAAAGTCCAGGAGTACCATGTGTGGGATATTTTCAAAGGCCGGATTGCCCGTAATCCAGGTCTGGTCCCATTGTAAGGAGAAATCTACGGAAACGGGCCTTCCGATGATGCCCGCCCTAATGGCCTCCCTCATATAACTAAAATGGGGAGCCCATCTCCCATTTTGGTTAACAGCTATCCTTACTTTTTTTTCTTTTGCCAATTTTAGCAGTTCTTCCCCTTCATGGATATTTAGTACAAAGGGTTTTTGGCTTAGCACATGTTTTTGGGCATGGAGGGCGGCTTTTAGTATAGGCAATCTGTCCAAGGGGTGTGGTGTTATGTCCACCACCTCTATATCATCCCTTTCCAGTAGCTTTTTATAATCTTCATACACTTCGGCTTCCGGATAGTACTTGTCCCTAATTTTTATCGCCTTGGAAAGGGTGCGATTGGCAATGGCGACCACCTTTAGGCCAAAATCCCTATAGTTCCGTAAATGATAATCACTGATCCCGCCTGTACCTATAATTCCTATATTGGGATTATATGATCTGGGCTTTTGCGGTAAATAATTTATTGTGGGCGGTTTAATTTCGTGGGCCGCTTTTTCGGCACTCAGACCATAGCCGTCGTTCTCTGTACTCATCGGTTTGTTTTAGGTTGCCATTAGGATCCTGCTTCAGGTTCTCAGACCTACCTGTTGCATAAGTTCATTTGTGGTGCGGTAGGCTTCTTCAACCCATTCGACTATTTTGGAAGGGTCAGGGGAATATTCTAGCTCCAGCGAAACGGAGCCTTCAAAATCCAATTCCTTTATGGCTTGAAGGTAAGGGGCAAATTTTACCACGCCACGGCCAGGTGGGAGGTCGCCGTGCACCATTCCATCGCAATCGCTGATATGTACATGGGCCGCTTTTCCCTTAAGGAGGGATAGCTCTGAGGGAGATGAATCTGCCAGCACCAAATGGCTGATATCTATATTGGCCTTTACGTTCGGGAGTCCACAATCATTGATGAACTGGGCCATTTTAGGTACCGAATTCAAGAGACTGAGCCTAAAAGGCTCTAGCTCCAAAGCTATTTCCACTCCATATTGCGCGGCATATTCAGCAATATTCCTTGTATGTTGCACCCCCCAATCCCATTGGGCCTGCGGAGGGATCACTTCCCTTTGCCATATGTATTCGCCCAATACCAACAGTACGTTTTTGGCTCCGAATTCCCTGACGAGATCTACCGCTTTTTTGACTCTTTTCTCATGAAATTCCCTCACGGGGTCATTAAAATCAACAAGTCCAAAAGCTACCACCACCACGGACACTATGGGAAGATTTTTTGTGTCGCAGATATTTTTGATGAGATCCACCTCCTTTTGGTCTATTGTCATGGGTTCGGGAAAAATATCCACCGTATCAAAGCCTAATCTGGCAATGTGTTCCAGACCGGTTTTGGTATCTACGCCCGCTTGGGCAAAAGCACTGTTTATAATTCCTAGTTTCATATAAATTGGTTTAGTTTATTTCCTTGAAAGTTAAAGATTTTCTTTCAAGCTACTTGCACTCTTATCGTTAGAGGAGAGATCTGCAAACTCAACATCCGAACGATCGGAGGTCATGGCGGCCACCTTAAGGATCATATCGTCCTCCACCTTGCCCAATTTGGTATAGGATGGATGATGCGATTCCTTGTATGGATTGTTCGAAGCTTTATTATAGGCACAGATCATGGTCCATCTGGAGTTCTCAGAATTGTTGGGGTCGGAAGCGTGTAGCAGGTTTGAATGAAAAAAGAGTGCATCACCGGGTTCCATTTCGCAGTACAATTTTTCCCTTAGCTTTAAAACCTCATTTACACGTTCCATGTCTGCTCCTGCCTGGTCCCCACTTAATATATGGTTTACGCGGCCCATTTTATGGGAGCCCGGAATTACCTGTAGGCACCCGTTTTCTTTTGAGGTCCTATCCACGGCTATCATAACGCTGAGCAAATCCGGAAACAACAGACCATTTTGGTACCAATACCCATAATCCTGATGCCATGCCCAAGCCCCCCCGACTTTGGCGTCTTTAAGTACCATCTTGGAATGATAATGGTATACCTCGCCTCCTAAAAGTTGCTCCACACTTTCAACAAGTTTTTTGCACCTGGCGAACATTCCATAAATACCGTCACCCGGATGGTTCCACAACGACAACCGAATTGCATTTCCTTTCCCGTCATCCATTGACGAGGCGGATTTGTCCATCGCACGATCATTATGCGCCTTTTTACTCAATGCTGCTATTTCTTCTTTGGAAAAAAGACCACTTTTTATCAAAAAGCCATCTGCTGCGAACTTCTTAATTTCTTCCTCGGTTAATTTCATATAAAATAGATTTTTTAAGAAAAGATTATATTATTATTTTTTTGTAAGTTAGTTTTTCTATGGTCATGGTATATTTCATTTCTAATCAAAGAGTGATTATTATTTATTCATGCAACAGGGAGATAGAAAATTATGGTAGAAGAACTTAAAATAGAAAAAAATCATCAGGGTTTTGTCTTTCTTTATGACTCCAAAAAACATAAGGTGGGAATGCGCAATCCCCATCGTCACAAAGAGCTCGAACTGAACATAGTCATCAAGGGCTGTGCGGAGTATATCCTTTCAGACCAGTGTTACAAACTGACGCCTGGAAATATTGTATGGCTTTTTCCCGGTCAGGAGCATCAGCTTACGAAAACGGATTCCAACTTTCAAATGTACGTGGTGGTGTTCAAAGAAGATCTTTTTAAGAAAAACCAGTTCTTAAAAGAAAAGTACTACATCTTATCGGAACAAAATCCCAAAGGCTCCTTTTGCAGAAGGGTTTCGCTTTCATCGATCGAGAAATTGGAAAAAACATGCCAATCCCTGTGTGAACTGAATTCGAAAAACGTGCTTTCGCCTGCCTATTATTACGCCGGGCAGGCCTTTGGCTATAAAGACAACTCTCCCTACCTGCATTCGGATCCAATTCTATTAAATGCGGGACTATCATACTTGATGACCGTTGGATGGCATCTTTTCCTTACCGAAGGGGCGGAAGAAAAAAATAATGTGCTCAACCCGGCTGTGGAAAAAGCCATAAATTTATTAAAAGACTTTCCGGAGAGGGACTTTGGCCTAAATGAATTGTCCCTTGAATGTGGAGCCAGCTCTTCGCGATTGAGCAGATTGTTCAATGAACAGATAGGGTCCAGTATCGTCGATTATAAAAATAAGCTAAAACTTGAGCAGTTTCTTGACTGTATTAAGCACAATCCCAATTTTAGCATCAGTGAAGCCTGTTATAGGGTAGGATTTGGCAGTTATTCACAATTTTATAAAACCTTTAAGCAGTACTTTGGAATTTCGCCCAAAGCGTATTTTTCGGAATAACAATATGTAAAAATGGAATTGCTGTCTTTCCCATTTTTGAGAAAGTGTGCACCCGTTCGGTCATTCCAGGTATCTCCGTGTTCGGGCCTGTTACATATCCAACATCTATGGTAGGGAGAAGGCAATGTAGCTATCGCCTCCCTCCGCATCCAATTTACTGCCCCCACAGGCAATAACGATGTATTGCTTTCCATTGGCCTCGTACGTGCTAGGAGTGGCAAAACCCGCAGCGGGAAGTTTTGTTTCCCATAGTAGTTCCCCTGTTTTCTTAGCGTACACCCTAAACATTTTGTCCTTAGTGGCTGCGATGAACAACAGACCACTGGCGGTCACGACGGGACCGCCATAGCTTTCTGCACCCGTTATGGGATGTCCTTGCTCCATCAATTCCGGATAAGTGCCAAAAGGAACTGTCCACAAATATTCCCCAGTGTTTAAATTGATGGCGTTGAGTGTGCCCCATGGTGGACGAATGGCGGGAAAACCCTTGTTGTCCAAGAATTTGCCAAATTTGTTGATGGAGTAGGTTATTTTCGGATCGGAATCGGTCATTCCGGGTTCCTTGGACGTCATCCCTTTCTTTTCCCCATCATAGATGTAGGCAAGCAGCGCTTCCATTTCTTCCCCTGAAATATTCTTAAAGGCCGGCATCATGTTTTTTCCATTCTTTATAATATTGGCCATAGCCTTCCTGTCGCTGGTCTTTGAGGCCTCCAGAAGGGAAGGAAAACCACTTGTGCTGTTTCCTTTAAGATCTGTACCATGGCAGGCGGTACAGTTAAGCGTGTACAGACGCTGACCGAGGGAAACGCTCTCCAGTTCCTGCTCGGTCGCGGTTGGCCCCAAGCCAATGTTCCACGCCATTTCACTACTGTTCACATATAGGATGCCTTCGGGATCTGCAGCTGCGCCCCCCCATTCCGCTCCCCCGTCCAGACCGGGATATACAAGGGTTCCCTCTGTACTTAATGGGGTAAAAGGTCCGTCCAATCGGCTCCCTTTAAGGATTTCCAACAGTTCCTCCCTATTTTCCGCATAGGGACTTATATCTGCCTCCGTGATCTTATGTCTTGCAAAAGGTGCGGGCTTTGTGGGAAAAGGTTGGGTAGGCCACGTATTCTCGCCTGGAACCTCCGAAGCGGGAACGGTTCTTTCCTCAATGGGGAAAAGCGGTTCGCCCGTTTCCCTATCAAAGACAAATACAAAGCCCTGTTTGGTTACCTGTGCCACGGCATCCACTTTTTTCCCTTTATGGTCCACGGTGACCAAGTTGGGGGGCGCCGGGGGATCTCTGTCCAACATATCATGGTGAACGAACTGAAAATGCCAAATACGCTTACCCGTAGCGGCGTCTAACGCCAACAAAGTGTTGGCAAAGAGGTTTTTTCCTGTTCGGTTGCTCCCATAGAAATCATAAGCGGCTGAACCTGTAGGGGCATAGAGGATACCTCTTTCCCTGTCAATGGCCATGCCTGCCCAATTGTTCGCACCACCAACTTCGGTATTCCTGTGCGCATCCATAGGCCATGTATCGAATCCAAATTCGTTGGGCCGGGGTATGGTATGGAATACCCATTCCAGGTCACCTGTCCTGATATTGAAAGCTTGGATATGGCCCAAAGCGGCATCCGCCCCTTCTGAGACCCTTAGTGGCATAATGATAAGGTCTCTATAGACCGTGCCGGGCGTATTGGATAGCACCATCTTATTTTTTGCGGTTTCCCCCAATCCGGACTTAAGGCTAACGCGACCGTTCTCCCCAAAGGAAACAATATCCTTTCCGGTAACGGCATCCACGGCATGGAGCCATTCCCCATGTGTATAAAGGATCCTTTTGTCCTGGCCATCCTTCCAATATACCAATCCCCTGCTGGTGTTGAACTGATCCAAACTATCCGTTTTCTTTCTCCAGTACTCTTCGCCCGTAGCGGCATTAAGGGCGAACGGTTCGGTTGTGGCGGTCATGCCGTAAAGAACACCATCAATGATCAAGGGGTTGCTTTGGATCTGCCCCGTATCCAATGTGCTATATTGCCAAGCGACCTTCAAGTTGCCAACATTATCCACATTGATCTGGTCCAATGTAGAGTAATGGTTTCTTCCCGGCCCACCAAGATACTCGCTCCAGTCACTGCCCGCCCCTATAGGTGCGATCGGCCTGCGCGGTTCATTACAGGAATGAAGAAAAAAACCCAGAAGGATGGCTGTAATAATAAACGATCTTTTCATTGGACTTGTAATTTCATTTTTTATGTACACGACTCCGGTTGCTTTAGAGTCCAAAGTTGGCACCTATAAAATAATTTCGCAATGGCGCTGCATTGAAGAACCTGTTTCCAAAAGCATTGATATCGTTCCCCAGACTATATTGCTGGTTAAGGAGGTTGTCAACGCCTGCATAGAGTTCCAAACTATGATGTTTATTGATAGTGGTGGACCATTTTAGTTGCGCCTGTACCAAGTGATAACTATCGGCGTACACCAGGTTGGCATCGTTCAAGGGGATACGGTCCGTAAAATTATGCTGTGCCGTAAGGGAGATCGAATGTGGCAGGGACACCTCCAGATTGGTCACCAGTACATTGCGTGGCACCCCCGTTAGCCTGTTTCCGGAATAGTCCTCGGTATCCTGGAGATAGTCCCTAAATTTAAACTGGCTATGTGTATAAGCAGTACTTGCCCGCAGCCCCTGAAGAAACCCGATATTTGTGGGTTCTACCAGCCAGTAGGACACCATGGACTCAAATCCCAATTGGTCCGTTCCCCCGGCGTTGGTAAAAAACTCGGCCCCTCCCTCGTCCAGACGTCTCACGATTGCCTCCTTCATTTTATAGTAATAGAGGGACGCATCGATCTGCAACCGATTATTGCGGCCAGTATACCGGAAGCCGGTCTCATGGTTCCAGCCCGTTTCCGCCTGCAGCTCCGTATTGATGGTTATATTCGAGGGGCGGATCTCTGCGGTGGTCGGCGGGGAATAGCCTCTACTGAAGGATGCCCTCCATGCAAAACCAGGGGAGAGCAGATAAGAGAGGCTTACCCGCGGCATCCATTCCGGTGAGAAATCACTTTCCCCAGTGGTACTTTCCGGAAAAGTGGTTTCGAAATGATATTTGTAAAAATTCAGGCTAATTGCCGCTTCCATGGTCAACCTATCAAAGAGATCCGCTCTGAGGTTCGTAAAATAAAAATGATTGTTGGTCTTGAATTCATCGGCGGCCTGTAGGGCTCCCCTTGTGGCGTTCCCATCATTGTCATAATTATAGATTTCATGTCGTGATCGTTGCCATTCCATGCCCAAGTGCCATTTCCAATCTACCGTATTGCCCAATGTTCTGCCAGGTAAATACTCAAGATAGGTCCGCCCTCCAAAATTTCGTTCGTCCCTTTCCTCATAATTGGTGATAAAGGGATTTTCAAAATCGGTAAGGGATCCGAACACTGAAACCACGTGCCGTAACCTACTGCCCAATCGTGCCCTGTGCGATACTCCACCGTACAAGGTCTTATTGAATATGCCCGCCTGTTGCTCGACCGCTCCGGGATTGGGCCCAGCGGCCTGTCTTGCCTGCCGTGGATCTTCCGCATACTGCTGTTCGTTCAGCCCTCCCGGTGTTTCATACTGCTGATCGGCATAAAAGGCAAAAAGTCGTACGCTATTGTTCATGTTATAGTTCCATTGTTCCGAAGCTTGGATATAGTGCCTGCGCGTTGCGGAATTTTCACGGTACCCGTCAGAGCGCAAATATGCCTGGTCCAAGTTGAACTGTGATTTCTTTCCCAGCAGCTGTACGGAAGCGTTTTGGTGGAACATCCCATAGGACCCTCCACTTAGACCTAGATCCACTCCCACGCTATCCCGTCCGTTTCCTACGGGATCTATGAGCACTACCCCTCCCGAATTGGCACCGAAAAGGCTGCCATCAGGTCCTTTTAGGACTTCCATTCTATTGATGGCCCTAGTATCCAGCAGGTTCAAATAGGTGTTTCCACTGGCATCGGTCAGGGGAAATTCGTCCATATAGACCTTTACGTTGCGTACCCCGAAAGGGGAGCGGAGCAAACTTCCCCTGATGGACAGGCGAAAGCTTCCCGGAGATCGTTCCTCCATTCTAACGCCTGGAAGGGAATTCAAGGCGGGAAGTAATGTCACATCGGCTTGATTCCCCAACATGCTCGGACCAATGACACCCACTGAGGTAGGGGTCTGAAGAAGGGGTTGCACCGAAAGGTATCCCTTTACCACCGCTTCCTCGAGCCTTAAAACACTATCGGTGGCGGGCACCTGTGAATAAAGTGCGGTATAGAAGAAAAAAAGAATTATCGTTGCTATACTAATTTTGGACATAAAAAGCAGAGTTGTAGATCTGTTTCAAATTTACGGAGTTTTATTCCGTTGAAACACCTTTGGGCAGGGCAAAAGCTATATAACTATCCCCTCCGGCCGCTCCCAACTTGGTGCCGCCACAGGCAACGACCACATACTGTCGGCCGTCCACCATGTACGTTGTTGGCGTGGCAAAGGCCGCTGCGGGTAGCTGGACCTGCCATAGCAATTTGCCAGTTTTTGTATGGTATGCCCTTAGCTTCGCATCCTTGGTCCCCGCAATAAACAACAGACCGCTGGCAGTGACCACTGGCCCCCCATAACTCTCGGCCCCGGTCTGGGGGATTCCTTTTTCCAATAGCTTGGGATGTTCCCCGTGGGGTACTTTCCATAGATATTCCCCCGTATTCAAATCTATGGCATTTAAGGTTCCCCAAGGTGGGCGTACTGCTGGAAAGCCATCTGCATCCAAGAATTTATCGTAGCCCGATATCTGATAGGGAATTTTGGAATTCTCTTCGGATTTTCCCATTCCCGGTTCTTTGGAAATACTACTTTCCATCTGTTCTTCTTCATTGACATAGGCCGTAAGCGCCTGTAACTCCACCTCCGAAAACTTGTTGAAGGCAGGCATCATCCCTTGACCGTTTTGGATAATATTTTTGATATGTTGCCTATCTCGCCTGAGTTTTATGTCCACCAAAGAAGGAAAACCACTGGCTGGGCTTCCTGCACGATCTGCCCCATGGCAAACGGCGCAGTTCATGGTATACATCCGTTGCCCCAAGGATTGGTTCCGCAGTTCGGCTTCGGTGATGGAAGGATTGAGGGAAATGCGCCATGCCATTTCATTGCTGTTCACATATAGGATACCATTGGGATCTGCGGCGGCCCCGCCCCATTCGGCACCACCGTCGAGCCCGGGATAAATGATGGTCCCCTGGGCGCTGAGAGGCGTAAATGGTCCTTCAGAACGGCTATTTTTTAATTTTTCGATCAATTCCTCCCGATTGGAAGCCTGTGGATTGATATCCTCTTCGGTAAAGGTCTGTCGGGCATATGGGGCGGGTTTGGTCGGGAAGGGCTGTGTGGGCCAGGCTTCTTCCCCGATGATATCCGAAGCGGGTACCGGCCGTTCCTCAATGGGGAATAGGGGCTCCCCCGTTTCCCTATCAAAAACAAATACGAACCCTTGTTTTGTTGTTTGGGCCACGGCATCTATTTTCCTGCCTTCATGTGTCACCGTCAGTAAATTGGGAGGGGCAGGGGGGTCCCTGTCCAAAATATCATGGTGAACAAATTGAAAATGCCAAAGGCGTTTCCCTGTTTCGGCATCCAGGGCGATCAAACAATTGGCAAAAAGGTTTTCTCCTTTGCGGTTGCCGCCATAGAAATCAAAGGCGGCCGAACCTGTTGGGGCATAGATGATCCCACGTTCAACATCCACGGCCATTCCTGCCCAATTGTTGGCACCCCCTATCAGTTTGTTGGTGTGAAGGTCTTCGGGCCAGGTCTTATATCCAAACTCGCCAGGCTCGGGAATGGTATTGAACACCCATTCCAGATCACCGGTCCTTATGTTAAAAGCTTGGATAAGTCCCTTGGCGGCATCCGCTCCTTCCGAAACCCTTAACGGCATTACAATAATATCCTTGTACACCGTACCAGGTGTATTGGAGATGACCATCCGCTCTTGTGAAACATCCCCCAGCCCTGCTTTTAAGCTTACGCGCCCCCCTTTACCAAAAGATTCGATCGGATTTCCTGTAGCGGCATCCACCGCATATAACCATGGGCCATTGGTGTACAATATTCTTTTATCATCCCCATCCTTCCAGTAGGAAAGTCCGCGACTCGTGCTAAAACTGTCCATTCCTTCGGATTTTTTCCGCCAGATTTCCTTGCCCGATGCCGCATCCACTGCAAAGGGCTGGGTGGTAGCGGTCATTCCAAAGACCATGCCGTCCACCATCAAAGGATTGCACTGTACTTGGCCCGTGTCCTTGGTATGATATGTCCAAGCGATTTCCAGTTGTTGCACATTGGAAGGATCGATCTGCTCCAAAGTGGAGTATTGGTTGCGTCCAGGACCTCCTTGGTATTCCTTCCATTCGCTATCGGACCCGTGGGAACCATCCGTTTTTTTTTCGGAATTACAGGAAATAGATCCTATTCCTAAAAATAGGACCATTGAAAAGGGGATTACTATTCGTTTCATCGATCTGTTATATGGTATTAATATATGGAATTGTATGCATCATTGATCCTCTGATACCTGTTATGCAATGGCCCAGGCCTTGTCCCCCTCATAGGGAACGCAGGCCATATAACTACCGGGAGTCTGGATATAATTGAGCGCTTGCGTGGCCCCTATCTCCGAAGTAAAATAACCAAGAAGGGTCAATTCCTTTAGCATACGATAGAAATGTTCGGGATTTTCAGCTTTTTTATTCCTGTAGTACTCCTTGACCTCCAGTTCCAGATTGGTAAGGTAATCGGTTTTTTCATCCGCTTTTGCGACTTCAAAAAAATGGCCGTATTCAGCGGTAAAATTTCCCCGCATCTTTTTGAGGCCTTCGATAAATGTTTCTTGCTGTTCGGCATCATAACAATCGGTAACCATTGCTGCCATAAATCTGCCCACTTCCGCCGCTTTTGCACCTGGAGTGTCCGTGGTGGGAATGATCGCTTCCCCTATTTCATCCATAAATGCGATATCTTCCCTTGAAAATAAACCGGTTGTGGACTTTCCGCCCTCCCGTTGGTCCGATCTGCAGCCCATAAGAAAAGCCGAGCCGCCAATGACGGTTCCTCCCAACAGGAATGTCACATTTTTTAAAGCCTCGCGTCTGTCCATATTTTTATTTTTTAGCAATGAAACGGATTTGATCTCCGGTTCGGGTAACTACTCTTCTATCCCCCTGTAGGGTACGTTGATATCAAGTCGTTGCTCCATTGGCGCCGGGATTTGTTTCCCCAACGTCCAGTGCACTGCATTGATGATCAATTGCTGCATTGATACTTCCCTAAAATCCTCTGGGTGTCCCAAGGTGGTCATAAAAAATTTCCCACCGAACGAATTGGTTCCCGTCCAGGCCACGGGATGATCTATGGCTTGTGGGTCATCGGGATTGACCGCTTTTCCCATCAGTAGGGATTCTGAGCCCTTTAATGGGTATTCGGGAAGCACCGTATACAACCAGGATTGGGCAGGGAACTTCTTTTGCACCCCTGTAAGGATAGGATGTTCTTTGGCTTCGGGCATTACCGAAACTATGGTGGTGGATTCGTGCCCATAGTGGGTATGTCCCTTTTTTTCCCATCCGGGCGGGGCGTTGAAAGCCATTTCACCAAAAGCGTTCCACTTTTCCAATTCGTGGCCCTCGGGATAATTAAAGGCATGGGTGGAAGTACGCAGGCCAAGGACGGGCCGACCTGATTTCAGATAGTTCTCTATATGTGCGATCTGTTCGGAAGGAAGTCTTCTCCAACGCAAAAAAAATACGGCCAGATCAGCATCTTCCAACGCTTCCAGACCTGGAATGTTCTCTTCTGAATTTTGATCTGGGGATGCTTTTAGGACTTTGGTGCGGATACCGTAATTTTTTTCAAGTTCCGCCGCCAATATCGGCATGGTCTCCTCTCCGCTATATTCATGGTCTCCCAGTACAAATACCACCAATGGCCTTTCACTTGTTGTGGGCAGTTCCATCATTAGGTCGTCTATTGTCCGCTGCATTTCTCCCTGTGGACCAGTGGCTATAAGATACTGATGGTTTCCTTTGGGGTTCCAGGTGTTACTCCCATCCTTCCCGATCTGTATCTTTCCCGATCTGGGTCTGTAATGGCTACCATACCCCCTAATGGCGACCATAACGGCTGTTTGGTCCCAGCTCATCCTTCCCTCCGCGTCCATTTCTGCTTGGGGCATGCTTATTCTGTAGACATCCTTTACGGGACTGTTCCGGACGTCCGTATTTTGGACCAGGGGAAGTCCCGTTTTAATTTCGCTTCCAATTTCGAACCCACTGAAGAGCAAAGGCCTTTTCCAATTTTTGAACACATAATTCGCAGCGGTCACATCTTCCTCAATATTGAACTCCTTTCCTGAAGGAAACTCACCCGCCTTGCTTACCATTCCGTACACTTTCCTTTCCACAAGCTCTTTCCCGGAAAGCGGAGATATGTTATCCGCAGGTGACGCCAGCAAAGCGGCAATATTCGTTAAAAATCCTACTGTAAGCAAGGTAACGCTGTTATCCGGTCGATCTTTGAGAATCCTTCTGTAAAGTTCCACTGCTCCCGGCACTTCCTTATTGAACCAAATATGGTGGAGATATTTCGTGAGCAGGGTATCGCTCCATCCTTGGGAATCCTTTAGGATCAGGGCATCGCCTTTCGGGACTCCTATTGGAATATCCGGTTTTCCATAATAAGTGTTCAGAACGTTCAGAACGGCGGCAACCCCTTCGTACTTGGTACTTGCAATGGTGGCCAGAATTTTGGCCCCCCCCTTTTTTTCAAGGGCGTGCAGTACGGCCAAGGCCCCAACATCGTCATAGTCGAAACCCATATCCGTATCAAAGATCACCGAAACGGGATTCGATACCTGCTTGGCCTGCACCAAAAAAATGGGTAGGGCAAAAACCACCGACAGGAAAATTTTTTTGATCATTTAAGCTGGTTTTATCTATTATAAATTTTGTTTTTTCAATTCCCCAACGGCATAGTCCACTGCTCGGGCAGTAAGGGCCATATATGTCAAAGACGGGTTTTGGCACGCATTGGATGCCATACACGCCCCATCCGTTACAAATAGATTGTTCACTCCCCATACTTGATTATGGGCATTTAAAACGGATGTTTTTGGGTCCCTTCCCATACGTGCGGTCCCCATCTCATGAATCCCCAGACCGGGCACTTGATGGGAGTCATTGGCCTCAATATCGGTAAAACCGGCAGTTTCGAGCATATCGGCACCGGTTGCCAGGATATCGTCCAACATGCGCAGTTCGTTCTCCTTAAATTCAAAATCGATCTTGATAATGGGCATTCCCCATTCGTCCACCCTGTCCTTTGAAAGGGTAACCCGATTATCGGCATACGGAAGACATTCTCCCATGCCCGTCATCCAAAAATCCCATATTCCGGGTACCGTCAGAGCTTCTTTTAAAGAAGCGCCGAACAATCCCTCAGAAGCTTTTCCGGTCCTTCTGGAGCCCCCTGCTGCAAATGCAAACCCCCTTAAAAATTGTTGCTGTACGTCATTGCCCACATTTCTAAAGCGGGGAAGGTACACACCAGTAGGTTTCCTACCGTAGTAATATTGATCCTGAAACCCTTCGTGGGACCCGCCAAGCGCGCCACGGTAGTTGTGGTCCATAAGATAACGGCCCAAGGAGTCACTGTCATTGCCCATCCCATTGGGAAATCTGTCGGAAGTGGAGTTGAGCAGTATACTTGTCGTATTGATGGTTCCCGCATTCAGGAAAATGATCCTGGCATGGTATTCAGTGGTTTCCTTTGTGATCGTATCCATTACCCTCACTCCCGTGGCCCTTTGGCTTTTTTCATCGTAAAGAACGGTCTGTACCACCGCATGGCTCCGAAGCGTAAGGTTATTGGTTGCCCTTGCGGCGGGAAGTGTAGACGAGTTACTGCTGAAATAGGCACCATATGGGCATCCCCTGGCACAGAGGTCCCTGTATTGACAGGGTGCCCTCCCCGGTAGCCCTTTGGTAAGATTGGCAGTTCTAGAGGTAATGAGCCTTCTGTTGGTATAATTGCCCTCAATACTGGACTTAAAATGTTTCTCAATACAGTTCATTTCCATGGGGGGCTGAAATTCCCCGTCGGGCAAATGCGGAATGCCATCTTTGTTGCCGCTGATTCCGACAAATTTTTCAACATAGGAATACCATGGGGCAATATCCCTATATCTTATGGGCCAGTCTATGGCTATGCCTTCTTTGGCATTGGCTTCAAAATCCAGATCGCTCCAACGCTGGGTCCAACGTCCCCAAATAAGGGATTTTCCTCCTACTTGGTATCCCCGGATCCAATGAAATGGCTTTGCCTGCTCATATGGATGCTCTTTATCCTTCACAAAGAAATGCTGGGTACCCTCATTGAAGGCATAACAACTGCTTGCCACGGGGTTCTCTTTGGAAACTTCGAAGGGGATATTTCCGCGATGCGGGAAATCCCACGGATTTTTGTTCGCTGTAGGATAGTCTTTTATATGTTCTACATTTCTTCCCCTCTCCAATACCAATGTTTTCAGCCCTTTTTCACAAAGTTCCTTTGCGGCCCAGCCACCCGTTATTCCCGAACCCACCACAATGGCATCAAAGGTATGGTCCTTCATCGCTTTCGTGTTCAGGTTCGGCGGGGTCTTAAAATCGTTCGTTAGGTCTTCCATCATATATTACCAGCCAAATATTTTTTTTACATAGTTCCTACTGTCTTTCCACTCTTGCGTCACCGGTCCCTTAGCGGGCTCCTCGAAGGCCAGTTCTATGGCCGCCCTTCCCTTAAAGCCAACTTTACGAAGGGCATCTGCTATTGCTGGAAAGTCCGTCACACCGTCGCCTAGGGCACGTGTCCATTTTCCGTTGGCATCCTGATCCCGTAAATGCAGGTACACCATACGGTGGCCATAGGTATTGATAAACCATACCGGGTCTACCCCGCCGCGGATCAACCAGTTGATGTCCGGTCCCAATTTTAGGTCAGGCACCCTATCAACGGTCCCCCTAAAATCATGAAGATCATGTGCCACCTCGAAGGTATGGTTATGAAGATTGGGCAGAATTTGGCTCCTTTTACAGATTACCATAATTTTTTTCAGCAATTCCGCTTGGTCATCAAGTTCGTCCGCTGTTTTTTTTCTGCCTGCATCGCCCACTGTTATACCAAAGGTACTCCCTTTTAATAGGTGAAGACGCTCCACCACCATCTCAACATCCTCAAGGATTTCCTGATGCTTGTCAGCATTCCACATATCGGCATTATAGGAGGTCCCCGTTACCGGAATACCGTATTTGGCGCTGAGATCTCCCGCAAGGGGGACAAAATCATTGCGGCGCAGATTGGATTCCATTACTTCCATTCCTTCAAGGTCCGCTGCTTTAAAATCCTTAAAAACCTGTTCGAGAACGGGGGTACAGTCCCAATTAGGGGGAAATCTGCTGGAGTAGACCCAAACATGGCCGCTTAGGGGGACTTTGTTGGAGACTGGGATTTCCAGCAAACTTGCAGGAAAAAAACCTTCCAATAAGGTTGCCCCACCAATACAAGTGGAGGCTTTTATGAATTTCCTTCGGGAATGGCTATTGTACATTTACGTTCTTTTAATGGCATTAAGGTAGTTTACTTTTTCTTTACGACTGCCCCGCGCCCTGATTTTGTATTGGTGAACAAAAATGGACAAAGGAGTTTTAACGGCACTGTTAAAAACTCCTATTCTGTCCTTTATTGATAGTAACCCACTAAGCAAGATGTACTGTGCTCCGAGGTTGTATACTCAGTATCCAGGGTTTTGCTCCAATTCGGGATTGGCGGTCAATACGGTGGCCGGTATGGGGAACAATTGACGGTGTTCCGCGGAGGCCGACTTTTCCCACCATTCATCATTGAATTTACCAAAACGTATCAGATCTTCCCTGCGGTGCATTTCATATGCCAATTCCCTGCCACGTTCATCCAGCAGTTCGTCCATTGTAAGGTTTGAAGTGGTGTACTGGGCATTTTCGGCATCTGCTTCAAAATTTCTGGCCCTTACCTGGTTTACAAGATCCACGGCTTCGGAGGTTGCCTCGCCCCCGGCAAGTCTCATCAGGGCTTCCGCTTTTAAAAGCATCATATCGGCCAATCGGAACAGCACCATATCATTGCTCATATTGGAGAGCCCGCCTACCTCTACCTCATATTTGATGCTCATGGCCCCTTCATCCCATCCGGTATCGTCACTTTGGAGGGCGGTAATCTGAGGGGTAACGACCATTTCATAGCCATACCAGCTCCAAATTGGCTCCTCTTCCCCATCTTCATTGATGAAGGTCTGGGGCCCCACCACCCATTGTTCGATACGTTCGTCATTTTCCGCAAATAGGTTAAAGAACGATTCTTGGGTGCTGTATTTGTGCCATCCGTAGTATTCTACATTATATTTTGCGAACAGGATCTCTTCGTGAAGGTTCTGTTCGGCAAAGTTGAAACCTGTTGCGTTACTCGCGTCAAAAGGTACCACAAGTATATTCTCATTACTGTTCTCGTTGTTTACAAGGAAAGGTGTGCTCCAATCGGAATCTAAGCTGTAATTGGCCCCCAGTACATTATCAATGGCCGAAATGGCATCTTCCCATCTTGGCGTACCGGTAAAGACGTCCGCATTTATATAAAGTTTGGCCAATAGGGCGTAGGCCGCGGATTTTGTAAAATGACCATACCAGTTCGCATCGCCTTTTTCTCCCAATTGGGGAATGTTTTCCAAAATCTCCTGTTCTATAAATTCAAATACCTCCTGTCTGGATCTGGTGGCGGGACTTGATTCACCTACTGAGGTAACGATGGGGATATTTCCAAAGGTGCTGAGGGCCCAATAGTAATGTAATGCCCGTACCAGTTTAATTTCGGCAATCATCCGTTCCTTTGCAATGGGCAGATCCATGCCGCTCAAGTCCTGTTCTTCCATAGCGCCCAAAAAGTAGTTGCTGTATCCAATGGCCTGAAAAAGGTTCTGCCATTCATAAAGTATCCAAACATCGCTGGAAGTCCATGTATGCCGGTGTAAACGCACCCATGCCCCGTTTTGATCTTCATAACCATTTCTTGTGGGCGCCACTACCTCATCGGTAGAAAGTTCCTGTAAGGAAAAATGTCCCCCATCATAAAGGTTTTGCATAAAGGCATAGGGCATCACATAGGCGGCCATCACCTGATCTTCGTTCTGATAAAAATTTTCAGAGGTTTCCGCACTGTACACTTCTTCTTCCAGGTCCATATCACAACCACCAAGGCAACAAAGGCCCATCAATGATAATATCAGTGGTAATCTGCTCATATATATATATTTCATGGTAAAAAGTTTTATGGTTAGAAATTTGCGCTCAGTCCTATGGTAAATGTACTGGTCCTTGGATAGTAGTCATAATAAGGTTCCACACTGGGTCCGTTGGAAACTTCCGATTCTGGATCTGAAGGGTAATAATTGATTCCCATCTCGGGATCGTTCCCTGAAAAGTCGGTGAAAGTCAATAGATTGGTTCCCGTTACATACACCCTGATACTTTTGATGTAATCCGTATTTTCCATGGGGAAGGTATACCCCACCGTTACATTGTCCAGCTTTACATAAGAGCCGTTCTCAATATAATAGCTGGAGAATAGGGGCGAGTTCTGAATGGGCTCATCAAGGGCGGACTCAAAAAGGTTCTGTCTGGAATAGTAGGAAATGTTTTCGTGGAACATTCTTTTTCCGTTCACAGCATGGAAAGCCAGGGCACTTCTTACAAGAACTGTGGCATCAAAATTGCCAAAGTTGAAATTATTGGTCAGTCCAAGGCTATATTTGGGTATACTATTGCCAAGATATCGGAAGTCGTCCTCCCCAATTTCACTGTCCACCACGGCCTCCCCTTCCTGATTTTGGAACAGCCAGTCACCTTCTTCCGTAAAGCCTGCAAATACCCTTCCATAGAATGCGGCAACGGGCTGTCCTGATGCCAATCGTTGAATATTTACCCCTTCCGTAACCCTGGTAATGTCTTGGGCACTGCCCTTAAACTGATCACTGGTAATGGAAACGATCTCATTTTCATTAAAGGCGGCCACAAAACTTGTATTCCATCTAAAGGTATCGTTTTTGTAAAGCTGGGCATTCAATGCCAGTTCAAAACCTTTGTTTACCATAGATCCGGCATTTGCGAATATTTCTGGGAGAATCAGCGAGGGTACCTGTGCGGTATAATTTCCAACAAGATTTTCGATTTTTCTATGGTAATAGTCCATAGATCCGCTCAGCCAACTGGATTGGAACAGGGCAAAATCCAACCCAATGTTCAGCTCTTTTTTGGTTTCCCACTGTAGTGCGGGATTGGGGTTAATGGACGGGCCGTAGGGCTGGATCCAGCTACCGCTGCCAGGTTCCCCAAGATAGCCATTGTGCGAACCTCCAAAATAGGGGCCCAAAGTGGCCAAAGACTGGTACGGTGACAAGCTCTCTTGGTTGCCCGTTACCCCATAACCACCGCGCAACTTTAAATATTGGATAAGCTCGTTGTCCTGTAAAAACTCCTCTTTTGAGGCCACCCATCCCGCAGAAATACCGGAAAAAGTGTCCCATTTGTTATCTCGCCCCAATACGGAGGCCCCTTCCCTTCGAATACTTAAATTTAACAGGTATTTTTTCCGGTAATCATAAATGATCCTTCCAAAGAAAGCGGCAAGGGTCCTTTCCGACCCATAACTTCCCACAAATACGCCACTTCTGTTAAAGTTTGGGGTAAAATTATTGAGCGCGCCCCCCGCACCCAGGTTGTAATACAGGAAAGCATCCGTATTAAAACTATTGTTGCCGGCACTAAATCCCTCGTTAAAGGTATTTTGATAGGAGTATCCCGCCAAAACATCCATATTATGGTCATCATCTATAGTTGTCCCATACCCTAGTGTCGTTTCCACGATATTGGTCGTGGTAAGATCTTGGGACCTTGAAGCTTGTCCGCCCACTCCTTGCTGCTGTTGGAAAAAGTCCTCTCGGCTACTATAGGAACCCCCTAAAAAGGAATTTTTCATCAAGGAGTAGGAAACAGAGGCATCCAGGCCGTCAAGTATTGCATAATCCACTTTTATATTGCCAAGTAATCTGGATTCCTTGCTATTGTTGGTAGTGGTATACATACTTGCTACCGGGTTCCACTGTAGGCCGAACTGTATATCCGGTCTTTGGTACCAAGAACCATCAGGATTCTTTACGGGGAATGTAGGGTTCATCTTTAAGCTCTGGGCCAAAGAACCATAGTTGGCAAAATCCCTATTGTCATGGGAGTTGGTCAACATAAAGGAGAAATCGAGCTTGTCCTGCAGTGCTTTTGTGTTCAACTTAAAGGTACCGTTAAGGCTTTCCCTTTCGGAGATAAGGTCGATTCCCTGAAAGTTGCGGTAGTTTATGCCCGCATAATAGGTGGTCTTTTCGTTGCCACCACTTACCGATAGATTGTGTACATGGCTAATGGGGGTCCTTGTAACCTCATCAAACCAGTCTGTGTCCGCACCTGCATCATCCACGGCAAACCCATAATCGTTGCCTACCTGTCTGTACTGTGCTGCGTCCAGCACATCGTACTTATTGGTGACCACATCGGTACTCACATAACTATTGTAATTTATTTGGACCTCCCCTGGAGTTCCTTTTTTAGTGGTGATGATGATTACGCCGGCGGTGGCCCTGGACCCGTAAATGGCTGCGGCCGATGCATCCTTCAATACATCTATTGAAGCTATATTGGATGGTGCCACTGTCTGCAGATCTCCGCCTGGCACGCCATCTATAACGATGAGCGGTTGTGAATTTCCACTTATGGTAGCAGGGCCCCTTAAGGAAAAATCCGCGGTTGCATTGGGGTCGGAACTGGGATTGCTTGTTGAAAGTCCCGCTACCTTTCCCGAAATCAAGGTCATAGGGTCATTGATCATCCCAGAATTAAAATCGTCCGCACTTACTGTGGAAATGGCTCCGGTAACCGTTTCCCGGCTCTGTGAGCCGTATCCGATAAGCACTACCTCTTCCAGGGAACTTACATCTTCTTCCATGACAACGTCTATGTTCCCTTGGTTGCCCACAGTGATACGTTGCCTTAAGTATCCCAAATAGGAAATGACCAGGACCGCATCATTTTCTGATACTTCCAGTTCAAAACTCCCATCAAAATCGGTCATTGTCCCGTTGTTGGTTCCTTCAACTAGGACGTTTGCCCCTACAATGGGTATCCCCTCCGTATCGCTTACTGTTCCGCTTACTTGTTGTTGGGAAATGGCCTGTTGTGAAACTAACACGATAAAAAGACAGAACAGCCATTTTAATTTTTTAATTTTCTTACTGATTATTTTCATAGGGTCGATTATTTTGAGATTAGTGGTTCGGAATAAAAAAGAATACTTGCTATATTAAAAGTGATGGGTTTTTGAGCTTATTTTTGGAAATCGATAATTTTAAAGGCACAACGATATCATATTCTTAACAAAACTATGACCTTTTGGGCATCCATCCATTTCGTTTTTCTGCTAATCGATGTTATATTTTGCCCAATCAATAGGTTTTCGGCCAAATCTTCGACGATATTTCCCGAAAATACTGGGCCACCAACAACTGCATGGTTCTTGTCCGATTTTTGGACGTGGGGGCCTGAGCCCGTCACAATTGGACACTTTTTGGCATCCTACTTTATAAGAAGCCATCTGACGGAAGATCCTTCCATGGGTATCTGGATCTGCGAAGGCGCTTCTTCCATAGAAAATTTGTCCCCTGTAAGAATGTCCAGTAAGACCGGATTCCCCTCTGCGGTAAAAGATTCTATCTGTCCTAGTTCGATACTGCCAATAGCAGGTCCATCATTCATGTTGATGACGATTATGAAATTCTGGTCGTCCTTCCCTCTACGGAATGCTACCATGGCTTCTTTGGGGGAAACGGAAATTTTCTCCATGGGCTCGTCGCCACTTAAGGCAGGGTGTTGTTGGTGCAGTCCCGTAAGCTTTTTATAATAGACAAAGAGCCCTAGATCGTCCATATCCTCAATGGTGGAATTTCTACTGAAAACGGCATTGGTGGAGTATGGGTGCCCCCGGAATCCCACCTCCTGACCGTTATATAACATGGGTATTCCCGGCACGGAAAAGAGTAACGCGGCCACCATTTTTGTCCGTTGTAGCCCGTGACCATCAATAAATCGTGGAAGATCGTTGTTTTCCATGAACCTCAATAGCCTGTATTGGTCCTTGCTGTTTTGGAAAAGGGCCTGCCGTAAAAGATGGCCCCTACTATCAATATCGGGATGGTTAAAAATGGTCTTGCTCTCGCTTTCATCATAATCATATTCCCAGGACCATTGGGATACCCACATCATATCGGTGGTCCAATCATAGGCAGAATCAAATCCCAATTGAAATACGGCGGGATCCGAGCCCTTATCCTCCGCTAGCAATAAAATATCCGGTTTGATACTTTTTAGTTCGCTCCGCAATCTTTTTCCAAAAGAAGGCTTTCTGCTGTTTACCCCCCAAATGGCATCGAACCGGTATCCATCGATATCGTATTTCGTTATCCAATACTTACAGGCGTCTATCATCCATCTTTGCACTTCTTCACTTTCGTAATTTAAGACAACAAGATCGTCCCAGAAATAATGCATAAACCCGTTTCCATCCTCGGTCATCAAGGAGGAATAAGGTCCCCCTGGATTTTCATGTTGGTAATGATCATAATATTCCGATCCCTCCCCTTTGGCCATCACACTTTTTGCATAGGGGTGCCCTATGGATGTTTGGCTAAGGGGGATATCAAAAAGTACCCGCATATCCAGCCCTTTTGCCATGGAAATCAATTGTCTCAGTTCCAACTCCGATCCAAGCGCAGGGTTTAAAGAGAAAAAATCGACCACATCATATCCCTGTCCTTTAGAAGACGTCTTATAGACAGGTTGCAGCCAAATGGTATTGGCCCCTAATTTCTTTATTTCCGGCAACTTCTCCGTGATGGCGGGATAGGTACCATCCTGAACAAAATTGTAATGGGTAATTTCATAGATCACCGCATTTTCCATCCATGGTGGTGCTTCGGAATCCACATCAAAAAGCCGCAGCCCGTCCTCTTCCCTGATCAGCATCGTCTGAAAAGTGCTGGAGTCCTTTTCTGTCACAACAAGCAAGTTATAATAGTATTCTCCCGGCACCCATGGCACCTTTACCTGCACAACGGTGTCGTTTACATTTTCCAGTTCTGATAGGGCCGGGTTCAACGGGTCCTCCTCCCAATAAAAGCGCAATGGGGCCTGGTAAGGATTGTTGACAATAGTGGCGTTCAAAGTGGCAAGTTCGCCCTGCAGGGCAACAAAAGGCTTTACCACAAGACGGGGATCCTTAAAAGGATCGGGCCGCTGTATAACCTCTGGGCCTTCAAGCCCGTCGTCTTTGCAACTGTTCAAAGATACTATGCAAACCCATGCGAAAACTGCTCGCCATATGCTGTAACGTATGTTCTTCATAATTAATGGCCAGATTTTGAAGGTTGCCGAGTCATTCTACGAATATGGATAATCCACTTTTTCATCATCGAGACCCTCTTGGCAGACCATGAGTTTCCATTTTCAACAGGGTCTGTCCAGCTGGGGGGCGGACATGGGGACCTTTATGTAAGAAGGGAAAAGATGCTTCCGATCGGACCCTTTGTACAAAACTATATCAATTGGGCAATCTCAACATTTCATATCTTCTTTAATAGTTCTTATTATTTATTGTAAAGCGAAAAAATGGCATGCGGTTATCGGGCGCCTTCTTGAGCCACATATCCATAAAACTACTTGGCAAGTAGGAGCCACCTAACTGAATTTCCTTTCATAGGAACGCTTAGTTCGGAAATATTTTTTTTGAGGGGGAACGTCTGCCCTGTAAGCACATCCCGTAAGGCATCTTTACCTGGCAAGTACATTTTTTTTAATGGTTCGCTTAGTGCTACCTTTGCTTCAATGGTAGAATCGGATAAATTGACGGCGATAATAAAATTTTGGCTCCCTTCCCATCGATGAAAGGAGACGATCGGACCTTCCGGGGAAGCATTCAAAGGTGCCATTTGGGTACCACTTAATGCGCCATAGGATTTATGGAGCTCGATCAGATTTTGATAATGTCCAAACAGCCCTTCCCCATCCAATGATCGAACGGTTTCGTCCCGTTTAAAAAATGCGTCTGTGGAATAGGGGTGGCCGGAATGGCCGATCTCCTGTCCATTGTACAAGAGGGGAATTCCCGGAAGTGAAAAAAGCAGGGCTGCTGCCATTTTGGTTTTTTCCGTTCCATGGTCGCGGATAAATCCGGGAAGATCATTATTTTGTAGATAAAATAATTTTCGATGGTTATTGCCGCCATTTTGAAACAGCGCTTTCTTTAACAAAGGCCCCCTTTGGTCCACATCTGGATGGTTGAAGAGCGTCTTTGTCCGACGTTCATCGTACTCATACTCCCAGGACCACTGTGAAACCCATGACATATTGGCCGTCCAGTCATAGGCAGCGTCATATCCCAATTTATACACCTCTGGGACAGCACCTTTATCTTCGGCGATAAGCAAAATATCCGGTTTTATGCTTTTAAGTTCGGTCCTTAACTTTTGGGCAAAGGAGGGCTTCCGTGCATTTACGCCCCAAATGGCATCAAATCTGTACCCGTCAATATCGAATTCCCTCACCCAGTATTTACAAACTTCCAGTATCCAACGCTGTACCTCTTTATTATCGTAATTGAGGTTTACCAAATTGTCCCAAAAATAGTTTATGAAACCGTGCTCATCCTGGTTGTAAAAGGAAGCGTAGGGCTTACCATCATCTTGGTGCTGGTAAAAGTCGTAGTAATGGGAATTTTTGCCATTTTCGATCCTGTCCGTCGCATAGGGATGTTGAATTGAACTATGGTTGATCACCATATCAAAAAGTGTCCGCATCCCAAGTTCCTTGGCTTTTCCTATCAATTGCCTCAAATCCTCTTCCGTCCCGAATTTTGGGTTTATGGAGGTATAACCGGTGACATCATAACCCTGATCTCCAAGGGCCGTTTCATAGATAGGCTGCAACAAAAGGGTATTTGCCCCCAGTTCCTTTATCTCGTTCAATTTTGCGGTGATATCCGCAAAGGTGCCATTTTCTACAAAAGAATGCGGGGTGATCTGATAAATAACGGCGCCATCCATCCATATGGGATACTCGGTATAAACATCATTGGCATATACACTGTTCCCTTTTTTAGTGGCCATCGTGCGGAACTTGGTAGTGTCCTTTTCCGCTATCGCGTACAGATCAAAAAAGTAGGTTCCATCAGTCGCAGGGATATGTACGGAGGATATGGAATCATTTACCTTTCGTATATCGGTCGTAGCGGGATTCTCCTGACTTGCCTTCCATATAAAATGTAAAGGTGCGCTAGTGGGATTTTTTAATTCCTTAAATTGCAGTAAGGCCTTGTTTTGGTTTATGGTAACAAAAGGTAGCAGGGAGGGCCTAAGCCCATAGCCCAAGGTATATACTATGGTGTCCGAGGTTACGGCAGGGGCCTTCCCAGTCTCGATCCAGATTTTGTTTACGGTCTCCGGCAAGTTACACTGAAAGGAAAATGTTCCGTCTTCTTGGTATTGCACCGGAAACGTATCTTCATCGATATGTGCAATTAGCTCTTCCCCCGAAAATCCTGATATCTGTCCATTTATTTCCTGCTGTGGATGCCACACTACCGCATCATTTGTATGGAGCACGATGGTGGGGCCATTGTTTTGGGCATAACAATTGCTAAAAAAGATACCTAAAAGGAAAAGGGTGTACCTGAACATAAGAATAGATTTAAGATCGCTGCTAATAACAAAGAATGTTAAAACTACCATCTTTTTACAACAACCCTATTTCGTTTCTGATCTGGTAGTGATTATATCTTGTCCTCTTTTGTGGATGGTACGAAAATATCGTCGGGAGTCATGAAAACGAAAGGAACCCTCTAAATGTAAAAAAGCTACCTAAAGTAGCCTTTTCTTATTTCTAGTAGCCTCGCCAAGAATCGAACTTGGATCTAAAGTTTAGGAAACTTCTATTCTATCCGTTGAACTACGAGGCTAAAAATTTTGAGCTGCAAATTTATGAATAGTTTTTGAGAAGTTTTTGACTTATTTCAGGATATTTATCAAAAAAGGGGGCTTACACTCCCTAATACGCAAAAATAGTTTTGTTTGCGCTTGTTTAATTGCCGCTTTTAACCAACCTTGGAGACTATGAAACGATTTGCGAAAGTTCTTCTGACCTTGGTGGTTTTAATCGCCCTTGCCCTAGTAGGATTACAGTATTATGCCCAGCACCGTCTGCAGCGGTTATTGGCGGAAGAAATCCCCCCATATATGCAGCTCAGTTATGGAAATGCCACCGTAAATATCCTTTCCATGACCGTTTCCCTGGAGATGTTGAGCGGTAAAGTCCTTAACCGGGATTCATTGCCGGAATTGGAGGGCAGTATTGAAAAATTACGGCTCAGCGGACTGGGAGCTTGGGAGTTTATGGTGAACGACCGGATAAAAATCGATAAAATTGAACTTACCACGCCCCATCTCACCTTTTATCGGGACACCGCTAAAACCGGGAAGGATACCGTCCACAGTTCCGCAAAGAAACCCTTTGATCCCATTTCGCTCGGGCAATTGGTGGTATCGAACGGAAGTGTTAACTACCTACGGGCCGATTCCACCATTGTAAGGGCCGACAGTATCCAGATTTCCTTACAGGATATAGCCGTGGATGCAGAAATCCTAAAGAAAAAAATTCCCTTTACCTACGGCAGCTACCACATTAGCGCAAAACGGTTCTATGTGGATCTGGGGCCCTATGAAAAACTGGATATGGACAAGATCGATTATGCCAATGGGGACTTAAGGTTACTGGCACTTAGGCTACAGTCCAAGTACAGTAAACGGGAACTCTCCAAAATACTTCCCAAGGAACATGACCATTTTTCCTTACAGATCCCGGAAATCCACTTTCAGCAAATAACCTTTGGCCATCAGAACGATACCTTCTTCCTTAAATCGCCCATGGGCAATATAAAGGGCCCGCAGTTGGAAATCTATAGGGACAAGCTGGTTGCCGACGATCTTACGAGGAAGGCGCTGTACAGCCAAGCGCTTAGGGAGCTTCCAATAGACCTGAACTTGGAAGAAATCCGTATTTCGGATGCCTTTATAGGTTATGAGGAACTGGTGAATGCCCAAACAAAAGCGGGTAGGATCTATTTTGATAACGTACATGCCACCTTGAACAATATTTCCAATACCTATGGCAAGGGACAGAAGACCACCATTGTGGCCAAATCGCTCTTTATGGGGAACTCGCCCTTGGAATTGGACTGGACCTTTGATACGAACGATGTCTCCGATCGCTTCAGTGTAAGGGGCTCCTTTACCGATTTTAGGCCGGAAAGTGTCAATTCGTTTTTGGAATCCAATCTAAGGGCAAGGGCCAGCGGTTTCGTGGAAAAAATCTATTTTACCTTCGGTGGCAATAGGATTACTTCCACTGGGGACCTAAAGATGAAGTACAACGACTTTGATTTCCAAATTTTGAAAAAGGACCGGTTGGGGGTCAATAAACTACTTACGGTCATCGGAAAAATTTTTGTCAACGATGGCTCCAAGACCGATGCGGAGGGGTTTAGGAACGGGGAAATAAAAGTGGAGAGAGATCCCACAAAATCGTTTTTCAATTACCTCTGGATAAACGTCCGCGATGGGATGGTGAGTACGCTAACGGGCAAGGCCGAACGTAAATCCTGATTTCCCCATAAAAAAAGGGGCTTGGCGCCCCTTAAAATTATCAACGATATATAATCCGCAAGGTTATAACCATTGTACCTTGTTCTCAAGCGGTCCCGGTATCCGTTCTGGCGAAGGATTGTCATAGTGGCCCATATAAAAAAAGCCCAAACAGCTTTCGCCTTCTTCCATGTCGAAAAATCCATCCATGAATTTGATCAACGGTGGGGAACTCCAGTAGGCGCCCACTCCCAAAGCGGTAGCAGTGAGCCACATGTTCTGCACCGCCATGGAAACGGCAGCGACCTCTTCCCACTCGGGAAGGCTTTCCTTAGGGTCCCTTTGCATACAAATGGCAATAATGGCCCCTGCTTTGGTAGGGTTCTCCTGCATCTGCCTGTATTTGAATTCGGAGAAAGTAGTGGCGGTCTCCTTAAACCTTTCGGCCAAAAACAAGCCCAATTTGGCCAGGGCATCCCCTTGCATGACCTTAAAGCGCCATGGTTCGGTCCTCTTATGGGTAGGGGCCCAATTAGCGGCCTCCAATATCTGTTGTAGCTGAAATTCCCCAATGGGAGTGCTGTTGTATTGGGCGGGCATAACAGATCGCCGCTCCCTTATTACTTGATGTATATCCATTTATTGAAAAATTTATGGTGTAAATTGTCGCTTACAAAGCTAGCGCAAAATGTGCCCCTTTCCCGACCCAGAACGGCCAAAAATTAGTTAAAAACTTTTATGGGGGCACGGAAGCCCCATCAATTTGATATCTTGCATGGACACTCACCCAAATTAATTTTTCGATGGCACTTTCAGAAAAAAGGGACGTATCCGTTCACTCCAATCCAGAGTTCACGGGAATACGTTTGGAGGAACCCGCCCAATACGCTGCCGGAATGAAGGCCGTAAAAGTGGCATTACAGCACACTTTTAAGGAGATGGGCATACAACGCTCATTCCATAGTCTTTTTCATATGAACCAAAAAGATGGGTTCGACTGTCCGGGCTGTGCCTGGCCAGATCCCGAATCCAGGTCCAAATTGGGGGAGTATTGCGAGAACGGTGCCAAGGCACTGGCCGAAGAGGCCACCATGGAACGGGTGGATGCCGACTTCTTTGCACGGTATTCCGTGGCGGAACTTTCCCAATGGTCCGATTACAAAATTGGAAAAAGTGGCCGACTCACCACCCCTATGGTGCTGCTGCCAGGGGAAGCACATTACCGGCCCCTTTCCTGGGAGGCGGCATTTGAAATGATCGCTACGGCACTGCGTCAACTTCCTGATCCCAACAGTGCCATTTTCTATACCTCCGGCAGGTCCAGCAACGAGGCGGCCTTTTTATACGGATTGTTCGTGCGGGCCTTCGGTACCAATAACATGCCCGATTGTTCCAATATGTGCCATGAATCCAGCGGGGTAGCCCTGGGGGAAACCTTGGGAATTGGAAAAGGCTCCGTAACCTTGGAAGATTTTGACAAGGCCGAGGTGGTCATGGTCATTGGCCAGAATCCGGGCACCAACCACCCCAGAATGTTGTCCGCCCTGGAAAAATGTAAAAAAAATGGGGGCAAGGTCATCAGCATCAATCCGCTGGAAGAGGCCGGTCTTATCCGCTTCAAAAATCCGCAGGAGTTCGGCGGCATCTTTGGCAAGGGCGAAAGCATAACGGATGTACACCTTCAGACAAAGATCAACCAGGATGTGCCCCTGATCAAACTTATCATGAAAAAATTACTGGCCCTGGACCAAGAAAAGGGAGGGGTGTTGGACCATGGATTTATCGCAAAATACACCTACGGTTACGAATCCTTGGTGAAGGACCTAGATCTGTATACGGAACTGGAACTGTTAGGGCACTGCGGAGTTCCGGAGCGGGAAGTGGACCGCGCCGTGGCCCTTGTGGCCGCAAACAAAAAAATTATAATCTGTTGGGCCATGGGACTTACCCAACATAAAAATGGGGTGGATAACATCAAGGAATGTGTAAACCTATTGCTCCTAAAAGGAAGTCTTGGCAAAGAGGGTGCGGGTACCTGTCCGGTCAGGGGGCACAGCAATGTGCAGGGAGATCGGTCCGTAGGCATAATGCACATGGTATCCGACACCCTAAATTCAGCCATTGAAAGGACTTTTGGTTTTAGGCCCCCAACGGAAGAGGGACTGGATGTGGTACACTCCATAAGGGCCATGTACGAAGGACGGGCCAAGGTATTTATGGCCCTTGGCGGAAACTTTGCCGCGGCCGCATCCGATACGGAATATACCGCTAAGGCCCTGCAAAAGTGCGACTTGGTGGTGAACATAAGTACAAAACTCAACCGAAGTCATTTAGTGACCGGGAAGACCGCGCTGATCCTTCCTACCCTGGGTAGATCGGAAACGGATAGCAATGGAGGAAGTCAACGCTTTATTACGGTTGAAAACAGTATGGGCAAGGTACACCGTTCCAAAGGACTATTGCCCCCCGCCTCAAAGGACCTTAGGAGCGAACCCGAGATAGTTGCGGGCATAGCTGCCGCCTATTTTAAGGAAGGGCATGTGGTGGACTGGCTAGGATTGGGCAAAGATTACAGCCTGCTTCGCGAAAAAATGGCCCTTGCCCTTGACGGATTCCAGGACATGGAAAACCGCTCGGAAGGAGGTGGTTTCTACCTTCCCAACAATATAAGGCAATTGGATTTTAGTAAACTGCCCAACAAAAGGGCCCAGTTCAGTTGTTGCCCCCTTCCCGATCATCTATTAAAAGAAAATGAATTTCTGTTGATGAGCATCCGTTCCCATGATCAGTTCAACACGACCATTTATGGCTTGGACGATCGGTATCGGGGTATCTATAATGAAAGAAGGGTACTGTTGATGAACCCAAAGGACATGTCGGCAAAAGGCCTGAATAAATTGGATGTGGTAAACCTGATAAGCAATTACGATCAACGGCAACGCATGGCCCCATCTTTTTTAATAGTGCCCTATAACATTCCCCAGGGAAATTTGGCGGCCTATTTTCCGGAGACCAATGTGCTCATCCCCCATGACCGGTTTGCGGATAAGAGCAATACCCCCATCAGCAAATCGGTGGTGGTAATGGTGCAGAAAATTTGACCCGTTAAACGGGATATATAGGCTCCGAACCTCCCCTGGGTTTCCCTCCAAATACCTTGCGAGCTTGCTCCGAGCTTAGGGGACAGAATTACCAGAGTTGGTGTACATATGGTTTTATGCGTGCCTCATATATGGCATTGATGCCCGCCTTTTGTTTATAGGTCAACGGTTTTAGGTCCGTCGCCGCCAGATTGGATGCCAAATGCTCGGCTTTGGACGCACCGGGGATGACACAGCCCACTTCTGCATAATCCAATATCCACCGTAATGCTATGGGAGCGAGATTTGTGGCTTCCGGAAAAATATCCTTGATATCTTCCATGGCGCGTAGGCCCTCATCGAACGGCACCCCTGAAAAGGTCTCCCCCCTATCGAAGGCCGCACCCTCGCGGTTAAAGTTTCTATGGTCATCCTTTTCAAAAGTCGATTCTTTGGAAAATTTGCCCGTAAGCAGTCCACTGGCAAGTGGCACCCGTACGATGACCCCGATATCCTTCGACATGGCTTCTTGAAAAAACAGTTCCGATGGTCGTTGTCTGAACATGTTGAAAATGATCTGAACCGTGGCAACATTGGGAAATTCGATTCCCTTAAGGGCCTCTTCCACTTTTTCGACACTTATTCCCAAATGCTGTATCTTGCCTTCCTCTTTTAATCGTTCAAAAAGACCAAATATCTCAGGTCTATAGTATACCTCTGTAGGGGGGCAATGCAATTGGATAAGGTCCAGACATTCCATTCCCGTATTCCGCAGGCTTTTCTCCACAAAGGAACGCAGCGCCTCCGGGGTATAGCTCTCATTGGTATGGGGAACCAATCCACGGCCGCATTTGGTGGCCACCATCACCTCTTCCCTTCTGGCCTTGACCACTTTGCCCACTGTGGACTCACTGGCCCCATTTTCGTACACATCGGCCGTGTCCAAAAAGTTGACGCCGGAATCGATGGCCGCATGGATGATCCGTTCGGCCGAAGTGGCGTCAAACCCCGAGCCCCATGTACCGCCAACCTGCCAAGTCCCTAGTGAGACCTCGGAAACGTTATAGTTGGTTTTTCCCAATCTTCTGTAGTTCATCTGTAAACCGTATTTCCCTACAAATTATAAAAATTATCGTTTCTCCGGTCCATATGGGACCCCTGAATATATGCAAATGAACACTTTTTGTTCAACATTTATTTTTTTAACCAAAATTTGGATATCGTTCATCCATACTCTTAAAAAAATAAGATATTATCTATTTTGGAGGGTATTTGTCACTTAAGTCTTTGTTTAGATCTGTAGAGGACATTCAGGACAAGTCCTCCCACTATGAGGCCTATCCCCAACAAGGTCCAATGGGTATAAAGCTCCCCAAAACCGATGATGCCCACCAAGCCCGTAAAAAGTACTTCCATATAGTTAAGGGGTGCCACTACATTGGTGGAAGCCACTTGAAATGCTTTAGTCATAAAGAGTTGGCCGACAAACCCAAAAATTCCTAGGCCCGCAAGTAAAAACCATTCCACTCCCTCTGGCATTACCCAGTGCGGTACGGCCATCAATCCCCCCACTAGGGTCGCTATGGCCATAAAATAGTTCACTACCACCACGGGATGATCGGCGTTCCCTATTTTACCGATCAAGATATAGACCAGTCCACTGGAAATGGCCGCCCCCATCACCAACAACAAGCCGGTGGTGTCCATCTGTACATCCATTCCCTTTAGTACCAATACCCCCGCAAAGGACATAAAAAAGTAAAACCACTGAGGGGGCCTTATTTTCTCCTTGAGCAGGAAAACCGCAAATATGGCCGCGAATATGGGTGCCATATATCTTAGTGAAACAGCCGTTCCCATGGGAAGGTATTGCAGTGACATAAAAAAAAGGGCCATTGAGACCAACCCCACTATACCCCTTAAAAAAAGTAATTTTCTTTTGTTGCCCCACAGCGGAATACGCTGTTGCAACAGATAGGACATAGTAAAGACCAAGGACCCCAAGGCCCTAAAAAAAACCAGTTCGTATACATTAAAATGTCCTAGATACTTTATTAGGGAGTTCATGCCCGACAACGAAAGGGTGCAGATAAGCATATACACCATGGCACTTTTCAATTCGTTCCCGATCATATAGATAAAATGTAAAAGTCCATCATGCTTTCCTTTGCAACAATTATGAATATTTTTTTAAGGTGGTGCGGTAGTGTACGGCAAATATACACTTTCGGAACAAGCCTCCTAAGAATCCCCGTCAACTACCTTGGACAGGCCCATGGGATATTCAAAGGAAGGAATGTTATCCCACTTGGACACAGAGCGTCTGGGAATAAAACCCATTTAGGGGATTTAAAGGCCTAATTACCCTATTCTCCCCGCTAAAACCGACCAAGGTGGTTCTTGTGGCCCCTCTGTTCTTTTGTCCCAGATTATAGTATCTTAGCGCAAAAGAGTACTTACAAATGAAATCTATCTTATATAGCCTTTGCTCCCTTCTTTTTCTCAGTTTATTGGGCAGCTGTAAGCAGGACAAAAAAGAAACCGAACGGACAGGGGAAATTAAAACCGAAGAAACCATGGAAAAGTCGGAAACCATAAAATTATTGGTGGGAACCTATACCAATAAAGAAAGCGAAGGAATATATACCGTAGATTTTGACCAGGTAACGGGAAAATTACGGAACAAGCAATTGGTGGCCTCCACTTCCAATCCATCCTTTTTAAAAATATCAAAGGACGGAAAAAGGGTATTTGCGGTTAACGAGAACGATCCGGGAACCGTTACCTCCTTTAAATGGGACGAAAAAGGGACGCAGTTGATCGTAATAGACCAACAACCCAGTGCCGGGGCACATCCCTGCTTCTTGGAGCTGAACGAGGCCGAAGACAAATTGGCCGTTGCCAATTATTCCTCGGGCACCGTTAGTGTTTTCGGGGTAGGGCCAAATGGAGAACTGGCACCAGGGCCACAGGTACGGGAACATCAGGGCAGTGGCCCCGTTATGCCCAATCAGGAAAGCGCCCATGCCCATTGCTCCCTATTTTCCAAGGGGCAGGATCTTTTATATGCCGTTGATTTGGGCGCCGATAAGGTATTTTCCTATCATATCGACGGGCAAGGGAAACTGGGGGCGCAAAAGTTGGCACTTTCCCTGACCCCTGGGGACGGGCCTAGGCATATGGTCTTCCATCCTACCAAAGAATGGGCGTTCATTATCACGGAACTCTCCAGTACCGTTGTTTCCGTCAAGGTGGATCCCGAGACCGGTAGCTTGACAAAAATTGACCAACAGTCTACACTTCCAGAAGGGTTTAAAGGGGAGAATGCCTGTGCCGATATCCATATCAGTGAGGATGGAAAATTTTTATATGCCTCCAACAGGGGGCACAACAGCATTGCCGTATTTTCGGTAGGGGATAACGGGAAATTGCAATTGATGGGTACAACGGCTACGGAGGGAGACTGGCCCCGTAACTTTACCCTTTCACCTGATGGTAAATTCTTATTGGTAGCCAATCAGAATTCAGATTCGATTACCGTATTTAAATTGGATGGGCAAACCGGTATGCCCGTTTATACCGGCAACCAAATCGAGCTGTCAATGCCGGTGTGCCTCGTTTTTGAAGGGCAATAAAATCCATGTTGTCGACTTTTACAGGTCATTGGGTTTCCTTATATTTTAAAAGCCAAGGGGCGATCTTATTGGCCGGTTTCGTCTTTTGGGAATATGTCCCGCATCCTATCCAAGTATAGGCCCTCTTCTTGGGGCATTATACTTTGAACCAGTTCCAAAGCAGTGGCAATATCCAGGTTCGCTTCCCTGTGCTCCGGTATATTTTCCCCTGTTAAAGCCCTATGGCATACGCTCAACAACGAATCTATGATGAAAAATAGGTGTTCGTACCCTTTGACCGGAATGGTCAGCGAAAAACTTTCCTCGGCTTGGAATCGGCCGTTGCGGTAGTTAAGTTCTTTTTTGGTAAGCTGCTGGATCTCTTCCAAAAGCTCAATTCCTGTTTTTTTCATGTAGCGGTTGTTTCATTACATTTAAATATAACAACCTCCGAGCAAGCTCGCGAGGCATTTAAACCAAAATAACATTTCGACGTAGGCCCGCCCGCCCACCTCAGGCGGGAACTCAAGACAGGCTCGGTACACACCGGAACCCACGTAGGGATCCATACAGAAAATTCCCAAGCTTGGAACACCGCAGGCCTGCGGCAGGTACGTAAACGCTATCTCAATAAAAAATCTAACCCTGCCTAAAATTATCGTCCTATTTTACCCGAAAGGTATAATTTTCTACCCTATTTATCAAAATATATTTCTTAAAGAACTTTTATTTAACATAATCGCACCTTAAACAAGTGATTATAAATATGATATAATCAAATTGGCTTATGTTGATTAACACAAAAGAATGAAGATAATTTTCATCTTTTTGTTGGTTTGATGGGCTATAATGGCCCTTAGGGGAACTGATCAGAAATAAAGTCGCAGTACCAGATTGGGAGTGGCCCCTAGGGATAGTTGGCGCAATTGGTTCAATTCCCGTTCCCCTGTCAACGGGTCCGTATCCACTCGGTAATAAATTGATACAGGGACCTGTAGGGAATATAGGTTTTTGAGGGAGGCACCCAGTCGCCCCTCCATGATTCGACCGTTAGGTCCCCCGTACAGCGGCCCCTTTCCCCAACCAAGAGCCCATGTACGGGGACTTTTTATTTTTTGGTGTATGTTTTTCCGATGTTCTTTCCCTTGAGGAACAATAGAAAATAGGTATACGATACCCCGATAAGCATAAAAAAGACTAAGGCGATGGTCGCATTGTAATAGGACATGGCCAATAGCGCAACCGAGGAAATGATCAGGGCCACCAGGGGGAATAAGGGATAGAGCGGGACCGTAAAAGGACGGAGCATGTTCGGCTCCTTTTTTCGGAGTGCAAAAAAGGAGATCATGGAAACGATATAAAGAACCAAGGCCCCAAAACAAGCAATTGTAATGATCTCGCCGGTCTTTCCAGTATAAAGGGCCACAATTCCCAATAGCATGTTCATCACCAAAGCTACCGCAGGGGTGCGGAATTTGGGATGGATCTTACCAAGTCCCTTTGGCGCATACCCCATCCTGCCAAATTCAAATGTTGCCCTGCCCCCTGCCAGGATAATGCCATGAAAGGAGGCCACAAGGCCCAATAGACCGATGCCCACCAACAATTTGTACATTACATGACCGCTTTCCACAATCTTGGACAATGCAAGGGGCAAGGGGGAATCCGAAGGGGCGGTGCTTCCGGGAGGGTAAACGACCGCTTCCCAACCGGCCACGCCCACTGCCGATATAAAGGTAAGGATACAAAGGACCACCAAGGTACATATGGCGGAGCCAAATCCCAGAAGGATGCTTCGCTGCGGGTTTATGGCCTCTTCGGCCACATTGGCCACGCCCTCTATGGCCAAAAAGAACCAGATGGCAAAGGGGATGGCCGCAAAGATGCCCGACACCCCATTTGGAAGGGGGTCCAACTGTAAATTCCCCATCTTGAATTCCGGTAACGTAATGCCAGCGAACAATAGTAGTTCCAAGACGGCCAAAACGGTAATCACCAGTTCAAGGGAAGCGGCCAACCGGACACCTAGAATATTAATGGCCGTAAATAGAAAGTAGGCGCCAATGGCAAAGTAGATTACCTCCACGGAAGGATATAACAAATGCAGATAGGAGCCTATGGCCGCCGCTATGGCCGGCGGCGCAAAAACGAACTCGATGTTCTGTGCGATCCCCGCAATAAAGCCCCAATCCTTTCCCAATCCCCGATCGGCATATTCAAAGGCGCCCCCTGCCTTGGGAATGGCACAGGCCATTTCCGTATAGCTGAACGTAAAGGTCAGGTACATGATTATGATAAAAAAGGTGGCGATAGCGAGTCCGTAGGTACCCCCTTCCGTAAGTCCAAGGTTCCACCCGAAATACATTCCGGAAATCACATAGCCCACCCCAAGGCCCCATAACATTAAGGGACTTAGTACCTTCTTCAGTTCCACTTTTTCCATAGGCCGTATTTTGAAAGGTCTTAGGGTAACCGTTTCCTATTTATAAAACTACTCGGAAATTATGGTACTACATTTAAAAAATGCCGCAAATTGACCTAAGGTGCAATAGTTCCAAAAATAGGGTAGGTTTTTAATGGAATGTGTAATGTAAAGGGGGAATAATTTCTGTATTGGGGCAGTAGCTAGGCGGTCGTTTGGCATTCCCGATTCGTGCTCTGTGTCGTAGTCCCCCCGATTTGATCAATGCGTTCAGGTTATCGAAATGAACACTTTGATGTCCGTGAGGCATGTATTCATTTAGGTAGTCCATTTCTTTGGACTGCCCCATATAAACATAAAAATGGTGCTGTACCGTGCGCCCAATTTTTCCCTAAGAATACCAAAGGCCTTGGTTATTTGCGCCTCAACGGTCTTTACCGAGACGGAAAGGTGTTCCGAGATCTCATGGTTGGTAAGTCCCTCTTTTTTGCTCAGGATAAAAACAGCCTGGCATTTAGGGGGCAGGTTTCCAATTTCCCTGTTCACTACGGCAATCATGTTCTCAAAGGATCTATCCTCGGTTTGATCAACAATATCCGCTAAGGATTCCACGTATTTTTGCTGCAGTAGCATCATGGACCTATTTTTCTGGTAATCGTTGATAAATTCATTGTAAACGGATTTGAACAAAAAACCCTGTACGGAGAACTGTCCGTCCAATCTATGGCGAAATTTCCATGTTTTCAAAAACACGTTCTGAACTATATCCTGGGCCATCGCATGATCTCCCACCAGGGTAAGGGCATAGGCGTGCAATCTCCTGTGGTAGGTCTTCAACAAATACGTATAGGCCCTTTCCTCCCCATTTTTTAAGAGCTCCACCAAAACTGTATTGTCCGTTAAATCCATTAATAATAAAGTATAGCGCAAAATAAGATTAAAAATAATATCATAATCAAAAAAAATTGAACAAAATATTAGGGTATTGCCAATTTGCTTTGTAATGCTATAAAAATAAACCTGTTTATGGTTTCCCCGGAAATTGAAAATTCCATAGCGAAGTATTTTACGCATGCTGCCACCGCAGCCGAACTGGACCTGCTCAATCGTTGGATAGAAGACCCTACCCATCAGGTTATTTTTAAAGAATATGTAAAGACAAATTTTGCTATAACCCTTGGTATGAACGATCCCGATCTACATAAAATCAGAAAGACGTTGCTGGAGCAGATCCGGAAGGACAAAAAGACGGCTTCCGCCAAAAGGACCTTTTCCTTTTTTAAATATGCGGCCATTGCCATCCTATGTACGGGATTGGGCTATTTTCTGCAGCAAGGCCTTTCGCAGCAGAAGAAAGGGGAAGTCGTGGTTCCACAGGATTCCGCGATTACCCTGGAACTGGACAATGGAGAGGTACAGGTGATATCCGAACAGGGCAAGTCACAAGTAAAGGATATGCATGGAAAGGTCATGGGTTCGAAAGATGGAAAAAAATTGGTCTATGAAATGAACACCTCTGAAAAGGAGCTCAGTTACAACACCCTAACCATTCCTAATGGGAAACGGTTCGATCTGGTCCTTTCCGATGGAACCCAGGTATTCTTGAATGCCGGGAGTTCCCTTCGGTATCCGGTCCATTTTATTGCTGGAAAGAAGCGGGAGGTATTCCTGGACGGGGAAGCGTTTTTTGAAGTGGCCCACGATGCCGAAAATGCATTTACGGTAAACGTAAACGAAATTGAGGTAGAAGTGTACGGAACCCGCTTCAATGTGTCCAATTATCCGGAGGACGAGGACACGGAGGTGGTTTTGGTGAAGGGATCGGTAGGGCTTTCCCTTACGGGCCTGGAGGGGAAAGAAAAGGGGCCTGTGGTGCTTAAACCCGGCTTTAAGGGCGCTTTTGATAAAACAGGGAAAGTCATAGTGACCAAAAAAGTAAATACCAGCATGTATACCTCTTGGATGGACGGGGAAATGGTATTCAGAAATGCCCCTTTTACCAATATTGTACAAAAGTTGGAACGCCAATACAATGTTACCATAGTCAACAACAATGAAAAATTGGGCAGGGAGCATTTTAATGCGACGATAGAGACCCAAAACGAGAGCATTGAACAGGTCCTAAGCTATTTCAATAAAATTTACCAGATAGAATATACCATTGTGGAGAATAAAATAATCATCAACTAAAACTATATGCCTATGAGATAACCCATGCAGGATCAACGATCGTCCTTCCATACCGTTCAATGGGAACGGGCATAAAAAAATCGGAAAATGCTACAACATTTCCCGATTCGGTAAAGTGATCGAACTAAAAAGAACAATCACCAGTAAACATTCAAAATTATGAAAAAACCGCTAGAATCCAGTGGCAATTCCCCTTGGATCTTAAAATTCGATTTAAAAATGAAGTTGTCGCTTCTATTTTTGATAACCACAAGTTTCTTGATGCAGGCCAATTCTTCCTATTCCCAAAGGACAAAACTGTCATTGGACATGGGAAACACCACGGTAGAGGAGGTTATCGATGAAATAGAATCGCAGTCGGAATTTAAATTCTTTTTCAACACAAGGGCGGTAGATCTAAAACGCCGCGTGTCCATTAAGGTAAGCCAAATGCCCATTAAACAGGTCTTGAACCTGTTGTTCAAGGCAGATAGAACCTCCTTTACCATAGAAAACCGTAAAATACTTTTAAAGGGTCGCCAACCGGCCTTTGATGCAAAGGATATGCCATTGCCCCTTACCGTGGTCCCTCAAAATCAGGTCAGTGGCACCGTTACGGACACGAACGGTACACCGCTCCCCGGGGCCAATATAGTCGAACAAGGAACCACCAATGGGGTTACCGCCGATTTTGACGGGAATTTTACCATTGCCCTTTCCAACGACGCCGCTGTCCTGGTGGTTTCCTATATCGGTTTTGCACCGAAGGAAGTAGCCGCCGAGGCGGGCGCCCAACTGACCGTGGTACTGGAAGAAAGCGCTGCGGGCCTGGATGAGGTGGTGGTAGTGGGCTATGGCACACAGAAAAAGGTGAACCTTACCGGTGCCGTAAGCGTGGTGGACAATGAGGAACTGGCCCAAAGACAAGTGGGGCAATCCTCCATGTTGTTACAGGGCGTTGCACCAGGGGTGGTGGTGACCCAGCGAAGTGGACAACCCGGCAGTGACGGGGGTATCATAAGCATACGGGGAAAGACCACCTTGGGCAGTAACGATCCTTTGATCTTGGTGGACGGGGTACAGCGGAACCTGAACAGTATAGACCCTTCCATGATAGAGTCCATCTCCGTTCTAAAGGATGCCGCCTCTGCCTCCATATACGGTTCCAGGGCCGCCGCAGGGGTCATTTTGGTGACCACCAAGCGGGCCAAATCCGAAAAACTGTCCATTTCCTATAATTCCTATTTCGGGAAACAGGACCCTACGGACCTTCCCCAAATGGTGAACGCCCTGGACCATATGGATCTTATAAACGAGGCGTATACCAATACGGGAAGGTCCCAATTGTACAATGATGAATTTATAAATACCTATAGGGCCAATATGGCCGCCAACCCAGATCTATATCCCGATACGGACTGGTACGATGGGATCCTTACGGGATACGGGCTTATGCAGAACCATTTTGTCAATATCAACGGGGGATCTGAAAAAGCGCGGATTTCGGCTTCATTGGGCTTCTATGATCAAGAGGGCATCATTGCCAATACCGGTTATAAAAGGTACAGTCTAAGCATTAATACCGATCTGAACATTACCGACAAACTGACCTCCAAGATCGATGCACATCTGATCTACGAAAAAAGCAAAGAGCCCAGTAGGGGCGTGGGATCCGTTTTCCATTGGGCGGGCAGGATCCCTGCGAACCAGGGCGGACAGTTATCCGATGGCAGATGGGGAGAGGGTTGGAACGGCGACAATCCCATTGCCTTTTCAAGGGATGGGGGCCTTCATACCACGGAAGAACCTTCGGTAGTCCTGAACTTAGGGTTGATTTACCAACCCACCGAATGGGCCAAAGTAGATCTCTTTTACTCCCCCAACTATTCACAGGACAACAATTCCACTTTTATAAGATCGATCCAGACCTATAGCGGGGATGGCTCCCCAAGTTATCTTACCCCGCAATTTAGCACCCTAAGGACAAACCACAACCGCTCCCTCCTCAACAACCTTAGGAGTACCATCACTTTGGACAAAACCTATGGCAATCACTCCCTTAAGTTCTTGGCGGGGTACCAACAGGAAGATTTTAGGACCGACTTTTTGGAGGGGTATAGGGAAAATTTTGCCTTTCCCGATTATCCCGTCCTGGATTCCGGAGGGGAGGATAACCAACAATCCAATGGAAGGGCATCGGAATGGGCCCTCCAATCGGTGTTTAGCAGGTTGAACTATAGTTTATTGGACCGTTACCTCTTTGAGGCCAACATTAGGTTCGACGGGTCCTCCAGATTTGTGGATGGACGGAAATGGGGGACTTTTCCTTCGTTCTCGGCCGGTTGGCGGATCTCGGAAGAACCCTTTTTTGAAGGTATCAAATCGGTCGTAAACGAATTGAAGGTCCGTGGTTCCTGGGGACAATTGGGTAACCAACAGATCGGCAACTACCCCTTTTCAAGCGAAGTGAACCTTGGGCTATCGTATGTTTTTGACAATCAGATAGTGAACGGGGCCGGATTGACCGCCCTCGCCAATGAGAACATTTCATGGGAAACCACCACGGAGACCAATATTGGGGTGGACATCACCCTTTTCAACAGGCTGAGCCTGGTAGGGGAATACTATACAAAGACCACCGATGATATTCTGCTTCCCCTTGATATTCCCCGGATCACCGGCCTTACCGCCCCACAGCAAAATGCTGGAAAAGTGGAGAACAAGGGCTGGGAAGTTGGGGTGAACTATAGAAACTGGGATCGGGAATTCAAATACCAGATCGGGGTGAACCTTGCAGATGTTTCCAATAAGGTGTTGGATTTAAGGGGCGTAGAAAATGCAGGCCTTACGGTCAGTCACGAGGGCCACGAAATGTTCTCCATCTACGGGCTGGAAGCGGACGGGCTGATACAGGAATCGGATTTTGATGCTTCCGGCAACTATATGGGTCCCAGCCAGTATGGCAATTTTGCTGCGGGAGATATAAAATATATCGATCAAAATGGTGACAACATCATCGATTCCAATGACTATAAGATATTGGGAGGTACCATTCCCCGGTATACCTATGGGATCAATTTTGATAGCAAGTTTAAAAATTTCGATCTGTCCTTTTTTATCCAAGGCGTCGGAAAGGCCAACGGTCTTATAAGGGAACAGGGAATAATGCCCTTTTTTCTGGGCGGCACCCTTCAGGAACAGCACAAGGACCGATGGACCCCCGATAATACGGACCCGACCTTTCCCAGATTGGCCTTTAACGAGACCAATAACGAGCAGACCTCCTCCTTTTGGATGAAAGATGCTTCCTATCTAAGGCTGAAGAATATGCAGTTCGGTTTTACCATTCCCCAAATTGCCATGGAAAAAATGGGGATACAGCGCCTTCGCCTATATGTGAGCGGGCAGAACCTCTTCTCTTTGGACGATTTCTGGGACGGGTACGATGTGGAGGCGCAGGTAGGCAACGGGGGGTACTATCCCCAGGTTAGGACCTTTAGTTTGGGAATTGATCTAAACTTTTAAAACAGCGTGATGAAATATCCTTTTATGGATTTCCAATACAGACAGATCTTGTATTTGGGCATTGCGTCCGACCATTTAAAAAACCAATAAAAAAAGAATAGATGAAAACATATATAATTAAATTTGGGATTCTGGGCATCCTAATGGGAGCCCTTATTTCCTGTAGTGATGATTATCTGGACCGTCAACCCCTGAACAATCCTTCGGACGGTACTTTCCTATCCACCCAGACCGAAGTGGAAATGGCGCTCACCGGATGTTATACCGGCCTGTGGACGAATTATGAGGGAATGCCCTTCCAGCTCTCTTTTGATATGGTCACCGACATTGGCTATGAGCGGAACGGCTCGGGGATGCAGGCCGTTGGAAGGAGCGATCATGATGCCAGCACCAATTATATCAATCAAATATGGACGGATATGTACGCCGCCATTTCCAAATGCAACTACCTTTTGACCAATATGGACCGTGCAGCGGACGTTATGGAAGCCAGTGATATGGAAAACATACGGGCGGAAGCACGTTTCCTACGGGCCTTGTACTATCATTATCTGGTATTTCTATATGGGGACGTTCCCTTGGTCACCACCCCCATAGGATTGTCGGAAACCAATGTGCCCCGTACCCCGAAGGAAGAAGTGGTCGATTTTATTCTGGACGAACTGGAACAAAGTGTACCCTATCTTTCCCAGACCAATGCACCCCTTTCGGGAAGGGCCACCAAGGGTGCGGCCTGGGCACTTATTTCCCGAGTGGCCCTGTATACCGAGCGCTGGGAGCAAAGTATAAATGCCGCCGAAAGTGCCATGGCGCTGGAAGGTTCCCAGTTTATCATCGACCCCAACTATATGGATCTTTTTCAATACGCCGGGGAAGGATCTCTTGAAATAATGTTCTCGGTCCAATACCTTCAAGGGGCCAATGTACATCCCATGTACAGGTTATTCGGATCCAGGAACGGGAATGCGCACACCAACAAAAAGCCCGCTTACCAGCTAAGCGACGTTTGGGAATGTACCGATGGGCTGCAAATTGATGAGTCGCCGCTGTTCGATCCCCAGAATCCCTACGCCAATAGAGATCCACGTTTGGGCCATACACTGGCCGTTTCCGGATCTACCTTTCTAGGTTTTCAGTATGAGACCCACGGGGATAGCATCAGCTGTTGGAACTATAATGAAAATCCGCCGAAAAGGGTCCCCAATCTGGAGGCGACCCATGCCTATGCCACATTTACGGGGGTAGGATGGCGAAAGTATGCCGACGTTCTGGATAGGACCCAAATAGATAACAGCGAACTAAATACCATCATTTTCAGATACGCCGAGGTCTTGCTAAATTATGCGGAAGCCAAAATTGAGGCAGGGCAGATAGACAATACGGTCTTGGAGGCCATCAACAAAATTAGGCAGAGACCATCCGTAAACATGCCGCCCATAACCACCATGGATCCCAATGAACTGAGGGCCGCGGTACGCAGGGAACGCAAATACGAATTTGCCGGGGAAGGGCTGCGCCTTTTTGATATCAGGAGATGGCAGATGGCAGAAGAGGTCATGACCCTGCCCGTGTTGGGGAGGATGAAAAAATCCTACCCCACAAAGGCTCCCAGGGTGGATCAATGGGGAACGGTATACTATGAAGATATTCCGGTAGCGGCCCCAGGGGAGCCTTCCGATTTTCAGATGAGGATGGTGGAAAACAGGAGTTTTGACCCTGCCAGGGATTATTTATGGCCCATTCCCTTCTTGGAACTGCAGACCAATGAGGCAATGGACCAAAATCCGGGCTATTGAGTGTCACGAACAACTAACATAA
>TARA_R110002020_G_scaffold424896_3_pt1 | contig 81205 bp, 71 predicted proteins | sample TARA_R110002020 | Tara Oceans TARA_R110002020 (sample SAMEA4396489) | marine metagenome | biome: Westerlies Biome; feature: [MES] marine water layer (ENVO:01000295) within the mesopelagic zone...; material: water (ENVO:00002006), including particulate matter (ENVO:01000060) such...
TCTCCAAGAATCGCAACATCAACTGGCTGAGTGCGGCGCGGCTGTTTTTGTTCGGCGCGCGTGATGTGTGGTTTGTGGTGGGCATCCCGATCTATTTCTACGCGGTGCTGTCCGATGGCAGCGAGGCGGGGAACCGCGCGGCGTTCTTCATGATCGGCACATTTATGGCGGTGTGGACGATCCTTTACGGGGTCGTTCAAGGCTGGTCCCCGCGCATTTTGCGCGCAGGGTCGCGCAGTGAGATGCAGTTGCACGCGCAAGCGGCGCGCTGGGTTGCATCGCTGGCGGTGGTGCCTGCGGTGCTGGCGGTGGTGGTCTGGCTGGTGCCGGAGGCGTCAATGGGACTGACCACGCTGATTGTAACAGGGCTGTTGCTGTTCGGTGGGCTGTTTGCGGTTAACTCCGCGCTGCATTCCTATCTGATCCTCAGCTTTACAGACGCCAGCCGTGTGACCATGGATGTCGGGTTTTACTATATGTCCAATGCGGCGGGCAGGCTGGCGGGGACGGTGCTGTCGGGGCTGACCTACCAGCTGGGCGGGCTGCCGCTGTGTCTGGGCACCGCTGCTCTGATGATCGGGCTAAGCTGGCTGGCCGTGAAACGCCTTGAGACGGCGTAACTGAAATATCTGCGCCCGCCCTTGCTGTCACAAAACTGTAATAGAACTTTTGCATAAGCGTCACAGACTCACTTTAGTCGGACGGCAGTGGCCCGATGACAGGGCCCGTAAGTTTATCAGGAGATATCATGTCCATGCTCAAGTTTTCCGTATCGGCGCTCGCCCTTGTTGCTGTGTCCGCTACTGCCGCTGCAGCGCGCGACGAAATCCGTATTGTCGGCTCGTCCACCGTATTCCCCTATACACAGGCTGTAGCCGAGCAGTTTGCCAACAACACCGGCGCGCCATCGCCGATCGTTGAATCCACCGGCACCGGTGGCGGCATGAAGATTTTCTGCGGCGGTATCGGCGAGCAGCACCCCGACATCACCGGCGCGTCCCGCGCGATGAAAGCGTCCGAGTTCGAACTGTGCCAGACAAATGGCGTGACCGAGATCACCGAAGCGCTGATCGGCTTTGACGGCCTGTCCATGGCCGTGTCGCGCGAAAGCGAATTCAACTGGGATCTGTCGCTGGGTGACATCTATCTGGCGCTTGGCGCGCAGGTACCTGTGGACGGCGAGTGGAAAGACAACCCCTACAAAATGTGGTCCGAGATCAACCCTGATCTGCCCGAAGTCGAAATCCTTGCCTATGGCCCACCGCCCACATCCGGCACACGCGACGCATGGGTCGAGCTGGCCATGCACGCAGGCTGTGAAGAGTTGGACTTCGTCAAGGACGGCGGTTTTGACGGTGACTGGGTCGGCGAAAACTGCTCGCGCATGCGCACGGATGGGCCGTTTGTGGAAGCGGGCGAGAACGACAACCTGATCGTGCAGCGCATCGAAGCAGACCCGAACGCATTTGGCATCTTCGGTTATTCCTTCCTCTATGAAAACCTCGACAAGCTGAAGGGTGTTCAGATCGCAGGCGTAGAGCCGACAATCGACACGATTGCGGATAAATCCTATCCCGTCTCCCGCCCGCTGTATTTCTACGTCAAGAACGCACACCGTGGCGTGATTGCGAACCTTGATGAATTCATCGAGGAATACATGTCGGATGACGCGCTGGAATCCGATGGCTATCTGGCCGAGCGTGGTCTGGTCGCGCTGGAAGAAAGCCGCCGGATGGAGCTTCAGGACGCGGTTCTGAACGCGAAGGCGATGACCGCGCCGGAATAATCCAGCAACGTGATGACCGACCCGAGGCGCAGTTTTTCCGCGCCTCGGGCTTTTTAATGGAAAGAGCCTGCCGATGACCCTGCTTCCCTTTCTTTTGCTGATCGTCGCCGTGATTGTCGGTTATGCGATCAACCGCATGGCCGCGCGCGCCATTCGTGACGGCGGTTCCAGACTGCATTCGATGACGTCCTATCACGGGATGTTTTCTGCGTTGTTGATCCTTGTGCCGGTGTTGACCTTCATGCTGCTCTGGCTGGCGTTGCAAGGCACGGTGATTGACCGGATCACGATGGCGGGTCTGCCGGACGGGGTATTGGACGGGCTGGACACAGGTGGGCTGCAACTGGTGCTGGCCGAGATCAAATCTGTGTCGCGCGGGCAAATCTTTGGCACACCCGAAGATTGGAAGATCGCGGCTGCTGATCGCTATGTGGGTCTGAACACACGTGCGGGCTGGTTGCTTGTGGCCTGTGTTGCCGCGCTGGCGCTGGGGTTGATGGCCTTTGCGCGGGCGCGCGTCGCAGCAGGGTTTCGCGCACGGCAAGGCGTGGAGGGCATTGTCACCGGCCTGATGATTTTCTGTTCCACGGTGGCGGTTTTCACGACAGTCGGCATCGTCGTTGCCCTGACCTATGAGACGCTGCGCTTTCTGGACGCTGTGCCGCTGACGGAATTCCTGTTCGGCACCAACTGGGAGCCGCAAATCCCGCTGCGGGCGGACCAGATTGCGGCGGAAGGGGCGTTCGGCTGGTTGCCGGTGTTCCTCGGCACGCTGGTGATTACGGTGATTGCGCTGGTTGTTGCGGTTCCGGTCGGTCTGTTCTCGGCCATCTACCTCAACGAATTTGCGCCCAAGCGGCTGCGGTCGGTGATCAAGCCGATGCTGGAGATCCTCGCGGGTGTGCCGACAATTGTGTATGGTTTCTTTGCCATTCTGGTGGTGGCTCCCGCACTTCGCAACCTGGGCCAGTCCATGGGTCTGGACGTATCCCCGAACACCGCGCTGGCGGCGGGGAGTGTGATGGGCATCATGCTGATACCGTTCATTTCCTCCTTTGCCGATGATGCCCTGTCGGCGGTGCCGCAGACCCTGCGCGACGGTGCGTTGGGGCTGGGGGCTACACGCGGTGAGATGATGACAACGGTTCTGTTCCCTGCGGCTTTGCCGGGGATTGTGGGCGGTGTCCTGCTGGCTGTGAGCCGCGCCATCGGCGAGACGATGATCGTGGTGATGGCGGCAGGGCTGATGGCACGGATGACGATCAACCCGCTGGACAGTGTGACAACGGTGACCGTGCAGATTGTGACGCTGCTGATTGGCGACACCTCTTTTGACAACCCCAAAACACTGGCGGCGTTCGCCCTGGGGATGATGCTGTTCCTTGTGACCCTTATCATCAACATTTTCGCGCTGCGCATTGTGCGCAAGTACCGTGAAGCCTACGATTGAGGACGATGACATGACCGATATTTCCCAAAGCGCGCAGATGCCCCGCAAGTTGACATCTACGGAATTGGTTGCGGCATCTCTGACGCGCCGCCGTCGCAAACAGGCGCGGTTGCAATGGATTGGGGTGGGTGCGATCGCTGTCGCCTTTACCACGCTGTTCATTCTGGTGGCGTCGCTGGTGTCCACGGGCTGGTACGCATTTACCCAGACACATCTAACGATCGAGGTCTTTGTGGACCCCGAAGAGATACCGCTGGACCGTCTGCCGCGTGGCGGCTTCGATGATGCGCTGGCCGCGTCACTGGCGCAGGTTGTGCCGGGGGTGGACACGGACGACCGTGCGACGATGCGGTCATTGGAGGGTATCCTCTCCAACGGTGCGCAGTTTGCCCTGCGCGATCTGGTGGTCGCCGATCCTACGTTGATCGGCCAGACGATCACCATGAAAGTGCCTGTGGCCGACATCTATGACCAGTTGAACAAAGGGCTGATCGAACGGGACACGCCCGAGGAAAACCGCCGTGTAAACGACGCGGAGATCGCATGGTTTGACGCCCTGAAGGATCAGGGAGCGATTACCAAACCGTTCAACTTCGCGCTGTTCACCAATGCGGATTCCCGCTTCCCCGAGCTTGCGGGCCTGAAAGGCGCGCTGGTGGGATCGTTCTGGGCGCTGCTGGTGTGTTTCCTGATCGCCTTTCCGCTGGGCATTGGCGCTGCTATCTATCTTGAGGAGTTTGCCCCGAAAAACAAACTGAGCGATTTTATCGAGGTCAACATCAACAATCTCGCGGCGGTCCCTTCGGTGGTCTTTGGTCTGCTGGCGCTGGCGGTGTTCATCGGCTGGTTCGGAATGCCGCGATCCGCGCCGATTGTGGGCGGGTTGACGCTGGCGCTGATGACGATGCCCACGATCATCATTGCCACACGTGCAGCACTGAAGGCGGTGCCGCCGTCGATCCGCGAAGCGGCTCTGGGTCTGGGCGCATCCAAGCAGCAGGTTGTGTTCCAGCACGTGCTCCCTTTGGCGATGCCGGGCATCCTGACCGGCACGATCATTGGTCTGGCGCAGGCGCTGGGGGAAACAGCCCCTCTGCTACTGATCGGGATGAATGCGTTTATCACCTCGGCGGCGAGCAGCCCGTTTGACAGTGCCACGGCCCTGCCGACACAGATTTTCATCTGGGCGGACAGTCCCGAGCGCGGTTTCGTTTCGCGCACGTCTGCGGCGATCCTCGTGCTGCTGGGCTTCTTGGTGATGATGAATACGGTGGCAATCTATCTTCGCCACAAGTTCGAGCGCAAATGGTAGGGGGTGTGTAGCTGCGGTTTGAAAGCCGTCAGTGCATGCTTTAGCGACATAAGATAGTTGGGGTTCGGCAATCACTTGCCGAACCCCAGACTTTGTTAGCAACCGTTGGTTGTCAGTTGGACGCCTGACGCAGGAGGTTGGTGATGTTGCGCACAACAGCCCTGCGGTTTGCCTGTTCGGCCCCGCTGGTTTGTATCTTCAGCGCGCTTTCGCCATAGCCTTGCGTGATCATGTTTTCCGGCGGCACGTCGAAATACTCGGTCAGCGCCAAGGCGACGGTTTCCGCACGGCGGTCCGACAGCGCGAGGTTATAAGTCGCATCGCCCACCGCATCTGTGTGACCCTCAATCAGGAACACGGTGCGCGGGTTCTCTGCAATCATGTCACGCAACGTATTGCCGACGCGGGCCAGACTGCGCGCCTGCTCGGGCGCGATGGCGGCAGAGCCTGTGGCGAAACGCGCGGCATCCAGTTCGATCGGAGGCGCCAGTGCCCGCACCTGTTCGATCTCGCGGACCTGACGCAGCGAGAAGCTGCGGTTCTGGTCTGCCTGCTGTTGGGCAATCAAGGCCGCGCGCAAATCCTCTTCGCTGCGTTGGTCCGTGCTGAAGGAGCGTTCGCGGATCTGCGGCAACTCGCTCACGACAACTTCGCGCTCATCGGCGAGGTCATCGAAAAGTGTTGTCTCGTTGCCGTTCGCATCCACGCTGATCCGGCGCAAGACAGTGCCGTCGCTGCCGCGGATCGTGATAATCCGGTTGCCATTCTGTTTTTCCACGATCTGGCGGGTAGAGCCGTCATTAAATGTCTCGGTGCGCACTTCGTCTCCGGGGCGGCGTAACAGGGCGTCATCGTCTTTGAGTACGCGCAAATCCCCTGTCTCGTCTTGTACGACCACACGGTCGCCGGAATTGCTGACAACTCTGTCACCGTTTTTAAGCACCGTACCCACAACTGCAGCGCCAAGTCCCAACAGCAATGCCTTTTCAAGATTGCTCAGGCCATCGTCTCCGTCATCATTTTGCGCCTCGGCGGAGCCGGTGGCGGATGTCTCGAAATCCTGATCGGAGCGGCGGGTTTCGTCGGCTGTCACCTCTTGCGTCGTTGTCTCGGTAGCGGGCTCCTGCTCCAGCGCCTCTCGGGCGGCTTCACGCTGTGCCTGACGCTCTGCGCGGCGGGCTTCCTGTCGTGCGGCCTGACGCGCGGCGCGGGCTTCCTCGTCCACAGGCTGTTCTGCTTCATTTACAGGCTGCTCTGCGGTTTGTTGGGCTTCAGGTGGTGTGGCGGACTGTGCGGGGGCAGAGGTTTCGGCCTCCGGCTGTTCAGCAGCAGGTGCGGGTGTTTCAGCTTGCTCTGACGGTTCCTGCACTGGTGGTTCTGTCTGCTCGGTCGACTGCTCCTGCGTTTCGGCGGCAGCCTGCTCTTCTTTGGCAGCCTGCTCCTCTTTCAGAGCCTGCTCCAATTCCGCAGCTTCTTGATCGGCCTGTTCAGCCGGGTCAGCCTCGCTCTGCTGCTCGGCCTCGGCGGGCGCGGGTGCCTGCGCATTCTCCTCGGCTGGAGGTGCCGTCTGCGCTTCTGCTGAGGGTGCAGTTTGCTCGCTTGTTTCGGCGGGGGCCGCTTCTTCGGCAGGGGCTTCTGCGACAGGTGCTGCTTCAGAAGGGGCTGCTTCGGTATTCTCAGCGGCGTCGGCTTCTACTGCATCCGCCTCTGCTGTATTTGTATCAGCGCCTTGTGCGTTTTCGGCATCCGGTGCTTCCGTCGTCTCTTCGGGTTCAGCAGGGTTTTGATCTGCGATCATGGCTTGCATTTCTGCTTCGGTCGCTATCTCGGTGCCGTCCGGTAGCACGCATGGGAATACCTTGTCCTCACCCTGTTCAGCACAGCTGACCGTCTGGGCAGAAGCAAGAGTTGGTGTCATGCCCGGCACGACAAGCGCCATGCAAAGTGTAATGGATGTTGTCGACTGAAGTAGCTTTCTCATAGCTTGAATTCCTATTGGGATGCGTCGCGAATCGAAGCGCGCTTTGGGGCTCAACGCAATCTGCGCTGCTTGGGTTCCGCTATCCAATATCAAGCGGTCAGGCGGTGTTGGTTTCACCGCCTGTCTCTTTGTGTGCGCATCGCAAGGCCGATGCCATCGTGTGCAGGTGCCGCGTACAAGCAGGTTTTCAACTTGTTCTGATTTCTGCTACGCATTTCAGACAGGCTCAGCTCATCGGGAACTGCACTCTTGGAAAAATCGAGAAAAAACATAATTATCATCAGCTTGGATGATGCATTTGCGTTTTGGCATTACAAAAAGATTTTCGGAATTGAGCTGAAAACACCCAACCTCGACAGAATTTGCGCCCAGTCGACGGCTTTTCATTCAGCGTACTGCCAGTCCCCGCTTTGTGGCCCGTCGCGTGCGAGTTTCATGTCAGGCAAAGCGCCGCCACAAACTGGGGTTTATTCCAACAAGGAGAAAGTTTTTCAGAAGATCGCGCCACAGGAGATGTGGCCGTTCCAGTTGAAGGAAAACGGCTATTTCTGCTCTTCCGGGGGGAAAGTGCATCACGGTTTCAAACCGCTTGGCAAAGATGTTCACGCGGTTTTCTATTCGGACGAACGCAAGAGCTTCCGTATCGATCTGAAGCTGCGCAAAGAGTTCGAACAGACCGCAAACGGCGGGAACGGTGGCGGTATTTCGACGACAAACCCGAAGGACGACGGCTATTTCTACGATGCGCATAGTGCGGCGTCATTTGTGAAATTCATCTCCGAATATGACGAGGACAAACCGTTTTACAGGGAAGTCGGATTTTTCAGTCCGCACAGTCCCTTCATCACGCCGAAGAAATACAAGGAAATGTATCCGATCCAGGACTTCCATTATCCCAAGGAATGGTCGGACGGGTTTGAAAGAAGTGCATATTCAGAGGCGCATGTCCGCAAGAACTTCAGGACACAAGACACCCGTTTTTGGCGCAAGAGCGTCCGCAACTACTATTCCGCGTTTTCCCATGGGGATCACCATCTGGGCACTGTTTGGGATGCCCTGATGAATTCCCGGTACGCAGACAACACCGTTGTAATACTGCTGACCGATCACGGCCATCATCTGGGAGAAAACAACCGGTTCGGAAAATCGACGCTGTGGGAGCAGTCTGCGCTGGTGCCCTTGATCATTTATGACCCCGATCATCGGGAACAGCAGGTTCAGACAGATCCGGTGGCCCTGCTGGATGCAGGACCAACCGTTCTGGATTACGCAGGGCTTCCCCCGCTTGAGGGGTGTGCGGGCAGGTCCCTAAGGCCGCTGGTCGGCGGGGGGACAATTGATCCTGATAGGGCTGTCCCGACGTTCAACACCCATGGATCAGCCATACGAAAAGGGAAATACAGGTTCATCCGCTACATTGACGGCACGACCGAGTTCTTCGATCTGGAAGAGGATTGGTGGCAACAAAGAAACCTTGGGTCTGCGCACCCTGACCATGCGGAAATGGCACTGGCCCATGAGGAATGCTGCCGTATGCACGGGCTTGAGTTCGGGGCCGCCAAAGAGGTCTAGTGCGCTTCGGCCGTCGCTTCCTCGGACATCATGTTCCAGTCTTCGGACAGGCCCTTCAGAAGGGGGAAGTACTTCTGCACTTCCGCGACTTCGGCGCCTGTGAGCGCGTTGTCCTGATATTTTTTGCGGCTGTCGTTATCCTCGTGCAAGGCTCTGATATAATAGGGCGTTTGCGAATAAATGACGCGTGAAGGGCGGTCACGGATGACATTGTTGTGTGAAATGTCGAAAAGATTGTAGCGCGTTTTGGACGGCGCCACGATTGCAAGGCCGAGGTTGATCGCCGGCTTGTTCAGCTTGTGCAGCGCCAGAGCGCCATCCTTGAACAGGGCGGTCAGACCGTCGGCAAAAGAAATGCAGCTGTATTTTTCCCCACGGCCGCGCAGGTTTTTGGCGGCTAGCGCTTCGGCACGCAATTTTGCGGTAAAGTCGGTCGAGACGGCATCATCGTCGTCCAGAACAATCTGGCAGGTCCATGGATCATCGGAAAAATGTTCCCAGCGATATTGGCGGAAATGGACGCGTGTCGGCGCCGGCTCACCGAAGATGATGTGGGCGCGATCCCCTAACTTGTCCTTGCACAGGGCTACAAGGCGGGTCTTGAATTCTTCCGGCATGTCCTCTGAGCTAAGCACGTTCAGGACAAAATCCTGGTCCTCCTGATCGGCGAGTGATTGCAGCGTCACTTTTTCAAAGAAATACTCACGCCGCGCCAAACGCTCGGGATCAAAGAGCATCTCTTTTTGTTTGCTCGCTTCCGATCTCCAACCCGGTGAAGGATAGAAGAAAGAATAGCGGGTCTGATAGATCATATGCATGCAAGATCCCCGTCGCGACTTGGTTTGATCAACACATTATGTGTTTTTATTGTTGGGATTGTTCCTAATCAATCCAGCCTTGCATAGCCACAATTTATATTAACACACCATGTCTTGTTGGCCTGCTTCAGCAATGCCTGATTTTGTCTTTATGCCGTTAGACTTCTTCGCGTTGTCAGTCTGTCGAGAATATCGCGGCCAATGCGTCAATCATGTTGTCGAGCGCGTCAGGTTCACCCCATAATTTCCCACCCGCCGGATCGGCAATAAAGGCCGCTTCGCGCATGGAAAGCGAGGCTTGGGCGAACTGGAAAAAGAAAATCACCTTTTGGTTCAATTCGCGCCGCGGGATAGAGGGCGAGGCGCGGGCGATATGCTCCAGGCATCTTTGGAAACTGTTGTCGCCTTCCTGCCGAACGGCCTCTACGAACTTGTCGCGATGGTTTAGCTGCATCACCGAGATGAAACGCATGTGACCAAAGCCGATTGGCAGGTCTTCGCGCTGTTCCGGATCGCCGGTTCCTATGGTCTCTACATAGACAATCAGCCGGATCACGTCGCGCACGGAGATCGGTTTCTGCTGTGCCTCCAAGGCGTCAAGCGCCGCGTTTCGCGCGCGGCGGGTCCGTTCAAGGGCATCGCGCACAAGCTCGCGCAGCAGGTCGTCCTTGGTGCGGAAATAGTAATGTAAGCCTGCGGAATTCTTGACAGAGGCTGCATTCAGGATCGACCGCACCGAGACGCCTTCGATCCCGTGGCGCGAAAACAATTCAATCGCGGCGCCTTTGAGTCTGACCGGAGTGTTGTCTTCTCCTTTGACCCTGACCGCAGGCTGGGCATCCTCTTGAGATTTCTGTGTAGCCTCTGCCATTGTCTCCAATCCGTCCTTTTTTGATGCTTGCAAAGAAGCGGGTCTTTGCAAGCTCCTGGATCAGACCAGCCGTTCGCTGCGTACGCGAATACCTGCTGCCTCGCGGTCCCATGTATCAGGCGTAATGCCTTCTGTACGCAAGTCTGATTTCAATACCTTAGCGCTTGGTGTCTTTGGCAGGGATGCCATGATGCGTATATAGCGCGGCACCATGAAATAAGGCAAGCTGTCGCGCATGAACCCGAACACCTGCTCGACATCCAGTTTTTCGCCCGTGGTCGGGGACAAAACCGCCAGCACGTCGTCCTCGCCATATTCCGAGGGAACGCCGATGATAGCGCATTCGAGGATTGTTGGATGCTTGAGGATCAGGCCTTCAAGTTCGAGGGACGAGATGTTTTCACCACGTCGCCGGATCGCGTCTTTTGTCCGGTCGACGAAATAGTAGTATCCGTCTTCGTCCGCGCGGAAGGCGTCGCCTGTGTGGAACCATCCGTTGCGCCATGCCGATGCCGTTGCTTCGGGGTTGTTGTAATAGCCCGAGTTCATCGCCCAAGGACGGTCGGTGCGCACGATCATCTCGCCTATCTCGCCCGGTGGCACCTCGCAGTCATTCTCGTCCACCAGTCGCACTTCGACCCCCGGGCGTACTTTGCCACAGGTTCCTTTGCGGGTTGGGTTGGCCTCAGACACACAGGGCGAGGACACCTCGGTCATGTTGAAGATCGTGTAGATATCCACCCCGAAGCGGATGCGGAACGCCTCCAGCTCTGGCGAGACAGGCACGATGATCACCTTTTTCAAACCGTGATCACAGTCTTTGGGGGACGGGGGCTGTTTTTCGAGAAAGGTCGCCATGACGCCCAGCAGAAAAGCCGTTGTGACGCCACACCGCTTGACGGATTCCCAGTATGTGTTCGTATCGAAACGGTCGATCAGCGCAAAAGACCCGCCTCGGGCGAACATGACATACATCGGGCCCATGCCGCCGATGTGGAACATCGGTGCGTTGATCATGTAGCGGTCATCCGCATCGACAAAGGGCCATGTTTCCGGTCCCGCGTTGGAATAGAGTTGAAGGTAGGACATCAGCACAGCCTTTGACGGCCCTGTCGTGCCGGAGGTAAACACGATGGCCAGTGGGTCCCACGGCTCAATCGGGTGGGCGGGGGCGGTGACGGTGCCGCTGTCGGGCAGGAGGGTGTCAGCATAGCGGAGCACATTGAGGCTGCCGATCGGCATTGGTTCATCCGCCTGAACAATCACCTTTTCAAGTCGCGCTGTTTCGACTTCGGCCAGACGCGGCGCCAGCTCGCCGTGGACAATGGCAAGCCGTGCGTCGGACAATTTGACGACATGCTCCAGAAGTCCACCCCGGTAGGCGGTGTTCACCGGCACATAGACCGCGCCAAGGTAATTCAGCGCAAACATGATCCTGATGTGTTCGCGGTTGTTCGGCAACCAGACCAGAACCATGTCACCCTGCGCGACACCCTGCTGCTGCAGTCCAAGGGCAGTCTGCAACACAAGTGTGCGAAACTCCGAATAGGTCCACTCTTCGAGAGTGTCGTCAAATTTGGCGAATACCTTGTCAGGCGTTTGTGTCGCCAACCGGTCAAGGGCTGCGCGTGTGATGATCACGTCACGCGGCGGAATGCGGTGATCGTGGATCGGTTTGCCCTCTGGCATTGGTTCTGCGTTGAACATGTCTCTCCTCCCATGTTGCTGTGCTTTGTGTCGGTTTGGTAGACGATATGCGCCGGTTTCCTCAGGTGCCGAAAACGTAATCGTCCGCATCCGCATCGCGGGTCAGATGCCAGAAGTAGTCGTTACGCCAGGGCGTAATGGCCACGACCCTGCCACGGCTGTTGCGATACCAGTTCTCAGTCCCTTCATGTGTCCAGACCATGCGGTTGTGCGCCTCGTCGATGCTGCTGTTGTAGCTCTCGAATACGTCCTGACGGACCTCGACGGTGGCGGCCTTTTGTTCTGCCATGCGCGCCAGCACCGACAGAATATACGACGTTTGCAATTCGATCGCCTTGATCATGCTGCCGCCGTGACCCAAGCCCACGTTGGGCCCGAGGATGCAGAAAAAGTTCGGAAATCCCGGTACCGTGGCACCGATATAGGCGCGCGGATTGTCGGTTTCCCAGACGTCGGACAGCAATTGGCCTTCGCGGCCATGAATGGTGTAGGACGATTGCATCTCGGCCGCTTTGAAGCCCGTGGCATAGACGATCACGTCCGCCTTGTGCCGCGTGCCATCCTGAGCGACCAGCCCTTCGCCGTCGATCTGCGCCAGCCGCGAGGGCACCAACGCGACATTGGGTCGGCGCAACGTGCGATACCAGCCATTGTCCAGCAGGATACGCTTTCCGTAGGGGGGGTAGTCTGGCAACACGTGGTCCAGCAAATCCTGCCGGTCGCCCAGCTCGTCCGTTACATATTGGGTAAACGCCCGACGGTGCGCGTCGTTTACGGCGTTGAGGGACTTGTCCCTGTCCGGCCAATCGGGGTCCTTTTGCAACGAGGCGTGAATCCTGTCGTTGAAGATCCAGAATTGCCGGATGCGAAACCACTGTTGATAGAGCGGGATCGACATGAGCAGATAGCGCACCGCCTCGGGTACTTTCTTGCGGAACTGCGGGAACGGTGCCGCCCATTGTTTCGAGCGTGCAAAGATTGTCAGTTGGCTGACCTTGTCGGCGATGGCCGGCACAACCTGCATCCCCGAGGCGCCGTTGCCGATTACCGCTACATGTTTGCCAGTAATATCGAGGTCTTCGGGCCAGCGTGCGGTGTGAAAGGCGGGGCCGGGAAAGCTGTCGGCGCCGGGGACGTCGGGCACTTGCGGAATGTTCAGCACGCCCACCGCGCTGAGCACGAAGTCATAGTCGCGGGTCGTTTCCTGACCGTCAGGGCCTATCATCCGCACGATCCATTTCTGCGCGCTCTCATGCCAGCTGGCATCCACAACGCGCGTGCCGAAGCGTGTATTGCGGTGCAGGCTGTGCTGGTCGGCCACAGATTTGAAATAGGCAAGCAACTCTCTCTGTAGCGCGAAGTACTGTGACCAGTCATTCGGCTGGAAGGAGAACGAATAGATGTGGTTGGGAGTGTCTACACCTGCGCCGGGATAGCGGTTTTCCCACCATGTGCCGCCGTAATCATCGTTCTTCTCGACGATCTCGAAGTCCAGACCCATCTTGTCCAGATTGATACCTGCGCAAATGCCCGAGACGCCGGCGCCAATCACCAACGCCTTCATACCGTTGGCAAATTGTACCTTCGGCGTTTTGCGATGTTCGGCAAGATCCAGTTCTGCGGCGATGATCTCGCCGTAGTCATCTGGCACAGGCTCGTTCATCGACACCGATAGCATATTGATCAGGGTTTCGTTGGAGGGAGCGGGCAGGGCAATGGGCCGCCCGTCGAGCCAGGCCAGGATCGCATCCTGAGCGGCGGCGCGTATTTCTTGCTGGATCTCCAGTGGAAAGCCACCGTCGTCATTGTCGTCCAGCCCCCGGGAGCGCGAGGGCAGATAGGGTGCCTCAAGCCAGCGCGCTTCGCCCGTGAGCTGATGCAGAACACACAACAGGGTCGGAATGTTGCCTGCGGCAATTCCGGCGCAGAGCAGGTCTAGGTCCAGATCACTTGTGGTGGGCATGTCGTTGGGGGTGTTCTGAACTGACATGGGCATACTCCGTTGTTGCGACGATTGACGCCAGTAAAGAGCTTCGCTAGCGTAAAGTCAATTGGCTCAAACAAACAACTTAGTTTACTTGGAAATGGGTACAGTGACATGAAGGGACAGCATTCTGGTCGCGCCCTGCAAGTGCTGAACCCGAGTACGCAAAGGAAGATTTCATGGTTGAATCGCTGAAAACATGGTCACAGGAAGTGACAGGACCTGATGGGAGTTTCAGGATTCAAGGGCGTCTGGCATCGGGGTTCGAGCGGCTTGCCGAGTGCTTTGTGGCAAATTTCACCACCCATGGCGAGCGTGCAGCCTCGGTCAGTGTCATGCACAAGGGGCGTGAGGTGGCGCATCTTTGGGGTGGATTGGCGCGCCGCGTTGATCAGGAAGAGGCTGCGCAATGGACCGAAGACACGGTTTGCGTTGTCTTTTCAACGACCAAGGCTGCAACTGCGGTATGTGTTCACTTGCTTGCTGCGCGCGGAAGGCTGGATCTGGATGCGCCGGTGGCGGTGTATTGGCCGGAATTCGCGGCCCACGGCAAGGATGCGATCACTGTGCGCATGGTGCTGGATCACAGCGGCGGTTTGCCTGCGGTGCGCGCACCGCTCAAACCCGACTGTCTGACCGATCATGCTTATATGACCGCCGCGATTGCAGATAGTGCCCCGTTCCTGCCGCCTGCCACGCGCACGGCCTACCATCCGGTCACGGGCGGATTTATTCTGGCGGAGATCGTCCGGCGCGTGGACGGACGCAGCCTGGGCGCGTTTTTCGATGCCGAGATCGCCCGTCCGCTGGATCTGGATTTCTGGATCGGGCTGCCGGAAGAACAAGAAAACCGCGTTGCGCTGATCGAGCATTTCGTGCCGCAAAAGGGTAGTGCGCCAACCGCCTTCGGGACTGCGCTGCGCGAGCAGGGATCACTGCAAAACCTGTTTTTCTTCAATCATGGTGACTGGATGGCGCGCGGCGTGAATACGCGTGCCGGACGCATGGCCCAGATTGGTGCCGCATCCGGAGTGACCAATGCAGCGAGTCTGGCGCGCTTTTTCGATGCGCTTCGGCCGGGGGGGGCGCTTGGCCTGACGGCGGATGCCTTGTCCGGTTTCGGGCAGGCCAGCAGTGCTACGCATCTGGATGCGATGCTGCTGCAACCGACACGCTTTGGCCCCGGTTTCATGCTGAGGATGGACAACAGGGGATACGGAGGGACGCCCGTTGGCGATAGTTTCCTGATCGGCGAGACGGCTTTCGGGCATGTCGGTGCGGGTGGGTCTTTCGGGTTTCACGATCCGGCCGCTGATCTGTCGATGGGCTATGCCATGACGCAGATGGGCGGCGGGTTTCTGGTTAATCCGCGCGGTGCTGCCTTGATCCAATGCGCCTATGATCTGACCAGCTCCGCGTCTTTGTAAAAAGGGCGCGCGGCGGTGTCTACCTCAGCAGTCCCATGAGTTCGGGAAAGCTGGCCAGCACGAGCAGCGCCGTCATAAATATGAGCACATAGGGAATGACCGCGCCAAAGATCGTCTGCATCGACACATCCCCGATGGCACCCTTGATGACAAAAAGGACATAGCCCACCGGTGGGGTCATCGCGCCAAGCGTCATATTGATCAGGAACAGAACCCAGAAAGCAACGGGATCAATCGCGAGAAACGGCAGTATCGGCGTGTAGATCGGAATCAGGATCAGCATGGCCGCGATCTCATCCAGCAGCATGCAGAGCACAAAGGGGATTGCCATCATGATGAACAGCATCAACGCCGGCGAGACATCGACATACTCGATATACTGTCTGATGAACCGGCTGGTGCCGCTAAAGGCCAGAATCTGGGTGAAAAGCTGTGAGGACAGCATGATCGCCAGAACCATGGTCGTGGTCAGGGTTGTGGATTTGAGCGCCTCGAACATCATCTGCCCGTTGAGCTTGCGGAAGATCGCGGCGTCGATCAGCGCGCCCGCCACCCCTGCGACGGCGGATTCATTCGGCGTGGCAATGCCGAAGGCGATCGACCCGACAACACCGCCAATAACGAGCGTGAAAGGCAAAAGCAGCCCCACCGCTTGGACCATTTCACGCCCTGTCGGGCGCTGGTAGTCGGCATCCACCGGTGCAAGATCCGGGCGCATTTTGACCCGCAGCATGATGTAGCAAACGATCATTACAAAGATCAGCAGACCCGGCACAATGCCTGCCAGAAACATATCCCGGACCGACACCTGCGCGAGGATTGCGATGATCACCGCAAGAACGCTGGGCGGGATGATCGGGGCAAGGCAGGCGCCGCCGATCAGCACACCGATGGACATGTTCTGATCATAGCCCCGCTTACGCATCTCGGGATAGACCGAGCGCGACAGCATCGCGGCACTGCCCATGGCCGAGCCGGACAAGGTGGCAAGGATTGTTGACACTGTTATGCCCAGCACATAGTGGCGTCCGCGAAATCCGCCGATCAGGCGGTCGGTCGCACTGACCAATGTGCCGATGGCGTTGCCACGGTACAGGATTTCACCCATCAGGATGAACGCCGGCAAGGCCAGAAGCGTGCTTGAGGTTGAGGTGGACGCCAGCGAATTGACGAACATGCCAAAGCCGTTCGGCCCCATCAGCAGAAAAACCGCTGCCAGATTGCACAGAAGAAACGATACATAGACCGGCACCGAGAGCGCAAAGAGCGTCAGAAGCCCGATGGACATGATCGCGACCGTCATCATCATGGGATCCATCGTCAAACTCCGGCAACAGGGGGTGTGGTGGGTGTCTCGGGGGGGCGCCTAGCGATGTGGTCCAATGCGTTCAGCAGGTGCATGACGCCACTGGCGGCAAAGCCATAGGCTAGCAGCCCCGAGAGGACCCAGCGCGGGGTATTCACCACAGCAACTGTGCTGACGCCTGTTTTGAATTGCTGCAAAGCCACGCTGAAACACAGCACGCAGATCATCGCGCAGACCACGCAGGAAACTGCCTCGACCAGCACCTGAAGCACACGCGCCACAGGGGGCGGGGCCAGTTCCTGACTCAATGTGACGGCGATTTGCGCACCGCTGCGGGTGACATAGGGCAGCCCCGACGTCAGCGCGACACAGAGTGCTATGGCCGACAGGTCAGCCGACCAATACAGCGGCGCGCCGGCGCTGCGGGCGACAAGCTCGGCAAAGGTAAACAGGATAATTGCGCTGACGGCTGCGATACTGACGGTCAGCGTGATTTGCAAAAAGGTATCGTTCAGACGCTGTATCATAGATCCTGCCCCGCCGTGTGATCCCAAGAAAAAAAGGCAAGGGATACCCCGGTCATACCGCATGTCCGGCAGCGTTTGACACGGCCAATATGGCGCGAGCCGCATCCTGGGCCCGCATCGTAAAGCATGCTAGTCATTGTCATGTGTCACCCCAGAGCTGGCCGCGATCCCGCACATCAAACGGGCGCCCGAAAGGACGCCCGCTTTCGGTTTCAGGCTCAGCTACATCAAGCCGTTTTCACGCATGAATGCGACGATCTTCTCTGCGCTGCTTTCGCCGTTTGCGGTGGCCATCGCGCTCAAGCCCGTCGCGAAGGCGGAGGTCATGCGTTGGGTCATTTCCTCGGAAAGCTCCACCGCTTCCAGACCCTCGGATTGCATGAACTCAACCTCGCTGACTGTCAGCTCGGCGAAGACTTTGGCAGATTCGCTTTCCACCTCTTTTGCAACTGAAAGGATTACCTCCTGCTGCGCGGCGTCCAGCGCGTTGAACGCATCGAGGTTCATCAGCATCATGTAATGACCTGCGCCAAATCCGGGGGTCATGTAGTATTTTGTAACTTCCGTCAGGCGTGAATCCTGGGTGCCAACGACAGGCCAGCCCGCTCCTTCGACCACGCCGCGATCCAGCGCGGAATAGATCTCGCCTGCTGGAAGCACGACCAGAGTGCCGTCGAATTCCTCAATGACGGGGGCATAGGGAGGGGAGCCGCGCACGCGCATACCGGCAAGCGGGTTTTCTGCATCCGCCGGCTTGTCGCGCATCAGGATCTGGTAGGCACCGGTGCCTGTTGTGGTGATGCCGATCAGCTTGAAACCGAGCGCGTTGTATCCCGCGTCGATCTCGTCCCAAAGGCCAGACGTGCGGATTTTTTCGGGATCTGCCATCAGGTTGGCCTCAAGCGGCAGGGCCAGCCGCGTCTCACCGGTGTGATACGCCGCATGTGTGAACAGTATCTGATACAGTCCCGCCTGCACCGGCTCGAACTGCGAGAAGGGGTCAACCACTTCTGGCCCGTCCATCGTAATTTCGACTGCGCCCTCTGAACGCGCGGCGACACCTTCCATGAAGGGCGTCACAAAATCGGTGTTCATGGGAAAGCTCGGGTCCCAACTGCTGAGCAGGCGCAGTTGTTCGGCCTGCGCTCCTCCCGTACCGAATGCTGCAAAAGCGGCAGCTGTAATGATTGCCTTGAGGTTTATTGTCATGTTTTCTCTCTCCCTTTAGATTTGTATCCGACCGGTCGCGTCGAGCCGTTGAAATGTTCGCGGTGTCAGCGCGCCATTTCCAGAATTTCCATCACATCGCTGGGCTGGGATATCGTGCGCGGGTTGGTGCGGCCCCAGATGTCTTTCATCGTGTACTCTGCAACGGCTTGAAAACGGTCCTCGCCCACGTCCACTGCCGACAGGCTGCGCGGCATGCCGAGGCTGCTGATGAAGGCATCGGCCAGATCACCGGCCGCTGCCGAAGGATCGCCGAAGGCCGCCGCGATGCGTGTCTGACGCTCTGCGTTTACGCTGGCGTTCCAGCGCAGGACAAAGGGCGACATCACACAGGATGTGTAGCCATGCGGCACGTCGCACAGGCCGCCCAGCACGTGGCCGATCGCGTGGCTTGCGCCCATAGGCACCCCGCCGATAATGGGCAGCATCGATTGCCAGACGCCGATCTGGCATTTCAGACGCGCGTCCATGTCTGCTGGATCGGCCTTGACCCTAGCCAGACCGTCGATCAGCAGGTTCAGGGCGCTTTCTGCCAGACCGTCGCAATAGTCGTTCGACTGGAAGGACTGAAGCGTCTCGATCGCATGGTCGAGGGCGCGAACCCCGGTCGAGAACCACAGCCAGTCTGGCGTGTGGCGGGTCAACTCGGGGTCCAGGATCACCGACACAGGGGCCATGAGGCGGTGCTGATAGCCCTGTTTGTGCTTGGTGGCCGGATCGGTCGATCCGGACAGCGGGTTGAATTCACCCCCTGACAGCGTTGTCGGGACGATCACGGTGCGCACTGTCTGCGCTTTGAAGCTGTCGGACATGGCAGGATTGACCATCTCGCCGGCTTCATTGACGTTGATGTGATAGGCGTCCATCGCTTCGACAGTGCGGATGTCGTTGGAGAGGCAGATCGGCACAATCTTGGCGCAATCCGTGACGGACCCGCCGCCGACAGAAACGATCAGATCAGCACCGCAATCGCGTGCCATGTCCGTCGCGGCGATCACATCATTGCGCGGGACATGTGGTGCGATGCCTGTGAATGTGGCGGCATGGTGATCCCCCAAAGCGGCTTCAATGCGCGCAATTTCGTCTGTGTTCTTGGCCAGCGATGCGCTGGCGATCAGCATAACCCGCGACGCCCCGATCGTCTTTGCCTCGGCGGCAATTGCCTCAGCTGCAGGCTGGCCGAAGATTACGCGCTCTGTTGCGGTCAATACGACTGAACCGGATATAGATTTGGTCATTTATTTTCCTCCCTGAAAAATGACGAAGTTTCTGTTGCGCGTAGAAGCGGGGTTGCTGTGCCCGTCAGGTTTTTCGGGCGGTAGCCCGTTTTCCAAGCGCAGATCTATCAGGCCCCTCCCAGACCTAACCTTGCTGCGCGCAATCCGTCTTTTGGCGGCGCCACAGCGTTTGCAAAGTGTCGTGACAACCTTGTCATCGGGGCCTCTGCTCCGGCGGTACAAGATCACACTTCAAACTAAAACGAATGTTTCAGTTATTCACCTTACGTCTTGGAATAATCTTGTCAAGCCACGCAATGTTCTTCGCGTACAAGCCGCTCGGAGGCAGCATGGCAGGGGTTTTTGGGGTGTTGAATCCGGCCTCCCTCACTCTTTACGGGGCAACTGCCACAAGGCCCGATGCCGGGATCAGGGAGGATTCAGTGTGCTCGAATAGATGATCTTCAGATTCGGTGATCTGGTCAGACCCAGACCTGATCCGGATCGGGCAGCGGGATCGCTCCCAGCAGGCTGCGCGTGTATTCGGCCTGTGGATTGGCAAAGAGCGCTGCGGTTTCCGCCTCTTCCACGATCTCGCCATGGTGCAGCACAAGGATGCGGTTGCACAGGCGGCGCACCACGGAAAGATCATGGCTGATGAACGCCAGCGTCAGGCCTAATTCGCGGACCAGTTCTTCGAGCAGGTTGAGCACTTGGGCCTGTGACGATACATCAAGGCCCGATACGATTTCATCGGCCAGAATAAACTGAGGGCGCAGGGCAATAGCGCGGGCGATACCGACACGCTGGCGTTGGCCGCCCGACAACTCATGTGGATACCGCTGCGCGAAGGTACGCGGCAGACCGACCATGTCGAGCGCCTCTGACACGCGGGCATCTATGTTGTCCAAGCCTTGCAGACGCAGCGGCCCCGCGATGATGCCGCCCACACGTCTGCGCGGATTGAGCGATGACATCGGATCCTGAAAGATCATCTGGAACCGGTGGCGCAGTGGCCGCAGTTCGGCCTCGGGCGCATGGGTGATGTCACGGCCCTCGAACTCAATCTGCCCGCTGTCTGGCTCGATCAGGCGCAGCATTGTGCGGCCAAGGGTGGATTTGCCTGACCCTGATCCGCCGACGATCCCCAGAACGGCTCCTTGCGGCACGTCAAAGCTCAGCCCCTTGAGAACTTCGATGCGCGGCGCGCTGCCCAGCAGCGGTTTATGCGCCATGTCGGCAAAACTGAGCCGCAGATCGCGGATGCGGTAGATCATGTGCGGTTCCTGATGTCGTGGTGGCGGATGTCTTGCTCAACGCCGTCGATCACCTCTTGCGGCACTTGGGTGAGCGAGCCTGTTGGGTTGGTGTAGGTGGGCGTCGCCGCCAACAGCGCGCGGGAATAGGGGTGAATCGGGCGCGTGAAAAACCGCCGCATCTGTGCGTTCTCCAAAACCTTGCCCGCATAGAGGACAGAAAGCGTATCGCAGACTTTGCTGACCACCCCCAGATCGTGGGTGACAAACAGCAGGGCTGTGCCATGCTCTGCCTGCATCTGCGCAATCAGTTTGAGGATCTGTTTTTGCACGGTCACATCCAGCGCGGTCGTCGGCTCGTCCGCGATGATCAGCTTCGGCTCTGCGGCAAAGGCCGAGGCGATCAGGATGCGCTGGCGCATCCCTCCCGACAGCTCATGCGGATAGCTGCGCATGACGCGGGCGGGGTCGGTGATCTGGACCTCTGCCAACAGGTCCAGCGCGCGGGCTTCGGCACGGGTCTTGGCCCAGCCCAGAATATCCACCAGCCGCCGGGTGATTTGCGGCCCGATCCGTTTGGAGGGGTTGAGCGCGGTCAGCGGGTCCTGCGGGATCAGGGCGGCATTGGCGCCGATCCATGTGCGCCGCTCTTTTGGGGCCATGGCCATCAGATCCACATCGCCAAAACAGATCTGTCCGCCGGTCACGTTCATTGCGTGGGGCAGGGTGCCCAGAATGGCCTTGCCGATCATGGATTTGCCCGCCCCGCTTTCGCCGACCAGCCCGTGCACACGGCCCGCCCCCACCTCGATCGAGACATTGCGCAGGATACGCACGCCGTTGTGCAGCGTGATGGACAGATTGCGGATGGAGAGTTGCGCGCTCATCTCAGCACCGGATCGAAGCGGTCTTTCAGACCTTCGCCTATTTGCGAAAAGCTCAGCACAGTTAGAAAAAGCGCGATGAGCGGAAAGACGAGCACCCACCACGCCTGATGGACCGATGTGCGCCCTTCGGCAATCATGCCGCCCCAGGTAGGTGAATCCGTACTGATGGAGAGGTTCACAAAGCTCAGGATCGCCTCGACGATCACGGCGATGCCCATCTCTAGCGTCAGCAGGGCCAGTATCGTGGGCAGCACGTTGGGCAGGATTTCCGTTAACATGGTAGAAAACCGCCCCCGTCCCGAGACCTGTGCAGAGGCGACATAATCCATTGCGCCCTGCGTCATTGCCTCGGCGCGCACCACGCGCGCAAAGCGGGTCCAGTCGATGACGACGATGGCGATGATGATGGAGGTAAGGCCGGTGCCCAGCACGGCGATCAGCAGGATCGCAAACAGAACGGGCGGGAAAGCCATCCAGATGTCCACAATGCGCGAGATGATGATATCGGCCCAGCCGCGATAGTATCCAGCGATCAGCCCCATCGTGGCGCCGATCAGGCAGGTCAGCGTGCCCGCCACCAGCGCCACAACCAGCGCCAGCCGCGCACCATAGAGCATCCGGCTCAGCACATCGCGGCCCAGTGAATCGGTGCCCAGCCAGTAGCCCGGTTGCGCGCCATCCTGCCAGAAGGGGGGCAGGCGACCGGCAAAGAGGTCTTGCGCCAGCGGATCATGCGGGGCGATCCATGGCGCCAGCAGCGCGCCCAGCACCAGCAGCGTGAGCCACCCGCCCGAAAGCCATAGGCGCGCGCCCAAAGGACGGCGGATTTCTGCGCGGGCATCACGCATGGCGCAGCCGCGGGTTGAGCACAACATAGAGCATATCGACCACAAGATTGACGATTGTGAAAAGCAGTGCAAACAGCAGCACGATGCCTTGAATGAGCGGCAGGTCACGGTTGATCACCGCGTCGATGGCCATATTGCCCAGGCCTTCATAGCTGAATAGCCGCTCGATGATGACCGTGCCCCCGATCAGGAAGGTGAACTGCACCCCCACCAGTGTGAGCGTGGGCAGGATCGCGTTCGGCAGCGCCTCACGGGTGATGACGGGGCCCTCGCTATAGCCTTTGGTGCGGGCCAGTGCCACGTAATCCAGATGCATGGTTTCCTTGAGCGATTGTTTCAACAGCTGCCCGATGATGGCCGCCAGCGGAATGGCCAGCGCCAATGCCGGCATGAACATATGCCCCACCAGATCGGCCAGCACGTCAAAGCGCAGGCGCAACAGCGCCTCGAACAGGTAGAAGTTGGTGGTGAAATCAATATCGAGGCTGGGCGAGATACGCCCCGAGATGTGAAAAATCGGCCAGAGCACGCCGAACAGCAGGATCAGCACCAGCCCCCAGAGAAAATCAGGCACCGAGAGGGCCACGCCCGTGCTCACGTCAATGGCGCCTTCGGTGCGGGTGCCGCGCATGCGCGTGCCGGTCAGCGCGAGCGCGCCCCCGATCACGCAGGCCATAAGCAGCGCCACCACCGACAGTTCCAGTGTGGCAGGCAGGCGGCCCAGCACCAGTTCTGAAACAGGCTGGCGCGTAGAGATAGACGTGCCGAAATCACCCTGTAGCACGCCGCCCAGCCAGATGAAAAACTGCTCGGGGATGGATTTGTCAAAGCCGTATTGCGCTTGCAGGCGGGCGATGTCCGCCTCGCTCGCGCCGGGGGGCAGCATCATGGCGATGGGGTTGCCAGGCACCACACGGATCACAAAAAATACGATCACCGCGACGCCGAACAGCGTCAGGCACGTCGTGGCAAGGCGGAGGAAGATCGCGCGTAAGAGAGTCATAAAGTTCCAGAAAAAAGGGCAGGGGCGCGTTGGGTGATGCGCCCCTGCGAAAAGGTTCAGGCGCGTGTCATCAGGTGTGGCAGCAGCGCGCCAGAGCGGTGCGGCGTGACCTTGACGCCTGCCGCATGCACGATCGGCTGGACAAATTGCAGCAGCGGGATCACTTCGGCCTGCTCCGCAATGTGGCGGTCCACGGCTTTCCAGCCTTCGATGCGTTTGGCCTCATCCGGCTCGCCCCAGAGGGGTGCGATCATGTCAAACGTGTCCTGCCCGTCCCAGACCGAATGCGGCGAGGGGCCGAACATGGCAAAGCCTGTGGAGGTTGTCGGATCACCCACCGAATTGCCCCAGTTGTAGAAAGCAGCGGGTGCCAGTTGGTCGGCGGCGCGAAGCTCGAAGTGTTTGGCGATTTCGTAGACTTCGATCTCGGCCTCTATGCCAACCTGACGCCACAGACCCACAATGGCTTGCACCATCTCGTAATCCTTCGGCTTGAAGCCGCGCGTAGTCTGGATGGTGAAGCGTACAGGGTTGTCCGTGCTATAGCCTGACGCGGCCAGCAGTTCCTTGGACAGATCGGGGTTGTATTCCACCGTGATGGACGGATCAAACGCGGCATAGTCAGGCGTTTGCAGCGTATCAATTGCCACGCCGTAGCCGGAGAGCAGCCGCTCGATGATCAGCGGTTTGTTGATCGCGTGGGCTGCGGCCTTGCGCACGTTGGGGTCTGTCATCACCTCGATATCATTGAGGAAGATCATCGCGATGTCGGAGATGGGCGTGGTCACCCCTGCCAGCCCGTCTTTTTCCTTCAGGCGGTCGAACTCCTCATAAGGGATCTCCAGCGTTACGTGGGAGTTGCCGGACTCGACCTCCGCCACGCGGCTGGCGGCATCCGTCACGAACTTGATCGTCACGGTCTTGAACTCCGGCGCGCCGCCCCAGTAATTCTCGTTTGCGGTCAGGCGCACAAAGGCGTTCCGCTCGAACCGCTCAACCATATAGGGGCCGGTGCCGATGGGCGCGGCCTCAAAACCCTCTGCGCCAACTTCCTCCATGTATTTCTTGGGCATGACATAGCCGGTGAGGAAGGACATCCACTTGAAGAACGTAGGCTCATACTCCTTGACGTCCGCCGTGACGCGGTTGCCTGTCGCGGTGATGTTCTCGACCTTGCCCCAGATGAACTGGATCGGGTTGCCTGTGGCGGGGTCTGCTGCGCGCTGGAGGGACCAGGCGACATCCTCGGCGGTGAAAGGATCACCGTTGTGCCATGTCACGCCCTCGCGGACATCCATCCAAATCTGGCTGAGGTCGTCATTCCAGCCCCAGTCGGTGACCAGACCCTGACCAAAGCTAAGGTCGGTGTTCTGCGGGATGAAGTTATCAAAAACGGACTGATACAGCCCCTGAATGGTTGGGTTTACTGCCGAGGGGCCCACGGTAGGGTCCCAGCTGGGCAGGTTGACATTGTAGGCGATGACCAGCTCGTCAATCTCTTGGGCAAAGCTGGGCAGGCCGACGCTGGCGAGCGTTGCGGCAGCAACGGTGGTCTTGAGCATACTGCGTCTTGAAATGGGCATGGTGTTTCTCCGTTGGATGAAGTTTTGGTTTTGGTCTAACGGGCGAGCTTCTTGGCGAGCATCGTCCCCGGGCCTGCGCCCGTACCGCCACCGGGCCAGACCGCGGCACCAGTGTGATAGAGATTGCGCAGCGGCGTGCTGCCGTCTGCAAAGCCCCGTGCGGGGCGGTTCATGAAATTCTGGTGCAAGTGATGGCTACCGCAGACCTGATCGCCGCCGACAAGGTTGGGGTTGTCTGCCTCCAACATTTGCGGGGTCACTATGTGGCGGCCAAGGATATGGGTGCGGGTGCCGGGGGCGTAGCGCTCAAGGATATCCAGCGCGCGCTCGGCAAAAGGCTCCGCCGCGTCCGCCCAGTTTGTGGCGATGATCTGCCCTGCCGCATCACCTTTGATGTTGCCGGGGGCCATGCGGACTTGCAGCCATAGCACATGCTTGCCCTCCGGCGCACGTGAGGGGTCCACCACTGTGGGCTGGCCGCAGACAATCACCGGCTCGTCCGGTAACAGCCCTGCCTTGGCCTGCGCATAGGTGCGCGCCATCTGGTCCATGGAAGGGGCAAGGTGGACATAGGCAAATTGCTGTAGCTCCGGCGCGCTCCAGTTTGGCAGGGCGTCCATCGCCAGATGGATCATCATCGTGCCGGGAGCGTATTGATAGGTTTTCATCGCGGTATCATGGCGCGCATCGCCGGTGCCGCCTGTCAGGCTGAGCAAGGCCGTGGGGGAAACATTGGCGATCACCGCCTTGGTGGCGGTGATGCTCCGGCCATCCTCCAGCGTGATGCCTGTGGCGCGTCCGGCGCTGTGATTGATGGCACTCACACGCGCACCGCAGGTGACAGAACCGCCATGCGCCTCGATCATCCCGATCATCGCGCGGGTCACCGTATCCGCGCCGCCCCGGCCCAGCACCATGCCAAAGGCCTGCCCTGCCATCGCTTCAAGATAGGGAAAGACCGCGCCGCCCGCGATATCGGGCGCAAAATCCAGATGCATGCCCCAAGCCGCCAGCGTCGCCTTGATATGGTCGCTCTCAAACGTCTGGTCGAGCCATGCACGCGGGGATTTCATCAGAAACTGTGCCAGATCAAGTGTGCCGCCCGCGCCGCGCTTGCGAAAGGTCTTCCATCCTAAAGATGTAAATGCACGTAAATTCATCGGTGCGCCCAGCATCCAGAGGATTGATTCGGCCTGTGTGGGAAACTCTTCGGTCAGTTGCTTCCACGCGGCAGCATCCGCATCTGAGAAGCCCGCGACACGCGCGGTCGTCTCGTCAGCGTCACTGGAAACACCGAACCATCGACCATCAGGAAACACAGAAGCAAAGGGATGTGTCGTGGGGGCGAAGGCGATCCCGTGTTTGGCCAAATCAGCTGCATTTTCCGTGTGAAAAGAAGAGCCTGCAAAGAGAGAGAGGTTCATCGCTGCCCAATCGTGGCGAAAGCCTGGCAGCGTGTACTCTCCTGTCTTAACGGCGCCACCCGCAGTCTGAGCCTGCTCGAATACACCAACGCGCCAGCCGCGTTTTGCCAGATGGCACGCGCAAGCAAGGCTGTTGTGCCCTGAACCGATTATGACCGCATCAAGCGTCTCTGACATGATGGCCCCTTTGCATGTTGCCACAAATATAATTGCAAATGCATGTAAGTCTGTCTATGTTTTTTATATCAACCGACGCGATAACAACTGCGCGCATGATCAGGGAGATCAAAATGAATGCATCTGAAAATCTGAGCGCCCTTGCCGGAATGCTGGCATCGGGCGGTGTCGAAGTGGTCGATTGTTCCAGTGTTCTGGGGCCGGATACGCCGATCCTGCAACTGCCGCCGGACTTTGCGAAAAACACGCCCAAGGTCGAGATCCACAAGATCTCTGAGTATGACAACGACGGACCGTTCTTTGCCTGGAACTGGATGGTGCTGGGCGAGCATTCGGGCACTCACTTCGATGCGCCGCATCACTGGATTACCGGCAAGGATTACGAAGACGGGTTTACCGATTCGCTGGATGTGCAGCGTCTGGTGGCGCCGGTCAACGTGATTGACTGCTCCGCGCAGAGCGCCGAGAACGAGGATTTTCTGCTGACCGCCGACCACATCAAGGCGTGGGAGGCCGAGCACGGCGAAATCGGCAAGGGCGAATGGGTCGTGATGCGCACCGATTGGGACAAGCGCGTGAATGATGAGGCGAAATTCCTCAACGCGGATGAAAACGGCCCCCACAGCCCCGGGCCGACACCGGATGCCATCGAATATCTGCTGTCCAAAGGGATTGTTGGCTGGGGCACGCAGTGCATCGGCACCGATGCGGGGCAGGCCGGCGGGATGGAGCCGCCGTTCCCGGCGCACAACCTGCTGCACCGCGACAACTGCTTTGGTCTGGCGTCGCTTGCCAACCTCGACAAGCTGCCTGCCAAAGGGGCGATCCTGATTGCCGCACCGCTCAAGATCGCGCATGGCACTGGCTCTCCTATCCGCGCGCTGGCGCTGGTTCCCAAGGGCTGAGCGCGGTGGCGCAGCTGGATCATGTTATTGTCGGGTCGGGCATCAACGCGTTGGTGGCCGCCGCGATGCTGGCGCGCAAAGGGGATAAGGTTCTGGTGCTGGAGCGCGAGGACCGGATCGGCGGCTGCATGGCCACGGATGAAATCACCCTGCCTGGGTTCCACCATGATGTGATGGCAGCGACATTTGTGCTGTTTCTGACGGGGCCAGCCCATGGCGCGCTTGGCGACGATCTGGCCAAACATGGGCTGGAGTTTTGCCACTCAAACCATCCCACGGCGGTGCTGCGCCCGAACGGGCGCGCGCTGGTGTTTGGCATGGACCGCGATGCCAACGCCGCCACGTTCAACGGGTTGGCGCCGGGGGATGGTGATCAGATCCGCGCCGATATTGGCGATATTGAACAGAACGCAGATTTCCTTTTTGCGCTTTTGGGCCAACCGCTCTGGTCGCGCGGTACTGCAATGCTGCTGGCAAGGCAGATCTGGAAGCGCGGTTTGAACAACACCAAAGCGTGGTTTGGTCAGGCGCTGGAGCCTGCGCGCGGCTGGCTTGAGACGCGCTATGCTTCCGAGGATGTGCAGGCGCTCTGGGCGCCTTGGGTGCTGCATACCGGCCTGACACCCGAGGCAAGTTATGGCGGCCAGATGGCCCGGGTCATTGCCTTTGCTTTGGAAGCAGCGGGCGCGCCGGTTGTGAAGGGTGGCGCGGGGCAGGCGGCGCAAGCCTTCCGGTCGTTGATCGAAGCGCATGGCGGAGAGATCCGCACGGGCACGGAGGTCAGGCGCATCATGATATCGGGCGGTAAGGCTGCCGGTGTAGAGACGACCTCGGGCGAGGTGTTTGAGGCGAAAAACGTGATCGCCAGCACGGCCCCCGGACAGCTTTATGACGGATTGCTGCAAGGCAAGCACACGCCCGACAGCCCCAAGAAATTCCGCTATGGGCGCGGCAATTTCCAGCTGCACTATGCGTTTGATGAAGGAATCGACTGGGCGGCAGAAGGGCTGGAGGATGTCGCGTTGATCCATCTGGCGGACGGGATCGATTCCGTCTCACGCGCGTGCAACGAGGCCGAGCGCGGGCTGCTGCCCGCCGTACCCACCATCTGTGTAGGCCAGCCGCATCGCATGGACCCGACCCGCTGCCCAGAAGGCAAAGCGGTGCTGTGGCTGCAAATCCCCGATGCGCCGCGTATCATCAAGGGCGACGCCGCAGGCGAGATCGAGACAGACGGCACGTGGTCAGAGGCGACGCGAGAGGCTTTTGCCGACCGGATCGAGGCGATATTGCGCCGCCACATCCGCAACTTTGACACAGCCAAGCTGGCACGGCGGGCCTATTCGCCGGCCGATCTGGAGGCGCTGAACATCAATCTGGTGGGCGGCGATCCTTATGGCGGAGCCTGTGCGATGGACCAGTTCTTTATCTGGCGGCCCTTTGCGGGGCAGGTGAATAACGCGACTCCGATCAAAGGGCTCTATCACATCGGGGCTTCCACCCACCCCGGTCCGGGGTTAGGGGGCGGATCGGGCTTCAATGTGGCAAAAGGGTTGGGTGGATGACCAAACAGGATAGCGTGGCAGCGCAAGTACCTCGTCTGGGCGAGATGGGCATGGAGAACTATCCGCCCTATCTGATGAACCGGATCATGGGGCGCTATAACGCGGCACTCAAGGAAGAGATGGCAGCACTGGGGCTGACCACGCCGCAGATGCGTGCATTGGCGGTTTTGTCCGTTGTGAACGGTATTCTCATCGGGCAACTGGCGGTTTATGCGGTTGTCCAGCAAAGCACCCTGAGCCGCGCGCTGGATGCGCTGGTGCGCGACGGTCTGGTGCGCCGGGAGGCGGACGAGATAGACAGCCGCGCCGTGCGGGTCTTCCTCACCGATGCGGGTCGGGAGGCCTATGACCGGCTATGGCCGCACATGGCGCAGGCCAATGAAGCGATGTTCCGCGGCATTCCGGAAACGGAGCAGCGCGCGTTTACCCAAACCCTGCAAAAGATGCTGCGCAATATTCGCAAGCACGATTTCTAAGGACAGATCATGGCAGAAAGATCATTCAAGGCCGAGGTGGAGCACCTGCGAAAAGGCGAAGGTGACACGTTTACCGGAGAGGGTATTCTGGCGATCACCAAGGCGCTGCTGGAGAATGGTGTGGGCTATGTAGGTGGCTATCAGGGTGCGCCTATCAGCCACCTGATGGACGTGCTGGCCGACGCCGAAGAACTGATGGGAGAGCTTGGCGTGCGATTTGAGGCAAACGCCTCTGAGGCGGCGGCTGCGGCAATGCTGGCGGCCAGTGTGCATTATCCGATCCGCGGCGCAGTGACGTTCAAGGGACCTGTTGGCGTGAACGTGGCCTCCGATGCTTTGGCCAATCTGTGCTCCTCCGGCGTTAATGGCGGTGCGCTGATCATCGTGGGCGAGGATTACGGCGAAGGCTCGTCGATCATGCAGGAGCGCAGCCACGGCTTTGCCATGAAGTCACAGTTCTGGATGCTGGACCCGCGCCCGAACCTGCCCAGCATCACCAAGGCGGTGAAGGACGGATTCGAGCTCTCGGAGGCGTCCAACACGCCAGTGATGTTGATGATGCGGATACGGTCTTGCCACGTCACAGGAAGCTTTCCCACCCGTGACAACCAGCGCCCACCATTGACGGTCTATGACGCTGTGGCCAACCCGCAGAGCGATTTCAACCGTGTTGTGCTGCCGCCGATGAGCTATCTGCACGAGCAGGACAAGATCAACACCCGCTGGCCTGCTGCCGAGAAGTTCATCACCGAAAACAAGCTCAACGAGATGTTCGGCCCGAAGCACGCGGATCTGGGCATCATTGTGCAGGGTGGCATGTACAACGGGCTGATCCGCGCGCTGCAACGGCTGGGGCTGGCCGAGATCGACGGCACGACGGACATCCCGATCTATGTGCTGAACGTGACTTACCCCATCGTGCGCGCTGAGTTCGAGGCGTTTTGCGCGGGCAAATCCCATGTGATGATCGTTGAGGAAGGCCAGCCCGACCATATCGAGCAGCAGCTGGGCAGCTATCTCTATAAATCCGGCTCCCATACGCGGCTGTATGGTAAGGATGTGCTGCCGATGGCGGGTGAATATACCGGTCAAGTCATGCTCGACGGGATCACCGCCTTTCTGAAATCTGCCGCCCCCACCATGCTGCCCGACCATGTGCGCGCGCCCAACATGGACGCGCCCAAGCTGCCGGATCTAAGCAAGACAGTGCCGATCCGTCCGCCGGGCTTTTGCACGGGCTGCCCGGAGCGGCCAATCTTTGCCGCAATGAAACTGACGGAGGCCGAGCTGGGCAAGCACCAGATCACCGGCGACATTGGCTGTCACCTGTTCGGCTCGCTTCCTCCTTTCGAGATTGGCGGGGCGACGATGGGATATGGCCTTGGCCCTGCGGCCAATGCGGCTTTCGATGGCGGCGGCGACAAGCGGGCGATCTCGATCCTGGGCGACGGTGGGTTCTGGCACAACGGGCTGAGCAGCTCCATCGGGAATATGGTCTTCAACAAGTCGGACTCTGTCGCGGTGATCGTGGACAACTACTATTCCGCCGCGACGGGCGGGCAGGACATCATGTCATCGCGTGCCAATAACGACACGAAGGCCACCAACAATCCCATATCCAAGGCGCTGAAAGGTGTGGGCGTGGAGTGGGTACGGCAGGTGGATCACACTTATGACGTGACCAAGATGCGCGATGTTCTGCGTGAGGCGCTGACCACCGATCACAAGGGACCCAAAGTCATCGTGGCGTCCTCCGAGTGCATGCTGAACAAACAACGCCGCGAAAAGCCCCTGCGCAACAAGGCGATCAAGGAGGGTCGCCGTGTGGATGTGCCGCGTTTTGGCGTCGACGCCGATGTCTGCACCGGTGATCACGCCTGTATGCGCCTGTCGGGCTGTCCGTCGCTGTCGCTCAAGCGGCTGGACGATCCGCTGCGCGATGATCCGGTGGCGGCGATCGACCAGACCTGTGTGGGCTGCGGCAACTGTGGCGAGGTCGCCCATGCCGCTGTGCTGTGCCCCTCGTTCTATCAGGCCGATGTTGTGCATAACCCGGGACGATTCGAGGCATGGCGCGCAGGCCTGCGGCGCAAGGTGATCAGCTGGTTGCAAATGCGGCGTGATGCACGGCGCTTGCGCCTTGATGGAGTAGCGACATGAATTTTGTTCTTCCCCAAAACAATGCTGATGCAAAAGTAGATGGTATTCTCAAGCTCGCGGTCATGGCCGTGGGCGGGCAGGGCGGCGGCGTGCTCGCCTCCTGGATCGAGGCGACGGCCCGCGCGCAAGGCTATGCGTGCCAGACGACCTCTGTCGCCGGCGTTGCACAGCGCACTGGCTCCACCATCTATTACATCGAAATGGCACCGCAGAGCGGCAACGCACCGGTCTTCGCGCTGGCGCCTTCGGCGGGTGATGTGGATGTGATGCTGGCGGCGGAGATGATGGAAGTGGGCCGCGCGGTCATGCGCGGCTTTGTCACGCCGGACCGCACCACGCTGATCGGCTCGACCCACCGTGCGCTGGCCGTCAGCGAAAAGACAGCGCCGGGCGATGGCATTGCCAATGCGCCCGAGGTGCAGGCCGCGGCAGAGCTGGCGGCACAGCGGCTCATTCTCGCGGATATGGACCGGCTTGCCACCGATCAGGGATCGGTGATCTCGGCGTCTCTCTTCGGTGCGTTGGCGGGGTCGGAAGCGCTGCCCTTTCCGCGCGCGGCCTATGAGGAGGCGATCCGCGCTTCTGGTAAAGGTGTCGAGGCATCTTTGCGCGCGTTCGATGCGGGATATACCGCCGCGCGCGATGGCATCGCAGCGCCTGAGCGGCAGGCGAAGCCGGCACCCCGCAAGATCACCGGCCCTGCCACGCAGCTGCGCGAATGGGAAGGGTTGCTGGCCCGTGTGCATACCCTGCCGGAACCGATGCAAGAAATGGCGGAAGCGGGCCTCGCCAAGGTCGTGGATTTTCAGGATTGCGCCTATGGGTCGCTGTATCTGGACCGTCTGGCGCAGGTTCTGAAAGACGATACGGCAGAGCGGAACTATGAGCTGGGCACAGTTGCGGCCAAGTACATTGCCAACGCCATGGCCTATGATGACATTATCCGCGTGGCCGACCTCAAGACGCGCGCCACGCGGACTGCGCGGATCGACGCGGAAATGGGCAAGACGGATGCCCATGTGCTGCAATTGACCGAGTATTTCCACCCCCGCGCCGAAGAAATCGCCGGGCTGCTGCCCGCAGCTCTTGGCGCGCGCACCCAAGCCAACCCTGCCCGGATGGCGCGGCTTGATAAATGGTTTGGCAAAGGCCGCCGCCTGCGCACGGATTCATTGCGCGCCTTTATGATGCTGCACGTTCTGGGCGGGCTGAAGGGATACCGGTTGCGCACCTATCGGCACCAGTTGGAGGTGGCGCATCTGGAGGCGTGGCTAAAGGCCTGCGCCGCGCCGACACAATACGACCTGAGGGTTGAGCTCTTCAAGAACCGGCGGCTGATCAAGGGCTATTCGGATACACACGCGCGCGGGCTGTCGAAATTCGATCGCGTGATGGAAATGGTTCATGTGCTCGATGGCCGCCCTGACGCCGCCGAATGGATGGCGCGTCTGCGTGAGGCAGCTCTTCAGGATCCAGAAGGCAATGCTCTTGACGGGGCTATCAAGACCGTCAAGAGCTTTGCCTCAAACTAGTCGATGACGGCTGTCGCCTCGATCTCGATCAGGGCCTCATCCTCGACCAGCGCAGAGACGACGACCATCGTCATGGCCGGAAAATGCTTGCCCAGAACCTTACGGTAGGCGGCGCCGACCTCGGCCTGACGCGCCGCATATTCCTTTTTGTCGATCACGAACCACGTCAGGCGTGTGATGCTCTCGGCTGTGCCGCCGGCTGCCTCAACCACGGCCAGAATGTTGCGAAGGGTCTGTTCCATTTGACCGATAAAATCATGCGTCTCGAACACTTGATCCGCGTTCCAGCCGATCTGGCCGCCGACAAAGAGAACGCCGTCCTTGGTCATAACGCCGTTGGCATAGCCCTTGGGCGCGGCCCATGCTTCGGGCGAAATAAGAGTATGTGTCATGTTAAACCTCGTTCAGGATGTAGGGAGTCAAGGCCGCGCGCATGTCGTCAGGCCAAGGAGTGGATTTGCCCTGCGCGTCGATGAAAATCAGCGTCGCGGCATAGCTCATGCGGTGCTCGGTGCCGCAGTAGGTTTCTATCGTGAAATCGAACGTAGCGCCGCCGATGCGCCGCCCTGTCAGCACCAGTGATAGGTGATCTCCGTGGCGCGAAGGCGCGTGAAACCGTGCTTCGATCTTGCCCGTAGGCACACCGCCGTCTTCATGCATTGTCTCGAAAGGACAGCCGATGTGATCAAAGAACGCTTCAACACAATCGTTCATCATCTCGAAATAACGCGGAAAGAAAACGATGCCTGCGGGATCGCAATGCTTGAACAGCACTTTCTGGGGAAAGGTATAGGTCATGTGTCGCTCCTCAGGCGAAAGCGCTGAACCTTGCCTGTTGCCGTCTTGGGCAGCTCGGTGATGAACTTCACCGAGCGGGGGTATTTGTAGGGGGCGATGGTGTTTTTCACATGGTCTTGCAGCGCTTTCACCGTGTCTGCATCCGGGGCATAGCCCTCGGCCAGCACCACATGCGCCTCAACGATATGCCCGCGCGCCTCATCCGGGGCGCCGGTCACGCCACACTCCAACACTGCGGGATGAGACAGCAGCGCCGCCTCCACCTCTGGCCCGGCAATATTGTAGCCTGACGAGATGATCATATCATCATTGCGCGCAGCAAAATGCAGATAGCCGTCCTCGTCCATCACAAATGTGTCGCCGGTGATGTTCCAACCATCCTGCACATAGACCTGCTGGCGCGCGTCCGCGAGATAGCGACAACCGGTCGGCCCTCGCACGGCGAGCCGTCCGGGCGTGCCGCGCGGAACCTCTGCGCCATCATCCCCGATCACCTTGGCCTCGAAGCCGGTAACAGGCCTGCCGGTACAGGCAGGCCGGTGATCGTCAAAGCGGTTGGTGACAAAGATGTGCAGCATCTCTGTCGCCCCGATCCCGTCCAGCATGGGCTTGCCGGTTTTCTCCATCCATTCGTCATAGACAGGTTTGGGCAATGTCTCGCCCGCCGAGACAGCCGCCCTCAGCGAGGAAAGGTCCGCCCCTTCCTCCATCGCGCGCATCATGTAGCGGTAGGCGGTGGGCGCGGTAAAACAGATCGTCGCGCGGTATTTCTCGATAATCTCGATCATATTCGGCGGGCTTGCCGTTTCCAGCAGCGTTGCCGCCGCCCCAAAGCGGAGCGGAAAGATCGCCAAACCGCCAAGCCCGAAGGTAAACGCAAGCGGGGGCGAGCCGATAAAGATATCCTCGGGCTGAACGTCCAGCACCTCGCGCGCATAGCTGTCCGCGATAATCAGCAGATCGCGGTGGAAATGCATCGTCGCCTTGGCATCGCCGGTCGTGCCGGACGTAAAACCCAGCAACGCCACATCATCGCGCCCCGTATCCACAGCGGTGTAGGCCACAGGTTTTTCAAGCGCGAGGCGGTCCAGCTCGGCATCGTGGTTCGAGGTGCCGTCAAAGCCAACCACAGATTTGAGGAATTTGCTGTCCTTGGCACAGGCTACCATGTCTTCCATCAGCCGCGTGTCACACAGCGCGTGGGTGATCTCGGCCTTGTCCACGATCTTGGCCAATTCGCCTGCGCGCAGCATCGGCATAGTGTTGACCACCACCGCGCCCGCCTTGGTTGCCGCCAGCCAGCAGGCCACCATCGCGGGGTTGTTGGCCGAGCGGATCAGCACGCGATTGCCCGGCTTCACGCCCAGATCCTCGACCAGCACATGCGCCAGCCTGTTGGTCCAGTCGGCCAGCTCCTTATATGTCCGTCGCCGCCCGTTCCCGATCAGGGCGATGTGGTCGCCAAAACCGCGCGCCACCATCGCATCGGTCAGCTCTACGCCTGCGTTCAGATGTTCGGGATACTGGAAACGGTCCAGCAGAAAGACAGGCTGCTGGTCTTCGGGTGGCAGGTTGTCGCGCGTGAAACTGTCGGTGTGTCCTGTATGCCCTAGCATGGCTTATCTCCCTTGATGATCGGCGATCGCCTGCCGCGCGATGACCACACGCTGCACGTCCGATGCGCCCTCATAGATCCGCAGCGCACGGATATCGCGGTAGAGTTCCTCGACCTTGATACCGTGGCGCACGCCATCGCCGCCATGCAACTGCACCGCCTTGTCGATGACCTTTTGCGCCTGATCCGTGGAAAAGAGCTTGGCCATAGCCGCCTCGCGGGTGATGCGCGGCGCGCCGGAATCCTTGGTCCAGGCGGCGCGGTAGATCAGCAACGCAGAAGCGTCGATGTCCAGCGCCATATCGGCGATGTGCCCCTGTACCATCTGCAAATCGAACAGCGGCGCGCCCTGCACATGGCGGGTCGTGACCCGGTGCAGCGCCTCATCCAGCGCCCGGCGCGCAAAGCCGAGTGCTGCCGCAGCGACGGTGGAGCGGAACACATCCAGCACGCCCATGGCGATTTTGAAGCCCTGACCGCTCTCGCCGAGCATGGCACTGGCCGGAATGCGGCAATCGGTAAAGCGGAGCGTGGCCAGCGGGTGCGGCGCGATCACTTGCAACCGCTCCACCACCTCGAACCCCGGCAGGCCCGCTGCCACCACAAAGGCCGACAGGCCCCGCGCGCCGGGTCCATCCCCCGTGCGCGCAAACAGCGTATAGACATCCGCGATCCCGCCATTGGAGATCCATGTCTTTTCGCCGTTCAGGATATAATCATTGCCATCGCGCGTGGCGGTCAGTGTGGAATTGGCCACATCAGAACCTGATTGCGGCTCTGTCAGGGCAAAGGCGGAAATCGCTTTGCCGGTCTGGGTGAGTGGCAGCCATTCGCCGCGCTGCGCCGGGGTGCCAAACAGCGAGATCGCCCCCGTGCCCAGCCCCTGCATGGCAAAGGCAAAATCGGCCAGCCCGTCGTGGCGCGCCAGTGTCTCGCGGCTCAGGCACAGGGTGCGCACATCCAGCGGTGCACCATCCGGCGCGCTGGTGGGCATCAACCAACCGGCATCCCCCATCAGCCGCACCAGATCGCGGCAGGCCTGATCATTGTCGCTGTGGTCCACTGCCTTCAGCGCATCCGCAGCCCAGGCGTCCAGTTCGCGCGCATAGGTGCCATGGCGCTCTTCAAAAAACGGCCAGTTCAGAAATGTCTTATCTGCCATCACGCTCCCCCTTCTTCATTTTGCCTTTAAACTCAATCCGCGCTCAATTCCCTTCGAACACGGGCTTTTCCTTGGCGACAAACGCGTTATACGCCCGCTCAAAATCTGCAGTCTGCATGCAGATCGCCTGGGCTTGGGCTTCGGCCTCAATGGCCTGCTCGATGGACATCGACCATTCCTGCGCCAGCATCGTCTTGGTCATCATATTGCCAAAGTTGGGGCCTGCCGCGATCCGCAGCGCCATCTCACGCGCGGCTGTATCCAGTTCGCCCGCCGGCACCAGCTTGTTGTGGAAACCCCAGGCTTCGCCCTCCTGCGCACTCATCGACCGGCCGGTATAGAGCAGCTCGGCCGCGCGGCCCTGACCGATGATGCGCGGCAGAATCGCACAAGCCCCCATGTCACAACCGGCCAGGCCGACGCGGGTGAACAGAAACGCTGTCTTGGCTTCCGGCGTGGCGATGCGCAGATCAGAGGCCATGGCGATGATCGCACCGGCGCCCACACAGACTCCGTCGATGGCGGCAATCATCGGCTTGCCACAATTGATGATTGCCTTGACCAGGTCACCGGTCATGCGGGTGAAGGCCAGCAGCTCTTTCATGCTCATCCGGGTCAGCGGGCCGATGATGTCGTGCACATCCCCGCCAGAGCTGAAGTTGCCCCCGTTGGACGCAAAAACCACCGCATCCACATCGTCGGAGTAATGCAGATCGCGGAACCAGTCGCGCAGCTCGGCGTAGCTGTCAAAGGTCAGCGGGTTCTTGCGATCGGGCCGGTCGAGCGCGACGGTGGCGATGCGGTCCGAGATATCTAGCTTGAAGTGTTTCGGGTCGATCTTCATGAATTGTCCTCCAATGGAATTGTGCGCGCGGTGGCCAATAGGTCCATGACCTGCGCGCAGTCGTCAGCGTCCAGCCCGCCAAGCAGCTCTGCTACCCACGCCTCATGCGCGGCAGCCTGTTTTTCAAATTCAGTGCGCCCCTTTGCGGTGAGCCGCGCACATGCCGCACGGCGGTCACCCGGCACGGCGGCGCGCAGGATCAGCCCGTCTTCGGTGAGGCGGTCCACGATGCCGGTGATATTCCCGTTCGACACCATCAGAAGGCGGCTCAGCTCGCTCATCTTGAGCCCGTCAGTGTGGCGGTAGAGCGCGCTCATGACGTCAAAGCGTGGTAGGGTGGTGGCGAACTCGCGGCGCAACCGCTCGCGCAGCTCGGCCTCGACGGCTTTGTTGAGCTTGAGCAAGCGCAGCCAGACGCGCAGGCGCTCTTTCGGCAGCGTCTCTGAAGCGGGCAGTGGCCTTAGGGCGGAGCTTGTCGTCATATCTCGCCCCCGGAGAGGGAGAGCGCGTGGCCGTTGACACTGAAGGCCGCTGGACTGCACAGCCACAGGGCGGTGCCCGCGACTTCGCTGGTCTGGACAAAGCGCTTCTGCGGATTGCCCTTGACCAGTGAAGCGCGCGCCTCAGCGTCTGTCATTCCGGTGCTGGTCATGATTTTCTCGATGGATTTTTCCAGCAGCGGGGTTTCGATGAATCCCGGGCAGATCGCATTTACCGTGATCTTCTTAGTCCCAAGTTCGAGCGCGAGGGCCCGCGTTAGGCCGACAACCCCATGCTTTGCTGCACAGTAGTGGCTGACATAGGGATAGCCCTTCAACCCTGCGGTGGAGGCTACCGCAATCATCCGCCCCCCACCGCGCGCGAGCATATCGGGCAAGGCGGCCTGCCACAGGTTGAACACACCCACCAGATTTACATCCAGCGAGGATTGGAAATCCTCGACCCGCATTTTCGAAAAGGGCGCGCTGTCGGCAGCGCCAGCGTTTGCGATGGCCACGCTGATGGGGCCCTGCGCATCCCGCGCGCGATCCAATGCGGCATCAAGCGACGCGCGGTTTGTCACGTCGGCGGTGAGCGCCAGTGCGCCAATATCCTCCGCCACCTCCTGCAAAGGCTCAAGACGCCTTCCGAGGATGGTCACCGCGGCACCGGCCTGCGCGAAACACTGTGCGATTTCCGCGCCTACGCCGGTGCCTCCGCCAGTGATGACGACATGCTCTCCTTGCAGGGACTGTGGGTCGGGCGCGGTCACACTTTTTCCACTTCTGCTTCCTTGTCGGCCAAACGCCAGCTCTGGTCGCGGCCGGCCTCATAGGGCAGGGGCCACGCCATCGCGCGGTCGCCGATTGCAGTGGCCGCATGCAGCGTCCAGTAGGGATCAGACAGATGCGGACGCGCCAGACAAACCAGATCGGCCCGCCCCGCCATAAGGATCGAATTGACGTGATCGGCCTCGTAGATATTGCCCACAGCCATTGTGGCGATGCCCGCTTCGTTGCGGATGCGGTCCGAGAACGGCGTCTGGAACATGCGGCCATAGACCGGCTTGCCTGTGGTTGAGGTCTGGCCGGCAGAGACGTCGATGATATCCGCACCCGCATCCTTGAAGGCCGATGCGACATGCACAGCTTCCTCGGGCGTCATACCATCATCACCTGCCCAGTCAGAGGCGGAAATGCGCACTGACATCGGTTTGTCCTGCGGCCAGACCGCGCGCATGGCGTGGAAGACCTCCAGCGGATAACGCATCCGGTTTTCCAGACTGCCACCATACTCGTCCGTACGGTTATTCGAAAGCGGAGAGATAAACGACGAGAGCAGATAGCCATGCGCCGCGTGCAACTCGATCATATCAAAGCCTGCGCGCTCAGCCATCTCCGTGGCAGAAACAAACTCTGCTTTCACACGGTCCATGTCTTCGCGTGTGATCTCGCGCGGAACGGCGTTGCCATCTGCCCATGGGATGGCGGAGGCCGAGATCAGGTCCCAATTGCCTGAAGCCAGCGGTTTGTCCATGCCCTCCCAGCCCAGATTGGTGGAGCCTTTGCGCCCGGCATGACCGATTTGGCAGCAGATTTTAGCGGGTGTTTCGGCATGCACAAACCGGGTCAGGCGCGTCCATTCCGCCTCATGCTCAGGGGCGTAGAGACCCGGACAGCCAGGCGTGATCCGCCCGTCCGCGCTCACGCAGGTCATCTCGGTATAGACAAGACCCGCGCCGCCTTTGGCGCGCTCAGCGTAGTGCACAAAATGCCAGTCGGTTGGCGCGCCGTCCACGGCCTTATACTGCGCCATGGGCGAGACGACGATACGGTTTTCCAGATCCATCTCGCGCAGCTTGAACGGCGCGAACATCGGCGCGCGCACGTTGTTTTCCGTGCTGCCTGCGCGGGTCTGGAACCAGCGCTCGGCGCTCTCCAGCCACTCGGGATCGCGTAGGCGCAGGTTTTCGTGGCTGATCCGCTGCGAGCGGGTGAGCAGCGAGTAGTTGAACTGCACCGGGTCCAGATGCAGATAGCGGTGCACATCCTCGAACCATTCGAGCGAATTGCGCGCCGCCGATTGCAAGCGCAAAACCTGAATGCGCCGCTCTTCTTCATAGAGCGCAAACGCCTCGGCGAGCGTGTCTTTTTCGGTGACGTAATCGGCCAGCGCAATGGCACTTTCCAGCGCCAGCTTGGTGCCCGACCCGATCGAGAAATGCGCAGACGCTGCGGCATCGCCCATCAGAACGATGTTCTCGTGGCTCCATTTTTCACACAGCACGCGGGGGAAATTGATCCAGGCAGAGCCGCGGATGTGGTGCGCGTTGGTCATCAGCGCATGGCCGCCGAGGTGATCCTTGAAGATTTCCTCGCAGGTGGCGATGCTCTCGGCCTGCGACATCTCACCAAAGCCGTAGGCATCATATGTCGCCTGATCACACTCGACGATGAAGGTCGATGTAGTGTCATCGAAACTGTAGGCATGCGCCCAGACCCAGCCCTTGTCCGTTTCCTCGAAGATAAAGGTAAAGGCATCATCGAACTTTTGATGCGTACCAAGCCAGACGAATTTACAGGCGCGCATTTCGATATCGGGCTTGAATACGTCTTTGAACTCCGTCCGCGTGGCCGAGTTGAGACCATCGGAGGCCACAACCAGATCAAAGTCTTTGGCAAAGTCTCCAACGCTGTCCACGTTGTGTTCGAATTCCAATTTCACACCAAGCTCGCGCGCGCGGGCTTGCAGATCCAGCAGCAACTGCTTGCGCCCAATCCCGCAGAACCCGTGCCCGGTCGAAAGTTGCTTGCTGCCCCGGTAGTGGACTGCAATATCATCCCAATAGGCAAAATGGCTCTCAATCGCCTTGGCACTGACCGGATCATTCGCGGCAAGGTTGCCCAGCGTCTCATCCGACAGCACCACGCCCCAGCCAAAGGTATCATCCGGTTTGTTCCGCTCGAACACGGTGACATCCACATCGGGCTGCCGGAGTTTTACTGAAATGGCAAAGTACAGGCCGGCTGGCCCGCCCCCTAAACAAGCAATACGCATCGGGACTCTCCTGATCTATTTGAGCAAAGGCTATCAGGAAGGAATTATATTTCAAGCTTAAAGCTTCAAGCATGAAGAAAATAGCGGCCCGAAGTTTCCTCCGGGCCGCTGCGTTTTTTTGAGTCTGACAGTTCCCGCCTTGGCAGCCGCACGAAATCTCGCGAAAAGCTTAGGCTCACTCGGGATGCAATTGTTTGAACGCCCCGTTCCAATAGACTAGTGCACCGGCAGCGACGTTGTGACGGATCGCGCGGACCCGTCCGATCACGATGGAATGGGTCGCACGGTCAATCATTTCCTCAAGCTCGCAATCGAAAGCAGCAGGCGCGCCTTCCAGCAGCAATGCGCCGGTCTCCGCCGTTTCCCACGTGGCACCGGTATACCTGTCAGCGCCCTTCACGCCGCCGAACCCCGAAAAATTCTCGGCAACCTTTTGATGGTCCGCCCCCAGCGAGGACCAGCCAAACTTGCGGTACTTCTTGAGCAAGGGCCAGCTGGAGGCGCTTTTGTTGACGCAGGCCAAAAGCAGCGGCGGGTCCGCGCTGAGCGAGATGGCGGAGGTGACGAGGAGGCCTGAGCGATCCTCGCCTTCACCCGCCGTGATCACCGAACAGTTGCCAACCAACGCCCGCATGGCGTTGGTGAATGATTTGGGTGAAGGCAGATCCACTATCGGATCCCCGCTTCGGCGAGCAGGGGCAGTACATTGTCGCGGAAATAGGGGAACTCCTCCACATAATCGAGGAACGACAGCGTCGTGCCCGAGAACCCCGTTTCGTGCAGTGTGATGATGCCGTCCGCAACCTGCCGCGGTGTGCCCACAAGCGGGAAGCCCCCGTGCCCCATGGCGAACAGGTTCTTGATCTGTGCCAGCAGGTCATGCGGGAAGGACTGTGCATGGGCAAACTGCAGATTCACCAGATTGTCCACGGCGTCCCAATCGGCCAGATCGCCCATCAGACGGTCGCGCAGCGCGGTGGCCTCTTCCTCGGTCTCGCGGCAGATCACATGGCTGAAGGTCAGCACACCCACATCGCGGCCCTTTGATTTTGCCAGCTCCTTGAGTTCCTTGATCTCCTCAACCGAGCGGGTCAGATCAATGGCAGGCGTAAAGAGATAGTCTGCGTTGTCGGTCGCAAAGGCGCGGCCCGTCTCCGAGCCTGCCGCATTCAAGATCGGCGGGCGGCCGTTCACCGGCTTGGGGTCGCCTGCAACGTGCTTGAGGTTGAAATACTTGCCCTCCCAGTCGAAATACTCCTCGGAGGTCCAGAGCTTCTGAACAATATCGAACCACTCTTGCGCATATCCATAGCGGGTCTCGTGATCATCCGGCAGGGTCAGGCCAAGGGCTTCGTATTCTGGCTTGTTCCAGCCCGCCACGATGTTGAGCCCCGCGCGACCATTGCCGATCTGATCCATGGTCGCAACCTGCTTTGCCACCACAACGGGGTTGTTGGCGGCGGTGTGGATGGTGGCAAACACACTGATGTTCTTGGTCGAGGCCAGCAGCGCCGTGGCCCAAGTGACCGTCTCCAGCACACCACCGTGAAAATCAGTCTCCCCGCCATAACCGATCCAGCGCGCGATCGGCAGCATGAAGTCAATGCCCGCGTCGTCCAGCATCTTGCCGAGTTTGAGGTTGTTTTCCCAGCTGTTCACCCAACGATCGGGTGACTTGGTCACTGTCATCCCCGATGAGCAGTTTGACGAAAACGTACCGAGTTTGAAGCCGTTCTTGTTCTTCATCACATTCTGAGACATTTGCTTTCCCTGTTTTAAATAGACTTTCAATTGTATTTTTGATTCAAATTAATGAGTAGGTTTGCGCTTCCGTCAACAAAAATCGTCAGTATGCTGGATCAGCACATCAAAAGAGGCGCAAATGGCCCCCAAAACAGACAAGCACGATCTCAACTATCGCTGGCACCTGTCCGAAAGCGACTCAGAGGTCATCTGCACCGAGCTTGAGTTCGCTTTGATGCGCTGTTTTGAAGCCTTCGGCCGGTGGCAGACCGAGTGTCTGGCCTCCGTCACGGACCTGGGTGCAAGCGGGCCTGAAAACGCACTCTTGCATATCGTTCGCATGAATGATCGACCCAAAAGCATCAAAGAGCTCGCGCGTTTGACCAACAGGGATGACATCCCCAACATCCAGTATTCCATGCGCAAGCTGCTGGCAGCGGATCTCATAGAGAAATTGGGATCCGGGCGTACAGGTGTGACCTATCAGGCAACGCTGAAAGGCATAAAGGTGACGGATGACTATGGGGTCATCCGCAAACGGTTGCTTATTGAACAGATTTCCAGCTTGCCTGAGTTCGATTCCCGCCTCAAAGATGCGGGTCAGAGCCTGAATATACTTGCCGGTATTTATGAAGAAATCTCCAGAATAGCGGCAACCCATCGCCGTTGATGAATGCCATGCAGAAGTTCAGCCCGGGCTTGCTGCGAACCTATGCCATGATGCTCTAGGCAGAATGTAGGCTTCTGGGCCTGAGTGTGCCTCGTGCAAATCTGGGTGACACCGTTCCCGGTTGACCACCGCCGCCTGTGCTCTTGTAGGGGGCCGCGTCAAAGCAGGCTCAGCGAAATGAACCATAAGATTTGTAATCAATGTTATGGTATTAATTTTAATTGTGGATCAAGTATGCCGCCCGTCTGCGATGATCACCGTAGGAGAATTGGTGTTCGCAGCAACAGCGCGGTGACCCTCTGTCGGCAGGTAGTTTGACTGGTTCTCGGTAATCTTTTAGGCGCACCGAATTTCCAAACGGTCCTGAGGTTGCTGCCCACGCCCCGCTCACTATGTATCCCTTCGACGCCATGCATCTATGAAATCCGCCTGACCCTAATCCGGAAAGTTTCAGCCGTAGCAGCGTGCTAGTGGCGCCGGACGGCAGGATATCTATGCGCCGCGCACTGGGGGCAGTTACTTTATGTGCAAACTAAGCGCAGTTTGCACATCGTCGGCCTCTTTTGCGCACAAGCGTGGAGAACGGCCTACAGGCTCCGGTACAATTTTGCTAGACGCAGCAATTGAAGGCGTTCCCGCCCGCCTCCATCAGCAAGACCCTCACGCTGGGGTCTTCGCTCAGCCGGTTTGCCAGAACACAGCCTGCAGAGCCTGCACCAAAAACAACATAGCTGAACTCTTGCATCGTTTGCCTCCTTACACATGGGTCGGTAGGATCCCTCTCGCCTGCTCAATACACCATAGAGCACGCCGCGCGCGCGATTTTGTTCAAAACCCATGACACAGGAATTCCAGCAAATTGTTCATTTGCGAAACGAAGTTCCGTACTGCGGTATTGGCATGCCCGTTTTTTCCCCCTAGTCTGACGCAAGGAGAGAGTCGCGCACCCCTCGAAGAAGGGAAGCGCGGCGGGAGGACTTGGGAGGGTCAACATGAATTTTTCAGTCAGCCGTAAGGGTTTCGCATCATGGATGCGATGACACCCGAAGCCGCAGTGGCGCACGTCGTCGGGACAAACCCGACTTTTGCTATCGCACCGACAGTGGTGCGCGGGGTTACTTACAAAGCGTTTCAGAACGTTCCCCCGACCGTCCCTGCCCTTATGGACGCAGGCATGGCACAGCACGCGGACGGCACCGCCGACTATCTGCTCTATGAAGGCGAGCGCTGGACCTACGGTGAGTTCTGCGCCGAGGTGCGGCGGACAGCGCAGGTACTGCGCGGGACGTTCAATATCGGCAAGGGCGACCGGGTGGCGATCGCCATGCGTAACTATCCCGAGCTTCTGACACTGGTACTGGGCATTTCCTGCACTGGTGCGACTGTTGTGTTCCTCAATGCTTGGTGGACCACGGAAGAGCTGGAATACGCTCTGGATGATAGTGCGGCCAAGCTGGTTTTTGCCGATGGTCCGCGGGTCGAGCGTCTGTTGCCGCTTGTGGCGAATCTGAGTTTGACATTGGTCGGCGTGCGCGATGGTGAGGGCATGGTCGAACACGCCTATACGCCGCTTCAAACTGCTGCCTCCGATGCGCCGCTGGACACCATTATCGACACGGATGACGACTTCGCGGTCATGTATTCCTCTGGCACCACAGGGCATCCCAAGGGTGTCGTGCAAACCCATCGTGGTTCAGTGAATGCGGTTTTCAGCTGGCTGATGCAGTCGGTCGTGGCACCACTGGTCACGCCGCCGGAGCCAGATGCGCCCGAGGCCTTGCGCCCTTCTGCGTTGGTGGTAACGCCGCTGTTTCACGTCACCGCGACCCATCCGTTGTTCTTGCTCAGCCTCATCGCCGGCGCCCATATTACACTGATGCGGAAATGGGACGCGAACGAAGCCATCCGCTTGATCGAGGAAGAAAAGATTACCCGTTTCCTGGGTGTGCCAACCCAATCGGCGGAGCTGATGCACGCTGCGCGCAGCGCCGGTGTAACGCTGGACACGTTGGATTACATCGGCGCCGGCGGGGCAAAGCGCCCCGGCGCGCAGGTCGCGCAACTGGCCGAGACATTCCCCAACGCAGGCATCGCAACCGGTTGGGGCATGACGGAAACCTGCGCGCTGGGGATAGGCACCATCGGGGATGACTACGTGAAACGCCCTGAAGTAGCAGGCAAATTGCATCCGCCGGTGCAAGAGCTGCGCCTGCTCGATGATGCGGGCAATGATGTAGCCTTGGGGGAGCTGGGCGAAATTACCGTCAAAAGCCCCGCAAACATGCGCTGTTATCTCAACAAGCCCGAAGCCACTGCCGAAACAATGCAGGAAGGCTGGCTGCGCACTGGCGATCTGGCGGTGATGGATGCCGAAGGCTACGTCACCATTCTGGACCGCAAGAAAAATATCATCATTCGGGGAGGCGAGAACATCGCCTGTCTGGACGTGGAAGGCGCATTGCACCGCCTGCCTGATGTGATTGAGGCTTGTGCCTTTTCCGTCCCCGACGAACGTCTAGGCGAGGTCGTCGGCGCCTGCGTACAATTGCGCGAGGGCGCGACCCTGACACAAGCAGAGATGGCGAAAGCACTGGAAGGGCATATCGCCGGATTCAAAACACCACAACATTTGTGGACACAACACACAGCCCTGAAGCGTGGGGCGACTGACAAGATTGACCGCCGCGGCCTGCGGACGGCCTGTCTGGAAAACCAAGAGGCAAAGACATGACACCAACAATCGAAGAAACCGGCGACTATATCGCAAAAGCTGGCAAAGCCGCATGGGAAGTTCCCGGGCTGGACGAAAACACGCCCCAGCGGGAGATCAAGACAGTCGGCATCATCGGCGCCGGCACCATGGGTGGCGGGATCGCCATGAACTTTGCCACCGCAGGCTATGACGTGAAGATCGTCGAGACAACGCAAGAGGCGCTGGACCGCGGCCTCAAGGTTGTGCGCGGCAACTACCAGCGCTCGGCGGACAAGGGGCGTTTCCCACAAGAAGAAGTCGAAGCGCGCATGAACCGTTTTGACGGGCGTCTGGAACTCGCCGATCTGGCCGACTGCGATCTGGTCATCGAAGCTGTTTTCGAGAACATGGATCTCAAGCGCAAAATCTTCACCGAGCTGGACAGCGTGATGAAGAAGGGCGCAATCCTCGCCACCAACACTTCCGCGCTGGACATCAACGAAATCGCGGCGATGACGCGGCGGCCCGAGGATGTGATCGGGCTACACTTTTTCTCGCCTGCGAATGTGATGAAGCTGCTGGAAATTGTCCGAGCCGAACACACGGCGGATGACGTTGTGGCCACGTCGATGGCGCTGGCGCAGAAGATCAACAAGATTGCAGCCCTGGTTGGCGTCTGCCCCGGGTTTGTCGGCAACCGCATCCTCTTTGCGCGCCAGATCCAAGCCAACAAGCTGCTTGCCAAGGGTCTCATGCCATGGGACGTGGATGCAGCGCTCAACCAGTTCGGGTTCAAGATGGGACCCTTCCAGATGAGCGATCTGGCCGGTCTCGACATTGGTTGGTCCAAGGGCGCCACCACCGAAAACCCGATCCGTGACATGCTGTGTGAAATGGACCGGCGCGGTCAGAAGACGCAGGCCGGTTTCTACGACTATGACGAAAACCGTCGCCCAATCCCGTCCGATGTAACCGCCGGTATCATCAAGAACGTGACTGGTGCAGAGCCGACCACAATGAGCGCGGAAGAGATCATCGAGATTTGCATCTACCCGATGATCAACGAAGCTGTGAAAATCCTTGAAGAGAACAAGGCGCAGCGCCCCTCTGACATCGATGTGGTCTGGCTCAATGGCTATGGCTGGCCTGCGGATAAGGGTGGGCCAATGTACTACGGCGATATGGTTGGTGCGCAGGCCGTACTGGACCGTATGGAAAAGTTGGGCGCAGAGGATGCCGCCTTCGCCCCCGCCGAGACACTTCGCAAACTGGCCGCGACAGGCGGTAAATTCACCGAGATCGATACCGGAGGGCTGAAAGTATGAGCTACGAATTCATCAAGACCGAGAAAAAGGGCCACATTCTGGTCGTCACCATGAACCGGCCCGACGTCTACAATGCCGTTCACGCGGACATGCACCATGAAATGGCGAAATGCTGGGATGAGTTCGCGGCAGATCAAGACCTATGGGTCGCCGTGCTGACCGGTGCCGGCGACAAAGCATTCTCGGCAGGAAATGACCTCAAGGCGACGGCAACCGGCGGCAGCACAAAGGGTATGCCCGACAGCGGATTTGCCGGTCTGTCCTCGCGCTTTGACCTTGAGAAACCTATCGTGGCGGCTGTGAACGGCTTTGCCATGGGCGGCGGATTTGAGACTGCCCTGTCCTGCGACATCCTGATCGCCTCGGAGAACGCCAAGTTCGCTCTGCCAGAGGTCAAGGTCGGTTTCTTTGCCGCCGCTTCCGGCGTGCAGCGTCTGTCGCGCTACATCGGGCGGTTAGCCGCGCAGGAGATGATGTTTACGGGCCGCACGATTATGGCAGACGAAGCGCTTAAAATGGGCTGCGTCAACGAGGTTGTGCCGCATGACAAGCTCATGGCGCGCGCAATGGAAAAGGCCGAGGAGCTGTGCACAGTGTCCCCCTCGGCTGTGAAGGCAACAAAACGTGTCCTGAACGACATGTATGCCCGTGACGGCATGCAGGACAGTATCGCCTATTCCCGCGAGGTGATCGCGGATCTGTCCAAGACCGAAGATTTCAGAGAGGGCGTGAACGCCTTCGTCGAAAAACGCAAACCCCAGTGGGTCAACAAGTAACTTCACCCTCGGGTGAACACAAAACGCCACCCAAGGGTGAGCTAACAAAGGAGACATTTGATGTCCGATATACCGATGGAAATGAACAATCTCGCAATGTCCGAGAAGAACAAGCCACTGCTCGCAGCGGTGATCAAACATATCCGCGAAAACGTGGATCCGATCACCGAAGAATACTACCGCCTTGGTGAAGGCCGTGCGGATCGCTGGAGCCATGCGCCCGGCCAGCTTGAGCTGCTCGAGACAGCCAAGCAAAAAGCGCGCGACGCGGGCCTGTGGAACTTTTTCCTGCCCAATGCCGAAACCGGCGAAGGCCTGAGCAACCTCGACTACGCCTATATCGCTGCCGAGTTGGGCAAAAGCCCACTAGCTTCTGAGACGCTGAACTGTTCCGCACCCGACACCGGTAACATGGAGGTGCTGGAGCGTATCGGTACGCCAGAGCAGAAGGAAAAATGGCTCAAGCCATTGCTCGCGGGCAAAATCCGCTCGGCTTTTGCGATGACAGAACCTGATATGGCGTCATCTGATGCCAAGAATATCAGCACTTCTGCGGTGTTGGAAAATGGTGAATGGGTGATCAACGGCGAGAAATACTACATCTCTGGTGCCGGCGACCCACGCTGTAAAATCATGATCACGATGGTCAAGACATCGCCGGACGCGGAGCCCTTTCGCCAGCAGTCCCAGATCCTCGTCCCAATCGACACACCCGGGGTCGAAATCGTAGGCCCGATGCATGTCTTCGGCCATGACGATGCCCCCCACGGGCACATGCACATCAAATTCACAAACGTGCGTGTTCCCGAAGAGAATATCCTCTGGGGTGAGGGTCGCGGCTTTGAGATTTCACAGGTCCGTCTTGGACCCGGCCGCATCCACCACTGCATGCGCTCTATCGGGGCGGCTGAAAAGGCGCTGGATCTGATGATCGAGCGTGGCTTGTCGCGCGAAGCTTTCGGCAAGAAGATCATTGATCTGGGCAAGAACATGGAAACCATCTCGCGCTCGAAGATCGAGATCGAGGCGATGCGTCTGATGGTGCTGAAAGCGGCCAAGGCGATGGATGTTCTGGGCAACAAGGAAGCACGGATCTGGGTCAGCATGATCAAGGCGATGGTGCCGGAAAAAGTCTGTAACATCATCGATGATGCGATGCAGGTGCACGGTGCTACGGGCATTTCCCAGTGGTCGCCCCTGTCGGGCATGTACACGTCACAGCGCACGCTGCGCTATGCGGACGGCCCGGATGAAGTCCACCACCACGTGATCGCACGCGCCGAAGTGAAGGACTATCAGTCCTCCAACTCGCGCACCGACCGCGCGCGCGGCGAGATCGCCACAGGCCGCGAGCGGAGCGGCGTATGAGCATGTTCGACCTTTCAGGCAAAGTAGCCCTGCTGACCGGTGCCTCCAAGGGCATGGGTCTGGCTATGGCGACCGCACTGGCCGAGCATGGCGCAACTGTCGTCATCTCAGCGCGCAAGCAGGATCAGTTGAACGAAGCTGCCGAGGGCATCAATGCCCTCGGAAAGGGCAAAGCCTATGGAGTGGCCTGCAACGTAGGCTACAAGGACCAGTTGCAGAGCCTTGTAGACCAGACCCACGAACTGGCGGGGCCGATTGATATCGTGATCGGCAACGCCGGGGTGAACCCCTATTACGGCAAAACGTCCGAGATCCCCGACGAGGCCTACACCAAGACAATGGACGCCAACGTGCGCTCCAACCTGTGGCTGGCGCAGATGGTGGTGCCCGACATGATCGCCAATGGCGGCGGGTCCATGGCGTTCACCTCCTCGATTGGGGCGTTCAAGCCCTCAGTGATGCTGGGCACCTACGGGATGTCCAAGCTGGCGCTGATCGGTCTGGTCCGCAATCTCGCGGCCGAGTTCGGGCCGAATGGCATCCGCTTTAACGCGATCTGCCCGGGACTGGTGAAAACCGAGTTCGCACGCGAGCTTTGGGACAACCCGGAGGCGGCAAACCGCATCAAGAACGACATTCCTCTGCGCCGTCTGGGCGAGCCCGAGGATTTCGCGGGGCTGGCGGTCTATCTGGCCTCTGATGCTTCCAAATACATGACCGGACAGGCGCTCACCGTCTGTGGCGGCTCGAATATGTGGACCTAAACAATGGAGCTCAAAGACAAGATTATCGTTGTGACGGGTGCGGCTTCGGGCATCGGGCGGGCCTTGTGTCTGCGCTTTGCCCAAGAGGGCGCCAAGCACATCGCCTGCGTAGACCGTGATCTGGCAGGCGCGGAAGAGACGGCCAAAATGATGGGCGGCAAGGCCTACAAAGTTGACGTGTCGGTGAAGGATCAGATCACCGGCATGATTGATGACGTCGAGGCGAATGCAGGGCCGATTGACCTGTTCTGCTCGAACGCGGGTATCTCGGTACCCGGTGGTGTCGAGGTTGAGGACGACGCGTGGCAGAAGATCTGGGAGATCAACGTGATGTCCCATGTCTGGGCCGCACGGCATCTGGTGCCTTTGATGGCCGCGCGCGGGGGTGGATACCTGCTCAACACCGCGTCGGCGGCGGGTCTGCTCAACCAGATCGGCAGCGCGCCTTACGGCGTGACCAAACATGCCGCCGTCGGTCTGGCGGAATGGCTGGCGCTGACCTATGGCGATCAGGGGATCAAGGTATCGGTCCTGTGTCCCCAGGCGGTGCGTACCGAGATGACCAGAGGTCACGAGGACCACGTTGCAGCGATCAACGGCATGATGGAACCTGAACCCGTGGCGGAAGCCTGTGTGCAGACCATCCGCAACGAGACGTTTCTGGTGCTGCCTCACCCCGAGGTCGTTCAATACATGCGCAACAAGACCGACAATTACGACAAATGGATCGGTGGGATGCGCAAGCTGAACCGCCGGTTCGGCAGCTTTGACACATAGGACACCCAAATGATTGGCTATACCACCATCGGCGTCAGCGACATGGAGCGCGCCAAGACATTCTACACCGACCTTTTCGCAGATCAGGGCGCTAAGGTTGTGATTGATGCAGGGCGGATTGCCTTCATCGGGACCAAGCGCGGCGAGCCAATGCTGGCCGTGTGCGAGCCCTATGACAAGGGTGATCCAACCCCTGGTAATGGCGTGATGATTGCGTTTCCGGTCACGGAAAAACCGCAGGCCGACGCGCTTTATGCGCGCGCGCTGGAACTGGGGGCCACTTGTGACGGCGCTCCGGGTCAGCGGATCGAAGACCGGTTCTACGGGGCCTATGTGCATGACCCCGATGGCAACAAGCTGTGCTTTTATATGTTTGGCTAGCTGTGTGAGGCGGCTGTTGGATTGAGTTTAGAGGCAAGATGAAAAAACGGCCTCAGCGCTTTTTCAACGGCCGCACCAAACCTTCCTGGGCGACACTGGCCACAAGGGTGCCGTCGGCACTGTAGATTGACCCGCGGTTGAAGCCGCGGGCTTTTCCAGTCCATGGGGCATCCAGATCATAGAGGTGCCAGTCGCTGAATTCGATGAGCCCGTGGAACCACATGGCGTGGTCAAGGCTGGCGCTCATCACGTTGCCTTGAAACCACGTCAGGCCGTGCGGGCGCAGGGATGATCCAAGCAGGTTCATGTCGGACGCATAGGCCAGCAGACAGTGTTGCATCTGCGGCCCTTGCCCTTTGGCCGATTCCATTCGGAACCAAAGCTGGTTTTTGTCGGAGGCTTTCTCGGGCGTGAAGAAGTCACGGGGAGCGACCTCGCGCAGCTCGATGGGACGCTGGCGCAGGAAGTCATCGTGATATTTCTCGGGAATCTTGGCGACATGGGCTTCGCGCAACTCGTCCCGGTTAGGCCAGTCTTCGGGGCTGCCCACCTGCGGCATCGGGTGTTGGTAGTTCCAGCCCTCTTCATCCACATGAAATGACGCCGAGAGGTTGAAGATCTGTTTACCATGCTGGATCGCGACGACGCGGCGAGTGGTAAAACTGCCGCCATCGCGGGCGCGGTCCACCTGATAGATCACAGGGATTTTCGGATCACCTGGGCGGATGAAATACGCATGCAGCGAGTGGCACAACCGATCCGGCACAGTGCGGTAGGCGGCCATCAGCGCCTGGGCAATGACGTGGCCCCCAAAAATACGGGTCGTCGTTTCGCCACCCGAGCCGATACCCCGGAACAGATCAACCTCGAGTTGTTCGATATTCAAAAGCTCGATCAGTTTATCTGCTACATGCGTCATGTGCTGGCCTCAGGCGTTGGCCCGTGCGTCCGCATAGGCGATGAAGAAATCAAAACTCCCGGGGTTCGCCATGCTGTCACGGTTCACCACGCGGGCAGGATCACCCCCTAACAACAGCTTTTTCACCGGAACCTCAAGCTTTTTACCCGAAAGGGTTCGCGGTATTTCAGCAACTTCGACGATCTCGTTCGGGACAAAGCGGGCGGAGACGTTTTTACGGATCGCCTGATTGATCTGGTCCTTTAGCGCGTCATCGAATGTGACCCCTTTTGCGGGCACCACAAAGAGCGGCATGAAGCTGTCGCGGCCAAGAAACTCCAGATCAATCACGAGACTGTCCATCACCTCGTCCAGCCCCTCGACAGCCTGGTAGATCTCGGCAGAGCCAAGCCGCAGGCCTTTGCGATTGATCGTGGCGTCGGAGCGCCCGTAAATCACGCTAGCGCCGCTCTCGTCGATGCTGATCCAGTCGCCGTGACGCCAGATGCCGGGATAGGTGTCAAAATAGCTCCCATGCAGGCGTGATCCGTCCGCATCCCCCCAAAAGAACAACGGCATGGAGGGGAGCGGCTCGGTACAGACCAGCTCGCCGACCTCGCCAATCAGCGCGTTGCCTTCGGGATCAAAGGCGCGCACGGCATTGCCGAGGGCGCGGCATTGCATTTCGCCTGCGCGTACCGGCATGCCGGGGTGGCCCAGCACAAACGCACCGGCCAGATCGGTGCCGCCCGAAATCGGGGCAAGCCAGACGTCGGCCTTTACGTCGCGGTAGATCCAGTCATAGGCATCGGCGCTGAGGGGCGATCCAGTGGAACCGATGGAGCGTAGTGCGCTGAAGTCTACCACCTCACGCGGGACAATCCCCGCTTTGAGGCAGCCAGAGAAGAATGCAGCGCCCGCGCCGAAATAGGTCAACTTTTCCTCTGCCACGAAACGCCAGAGCGCCAGCATGTCAGGATGGTTCGGCGCGCCGTCATAGAGGCAAACGGTCGCCCCTTGCCCCAGCGCCATCCACTGCGCGTTCCACATGATCCAGCCCGAGGATGTGAGCCAGCAGAAGCGGTCTTCGCGTGTAAGGTCGTGGTGCAGGGACTGTTTTGCCGCCTCCAAAATCACACCGCCATGGCCGTGAACAATAGGCTTGGGATTGCCTGTGGTGCCGGAGGAATAGACGATCCACAGCGGCTGGTCGAAGGGAACCTGCGTTGCTTCAAACGCAACATCGTCGTGCAGCAGGCTGTCCCAAGCGACATGGCCTTCGGGCAAATCGCCAACGATGGGCAGCGTCACGAACTGCGCAACACTGGGCAGCTCGGATGCGATCTGTGCCAGCACCTCGCGGCGATCCACCGTTTTTCCCGCATGCACATAGCCGTCCTGCGAAATGAACACTTTGGGCGCAATCTGTTTGAAGCGGTCCACGATAGCGACATGGCCCATATCTGGTGCGCAGAGTGACCACGCCGCACCTATACTGCTAGTGGCCAGCAGCGCAATCAAAGCAGCCTCGGTGTTTGGCAGCACGGCGACAACACGGTCGCCTTGTTCGACGCCCATGCGTTTGAGGTGGGCGGCGAGGGATGCGACCTGCCTGCGCAACTCACCCCAAGTTAGCTCGATCCGGCCGCTGGTTTCGGAAACGCTAACCAAGGCTGGGTGATCTTCGCGCCCTTCTGCGTGGCGCAGGATATTATCGGCGTAGTTCAGCATCGCGTCCGGGCACCATTCAGCACCCGGCATTGTGCGTTTTGCAAGGATGCGCGAGGGCGGCACGCTGGCACGAACATCGAAAAAATCCCAGATGGCGTCCCAGAACGCTTCAAGATCCGTGACGCTCCATTCCCACATCGCGTTGTAATCGGAGAAAGTTAACCCCCGTGTGTCGGCTATAAAACGCTCGAATGCCGCCATGGTGGAGGCTTCTGCGCGCTCGGGCGAGGGCGACCATAGAATACGGCTCATGTTAGAGCTCCGTGGACCAATGCCTTGAGCTGCGGGCGTGCAGGATATGCGCTGGACGGTATCAGCTGGGTGAAAAAGATCACCGACAGGTCAGCCACCGGATCAATCCAGAAAAAGGTCGAGGCCATGCCGCCCCAGCTGAAATCCCCGACGTTGCCCGGTGCGCGCGCGCGACCTGCATCCAAAAGCACCGCGCCACCAAGACCAAAGCCCATCCCCTCCATCGGCTGCTCGGCAAAGCTACTGGGCCCCATCGAGGCTATGTCGCCACCCAGATGGTTGCGCATCATAAAAGACAGTGTTTTTGGTCCAATGATTCCCGCGCCACCGGTGCGCATCATCTCGGCGAACTTGAGATAGTCATCAATCGTACCAACCAACCCGCCGCCGCCGGATTGCATCGACGCACTCAGAAACGGTGATACTTCGGAGCCGTCGATCTGGCGCAGGGTATCCGCCCCGGTCTCGACCTTGCCGACAGAGAACGCATCGCCCGCTTGCGGGGTGTAGCAGGCCGCGAAACGGTCCCGCGCAGAAGCGGGCACGGAAAACCGGGTCTCGTTCATGCCGAGCGGATCGAAAATCTCATCAATGAAAAACTGCTCAAGCGTCTTGCCGCTGACCACTTCGATCACGCGGCCCAGAATGTCGATCGAGACGGAGTATTCCCAGCGCGCGCCCGGCGCGAAGGCGAGCGGCAAGGCGGCAGTCCGGTCACACATTTCGGCAAGCGTACCCTGATTGGCGCGGAAAATGATGTCCCGCTCGGCCATCTCCGCGCCCAGCACACCGGGGTTGAACGGATAACTGAGGCCGGAAGTATGCGTCAGCAAATGATGCAGGGTCGGAGTGGCGCAAGGCGTGACCTGATCAATGGCGCTTGCACCTTGCAACAGACATTGCATGTTCTTGAAGGCTGGAATGAACTCGGACACAGGCGCATCCAGATGAAACAACCCGCGTTCGGCGAGCATCATGAGTGCAACCGATGTGACAGGTTTGGTCATGGAGTAAATGCGGGCAACTGTATCACGCTCGAACGGCAGGCCGCGCGACAGATCGCGCAGACCACAGTCGTGGTAATAGACTTCGTCGCCGCCTTGCGCGATCAGCACGGATGCACCGGCCAGACGGCGGCTGTCCACATAGGACTGCATCCAGTCACCGATCCTGTTCAGGCGGGCCTTGTCAAACGAGGGCATCAGACTTCCAACCATTCCTTGCGCACGTCATCCCGGCTCTTGAGTTCGGCAGGTGTCCCCTCAAACACGACTTGGCCGTGTCCCATCACATAAACACGGTCGGCGATGTCCATAGCGATGGACAGCTTCTGTTCGACCAGCAGGGTGGAAATTCCCTTCTCGGCAATCGCCTTGAGCACCTCTGCCACTTTTTGCACCATCTGCGGTGACAGACCCTCTGTCGGCTCGTCGATCATGACAAAGTCGGGATCGCCCATCAGAGTCCGGCACATGGTCAGCATCTGCTGCTCACCGCCCGACAAAACCGATGCCTCGACATCTGCACGGCGGTCAAGGTTCTCGAACATGTCGAACATCATCTGCATCGACCACCGCCCCGCGCCGTCCTTCTGGCCGGGCTTGAGGCCCAGCGTCAGGTTCTGGCGGGTGGTAAGGCCAGGGAAGATATCGCGGTTCTCTGGCACATACCCTATGCCGAGATTGGCAATTTCATAGGCCTTCTTGCCGGAAATCTCCTGCCCCTTGAACTTAACCGATCCTTTCGGCTGCACCTCGCCCATGATCGCTTTGCAGGTGGTCGAACGCCCGACCCCGTTGCGGCCCAGAAGGGCGACAATCTCGCCCTCCTGCACATTCATAGACACACCCTGAAGGATGTGCGATTTGCCGTAATAGGCGTGCATGTCAGTGACTTCAATCAATGTTCTGCCTCCAGTGCAGCGCCCAGATAGGCTTCTTGTACCCGTGGATCCGCACGCACATCGGCGGGCGCGCCGGTCGCGATGATCTCGCCGTAGACCAAAACACTGATGCGGTCGGCCAAGCCGAACACAACGCCCATGTCATGCTCCACCATGATCAGTGTCTTGCCCTCGGTCACCTTCATGATGAGGTCGGTGATATAGTCTGTCTCGGTGTTGGACATGCCGGCGGTCGGCTCGTCCAGCATGATCACATCCGCGCCGCCTGCAATCGTGATCCCGATTTCTAGCGCCCGCTGCTCGGCATAGCTCAGCGTACCGGCGGGCAGGTTGCGCCGCTCAAGCAGGTTGATCTGGTCGAGGATGGCGTCCGCCCCTTCGGTTAACGCGCGGCTGCGGTTTACCAAATTCCAGAAGCTATATTTATACCCCTGCGACCAGAGCAAGGCACAGCGCACATTCTCGAATACGGTCATATTCGCGAAAATATTGGTGATCTGGAACGAACGGCTAAGCCCTTTACGGTTGATCTGGAAAGGCTCCAGCCCGGCAAGGTTTTCCCCGTGCAGCTTGACCGTGCCCGCGGTGGGCGCAAATCGCGCGGTGATTAGGTTGAACAACGTTGACTTGCCCGCGCCATTGGGTCCGATGATGGCATGACGCTCGGCCTTGCCAATCGACAGGTCAATGCCGCGGATGATTTCGGCCTTCCCGAAGCTTTTCTTCAGGCCAGAGAGTTCAAGGGCAGGTGTGCTCATGACTGTGCCTTTCTTGCTGTGTTTGCTTCGTTCCATGCTTCTTTGAGACCGGGCGCCGTAGCACGGGCAATGCCAAGACCCACCAGTGCTACCGCACCTGCAACAAGCCATGGCACAAGCGCGTGGCTATCAAAGGTTGTCCAGAAGATCGTCATCTCGTTGTCACCGGTCGCCGCATGCCGGAAATGGAACGTCATCTCGACGAGTGCTGCAACACCAAGCACACCAATCGCACCAGGCAGCAACGTCTTGAGATACGGCACGATCAACCCATTTGCCTTACCCAACCTGAAGGCCGGCACATGCATCATGATCAGCCCCGCAAGACCACCCGGAAAGAACATTACCGTCGCAACAAACAGCGCGCCTGCGTAGAAGGCCCAAAGCTCGGTCGACAGGCTCAGCACAGTCTGGAGCAGGGTGAAAGCGACCGCTCCGATGATCGGCCCGAAGAAGAAGCCGACGCCACCAAGGAAGGTAACAAGCAAAATGATACCGGAGGAGGCTGTATTGAGGTTCTCTTCGGTCAGGATTTCATAGTTGATAGCAAAGAGCCCGCCCGAGACGCCCGCGAAAAAGCCAGACGCGACGAAGCTGTAATAACGGACCCAGCGTGCGGAGTAGCCGAGGAACTCTGCCCGTTCCGGGTTGTCACGCACGGCGTTCGCCATACGGCCTACAGGCGTCCGGCTCCACAAATACATTAGCGCGGCCGAAATGATCACCCAAGCAGCGGTGAGGTAGTAAACCTCCTCCTGCTGGAGGAATTCGACACCAAAGAAAGGCTGCGCATAGGTCCGGTCGCCGGATACGCCGCCCTCGCCGCCGAAAAACGCAACGACGATAACAGACGACGCCGCAATCAACTCGCCCACACCGAGCGAAATCATCGCGAACACAGTGCCCGCGCTGCGCGTGGAGAACGAGCCGACAATCATAGCCAGCCCCATACCGAACAGGCCACCGAACACCGGCAGGATCACAAGAGGTATGCTCGAAAAGAAATCCGACATGTTCATGATGTGCATACAGGCAAAGCCACCGACACCGGCATAGACCGCGTGACCGAAGGACAGCATGCCCCCCTGCCCCAGCAGCATATTATACGCCAGTGCAAAGACGATGGTAATCGACATCTGGTTCATGATCGTCAGCGCGGAGTTATTGGTGAACACCTGAGGCAGGATTGCCAACAACACTGCGGCAATGATCCATGGCGCGAGTGTAAGCGTCATGGAGCCCGCGCGCATGCGCTGGGACGCTTTAGACGGATTGGTCATGATCTGCTCGGACGGTTTAGCGCCCTTGGGAATATCAGTGCGTGGATCTGTATCGTTCATTGCGTACGCTTTCCGAACAGGCCTGCGGGGCGGACGATAAGTATCAGCACCATCAGGATATAGGGGAGTATGTCAGCGATCTGCGGCGACGTGAGGCTCCAGAAATCACGGAACAGATTGTCGTCCATGTTTTCCGGTGTCGCGATGCCGATCGCGTTCAGGATATTCTCCATCTCGATGTTGTAGGACTTGGCGAATGTTGTGATCCAACCGATCAGCAACGAGGCCACCAAAGCCCCCCAGAGCGAGCCCAGGCCGCCGATCACGATGGTCACAAACACGATAGAGCCAAGGACGAAGGCCATGCCGGGGAAAGTGCCCAGCACCGGCCCCGCAATCACACCCGCGACACCCGCCAGTGCGGTACCCACGCCAAAGACACCCATAAAGATGAGCGGCACGTTGTGGCCCAATGCCTCAACCGTGCGCGGATAACTGAGAGCAGCCTGAATGATCATGCCAACGCGGGTTTTGGTCAGAATGTACAAAAGACCGATGAAAATACCGACTGAGATAAAGATCATGAAGATCTTATACGCCGGAATGGAGTTGCCGGAGATGGCGAAGGCCGTGAAGTTGAGGATGTCAGGTACTGAATAGGGCATCTGGTTCTTGCCCCAGATGAATTGCACCAGTTCTTCGATCAACAACGCTAACCCAAAGGTAAATATCAACTCGGGAACGTGGCCGTATTGGTGAACGCGTCTGAGACCGTAACGCTCGACCCCTGCGCCCAGAACACCCACTATCAGCGGAGCGATCAGAAGCCCCATCCAGAACCCCAGCGCCATGCTGATCTGGTAGGCAAAGTAAGCGCCCAGCATGTAAAAGCTCGCGTGGGCAAAGTTCAGAACACCCATCATCGAGAAAATAAGGGTCAGGCCGGCGGAGAGCATAAACAACAGCAGTCCAGTCACCAGCCCGTCGATGAGATTGACGAGAATGAGGTCCATTGGGCCCCTCCGGTAGAAAAAGGATTATAGGTGAGTTGGCCCGTCCGTACACATGTGCGGACGGGCCGAAGAAGTCCCGGTTACGGGCGCTTCATCTCGCATGTGCTCGGGATGTCAGCCGATGCCATCTCGACAGTCGACTCGACCAGAACACCGTAATCGGAGCTGTCGAAGGCGTAGGTGATGCCCTCATTTGTGTGCGATGCAATGTGCATGTCCTGGATCAGCTGGTGATCATTCGGACGCATGAAGAGCTTGCCACCCCACATGCTTTCATACTCCATGCTCTCCAGCGCGTTTGCCACGGCAACTACATCATCAGCTGTGCCTGCCTTGGTGATGGCGGCTGCAAGCATGCCGATGGTGTTGGAAATACGGGTCTGGTCGATGTTGCCTTCAGGGTATTTCGCAGAGAAAGCATCATAGTAGGCTGCCGCTTCGGGTGTTGGTGGCGGGTTCACCTGACCTTCGCTGATTAGGCGAATGATGCCCTTGCCGGATTCACCGAACGCAGCTGTCATGCCGGAACCGGCACCGTAGTACGTGTAGATCGGACCGGTAAAGCCGTTCTCGATGATGGATTTACCAAGACCCAGCATGTCTGCGCCCCAGTTGCCGGTGATCACGGCATCGGCACCCGATGCGATGATCTTGCGCGAATAGGGCGTGAAGTCTTTCACTTTGCCGATCGGGTGCAGCTCATCGCCAACCACTTCGATATCCGGGTCTTTTTCTTTCAGCATGGCGTTTGCCGCATCGGAAACAGCCTTACCAAAAGAATAGTCCTGACCGATGATATAGACTTTGCTTACATCTTCATTCGCCGCAATCACATCTGTCAGCGCGTCCATCTTGATGTCTGCGTTGGCATCGAAACGGAAGTGCCAGAAGTTGCACTGCTCGTTGGTCAGCGCCGGATCAACCGCAGCGTAGTTGAGGAACAGCACGCGGCTGTCGGGGTTGCGACGGTTGTGCTTGTCAATCGCCTCGGTCAACGCCAGCGCTACCGCGGAGCCGTTACCCTGAACGATATAGCGGATGCCTTGGTCGATCGCGACCTGGAGCTGGATCAGTGATTCTTTCGGGCTCGTCTTGTTGTCAAAACCAACAACTTCCATCTGGGTGCCGTCCAGAAGACCGCCCTTCTGGTTGACCATATAGTCAGCAGCAAACTCGAACTGATGCAGGCCGTTTGTGCCGGTGCTGGCAAATGGGCCGGACAGCGGATCAATGAACGCGATCTTGATGTTTTCGGCAAACGCAGCACTTGCGCCAATGATAAGTGAGAGTGCGGAAACCGCACCGAGTTTAGTGATATTCTTCATTTTATTCCTCCCTAGGACAGTCCGCCGCTGTTTTGCGATCATTAAAAATGGACCATGAACAGAGAGTTACATACCCCTCGTGTAAGTCAAGTATAGACATGCCACAGTGCTTTCTATTTTCAGCGATATGACGCTAGGGAAGATGAAGCCGAAATTGGGACTGCCAACGAAAGCCTAAAATGAAAGCATCTTAGAGCATTGTTAATTAGAGATTATTTTTCAAACCTTCGCGATGCAGCCTCTTATTGAGGCGGACGTTGTCCGTCTGCACCATGCCGGCCGGGTCAAAAAAAACTTGGAAAAACCTTCGGGTCAGCGGCACAATTTTGCGAAATTCAGAGGGTGTTTGTTCCGCAAAGCGGAACTAGCGTCCGCAGCCAACGAAGCGCAAAATCCGATTCAGTCAGATCATGTCACTACTGGGTGAAACTTAGCGCCTGCGCCACCTTAAGCAGCTTGGCGGCATAGACCTGCTCAAGCTGTTTAGTCTTCACCCGGTAGGAGGGTCCACCGATGTTCAGACCATAGATCCGCCCATCGTTGAGCGAGAATACAGGCGCCGCAATGCCATTCACATCTGAGCGCCAGTTGCCGTAACCGGTGCAATATCCGTTGGCGCTATATTCTTCCAAAGCCAGTTTGTAGATCGCGCGCGCATGTTGTTCGGCCTCCTCACCATCCATTCGGGCAAAGCCAAAGATCTGCTCCACCCGCTCTTCAGGGGTGACAGCAAGGATCGCCTTGCCGATGGCCGAATTGAACAACGGCAGACGCGTGCCCACCCGAACAGCCAGTGTGACCTGCTCGGTCGAAGATTCAGTGGCGAGGTAAATCACATCTGTCCGGTGCTGCTCGCCCAAGGATACCGTTACAAAGGGATTTGGGCCATCGACGCGCAGGGCGTGCATCTCGTTCTTGGCGCGGTCACGGATGTCCATAGCCGCCAAGCGGCTGAACCCCAGCCGCAATACACCGGCACTCAGCCGGTACGTACCAACGCGATTGTCAGCCACAAGATAATCAAGCTCGCACAATGTATGGGTGAGCCGAGAGATCGTCGCCTTGGGCAACCCTGTCCGTTCGGAGAAATCACTGTTGGTCAGCGTCAAATCACCACTTCGAAAACACCGCAAAACCTCAAGCCCGCGCGCGAGCGCGGTGACGAAGTTGCGATCTTTGCTTTCGAGTTCCGGATCAAAGTCGCCCATCGTCACCCCCGCTTTAGCGCGTCTAGCCCGTGCTGCGCAAACACGGGAACAAATGCACCCACCTTCATCGCTCGCTCAGGATTGGAGGCGTTGCCGTCCAGCGCGCGCTTCAGAACGCCCTGAATGATCGCAGCCATCCGGAAAAAGGTGAAGCCGAGGTAGTAGCCGAAGTTGTCGATACCCTTGAGGCCACGGCGCGCGCAATACTCCGCGATAAACTCCTCGTCACTTGGCAGGCCCAGTGCTGCTCGATCCAGCCCGCCCATACCGCGGCCTTCACTGCCTGCGGGCAATTGCCACTGCATGATCACGGCGGCCAAATCCGCAAACGGGTGACCTATGGTCGACAGCTCCCAGTCCAGAACCGCGCGGCACTGGGTGCCGGTGGCATCAAAGATCATGTTGTCGATGCGGTAGTCGCCGTGCACCAGCGTGCGCTGACCATCATCCTCTGGCCGCTCACCGACCAGCGCATCCATAAGCTGATCCATTGCCGGGATTTTTTCGGTTTCCGAAGCGCGGTACTGCTTGGACCAGCGCCCGACCTGACGTTCGAAATAATTTCCCTCGGGGCCGTAATCGCTCAGACCCACGGCTTCAATGTCTACGGTGTGCAGCGCGGCCAGTACACGGTTCATCTCAGCGATGACCGCGGCGCGGTCGCCGATTGAAAGGTCCGGCATCGCAGGCTCGTTGAAATTGCGGCCTTTCACATGGTCCATGATGTAAAACATCGACCCGATGACGCTGTCATCCTCGCAGAGCAGATGCATCTTGGAGACGGGCACATCCGTGCCTTCCAGCGCCTTTTGCACGCGGAATTCCCGGTCCACCGCGTGGGCGGATTTCAACAGGACACCCGGCGGCTTGCGGCGCAGCACATAGGAATGTGTCGGCGTTTTCAACATGAAGGTGGGATTGGATTGCCCGCCCTGAAACTTGCTCACTTCCATCGGGCCCTCGAACCCTGGCAGGTTCTTGCTGAGATAGGCGTGTACCGCCGCTTCATCGAGAGTTTGCGTATCCGTCATGGGGCCGTCCTTAACTGTAACTCATCAACTGGTTGCCATCAGGCGTTGCGTAATGGGGCGTGGCATTGAACTCGTTCAACGAGAACAGGCTACCCGAGAACACAAAGCGCGTCATAGCAGCGTTTTTGATCTGGAGATTGAGGTTCATCATATGTTGCGCCGGTGCATCCAGCGAAGCTGCGGTGAGTTGGCCGATTACCCCGCCGGAGCTGATCACCAGCACCTTTTTGGCAGACGTATCAACCGCGAAGGCCCGTGCCGCTTCGACACGGGCGGTGAAGGCATCCCATGTCTCGTAGGGGTTGGCAATCTCATCGCGTTGCCACGCAAACACCGTCTCGCGCAGGGTGCGAAAATGCGTCTTGCGGTCCCCTTTTACCATGTCCGGCACACCATCGGTAAAGCGCGATTCCAACAGACTGGCGAAGTCGTATTCGTTCAGGCCTGCGTGTTCCTCGCGTTCGGGCGCAAAGCCCATCTCGGTTGCCGTGTCGATCTGGCGGTTCAGCGTGCCGGTAATCACGCGGTCCGGCGTCCAGCCTATGGCACGCAGCCAGTCGCCCGCCGCGCGCGATTGCGCGCGGCCAAGGTCCGACAGAACGTCGTAGTTTTCCGCGCCGAAAGAGGCCTGTCCGTGGCGTATGACCAGAAGTTCAGCCACAAGGCACCCGCCGTGTGTGGTGCGAGGGCTGGATTGAGTTTATTGGCAAAATGAAGAAACGGGCGCGCATCAGGAAAACTCCGCGGCAAGCTTTTTGCCGGCTGCAAAATATTCGCGCGCCATACGGTCAACGATGGCACCGGCCGGGCCTACGGATTTGATCGCTCCGATCCCCTGACCCGATCCCCAGATGGTTTTCCAGGCTTTGGGCTTTTCACGGTCGGTGCCGAAATTCATGGAGGAGGCATCCGCTTGGGGCAGGTTGTCGGGATCCATCCCTGCGTTCTGGACCGATCCCTTGAGGTAGTTGCCCCAGACGCCGGTGAAGAGCGAGGAATAGACGATGTCCTCTGCGCCGCTGTCCACGATCATGTCCTTGTAAGCCTGATCGGCGTTCGCCTCGTCTGTGGCAATAAAGGGCGAGCCTGTATAGCCGAGGTCTGCCCCAACAGCGCGCGCGGCAAGCAGCGCCTCGCCCGTGGCGATTGCACCCGAGAGCGCGACGGGGCCGTCATACCATTCACGGATTTCACGGACCAAGGCGAAGGGCGATTGCTGGCCTGCGTGGCCCCCCGCACCGGCAGCAACGGCCACCAGACCGTCGGCGCCTTTTTCGACGGCTTTCTTCGCAAATTTGTTGTTGATGATGTCATGCAGAACGATGCCACCGCAGCTATGCGCGGCCTCGTTGACTTCAACGCGCGCACCGAGCGAGGTGATCCAGACCGGCACCTCGTGCTTGACGCAGATCTCCAGATCACGCTCCAGCCGGGCATTCGAGCGGTGGACGATCTGGTTGACCGCATAGGGCGCGGCGGGTGTGTCCGGGTTCGCCTGATTATGCCGGTCGAGCTCTTCCTTGATCTCTGTCAACCATGTGTCAAGCAGCGGATGCTCGCCCTCACCCTCACGCGCATTGAGCGCGGGGAAAGATCCGATGATGCCCGCCTTGCACTGTGCGATCACCAGCTTGGGCACCGATATGATAAACAGGGGCGAGGCAATCAGCGGGATGCGCAGGCCGCGTAGCGCTTTGGGCAGGTGGGAATCGTCGCGGGGCATGGTGGCTCCTGTCTTCATGTTGACGCTGAGGGGGCGACCGAAGCCGCCCCGTTTGTTAGCAAAATGCAAGTATCAGAGAACCTCGAAGAGGCCAGCCGCACCCATGCCGCCGCCAACACACATGGTGCAGACCACGTATTTCGCACCACGGCGTTTACCCTCGATCAGGGCGTGGCCGACCATGCGCGCGCCGGACATGCCATAGGGGTGACCGATGGAGATGGCGCCACCGTTCACGTTCAGCAGCTCGTAAGGGATGCCAAGCACATCTGCGGAATGGATGACCTGCACGGCAAATGCCTCGTTCAGCTCCCACAGGCCAATGTCGTCCATTGTCAGGCCATGCGCCTTGAGCAGCTTTGGCACGGCATAGATCGGACCAATGCCCATCTCGTCCGGCTCAAGCCCTGCCGCCATAACACCGACATAGCGACCCAGCGGCTGCAAGCCCAGCTGTTCGGCCTTTTTGGCCTCCATAATCACGGAAGCAGATGCGCCGTCACTGAGCTGCGAAGCGTTGCCCGCGGTGATGTATTTGCCTTCCTTGATGTGGATACCGTCCTTGAACACGGGCTGAAGGCCCGCGAGGCTTTCTTCGGTGGTCGAGGGGCGGTTGCCTTCGTCCTTGCTCAGTGTCACCTCATGTTCGGTGATCTCTTTGGTCTCTTTGTTCTGGACCATCATCTTGGTGGTCATTGCCACGATCTCGTCGTCGAGCTTGCCCGCCTCCTGCGCCTCATGGGTGCGCTTCTGGCTCTCGGCAGCGTAGGCGTCCTGGCGCTCGCGGCTAACGCCATAGCGTTCGGCAACAGTTTCTGCTGTCTCCAGCATGGACATGTAGATCTCGGGCTTGTGCTCTTTCAGCCATGGATCACCTTTCACGCGCATTTCTGGCGTCTGCACCATGGAGATGCTGTCCACACCGCCACCGATCACGACATCCATGCCGTCCATCACCACCTGCTTGGCAGCTGTGGCGATTGCCATCATGCCCGACGCGCACTGGCGGTCCAGCGACATCCCCGCCACGGTCACTGGCAGCCCTGCGCGCAGCGCGGCCTGACGTGCGATGTTGCCCGCCTGATGCCCCTGCTGAAGCGCGGAGCCCCAGACCACATCGGAAATCTCCGACGGGTCAACGCCCGCGCGCTGGACCGCGTGGCTGATTGCGTGGGCGCTCAGCGCCTGTGGCGTGGTGTTGTTGAACGCACCGCGATAGGCTTTGCCGATCGGGGTACGGGCCGTGGATACGATTACTGCGTCACGCATGGTGTAGTCTCCTATATTACCAGTCGAGCTTCAGGCCTTTGGCCTTGGCTGCATTGAGGGCGTATTTCTTGGTCTGGCCGAACGCATCGCCCAGTTGTTGTTGGTTGGTGTCGTCGCGGATCTGGTCAAATTTGGCCGCAACCGCTTCGGGGGTGTTGTCATCACCCATCAGGGTGATGCCTTGCGTCTCATAGACGCGCGTTTCCGCGTAGCTGCCGGCACCGGCACCGAGGATGACCTGAGAGGGCGCATCATCGCTGACGAGAAACAGCAGACCGGGAGTGATCGTCTCGGGGGCCAGAAGCTCTTGCGCCTCCGCAGGCAGCAGATCGGCGGTCATCCGTGTGGCCGCCGTGGGGGCCAGCGTATTGACGCGGATGTTGTCGCGCGCGCCTTCCATGTGCAGCACATTCATAAGACCCAGCATCGCAGCCTTCGCCGCGCCATAGTTGGACTGGCCGAAGTTGCCATAAAGGCCGGAGGCCGAGGATGTGAGCACGATGCGACCGTACTTCTGCTCCCGCATGATCGGCCAGCAGGCGTGCGCCACATTGGCGGAGCCGATCAGGTGCACGTCCACAACCTTGCGAAACGCGGCCATGTCCATTTTGGCAAAGGTCTTGTCCAGCAGAATGCCTGCGTTGTTGACGCAAATGTCAATGCGCCCCCATGCGTCCATCGACTGCGCGACCATGTCCTTGACTGCGTCCTCGTCACTTACATCGGCGCCGTGGGCCATTGCCTCGCCGCCCATGGCCTTGATCTCTTCAACAACGCTCAGCGCTGCCTCGGAGGATTGGCCCGTGCCATCACGCGACACGCCCAGATCATTGACCACAACGCGTGCACCCCGCGCGGCCAGCCCGAGCGCGTGGGAGCGCCCAAGGCCTACACCCGCGCCGGTGACAATGGCCACGCGGTTATCAAAGCGGATATCCATCAGTGCAGCGCCTGTTCAAAAATGTTGGGACCGGACATCACGTTGATGCCGCCCGATACGGGGATCACAGCGCCGGTCACATAGGCACCACCGCGACCGCACAGGAACAATACGCAACCCCCGATGTCTTCCTCGCGGCCCACACGCTTGAGCGGCACATCGTCACCGACCTTGCTGCGCATCTCTTCGTCGTGGGTGGCAAAGGCGGTCATGCGGCTCACGAATGGGCCGGGCGCGATGCTGTTGACGGTGATATGTTCACCCGCCAGCTCTTTCGCCAGAATTTTGCTGATGTGGATCACGGCGGCTTTGGAGGTTGCATAGCTGTAAGCGCCGTCGCCCATCTCACGCTCGCCCATCACGCTGGCCACGTTGACCACCCGCGCCGGATCATCCACCGTGCCGGAGGCCTTGAGCATCGGCAGCAGCTTTTGCGTGAGGTCGAACAGACCCGCCACATTGACGTTCATCACCTTTTCCCAGGCCTTGAACGGGAACTCTCCCAATGGCGCGCCCCAAGTGATGCCAGCGTTGTTCATGAGGATATCAAGCTTCCCCGTATGCGCATGCACGGATTTCACCAGCGCATCCACACCTTCCTCAGTGGCCACATCACCGGCAAATCCGATCACCTTGCCGCTGGCCCCCAGCGCGTTCAGCTCCTTTGCAACCGCTTCGCAGGCTTCGCCCTTGCGGCTGGCGATCAGCACGGTAGCACCCGCACGCACCAGCGCCTCGGCAGCCATGCGGCCAATGCCTGTGGCACCACCTGTAACCAGCGCCACTTTGCCTTCCAGCCCGAACAGCGTTTGAATATCCATGCTCAAAATCCTCTCGCTGCCGCGACTTTTCCGGCGTGATAGCTATAGTCACCCAGCCATTCCGCCCCGACGCGGGCCCGCTTCATGTAAAAACCCATATCATAGGCGTCCGTCATCCCGATACCGCCATGCATTTGCACACCCTCCTGAACCGCCAGTGTTGCGGTTGCAGTCGCGCGGGCTTTGGCAAGCGAGACGGCCAGCTCCGCATTCTCCGGGTCCGTGTCCAACATCCGGCCCGCGTTCAGGATCGCGCTCGCCGTCAACTCCGTCTCGCACCACAGATGTGCCGCGCGGTGTTGCAGCGCCTGAAAACGGCCGATTTCGGTGCCGAACTGTTTGCGCTCTTTCAGGTAGCCCACGGTCATGCCGAAGGCACCTGCGGCAAGTCCCGTCATCTCGGCAGCAAGTGCCGCCTGACCCGCCTGCAAGGCAGGTTTCAGAATGGTCATTGCGTGATCGACCTGGCCCAGCACATCTTCGCCCGTGGCCTCGACATTTTCAAAAGTGATCTTGGCCGCATCACGCGCGTCGATCATGTTGGATTTGTCGCGGGTGATACCTGCGCGGTCAGCGGGAATGTCGAACAGGGTCAGCCCGTCTGCGGTACGCGCCAGCACCAGCAAACGGTCGGCCATGGCCCCGTCCACCACGAATGTCTTTTTGCCATTCAGGCGAAAGCCATTGCCGTCTGCCTTGGCCTCCATCGTGCTGGCGTCAGGGTCGTGCTTGATGCCCTCGTCCACGGCCAGCGCATAGGTCACATCGCCGCTGGCGATCCGCGCCAGCGCGTCTTTGGCGCGTGCATCGCTAACCTGGCGCAAGGCGGTCGCCGCAATCACAGCAGTTGACAAGAACGGGGAGACAACCAGCGTCTTGCCCATTTCCTGCGCAATCACGTTGGCAGCGGCAAAGCCCATGTCCGATCCGCCCGCATCCTCGGGGACCAGCACACCGGCCCAGCCCATGTCAGCCATTTCCTTCCAGAGCTTGGCATCGTGGGTCTGGCCCGCATCGCGCATCTTGCGGAATGCACTCACCGGCGCCGCGCCATCCAGAAACCCGCGCGCCATGTCGCCCAGCATCGTCTCTTCTTCGGTCAATACAAGTTTGCTCATGCCGGAAGCCCCAATACACGCCGTGAAACAATCGACAACATCACCTCGGATGTGCCACCTTCGATGGAGTTGGCCTTGGTGCGCAGCCAGTCGCCCGCGCGGTTGCCCACATCACCGTCCCATTCAAGTGCTGCCGAACCGCCTGCACTCATCATCAATTCATGCCGCTTCTTGTTCAGCTCGGTGCCCATGTATTTGAGCATGGCGGACGCATCACCGGCACCCTGCCCCGCTTCGGCCTGATCCTTGTACCGTTCCAGCGTGAGGCCCATGGCAAGCGCGTCAATCTCGCAGCGCATGGCGTCGGCGCGCAGGGTCACGTCCAACTCGTCCAGCGTGTCGCGCAGCACCGCACCAAGGGGCCGGCCACCGGCCTCCATCGCACCCGAGCCGGAAATCATTTCGCGCTCATGCGTCAGCAGGTATTTCGCCACGTCCCAGCCGCGGTTCTCAGTGCCAACGATGCGGTGTTTGGGCACCTTCACATCGGTAAAGAACGTCTCGCAGAAGGGCGAAATGCCACTGATCATCTTGATAGGGCGCGTCTCTACGCCTGAGTCGTCCATGTCGATCAACAAAAAGGAAATGCCCAAATGCTTGGGTGCTTCGCGGTCTGTACGCACCAGCGCGAAAATCTGGTCGGCTTGATCGGCGTAAGAGGTCCAGATCTTCTGGCCGTTGACCAGCCAGTGGTCGCCCTTGTCCTCGCCATAAGTTTGCACGTTCGCCAGATCCGATCCCGCACCGGGCTCGGAATATCCTTGGCACCAGCGAACCTCGCCGCGCGCGATGGGCGGCAGATACTCCAGCTTTTGTTCGTGGCTGCCGAAGTGCAACAGCGCGGGTCCAAGCATCCAGATGCCAAAGCTCTGCAAAGGCCTCCGGGCGTTGATTCGGTTCATTTCCTCGTGAAAGATTTTCTCCTCGTCACGGGTCATTCCAGCGCCGCCGTATGCCACCGGCCATGTCGGCACGGTGTAGCCCTTGGCCGCGCAGCGCTCCAGCCACATTTTCTGAGCGTCAGAGGTGAAAACCCAATTTCGGCCTCCCCAGCAGATCGCGCCTTCGGCAGCGCCATTGTCGCGCATTTCGACGGGGCAGTTAGCCTCCAGCCACGCGCGCAATTCCATGCGAAAATCCTGTGCTGATGATGCGTCAGCCATCCGTCATCCTCCCGTGTTACGTATGTGGCCTCTTGCGGGCCACCATTCCGCACAGCAGAATTGCATTTCAAAATTCGATTGACAAGTATGAGTTGCGCTGGCCCCTTACAGACCAATTCTTGAGGAGGAATATTCAAAATGAAAGCTATGCTAAGCCATGAACCCGGCGGCCCGGAAACCCTGAAGCTGACCGAGATGGAGGCCCCCGAGCCCGGCAAGAAGCAGGTGCGTATCCGCATCCGCGCGGCGGGTCTCAACTTTCCCGATACGCTGATTATCAAGGACATGTACCAGATGAAACCGCCGCGCCCCTTTGCGCCGGGCGGGGAGATCGCAGGCGAGATCGACGCTGTCGGAGAGGGGGTCGAAGGGCTGGAAGTCGGCGACCGCGTTCTGGGCATGTCCGGCTTTGGCGGCTTTGCGACTCATCTGTGTCTTGATGCCTCGCGGGTCATGAAGATCCCTGACGAGATGCCATATGACGAAGCGTCATGTCTGGTGCTGACCTACGGTACCTCGCACCACGCCCTGAAAGACCGCGCCCAGATCAAGGCCGGCGAATCACTTTTGATCCTCGGTGCGGCGGGTGGCGTGGGTGCTGCCGCGATCGAGCTGGGCAAAGCGGCCGGCGCGCGTGTCATCGCCGCCGTCAGCTCCGAAGACAAGGCGCAGTTCTGCCGTGATCTCGGTGCGGATGAAACGATCATCTACACCCGCGACATGGACAACCGTGATGCACAAAAAGCGTTCTCCGAGCAGATCAAAAAGCTCGCGGGCGGGGACGGTGTCGATGTTGTCTATGACGCGGTCGGCGGCGCCTATGCAGAACCTGCGGTGCGCGCGCTGGCGTGGAAGGGTCGCTTTCTGGTTGTTGGCTTCCCGGCCGGCATCCCAAAAATCCCGCTGAACCTGACATTGCTCAAAGGCTGCCAGATTGTCGGCGTTTTCTGGGGCGCACACACACTGCGCGAACCGGACATGCATGCCGAAAACATGGCTGATCTGTTCCGCATGTACAAAGACGGCCAGATCAAGCCGCGCATTTCCGCCCGCTTCCCGCTGGAGAAGGCGGCAGATGCCCTCAACCTCATGATGGACCGCAAGGTGCTGGGCAAAGTCGTTCTGGATGTTGACTAGAGACGATGTGCGTCTCTAATCAAAAACCTTCGTGGCGCGCCCTAAAGGTGCGCCACGTCATTGAACCCGCGCAGGGTCATCTGCGTGCCATGGATAACCACGCGGCTGATCGAGCCGTTGTCGGCACCATTGAACCCGAAATTTCGCGATCCCGTCGCATAGGACAGCGCCGCGCCCACAACACCGCCGTGGACCACCACCGCAACCAGCTGGTCAGGATGCGCCGCTGCGATCCTGTGCAGCCCGCGTACCACGCGGGTTTGAAGCTGGGTAAATGTCTCGGCGCCCGGCAGCTCGCCCCAGCATTCTTTTTCGCGCGCCCGCACGATCGCAGGATCATTCTCCGCTGCGCGGAACCGGAACTCGCCCCCGTCCCACTCCCCCAGAAAAACCTCTCGCAGGTCGGGCTCAACCCGCGGGGTGATTCCCAATGCAGCCGCCAGCGGCGCCGCCGTCTGGTGCGTTCGTTGCATCGTGGTCACATAAATCGCGTCAATCGCGTGTTGCTTCAGACGCTCGGCCACTGCGCGTGCCTGAGCCTCGCCCTCAGGGCGCAAGGCCGGATCGCCCTGCCCGTCCACCATCGGAAAACTCTCGCCGCGTACGGCGGCCTGCGTCTCGCCATGGCGTATCAACAGAATATCACAGGCCCCTTTGGCGGGGGCAAACCGGTGTTGTCGTGCTTCGTTGCTCATCCTTCACCCTTTCAAATCACTTTGACCAAGTAAGGACCAAAAAATGCAAAACCGCCAGATCGTCGTCGAGGAATTACCAAAAGGCGCGCTCACGCCCGACACCTTCAAGCTTACCGCAGGCGACATGCCCGTGCCCGCCGACGGCGAGGTCCTTCTCCGCGTGATCCTGATGAGCATCGACGCCGCCAACCGCAGCTGGATGCAGGGTGCGACATACCGGGCTGCGGTGAAAGCTGGCGATGCCATGCCCACATATGCGATCTGTGAAGTGGTCGAGTCCAACTCGGACCGCCTTGCGGTGGGTGACGTGGTCGCGGCGGAGGCGACATGGTCCGACTACATCACCCTGCCAGCGCATAAGGCACAAAAGCTACCGAAGGTGCCTGAACTCTCTAACCTGATGAGCGTGTTCGGCATCGCGGGCAAGACCGCCTATCATGGCCTGATGTCCGTCGGCCAACCCCAGCCGGGCGAGACGGTGCTGGTCTCCGCCGCCGCAGGATCTGTAGGTGGCTATGTGGGACAAATCGCCAAAAGCATCGGGTGTCGTGTGGTCGGCATCGCCGGCGGTCAGGAAAAATGCGATTGGGTGGTTAAGGAACTCGGCTTTGATGCCTGCATTGATTACCGCGCAGACGGGCTGTTCAAAGCCCTGCGTGCCGCCTGCCCCGAAGGCGTGGACGTCTATTTCGACAACGTTGGCGGCACAATTCTGGAAACCGCGCTGAACCTCATGAACGAGCGCGGCCGCGTAGTCTGCTGTGGCGCGATAAGCCAGTACCAAAGCACTGCACCCACCGGTCCACGCAATCTGCCCGGCGCTATCGTCGTCAAACGGCTGCGCATGGAAGGGTTCATCGTGATGGACTGGGCGCACAACGACGCCAAAGCGATCCGTGCCATGCAAGGCATGATGGCGCGCGGACAGCTGAAAGTAACCGAAGATATCGTCGAGGGGCTGGAGAATGCGCCGCACGCGCTGATTGGTCTGCTGAACGGCGACAACAAGGGCAAGCGCATGGTGCGCGTGGCCCAAGATCCATCCTGAGGAGGTAGAGATATGTCTGCACGCGATACTGCGCTGAGCGCGAGCGAAAAACTGGTTGGCACCGAGGTCGGTGTCTCGAACTGGATCACGGTCGATCAAAAGATGATTGATGATTTCGCCAAAACCACCTTTGACGAGCAGTGGATTCACATCGATCCCGAGCGTGCGGCAGCAGAGACGCCCTTCGGCGGTGCGATTGCGCATGGGTTCCTGACGCTGTCATTGGCCAGCCGCTTTGCCTATGACTGCTTCAACATGCTGCCCGGTCAGGCGATGGGCATAAACTATGGCATGAACAAACTGCGGTTTCTCAAGCCCGTTGTGGCAGGCAGCCGGTTGCGTGGGCGTTTCACGTTGCAAAAGGTTTATGCCAAAGGCGACGTAAACATGTTGCGGGAGAACCTGTTGACCATCGAGATCGAGGGCGAAAAGACACCTGCCCTGATCGCGGAATGGCTGGGGTTGGCGGTGTTCAAGGACTAGAGCAGACTGCGACTTCGCACTGCCTGCCATCAAAGCAGTCAGCCTATACGGTGGCGGGCACATTTCCTTGTGGCCGCTGCCTTTCTGAAGGCGGAATGTCCGAAAATCTTGACAGCAGCTTCACTTCCGAGAACGCATAGGGGCACAACAGCCAGAGCACCAGGAGCTTCCGATGTCGACCGACCCATTGCTGCAACCCTACCAGCTCAAGCATCTGACCCTGCGCAACCGGATCATGACAACCAGCCATGAGCCCGCGTATCCTATGGACGGAATGCCCAAGGAACGCTATGCCGCCTATCACGCAGAGCGGGCCAAGGCCGGTGTGGCACTCGCGATGACCGCAGGCTCCGCCGCCGTCAGCCGCGACAGCCCGCCCGTGTTCAACAACATTCTCGCCTACAAGGATGAGGTCGTACCGTGGATTCGCAACCTGACCGATGCGGTGCATGAGCACGGCTGTGCGGTTATGATCCAGCTGACACATCTGGGTCGGCGCACCACTTGGAACAAGGGCGACTGGTTGCCGTCTGTCTCATCGTCCAGACATCGCGAGCCGGCACACCGCGCCTTTCCCAAACTGGTGGAAGACTGGGACATCGACCGGATCATCAATGACTTCGCCGACGCGACCGAGCGGATGCAGGCGGGCGGGATGGACGGGATCGAACTGCAGGTCTACGGACACCTGCTTGATCAATTCTGGTCGCCGCTGACCAATGATCTGACGGGGCCATATGGCGCCGATACGCTGGAAAACCGTCTGCGCTTTCCTCTGGATGTTCTTGCGGCGATCCGCAAACGTGTCGGACCCGAGTTCATCATCGGCTTACGCTATACAGCGGATGAGGCGCAAAAGGGAGGAATCACAGCCGAAGAGGGGCTCGAGATTTCCAAACGCCTTGCCGCGACAGGACAGATTGATTTTCTGAATGTCATCAAAGGCCGCATCCATACCGACCCCGCCATGACCGATGTGATCCCGGTTCAGGGCATGAAATCAGCGCCCCATCTCGATTTCGCGGGCGAGGTGCGCCGCGCGACAGGCATGCCCACCTTCCACGCCGCGCGCATCCCCGATGTCGCGACCGCGCGCCATGCGGTGCAGGCGGGGCTGCTGGACATGGTCGGGATGACCCGCGCACATATGGCCGACCCTCATATTGTCCGCAAAATCATCGAAGGGCGAGAGGATGATATCCGGCCCTGCGTCGGTGCCACCTATTGCCTTGATCGCATCTATCAGGCGGGCGAGGCACTGTGCATCCATAACGCCGCCACAGGGCGTGAGCTGACGATGCCGCACGAAATTCCCAAGGCAGAACTTGCGAGGAAAGTGGTGATAGTGGGTGCTGGCCCTGCCGGTCTGGAAGCCGCTCGCGTTGCGGCCGAACGTGGCCATCACGTCACGGTGTTCGAGGCCGCGGATGCCCCCGGCGGCCAGATCCGGCTGACCGCACGGTCCCCCCGCCGCCGGGAAATGATTGGAATCATCGACTGGCGCATGGCGCAATGTGCGGCGCGGGATGTGGTGTTTCACTTCAACACCTGGGCCGAGGTGGAGGATATCATCACGCTGGAACCAGATGTGGTGATCGTCGCCACCGGTGGCATGCCGAATTTGGAGCTGTTCGAGCAAAAGGGCGAGCAAGCGCATGTCGTCTCTGCATGGGATATCATCTCGGGCAATGTGAAACCTGCGGGCAAGGTTCTGATCTATGACGAAAGCGGCGACCACCCTGCGCTGCAAGCTGCCGAGATTGCGGCCAATGCGGGGGCGTCTGTGGAGATCATGACGCCGGACCGTACGTTCTCGCCCGATGTGATGGCGATGAATCTTGTGCCTTACATGCGGTCACTTCAGGAACGGGATGTGACCTTTACCGTCGCGCGCCGGATGCTGGGGGTTGCGCAGTCCGGCAATATGCTGAACGCAACAATCGGTACGGATTACAGCGATCACACTTATGATATGCAGGTCGATCAGGTTGTGGTGAACTATGGAACACTGCCGATGGACCAGCTTTACTTTGATCTCAAACCATTGGCATCCAACGCAGGTGCGGTAGATTATGACTCATTGGTCACAGGCGCGCCGCAACGCATCCAACACAACAGGAACGGACGTTTCCAGTTGTTCCGTATTGGCGATGCGGTGTCAGCCCGTAACACACATGCGGCCATCTATGACGCCCTGCGTCTAGTCAAGGACATCTGACAAGCGGGTGCCAACCCGCATGTCCGTTAATCATGCAATCTGACATTGCCCGAGGACACAGTCACGGCTTGCGCCGAGAAGGGGACTGCGGTCAGGATCAGATTTGAGCCGACGGTGATGGCGACAAGCGCAACTAGTGCCAGAAAAAATGGTTTCATCTCACGCCTCCTTGCCCTGTCGCAGCTCGTGCCCCTGCATCTCGTCCACCCAGATGCTGTGATGCTCGCGCGCCCACTGCTCTTCCACTTCGCCAGTGCCCATCGCGTCGAACGCCCCCTCCATACCGACCGATCCGAGATAGATATGCGCGAAAATGATGGCTGTCAGAACAAGGCTGACGATGGCATGCCAAAGCTGTGCGTATTGCATCTCTTCCTGCGGCGTCAGCGGATAGGGCAGCGGGTCAAGTCCCACCCAGCCCGTCACACCCCAGTCATTCAGATGCCCGAAGGTTGCGTTGAAAAGATTGATCTCGAACGGGAAGAGCAGCGAGAGGCCCGAAACCGAAATCGACGTGCCCAAGACGATGACAGACCAAAAAATCAGCTTTTGTCCCGCGTTGAATTTCTTGGCCGGTGGATGGCCGCCCCCAAAGATACCGCCGCCCTTGGCCAGCCAGTTCAGATCGGTCCTGTCAGGCAGGTTATGCATGACCCAGAAGATAAAAATGATCACCAGCGCCACGATGAACGCCCAAGAGATATTATTGTGGATCCATTTTGTGCCGATCGCGAGGATCGAGAACGCCTCATGTCCGAAGACGGGGATCAGAACCTTGCGGCCGAACAACGAAACCAGCCCTGTCACGCCAAGGATCAAAAAAGAGCTGGCCAGCAACCAGTGACCAAAGCGTTCTACTCCGCTGAAGCGTGTAATGGTGCGGCCGGTCTTCTCGCCGTCAATACGAATACGCCCGCGGATCAGATAGAACAGAGCCAGCAAGGCGATTGTCCCCGCCAAGAGAGCCGCGCCATAGATCAGAAGCGGCCCTTCGCGGAACTCGAGCCACCACATGCCGCCATCCTGGATAAGCGTGGTCGCGGCAGGACCACGGGTCTGCGTCGTCACATCGGCAGTATCATACCTAAGTGCGCGCCAAAGCTCGGGATCGGATTGCCCGCCAAGCGTGCCCAGCGGCGCCGTGGTGGGCGCCGCCGCAGCCGGATCACCCGTGGCAGAACGGCGGAATTCATCATCCACGTTCTGCTCGGCCTGCCGGCGCATGATATCATCCAACGTCTGCGCCCCGCCTGTTTCTGCGCGCGGCTCCGCTGCTGTCTCTTGCGCCACAGCAGGCGACAGCAGAGTGCAAACAAGCATGATAGCTGCGAGAAATCGAAGCATCCGATTGATCCTTAACCTATAACGTCATTCACAGATGGCCCGCGTGGGGCTTAGCCACCTTTTTGATCGTAGGCCGTGCCCCAGCCCCATGCGCCCGCACCAAAGCCGCGTGCAACGATCCGCTCCCGGTAAATCTCGGACACGGTATCGCCATCACCCGCCAACAATGCTTTGGTCGAGCACATTTCGGCGCAGATGGGCAGTTTGCCCTCGGCGATCCGGTTGCGGCCATATTTGGCAAACTCGGCGGCAGAGTGGTTTTCTTCGGGACCACCTGCGCAGAAGGTACATTTGTCCATCTTGCCACGCGACCCGAAGTTGCCCGCCTGCGGATATTGCGGCGCGCCGAAGGGACACGCGTAGAAGCAATAGCCGCAGCCGATGCACAGATCTTTGGAATGCAGAACAATGCCGTCCGCTGTCTGGTAGAAGCAATCCACCGGACAAACCGCCATGCAAGGCGCGTCCGAGCAATGCATACAGGCGACAGAGATGGAGCGTTCACCGGGGCTGCCATCGTTGATGGTCACCACCTTGCGGCGGTTGATGCCCCATGGCACTTCATGTTCATTTTTACAGGCGGTGACACAGGCGTTACATTCGATGCAGCGTTCGGCGTCGCAGAGAAATTTTGCTCTAGCCATGGGTCGTCTCCTTATGCCGTCCAGATTTTGCAGAGGGTCGCTTTGGTCTCTTGCATCTGGGTTACGCTGTCATATCCGTAGGTCTGCGCGATATTGGTGGATTCACCCAACACGTAAGGGTCCGCCCCTTCCGGGTATTTATCGCGCAGATCCTTACCTTCAAAATGGCCGCCAAAGTGGAAGGGCATGAAGGCCACGCCCGCACCCACACGTTCGGTCACCATGGCCATCACTTTGACCTTACCGCCTTCGGGTCCTTCGACCCAGACCTGTGCGCCGTCACGGATACCAAGGTTGTTGGCATCGCGTGTGTTGATTTCAACGAACATGTCCTGCTGCAATTCGGCCAGCCAAGGGTTCGAACGTGTCTCGTCCCCGCCGCCTTCATATTCAACCAGACGTCCCGAAGTCAGGATGATCGGATAATCCTTCGAGAAATCATTTTTCTGGATGGACTCATACATCGTGGGCACACGCCAGAACTTCTTGTCCTCATAGGTCGGGTAATCCGCGACCAGATCGCGCCTGTTGGAATAGAGCGGTTCGCGGTGAACCGGGATCGGGTCGGGGAATGTCCAGACCACGGCACGGGCCTTGGCGTTGCCAAAAGGCGCACAGCCGTGTGCAATTGCAACGCGCTGGATACCGCCCGACAGGTCGGTCTTCCAGTTCACGCCGCCGGACTTGGTCACGTAATCGGATTCAATCTCGCCCTGCTGGGAGGTCTCGCCGACTTCTTCAGTGCCACTATCCTCGGGCGGGAGCGTGGTCACCGGAGCGCCTTCGGGATAGCCTGCAACGGTGTTGATGCTTGCCTTTTCCTCATCGGTCAGATCGTTATCCCAACCCAGATCACGCAGCATCTGCATGGTGAATTCGGGATAGCCATCCTTGATTTCGGAATCTTTCGAATAGACACCTTCGGCCAGAAGGTTCTCGCCGTCCCGTTCTACACCGAAACGCGCGCGGAAAGTCAGACCACCCTCGGCCACCGGCAAAGACATATCGTAGAGAAGCGCCGTACCCGGGTGCTTCATCTCCGGAGTGCCCCAGCAGGGCCATGGCAGACCGTAATACTCGCCATCCGCAGGCCCGCCATTGGCACGCAATGTGGTGCGGTCGAAGGTCTGCTGGTTTTCCATGTGCATCTTGAGGCGTTCAGGGCTTTGACCCGTGTAGCCGATGGTCCACATGCCGCGGTTATACTCGCGGGTGATGTCCTCGATGTTGGGCTCGCCACCATCGTCTATGGCGATGTTGCGGAACAGCTTGTCGTGAAAGCCGAACTTCTCCGCAAACTTTGCGATGATCGTATGATCGGGCAACGATTCAAACAGCGGTGCGACGACCTGCTCGCGCCATTGCAGTGACCTGTTCGATGCGGTAGCAGAGCCGCGCGTCTCGAACTGGGTACAGGCGGGCAGCAGATAGACACCATCGGTGCGGTCCTGCATGACGGCAGAAACAGTTGGATAGGGGTCTACAACGACCAGCATATCCAGCCGTTCCATAGCAGTCTTCATTTCCTTCATGCGGGTTTGCGAGTTTGACGCATGCCCCCAGAGCACCATGACACGGGTGTTATCGGGTTGGTCAAGGTTGGCCTTGTCCTCCAACACACCGTCAATCCAGCGGCTAACAGGAATACCCGTGAGGTTCATCATCTTGGTATCGCCGAACGACGCATCGGAGAACCGCCCCGAGAGCCACTCCAGATCTTCCTCCCAGACACGTGCCCAATGCGCCCATGCGCCTTCGGACAGGCCATAGTAGCCGGGCAGAGAATCCGCGACCACGCCGAAGTCGGTCGCACCCTGCACGTTATCGTGTCCGCGGAAGATGTTGGTGCCGCCGCCAGCGACGCCCATGTTGCCAAGCGCCAATTGCAGGATGCAGTAAGCGCGGGTGTTGTTGTTGCCGTTGGTGTGCTGCGTGCCACCCATGCACCAGATGACAGTGCCGGGGCGGTTGTTGGCCAGCGTGCGCGCGACGCGCTCAAGCTGCTCACCGGGCGCGCCGGTCACGCGCTCGACCTCTTCGGGCGCCCACTGCTTCACTTCTTCGCGGATCTGGTCCATGCCCCAGACACGGGTACGAATGAACTCGGCATCCTCCCAACCATTCTCGAAAATGTGCCACAGAATGCCCCAGACCAGCGCCACGTCACTGCCGGGACGGAACCGGACGTATTCATCCGCATGGGCCGCCGTGCGGGTAAAGCGCGGATCGCAAACGATCAGCGGCGCGTTGTTTTCCTCTTTCGACTTGAGGATGTGCAGCAAGGATACCGGATGCGCCTCGGCAGGGTTGGCGCCAATCAGGAAAATCGCCTTGGAATTATGGATGTCGTTGTAGCTGTTGGTCATGGCGCCGTAGCCCCATGTGTTGGCCACACCCGCCACGGTGGTCGAGTGGCAGATGCGCGCCTGATGGTCGACGTTGTTGGTGCCCCAATAGGCGGCGAATTTGCGGAACAGGTAGGCCTGCTCGTTGTTGTGCTTGGCCGAACCCAGCCAATAGACGGAATCCGGCCCACTTTCTTCGCGGATCTTCATCATGCCATCGCCGATCTCGTTGATGGCCTGTTCCCAGCTGAGGCGGACCCACTCGCCGTTTTCTTTTTTCATAGGGTATTTCAGACGCCGCTCACCATGCGCATGCTCCCGCACGGCGGCACCTTTCGCGCAGTGCGCACCCATATTGATGGGGCTATCAAAGCCGGGCTCCTGCCCCGTCCAGACACCATTATCGACCTCAGCGATGACCGTGCAGCCGACAGAACAGTGGGTGCAAACAGTTTTCTTGATCTCAACCGCGCGGGTCGCTGCGGTTTGCGCCGTCGCCTTGGAGACTGTGCCACCCGTAGCGGCAACTGCGGCCAATCCGCCAATCGCCAGGCCTGAACCGCGCAGGAACGAGCGGCGGTCAATCGAGGCGGAGGCCGCCTGCGCCATCATGGAACGTGGCGCGCCGCGCACACTGCCATCTGTCTTTTTTCTGAGCATGTTCTTCTCCCTGGCCCTGCTGACTTGCAAGCTTGGTACTGGTCTGGTCCCCGGCGCCCTCTGGCGCCGGCGTCTTAAAAGCGCGCGGTGTCGAGGTAGGCGCGCGTGTGCTCTGTATCCTGCATCAACTGGGATGACAGGTCGACCTCTGCCGGACCGGCCTGAGCGGCAGATCCCGAAACAGCAACAACCGCACCCGGAACAGCAACCGTAGCAATCTTGAGAAACCCGCGACGGGTCGTGTCTTGTGTCTTGTCAGCCATCATACTGTTCCTTTTGCCATCGTCATTTATCCGTCACACCAAGCTTCAGCTTGTCATCCTGAACGCTTCTTGTTCAATTTTCAGAAACTCCGCACCAACCGCCCCGACGGAGGCGTAGAGAACCGAACCCTTCGCAGCCTGCATATCCGTAAAGAAATGTGTGGCCCAAGGTCCGATATGTTTGTTGAAAAACTCTTTCTGCCGCGCCAGAGACACCGAACTGCCGAACCGCCCGACAATCATGCCGCCCATCATTTCCATAAGGGAGGCAATGTTGTCTTCCGGCTCGAACGTGTTTTCCGCCCGCGTGATCCCGAGCGCGGCCATGTCGGCGCGCAGGTTGGCAAGCGGCTTTTCGTTCAGGAAGCCAGTCATGTAGTAGCTGGCGTAGGGCAGCAGCTCACCCCGGCCCAGCCCGATGAAAAGCGCATTGAATTCGGACCGTGCAGATTTCGGCTTGGACACTTTCGCGACACGGGCGA
>TARA_R110002020_G_scaffold17804_8_pt1 | contig 80690 bp, 79 predicted proteins | sample TARA_R110002020 | Tara Oceans TARA_R110002020 (sample SAMEA4396489) | marine metagenome | biome: Westerlies Biome; feature: [MES] marine water layer (ENVO:01000295) within the mesopelagic zone...; material: water (ENVO:00002006), including particulate matter (ENVO:01000060) such...
TCCGCATAAACGCTTTAAACTAACCTATCAATTTTTAGAAAAACACATTTCTAAATCTGAAACAATTTTAGACTTAGGAGTAGAAAACCCATTTACTAAAATTTTAAAAGACAATAATTTTATAGTTGAAAACACAACAGGTGAAGATCTAGATTTTGATACAGCTACTATTAAAAAGTCTAAAGCGACAGTAGTCACTGCTTTTGAGATTTTTGAACATTTATTAAACCCTTTTACTGTTTTACAAAGTATAAAGGCAGACAAATTAGTAATTAGCGTACCACTTAAATTATGGTTTTCTTCGGCTTACCGAAGCAAAACAGATTCTTGGGATAGGCATTATCACGAGTTTGAAGATTGGCAATTAGATTGGTTATTAGAAAAAACAGGTTGGAAAATTATTGATAAACAAAAATGGACTAATCCTACTAAAAAGATTGGAATCAGACCTATTTTAAGATGGTTTACACCTAGATATTATATTATTTATGCTGAAAGAGCTTAAATAAAGCTAACTTTAAATTCTAATATTTTCTATTGTGAATTTCAGTATAATCATTCCTGCGCATAACGAAGCTTCGTCCATTGGACTAACATTACAATCACTAGTCAATCAAACGTTGCCTCCTAAACAAATTGTGGTGGTTAATGACAACTCTACTGATAACACCAAAACTATTGTAGAAGACTTTCAAAAACAGTACAATTTTATTGATTTAGTCAATGTGACTTCATCTGACAAGCACTTACCAGGAACTAAAATAATTAACGCCTTTTATAAAGGCTATCAGGTTACAAACAAAAGTTATGATGTGATTTGTAAATTTGATGCCGATTTAATTTTCCCTTCAAATTATTTAGAAACCTTAGCCTTTCATTTTAATAAAAACGCATCCATTGGTATGGTTGCTGGCTATTGTTATATCGAAAAGAATAACGACTGGGTTTTAGAATCTATTACTGGTAAAGATCACATAAGAGGAGCGCTTAAAGCCTACCGAAAAGATTGTTTTGAAGCCATAGGACAATTAAAAAAATCAATGGGCTGGGATACAATTGACGAGCTTTTAGCAAAGTATAATAACTGGTCTATTGTCTTGGATGAAAGTTTACATGTTAAGCATTTAAAACCTACAGGAGCTAGCTACAATAAAGGTGCAAAACACCTGCAAGGCGAAGCCATGTATAAAATGCGTTATGGTTTTACACTGACGTTAATTACTGCTTTAAAAATGAGTGTAAAAAAGAAAAGCTTTAGATACTTTAAAGATTATATTGTTGGGTATTTGAAAGCCACAAGTAACAAACCTGAGCGCTTAATTACTAAGGCAGAAGGACGGTTTATTAGAGATCTAAGATGGAAAGGTGTAAAGCAAAAATTATTTTAAAAGCTCCATCCTTTATAACTGCTTGAAGCTTCTAGCTTATCTTCAATAGCATCATCTAATTCTGAAAAGAAATCAATACCTGTTAATCGTTCTATATGATCAACAGACGTTACAAATTTATATAAAGGCTGATCAGACTCGATATGTGGCAACAAAAAAGCAATCACTTTGGTATTACCGTTATTATTATCTATTAATACTTTATAAAACTGATTAGGAATAGATACCTCTTCCTCTCCTATTGTTTTTAATCCATTCTCCAAAACACCTCCAGAAACGACAAAAACACCATCATACTTGCTAGCCCAATACCGTGTTTTTTGTTCTAACCTGTTCCAAATACCTGCGTTAAAATCGTGATTTTGAGGCGAGATGTTACTAGTTAAAAAAGTTTCGTCGTGCGCTTCTTTACTATATTTTCTATCTCCTGCTGGACAAAGATGCCCACGATCATAACCCGAATTTTTATAATTACGCCAATGTGCAGCACCAGTTTTTACAGCATTGTCAACTTCAAAATAAGGACGTTTATATTCCGCATTACTTAAATGAGATTTTTTAAGCTCATAAGCCACCCATTCTGCTTGCTCGTGTGGCTCGCTATAACTTAAACTATAACCACTGTGATGTACAATTTGTCCTGTTGTACTTGTTGGTAAAAAGTATTGGTTTGTATTAGTTTTTACTGTTGCTCCATTTGTAACAGTTTCAACTTTTTCTTGAGTATCTAAATAGTTATTTACTCCATAGGAAGCAATAAGTACTAATGCGGTTAATATAGAATACTTAGTTTTATTGGACATTAACGTTTAATAAATTTAAGATTAACCAACTGTCCATTAGCCTTTGTGATTTTAGCAATATATACTCCTGAGTTTATGTTTGACAAATCAACTTCCTGAGATTCAAGAGTATTTATTGTTTTAACATTTTGACCTAATAGATTAAATATATTCAGGTTTTTAATACTATTCAGGTTTTCTAATTCTTTAAATACTAAAGCATTTTTAGAACTATCAAAATAAACAAAGGATTGTGTGGATACAAAATCTTCAGTAGATAGGGTTTCTGATGATTGATATACAATAGAAAATCTAGACTCGTCAACTCCTGACGCTAAATTTAATGTTACAGGATTAGATTTAATATCGTATAACGTATTTGTTTGATTGTCCTTTAAATAAATAGTTTGGTTTTCAGGAAAATTTAAGGTCTCACTAATTTGGAAAGTAAAATTACCTGAGTTTGAAATATCAATTCCTAAAGGAATTTCGTCTGAAACATCAAAACTATTTAATCCTTGAATACTTAATCTTTGATCAGGAATTACCCAATAAAGATCATTAAGTAAATCATTAAACATTTCGCTATCGTAACCTCTATCAAATGCTGTACTTGCATTAGCATCATAACCTAAAGCAATAGTAGACTCGTTATCATTATTATCCTTAAACTTAAGCCAGAATTTAATACGATTATCAGTTAAAGCTTGTTGAGCAGATCTAAAAAAAGTAGTTTCACCTAAAGATTCTTTTGCAAATACACGTTGATTATTATTAAAAGTAATCGTTCCAGAATTATCAATTTTCACAAAAAAGCCTTGTGCTACTGCTACATTACTTGTTGGAGCCCCTTTAGTTGTTGTTCCTCCATTTGTTGGTGGTGCAGGAGAACCAATGGATGTTAATAAATTATAAGTTGCATAACCACCTTTATAATTAGCTAAAATATGCGAATTATTAGATTCAAAATGCTCATAGAAATAAAGCGTACCATCTATTACAGATAAATTATCATTAATAAACTGGTCAGCATCCATAGCAGATGGATATGGATTTCCTATTAAAATTTGATTTCCTCCTATTGCTGGTACATTGTAATCACCATCATTAGCTGTCCCTCTAAACACATAATTTTGATCAACAGATGGGAATGGAGATGGTGACACATTACCAGAACCTTTCATGATATAACCTGTTGTTGGGCTAAGTGGTGTTGTAGTAGAAATTTGATTCCATCCATAATAATTATCAATTAAATTATTAAAAGTATGTAACCAGTAACTGCTAATTTCTCCTGGAGAAGCTAATGGATTAGCATCATAACCTGATGTAAAACCTACTGGACCTGTTTCGGTTTCTAAAAAGCTTACTTGCCAACTACCACCTCTATTAACAGGAGCACTCCAATAATTGTAATTATACAAATTATAAGTCCCTTGTTGTCTAATTTTTAATTCACCAGAACCAGAGTTTAAGCTTGTACCTGTATGATTTTGTATTAGCTGAGCATCACCAATCAACTCAATTGTTCCTTGATTAACAATACCGTTTTCAACTTCTAATAAAATACCATCTTCAACTTGTAATGTAGCTCCTGATTGCACCTCAACCTCTTTTACAAAAGCGTCTGCTGTCAAAAAGGCTGTGCTACCCGACTTTACAATTAACTTAAAACATGAATCTGTATTATTTGGTGCATTAGATGCTCCTGAACCATTATAGTAAGTTGAGCCATCCCATACAATTTCATCTACATATTTAATAGTAAAGTAATCTCCATCCGTAAAAGACACGCCTGCTGCTGTTGCTGCGTTACCGGAAACTGATAAATTATAAGTTGTAGGACTTCCAAAATTACTATCATTATCAACCACTAATTGTAATGTATTACATGTTATAGCACTTGCTATACTTGAAATATCAAATGACACTGAAACTGAACCTAAGTCACCTACCTTACTAACACGCCATTTAGAGTTTAATTGTTTTGTATAGGTAGTCGTTTCAGTTACTAGAGCGTAAGTTTGATCTTTAGTCTCTTCTCCCCAAAATAAATATTCGTTATTTGACAAAGCTGAAGGCGTATTAATTCTAACTATCCCTGTTCCTCTAGAATCCGTATGGTTACTACCATCGCCAGCCTGTCCAATTCCTGCTACATTAAAATCAAAGTTTCCGTTTACTACGTTATCTTGAGTATAAAAATCCACAGCACTATTTAAAGTCAAACCATATTTTGCTGTTAGGTAGTTTTGAATAATGATTCTTTCAGCAGAATTAATAACTTGATTAAATATAATAACTTCTGTAAAATCACCTTGATGAGATTGATTTTCTGCATAATTAGCATCGACAGCATCTTGCTCTCCAGCTAATGATAAACTACCACCAGGAGTTATACTTGTACCGTTTCTATGACTGGTCGTTCTTTTTAAAACCCCATCTAAATATGAAGTTAATCCTAAACCGGTATTAATCCAACTCATGTCCACCATATGCCAAGCACCATCGTTAGCATCAATGTTTAAACCTGTGTTATTTGCACGATAGTACTGTAAATTACCACTATTAAACAATAAATAATCATTATCACGTCCCGCTGAATTATAGGACAAAATACCATCACTTGAATCTGTGGTTTTATTAATATAGAACGTAGTAATTTGTGTTGAGGGAAAGTCTGTGAAGTTAGTTTTTCTTAAACGTCTATTTCCTGTTTCGAATCTAACAACATCATAACCATTTACAACATTAGTTTTTACAATTGGTCTAAAAGCTGGATCAGGTTGTGACAATGAGTTTGCATTTCCTGAGGCGTCATCCCAAGTTTCTAAAACTGTTCCATCTGATACTGAAAAACTGTCAGGCTTTAACCATAAAACTTGTGTTGACGAATTACCAACACCTCCTGGACCTGTTTGAGAAAATAAATAAATAGGTAAGAATAATGCTAAAAGCATTACTACTTTTAAGGAACTTTGAAACATGCTATTAATATTTAGGGACTGCTAAAGTATAAAAACAAGAAAACCGTTAAAAGCATTTAAGACTATGTTTAACACACATTTCGATAAAGCGTCTATTACATCGATGACTGAGGTTTTAACCACACTTCCAATATGTTAAAAGAAAAAAGCCACGTTAAAACGTAGCTTTTTATTTACAAAAAAAATAGACTAAATTTATTTATCGTCAGCGACTTTATTTAGCTTTTTTATTTCTTCATTATACTCTTCTCTAGCATCATCTAAATCACCATCATCCATAATCTCTTCTTTATATTCTTCATTAGCTTTACGATTAATTTTGACATATTTATCAAAGGTTTCATTAATCTCTTCAACTAAATCATCATAAGCTTCATTTAACTCTTCTAAATTTCTGACATTACGTTTTTCCTTTCCGTTTTGTTCCTTAATATATTCGTTATATTCCTTTTGAACGTCTTCAATATCTTCGGTGATTTCTTCTGTTTTCATCCAATCTGGTCGTGTACTTTGAAGTGACGCAATTATTGGTCCCATATTAGGTATTTCAGCTGATTTAGTTTTAAAGTCTGCGCCTTCTATTTTTTTCATTTCAATGGAAAGCTTATTAAAGCCATCCCATCCACTAATTTGCATAGCGTTTACTTTAGTGTTTACAGATCTAGTGACAACATTACCTGTCTTGGTTGTTGCTGTATTACCATCAGACCTATTTTTATTATTAGCTATCAATTTATCTGAATTTGAAGACATTGCATTTGAATTAGCTTCTAATTTAGCGTCTTGACTATTTTCTAAATCAGTCATATTAGATTGAATCTTTTTTTTATCATCCATACAAGACGTGATTAGAAGTCCTGTTATTATAGTTATTCCGATTGCATTTTTTAAATTTTTCATAATAATATTTTTGGTTTAATTCAAAGATATTAGACTTTCTATACACTAAATCATAAAAAATTATAAAATAAACATAAAAATGAAGATTAAATTAACATTAACTTAAATAAATTAACAAAACAAGACCTTTTAATAAAACAAAATGTTAAAATTTATGTTTTAATTGTGAATTATTCAAAAAATTAACAAACAATAATAAACAATAATAAACAAAAAAGCCTTCCCAAACGGAAAGGCTTTTTACATATAAATATAATTTTAAACTACTACTTTAAACTAGCCAAGCTACTTTTTAATGTTTCTATTTTAGCTAAAGCATCTGCTTCTTTGTTACGCTCATTAGCAATTACTTGCTCTGGTGCACCAGCTACAAAACGCTCGTTAGACAGCTTTTTTTGTACAGACTTAAGGAAACCTTCTGTGTACTTTAATTCTTCGGTTAACTTAACAATCTCAGCTTCCACATCTATTGCTCCATCCATTGGAATAAAATACTCGTTAGATTTTACTCTAAAGGTTAAAGCCCCTTCTACAGGTTCATTTACATATTCAATAGTTTCTAAATTACCTAGCTTTACAATAACTGAATCAAAATCTGAATTAGAATTTTCATTGTTTATAACTGAAAAACCAATAGCATCTTTAAACGCAATGTTTTTTTCTTTTCTAACGGTTCTAATACCTGAAATCACTTCTGAAGCAAATTCAAATTGAGAAATCAACTTTTGGTTTACTAGTTTTGCTTCTGGCCATTTTGCAACAATTAAAGCTTCCTCTGGAGAACGCTCTGCTATATATTGCCAGATTTCTTCAGTTAAAAAAGGCATAAATGGATGTAATATTTTTAAGTTATCCTCAAAAATAGACATCACTTGTTTATACGTTGTCGCATCAATTGGTTGTTGATATGCTGGTTTTACTATTTCTAATAACCAACCACAAAAATCATCGTAAACTAATTTATAAATAGACATTAAAGCATCGCTTAAACGGTATTTACTAAAGTGATCTTCAATTTCTACTAATACTTCGCTAAATTTAGATTCGTACCACTTAAGAGCAATTTTACTTGATTCTGGTTGTGGTATAGTTTCGCTTACTTCCCATAAATTAGTCAAGTTAAAGGCGTTCCACACTTTGTTTCCAAACCCTTTCCCTTGTTGGCACAATGTTTCGTCAAACATTAAATCGTTTCCTGCTGCACTACTTAATAGTAATCCAACACGAACACCATCTGCACTATAATCTTCAATTAATTTTAAAGCGTCTGGTGAGTTCCCTAAAGATTTACTCATCTTACGACGTTGCTTATCACGTACCAAACCTGTTAAGTACACATTATTAAATGGCTTTTGATCTTTATACTCAAAACCTGCAATAATCATACGTGCTACCCAAAAGAATAAAATATCTGGTCCAGTTACTAAATCGTTTGTAGGATAATAGTATTTAATGTCTTCGTTTTCTGGATTACGTATACCATCAAAAACAGACATTGGCCATAACCAAGAGCTAAACCAAGTATCAAGCGCATCTGTATCTTGTTTTAAATCTTCAGCTTTTAAATCTATTTTACCAGTTACTTTTTGTGCTTTTATAACAGCTTGCTCAAGAGTTTCTGCAACTACAAAGTCTTCTTTTCCATCTCCATAGAAATACGCAGGAATTTGTTGTCCCCAAAGTAATTGACGTGAAATATTCCAATCACGAATATTCTCCATCCAATGACGATAAGTGTTTTCAAATTTCTTAGGAAATAATTTAATTTCAGCATCATCACCAAGTACAGCTTCAATTGCTGGCTTAACCAACTCTTCCATTTTTAAAAACCATTGGTCGCTTAATCTTGGTTCGATAACTGCTTTAGTACGCTCACTAGTTCCTACTTTATTCATGTGCGTTTCAGTCTTCACTAAAACACCTGTTTCTTCTAACACTTTTGCTACATTCTTTCTGGCAACAAAACGATCTTGACCTTCAAATTGCAATCCATAACTATTTAATGTTGCATCTTCATGAAAGATATCAATCACTTCTAATTTGTGTTTGTCTCCAAGATTTTTATCGTTTTCATCGTGTGCAGGTGTTACTTTTAAACACCCTGTTCCAAATTCGATATCAACATAGTCGTCTTCAATTATAGGAATCACACGATTACAAATTGGCACTATGGCCTTTTTTCCACGTAAGTGAGCAAAACGTTCATCTTCTGGATTAATACAAATTGCTGTATCGCCAAAAATAGTTTCAGGACGTGTTGTAGCGATAGTTAATGTATCATCACTTCCCTCAATTTTATAATTTATGTAGTAAAGGTTTCCTTGACGCTCTTCATGGATAACCTCCTCATCAGACAAGGTTGTTTTTGCTTCAGGATCCCAGTTTACCATACGGTAACCTCTGTATATTAATCCTTTTTCATGTAAGTCCACAAACACTTTAATTACAGCTTCAGACATATCATCATCCATTGTAAATTTAGTACGTTCCCAATCGCAAGAACATCCTAATTTTTTAAGTTGCTCAAGGATTACGCCTCCATATTCTTCTGTCCATTCCCAAGCGTGAGCTAAAAACTGGTCACGTGTCAGGTCATTTTTGTCAATACCTTGTTCTTTTAATTTAGCAACAACCTTTGCTTCTGTAGCAATTGACGCGTGATCTGTACCAGGAACCCAACATGCATTTTTACCTTGTAAACGTGCACGACGTATTAAAACATCTTGTATGGTATTATTAAGCATGTGTCCCATATGCAAGACTCCTGTTACGTTTGGAGGAGGAATTACAATTGTGTAAGGCTCTCTGTCGTCTGGTTCTGAATGAAAATAATTATTTTTCATCCAGTAGTCATACCACTTATTTTCTGCTTCAATAGCATTATATTTTGATGGAATTTGCATACTTTGGAATAGTTTTTGAAATATATCTTACAAAAGTACTTATATTTCTGTTTTTGTGAAATTATAACGATGAATAATGTATAGTTAAATATGTTATAAGTATTTGCAAGTATGCATTACATCTAATAACTTTGTAAAATGGATTAAAAGTAATTAGATTTACAAACCAATAAAAATCAAAATACAATGAAAAAATTATTTACAATATTATTTATCGGATTGATTAGTTTATCGATGAATGCTCAGGACAAAGTAGCTAAAATAGAGTTTAAAGATACTACTATTGATTACGGAACAATTAATAAAGGTGATAATGGTGTTAGAACTTTTGAGTTTACAAACACAGGAGATGCACCTTTAATTATAACTAAAGTTAGCTCAAGCTGTGGTTGTACTGTGCCTAAAAAACCAGAAAACCCTATCATGCCAGGAGACTCTGGAGAAATTGAAGTAAAATACGATACACAAAGAGTGATGCCAATTAGAAAAACAATTACTGTTTTATCTAACGCTGAAACACCTACAGTATCTCTTAAAATTAAAGGTGAAGTAATTGACCCTTCTAAAACTAGTGTTTTAGAGAAAAAAGGTAAAAGTGTAATGGAACAATAATCCGTTATAAATTATATTATTCAAAGCCGAAACAATAGTTTCGGCTTTTTTATGCTTAATATTTATTCTACAGGAGATTTTAATCTAAATTCAAACGCTTTTTCATAACCATGTCTTGCTACTAGCAATTTAATTTTAGTACCCGATTTTTTATAAAAATGATTAACAATTTGATTTAACTTTAAATCAAAAGCGTTTTTACTATTAATAGATAAAATCACATCTCCTTTTTGAACACCAGCCCAATAGGCTGGAGAGTTTTTAACTACATTATGGATTACAAAGGTGGGTTTTAATGAAAAATCACGATTAGTCTTAACAATGCTATTAACAGACAATGTGTTTGATTTTTCGCTTCTCATGTGCGCATTATTTTCTTCTACATTAATCTCCATTACTACCCTTACGCCATCATGTTCTACTTGTAAGCCACTTTTATTATAGCTAAAAGCATTATTAAAACTACTGTTTTTCTTGAAAGTAATTTTAGCGTTTGAATAATCAACTATTAAGTTGAAGCGTTTTAAAATTTCGCCACCAATAGTCCCATCTCTATCTTTAAATTTTTTAACAGCATTTACCATAACCGAGTCTGGAAAAGCAACCTTAGGTTTATTGATAGTAAATTGATTTATATTAAGTGCTTCTATTTTAGTTCTTTTACCATAAACGTCTCCACTAAGTCCAGAACCTAAAAAATCTTCAAAATACTTATCATTAAGCACAAGACCTTTGGTTTTATCTTCAAACAACCACAAGGCATCACTACCTCCAGAATCCATCAATAATTTTACAGGCACTAACTTGTCTTGTATAGTAACATTTGCATTTAGATAAGGTCTATTGTCTTTAAACTCTAAATCTAAAACCTCACACCTGTTACATTTTTTATATTTATAACTGCTTGGATTGTATAATTTAATATACCTACTAGCGTAATTTATTTCTACAATAAAATCTTTAAATATATCATAGCCTATTATACCATCAATAGGTGTTCCTAGCTTAGGTGCTAAGTTAATTCTAGAATCAAATACAGCAAAAAGTGTTTGATCCGTATTGATTGCTTCTCCAATTTTAAATGTATTATGACTTGATCTTAAAGCATCAATATAGTCTCCATCACCAAGACCTTTAATCTTTATTTTTTCTGAATTTAAAATTTTTAAAGAATCTGAACCTTTTATAAAATTAAAAATAATAGGCTTACTAACGCCTGTATCAAGCAAAAACTTTAAATCAACACCATTAACCTCGATAGGAATAAGAATGACATTATTAATAAGCTCAAATTCTATTTTTTGAGATTTTACATTATCGATTAACTTATAGTTACTCTGTGCTTTAGCATAAAAACTAAGTGTAAAAAAAATATAAATAAATATTTTAGGTATGCGCATCCATGATATTGTAAATTATGTCTTTAATAAAATTACAAATCTTTTAACTATAATCTGTTTTAAAAGGTCTTTTTTTAAAGAAACTTTACAATTATTTTTCGCAAATTTGTAGCCTAAACGATATGTAATGCCAAAAATTTCTCAAAAAGGGCAATCAATGCCACAGTCACCAATAAGAAAGTTAGTTCCTTTTGCTGAAAAAGCATATAAAATGGGAAAAACTGTTTACCATTTAAATATTGGACAACCAGATATTAAAACACCACAAGCTGCACTTGATGCAGTAAAAATGCATGGATTAGATATATTAGCCTATACAAGATCAGAAGGGTCTGAAGAGTATCGTAAAAAAATTGCCAACTATTACGAAAAAAATGATATCCATGTAAAACATGACGATATTATTGTAACAACAGGTGGTAGTGAAGCGTTACTTTTTGCTTTTGGTAGTATTATGGATGTTGATGATGAAGTCATTATTCCAGAACCTTTTTATGCTAATTACAATGGTTTTTCAACCGCATCAGGTGTTAAGGTTGTACCTGTTATTTCTAAAATAGAAGACAATTTTGCCTTACCTCCTATTGAGGAGTTTGAAAAACTTATCACACCTAAAACTAAAGCAATATTAATCTGTAATCCAGGAAACCCTACAGGTTATTTATATTCTAAAGACGAAATAAAAAAATTAGCCTCAATCGTTAAAAAACATGATTTGTTTTTAATAGCAGACGAGGTATATCGTGAGTTTGCTTATGATGGAGCAACACACTATTCTATCCTACAAGAGCCAGATTTAGACAACCACGCAATAGTTATAGACTCTGTTTCAAAACGTTACAGTATGTGTGGTGCAAGAATTGGATGTTTAGTATCTAAAAGCAAAGACGTTATTGCTACAGCTTTAAAATTTGCACAAGCAAGATTAAGTCCACCAACATTAGCACAAATAGCTAGTGAAGCTGCTTTAGAAACACCACAAAGTTATTTTGATGATGTAATTGAAGAATATGTAGAAAGACGCAACGTCCTTATTGAAGAATTACAACAAATAGAAGGCGTACAAGTTGCCAACCCAAAAGGTGCTTTTTATTGTATTGCACAATTACCTATTAAAAACAGTGATGCTTTTGCACAATGGCTTTTAGAAGATTTTGATGTTGATGGCGAAACCGTTATGGTTGCTCCTGCTGCAGGTTTTTACAGTACTCCTGGAGTTGGGTTAAATCAAATCCGTATTGCATATGTACTAAATCAAGATAGCTTAAAAAAGGCTGTAAACATTATTAAACAAGCTTTAAAAGTATACAAAGACTAGTGCAAATTTTAGACAACATATCTTTAAAACCATATAACACATTTGGCATAGATGTTAACGCTAGACAATTTGTAGCAGTTAATACAATCCAAGACTTAAAATTTATTTATTCAAATTATAAGAATACTAATAAATTTATACTTGGTGGTGGTAGCAATATGCTACTTACTAAACCTGTTGATGCGTTAGTAATTCAACTAAATTTAAAAGGTAAATCTATTATTAACACGAGTGAAAATCATGTTTTAATAGAATGTCAAGCTGGCGAAAACTGGCATGAATTTGTTTTATGGACTTTAAAACAAGATTTTGGAGGTTTAGAAAACCTGTCTTTAATTCCTGGTAATGTAGGTACTAGCCCAATACAAAATATTGGCGCTTATGGAGTGGAGTTAAAAGATTATTTTTATTCTTGCAACGCTTTAAATCTTGACACTTTACAAATTGAAACGTTCTCAAAAGCGGACTGTGATTTTGGATATAGACATTCAATTTTTAAACAAGAAGCAAAAGGAAAATATATTATTACAAGTGTGGTATTTAAATTAAGCACTAAAAACCACACTTTACATACCAATTATGGCGCAATAACTAATGAGTTAGAAGCCATGAATGTAAATCAACCAACAATACAAGACATCTCTAATGCTGTTATTGCTATTCGCGAAAGCAAATTACCTAATCCAAAAATTATTGGTAATTCCGGAAGTTTTTTTAAAAACCCTGTAATTTCAAAATCTCAGTTTTTACAATTACAAGACAATTTTAAAGATGTACCACACTATATTGTGTCTGAAAACGAGATTAAAGTTCCTGCTGGATGGTTAATTGAAACTGCAGGCTTTAAAGGGAAGACTTTTGGAAACTATGGTGTGCACAAAAAACAAGCGTTAGTATTGGTAAATTATAACAATGCTAAGGGAGAAGATATATTAAATCTTTCAAAATTAATACAAAATACTATTTATCGTATCTTTAATATTTCAATTGAAGCTGAAGTAAACATTTTTTAAAACAATATAAAATAACTTCATTTTAAATTAGTTAAACTAACAACCACAATATTATAGCTTGGAATTTTCTTTAGAAAAACATATAATCACACATCTAAAAAATGGCGACAAACAAGCCATTAACCTGTTATACGAAAACTATGCTGATGCATTATTTGGAGTCATAAAAAAAGTGATTTCTGATGATGACTTAGCACAAGATGTGCTTCAAGAGACTTTAATTAAAGTTTGGAAAAAAGGTAAAAGTTACAATCCAGATAAAGCCAAATTATTTACGTGGTTATATCGTATTGCATACAATTCTGCAATTGACAAAATTAGATCAGTAAATAATAAATCTAATAAAGAAGTCCAAATTGAAGATTCAAACGTATATAAACTGACAACTAATAGTTTAAACGAGGATGTTTTAGATATCAAGCAACATTTAAACACCTTAGACGAAAAGTATCAGATTGTTATTAATGCGCTCTTTTTTGAAGGCATGACGCAACAAGAAGCGAGCGAAGAATTAGATATACCATTAGGTACAATAAAATCAAGATTAAAAATTGCGTTACGTGAATTGAAAAAAATTTACAACCCTTAATTGTAAAAAGTGATGAATCAAAAAGTAAAAACATTTTTAGCCACAGACTTATTAGACAAGTATCTAATAGGTCTAACTACAGCTTCAGAAACTTTAGAGGTAGAGCATTATATATCAGAATACCCACAAGTAAAGAAAGCATATCAAAAGCTTGAAGAAAAGCTTGAGTTTACTGCGCAATTAAACGCAGTTAAAGCACCTAAATCTATCCTAGACAATGTTTTAGATAGCTTAGACGATAAACCAGTAATAACATTAAAACCTGCTAAATCAAAAAAATGGTATAGCCTAGCAATTGCTGCCAGTGTCGCTGCACTTTTATTTGCAGGAACCTCTGCTTATTTACTTAATCAAAACAACAATTTAGTAGATGAAAATCAAACTATTGCAGATGAAATTTTTGACTTAAGAAGTGATATTTCTAATAACAATAGTACATTAAATCAATTATTAGAACAGTTTAAACAACTTAATAATCCTGAAACAGAAAAATATGTTTTAACAGGAAACACTAGAGCAAAAAATCTTAAAACGGTTGCTTACATTAATCCAGAAGAAAAAAAATCTATGATTGATGTTGTATCCTTACCGCAATTACCTGATGATAAGGTTTATCAAATTTGGGCTAACCTACAAGATAAAATGGTTAGTTTAGGCGTATTAAGCGAAGCAGATAGACGCTTACAAGAAATTCCTTATACAGAGGACGCTTTAGGATTAAGCATCTCAATAGAACCTAAAGGAGGAAGTCAAATAAGATCAAACGACACTCCTGTAGCAGAGATCTCATTAAAATTGAATGACTAGTATATTTAAAAACACAAAAAAGCCTCATAAATTATTATGAGGCTTTTTTGTATAGCTATAAATTAGCGTATTAGTCCTTACTAAATAAAGCTTTATGTATCAATCCTGCTACTATAGCTCCTGCAATTGGAGCTAACCAAAACAACCATAATTGTCCCATATAATCTCCTCCTTCAGCAAACAAAGCTTGACTAGTAGATCTTGCTGGATTAACTGACGTGTTAGTAATTGGTATACTTATTAGATGTATTAAAGTCAAAGCAAGACCTATTGCAATACCAGCAAATCCTTTAGGTGCTTTTGGATAAGTACTTCCTAAAATTATTAACAGAAAAAACATAGTCAATATAAACTCAGTCAGTAAAGCAGACATCATAGAGTATCCATCAGGTGACAATGCATCATAACCATTAGCAGCAAAACTACCTGCTCCAGTAAATCCTGCTTTACCAGAAACAATATACAGCAATGCTGCAGCTGCTAAAACTGCACCAACTAATTGCGCGATAATATAACCTGGTAATTCCTTTGCTGGAAATTTACCTCCAGCCCATAAACCAATAGATACTGCTGGATTAAAATGCGCTCCAGATACATGACCAACAGCATAAGCCATAGTTAAAACGGATAATCCAAAAGCCAAAGCTACACCAACAAATCCTATACCTAAATCTGGATAGCCAGCTGCAAAAATTGCACTACCACAACCACCAAAAACTAACCAAAAGGTTCCAAAACATTCTGCTAATAATTTTTTCATAATTTAATTGATTAAAAGTTAAGGGTTTAAGATATTTAAAAAAATCTAATCTTTAACACTAACTATTACCTTGAATAAAAAAATCGATTAAACAACAACTTTATTAGACCTAAAAATGATAATCCCTTATATAGGTTTGTTAAAACCTTTATATTATTCTTTAAAATTAGTATCTTTGTAGCCACAATAAAAAGCAACATAATTTGAAACTTTTACTACTTACATTAGGTCTTCTAGCATTAGGTTTTGCTGGAATAGCAATCAAAATTTGGGCAAAAAAAGATGGTAAATTTGCTGGTACTTGCGCAAGTCAAAATCCAATGTTAAATACCACTGGAGAGTCTTGTGGATTTTGCGGTAAAACACCAGACCAATTTGATAATTGCAACGAAACGCAACACTCTTAATACATGCTAATACTTGAGGTTTTATTCTACAGTTTTGTAGCTGTAGTTGTTGTTCAAGTGTTATACTATGCTGTATTATTTGGTAGTTTTGCATTTTCAAAAAGCATATCAACAGCTGCAAACAGCAATCATCCTATTTCTGTAATTATCTGTGCAAAAAATGAAGCAGAAAACATCAAACATTTTCTACCTAGCATATTAAATCAGACTTACCCAAATTTTGAAGTCGTTTTAATTAATGACTCCTCTCATGATGATACTTTAGATATTTTCGAGGATTTTAAATCTAAGCATAGCAATATTAAAATTGTTAATGTTAAAAATATTGAAGCCTTTTGGGGCAATAAAAAATATGCGCTTTCTTTAGGTATAAAAGCAGCCACACACAATCATCTATTATTTACAGATGCTGACTGTCAACCAGTATCTAACCAATGGATTGCTGAAATGAGTAAAAATTTTACTAATGAAGACACCATTGTTTTAGGTTATGGTGCCTACAATAAAATTAAAAAATCATTTTTAAATAAATTAATCAGATTTGAAACGCTTTTAACAGCAACACAATATTTTTCTTTTGCAAAAGTCGGCATTCCATTTATGGGTGTTGGTCGCAATTTAGCTTACCACAGAGATGAGTTTTTTAAAACCAACGGTTTTATCAATCACATGAAAATCAGATCAGGAGATGATGATTTGTTTATAAATGAAGCTGCTAATGCAAAAAACACAGCCATTTGTTATAGCAAAGACAGCTTCACGACTTCAATCCCAAAGTCATCATTAAAAGATTGGTTTAAGCAAAAACGAAGACATGTCTCCACTGCAAAACACTATAAATTTAAACACCAATTTTTACTTGCTACCTTTTACATATCGCAAATACTATTTTGGTTTTTAGCAATAACACTTGCCATAACCACTTATTTATGGCAATTTGTATTGGGTTTAATCCTTTTAAGATTCATCATTCAGTTTTTAACCCTAGGGTTTTCTGCAAATAAATTAGACGAAAAAGACACTATAATATTATTACCTATCTTAGAAATAACCTTGATTGTATTGCAATTTAGTATCTTTATAGCCAATAAAATTTCAAAACCAAATTATTGGAAATAGAAGAAGCAATAAAAAGAGCCAAACAAAACGACCAAAAAGCGTTTAATTATTTACTACACAATTATTGGGATAAAGTTTATGGTTTTCAACTTAAACGCATCCAAAATGAAAACGATGCAGAAGACATCACTATTCAGACCTTTTCAAAAGCTTTTGATAAAATAGAGACTTATGATAGTAAATACGCATTTAATACATGGCTAATTACTATTTCAAAAAACATCCATATTGATATCATTAGAAAACAAAAAAACAGCATAAAACAAGCAATTACAAGCTCAGATGATAATGCTGTTTACCAAGTTGTAGATGAAACCCCTTCTGTTGAAGACAAACTAATAACAGAGCAAAATTTAGCAAAATTACTACGTGACATAAAAAAGCTAAAGCCACATTATCAAGAAGTAATAAATCTTAGATATTTTCAGGAATTAAGTTATAAAGAAATTTCAGACGAACTTAAAGAGCCTATAAATAACATAAAAGTAAAATTACTTCGTGCTAAAAAATTACTAGCAGAAATTATTCAGAAAAAGTAACATTTAACTAAGCTTACTTTACTCCTACTCCTTAAATTTTAACCAAAATACTTCGTATCTTTGCATCTATAAAATTGCAACTATGAACACAGAAACTGCATCTAATATATTACCCGAAAGACAACCAAAACCAAAATGGTTACGCGTTAAACTACCAACAGGTAAAAAATATACCGAATTAAGAGGATTAGTAGACAAATACAAATTAAATACTATTTGTGCTTCTGGAAGCTGTCCTAATATGGGAGAATGTTGGGGAGAAGGAACTGCAACTTTTATGATTTTAGGAAATGTTTGTACCAGATCTTGTGGTTTTTGCGGTGTAAAAACTGGTCGTCCAGAGGATGTAGATTGGGACGAACCGGAAAAAGTAGCACGTTCTATAAAGATTATGGGAATCAAACACGCTGTATTAACCAGTGTGGACAGAGATGACCTTAAAGATATGGGAAGCATCATGTGGGCAGAAACTGTAGATGCTGTTAGAAGAATGAATCCTCAAACAACTTTAGAAACATTAATCCCTGATTTTCAAGGTGTAGAGATGCATATTGACAGAATTATTGATGTAGCTCCAGAAGTCGTTTCTCATAACATTGAGACTGTAAAAAGACTAACCAGAGAAGTCCGTATACAAGCTAAATACGAAAGAAGTTTAGGTGTATTAAAATACTTAAAACAGCAAGGTCAACGCAGAACAAAATCTGGTATTATGCTAGGTCTTGGAGAAGAGCGCGAGGAAGTTATCCAAACCCTACACGACTTGCGTGATAACGACGTAGATGTTGTAACCATAGGTCAATACTTACAACCAAGTAAAAAACACTTACCTGTTAAGCGTTTTATCTTACCTGATGAGTTTAAAGAATATGAAGAAATTGGGCTTAAATTAGGATTTAGACATGTTGAAAGTAGTGCATTAGTGCGCTCTTCATACAAAGCACAAAAACACATAAATTAAATATGATTACAGTAGCTATAAATGGTTTTGGACGTATTGGAAGACGCGTTTTTAGACTACTACACAATAATACAAACATTAAAGTTGTTGCAATTAACGATTTAGCAGACGCAAAAACTTTAAGTCATTTATTAAAATACGACAGTATACATGGTGTGTTTCCTGCTGAAATTTCTTCAACAGAAAATACTATTCTTGTAAATAATGTCACAGTATCACTATTAAACCAAGCACACCCAAAGAACATTGATTGGTCTAAATTTACTCCTGATTTTGTAATAGAAGCAACCGGAAAGTTTAAAACAACAAAAGAGTTACAACATCACCTTAATAATGGTGCAAAACGCGTAATTTTAAGTGTACCTCCAACTGAAGATGATATTAAAACTATTGTCTTGGGTGTTAATCAAAATGATTTAGATGGTACAGAAAAAATAATATCAAACGCATCTTGCACCACAAATAATGCTGCACCAATGATTGATGTGATTAATGAGCTTTGCGGAATTAACCAAGCTTATATAACCACAATACACTCTTACACAACAGATCAAAGCTTACACGACCAACCACATAGGGATTTACGTCGTGCTAGAGCTGCTGGACAAAGCATTGTACCTACAACAACAGGAGCAGCTAAAGCCTTAACAAAAATTTTTCCAGAGTTATCAAATGTTATAGGAGGATGCGGAATCAGAGTTCCTGTAGCCAATGGATCTTTGACAGATATTACCTTTAATGTCAAAAAAACAGTAACCATTGAAACTATAAATGAAGCTTTTAAAAAAGCATCAAAAGGTAAATTTAAAGGCATCCTAGAATATACTGAAGACCCAATAGTATCCATAGATATTGTAGGTAATCCACACTCATGTATTTTTGATGCTCAAATGACCTCAGTAATAGGTAATATGGTAAAAATTATTGGATGGTATGATAACGAGACTGGCTACTCAAGCCGAATAATAGATTTGATTTCCAATTTATCCGAATAAAAATAACTTTTAAGGGATAAATATTTATATTTGTTTATATATACCCAACAAATGAAATCCCATTTTATAAAATTTTTCACTTGCTTAACACTTTGTTTTATAGGCTTAAACCTTCAAGCACAGACCTTAACAGAAAAAGAAAAGGAAGTCATTAAAAACAAAATAAATTTTAACATAAGTCAAGCTCAAAAAAATATTGATAACAATCAATATTACAAAGCGCAAAGTGATTTAAACGAAGCGTTAACACTAGCTAATCAAATTAATGACAATAAAAACATTGGTTTAATTTACTCTAAAATTGGAAAAATTCAGTTTATAACGGAAGAGTCCAATGAAGCCCTTCAAACACTTATTAAGGCAATTGAAAAACAACGTTTTGCAGAGGACAATATTAACATTGCAGAAACCTACAAAACTATAGGTATCGTTTACATGAGTAAAAATAATTATACTCGTGCATTAGATTATTTTACTTCTGCAGAAGGCCTTTTTGAAAATGAAGATTTACATGATTTTGAAGCAGAGTCTATATTGTACAAAGGCGATGCGTATTATAATCTAGAAAATTATGAAGAGGCTGAACTAGAGTATGAAAACGCAGTAAGCCTATCTAAACGCTATTTAAACAACAAATTGCTTAGTAGTGCTTATATCCATCTTGGAAAAAACAAAATTAAATTAGGTAAGCTTGATGAAGCTGAAAGCTACACTCTACAAGGACTTAACATTTCAAAAAAACATAATTTTCCGGCTATTACTAATATAGCATATGCAACATTAAGCGATATTTATAGTGAAACTGAAGAATATAAAAAAGCTAACGAGTTTTTAAAAAAACACATCAAACTAAACGACTCGTTATTATTAGTTAAACGCAGCTATCTGTCTCCAGAAAAAAGATTAGATAAACTTTACAGCAATCCTGTAGAATATCAAAAAGAAAAAGAGGCTGATTTAGAGAAAGAAGCAAGTTCTACTTGGTTAGAAAAATTAACCACCATATTAAGTATAGCGTTAATTACAATTTTATCATTACTAACGCTTTCTTTATACAAAAACAATAATATTAGATTAAAATCTAACAATATATTGCATAAAAAAAATGCAGAACTAACAATAGCTATGGAAAAAGCAGAGTTAGCAACTAAAACAAAAGCTAACTTCTTGTCAACCGTTACCCATGAGCTAAGAACGCCTTTATATGCTGTAACTGGTTTAACTAATATGCTATTAGAAGAAGACCCAAAACCTGCACAAGTCCAACATTTAAAATCATTAAAATTTTCTGGAGATTACCTATTGACTTTTATTAACGATATCCTTCAGATTAATAAAATTGAAGCCAATAAAGTAGATATTGAACCTGAAGTTTTTAACCTTAAAAAGAAAGCTGAAAACGTAATGTCTGCCTTAAACAATTCAGCTTTAGACAACAATATTACTTTACATTTAGAATACGACAAGAATTTGCCAACCAATTTTAATGCAGATCAATTAAAAATCTCTCAAATATTAATTAATCTAATAGGTAACTCTATCAAATTTACAAAAGATGGAGATATTTGGATTAGAATAATTAAACAAAACCAAAATGGCGAAAATTTTGAAGTTAGATTTGAAGTAGAAGATAACGGAATTGGAATTAGTGAAGAAAAGCAACAAAACATGTTTGAAAGCTTTTCTCAAGGCTCCATTCAAATTAACCGAAAATACGGAGGAACAGGACTTGGTCTTTCCATTGTAAAAGGGTTAATAGATATTTTAAAAGGAAAAATTTACATGAAAAGTCAGTTAGGAAAAGGAACCACCTTTTTCTTTGAAATACCAATGAAAAAAAGTAATGAAATTATTGTCGAGAAAAAAGCAAATTACTTTAATGAAATTGACGAAATTGAATTAAGCAACATTAAAATATTAGTTGTCGAGGATAATAAGATCAACCAAATGATCACTAAAAAAATCCTTAACAAAATGAAACTATATTGTGACGTTGTTGACAATGGAGAAGAAGCTGTAGATATGGTTAAAACAACTAAATATGACGTTGTGTTAATGGATATACACATGCCAGGAATTAGTGGTATGGAGGCTACAAAAATTATCAGAACCTTTGATAAAGAGCTTACTATTTTTGCTCTTACAGCAGTTACTATTGAGGATAAAATGCAAGAATTTGAAGAAGCTGGATTTACGGATATTATCCCTAAACCATTTAAACAAGAAGACTTCGAGAAAAAACTATTTAATGCCTTAATGCTTACTGAAAAAAGATAAAAGACTAATTTAAAGCATAGGTCTTTATAATAGCATCAAATTTTGAACTGTTGTCTATTACCATTTTAATAGGTAAATAAAACAACTTACCTTGTAATGACACTTCTTTTTTTAAACGCATATAATCTTTCTCAGTAGTAATTATACATTTATATTTTGATAAATATTCTACTTCTGAAGATAAAAAATCATGATGATCTTTAAAATTTAAATGTTCAAATTTTAAATTCTTTAGTTTCAAAAAAGACACTAATGGTTTTGCATTTGCAATTCCTGTGACCAACTTAAAATCATCTCCTAATTGATCCAATGCAATAGTTTTATTTTCAGAGTAAACCTTATCACTATAACTTATCCAACTAAAAAACACCTGCTGATTTGCAAGAGGTTTAATTTCTGCAATTATTTTTTGTTTATCCGCTTCTGCTAAATTTTCTGGACATTTAGTTATTATTATTAAGTTAGCTCGTTTAGCACCTGACTTAGGCTCACGTAAATTACCTGTAGGCAAAACAAAATCTTTAGTATACCTATTATCATAAGTAGATAATAATATATTAAATCCTGCTTTTACTTTTCTATGCTGAAAAGCATCATCTAACAATATAACCTCAGGTTTATTAGTTAGCTGTAATAAATTAGCTATACCTTCTTGCCTATTTGCATCAACTGCAACAGTAATATCCTCTGAAAAGCTATTATAAAACTGAAATGGCTCATCCCCTAAAATACTAGCATTTGTATTAGCACCTCCTAACTGAAATCCTTTACTCTGTCGTCCATAACCTCTGCTTAATGTAGCTAACTTAATATCGTCTTTTAATAAACGTATTAAATACTCAACCATTGGTGTTTTTCCTGTTCCTCCAGTGCTTAAGTTACCAACACAAATAATTGGAAAATCATAAGATTTAGAAGCCAACCAACCCTTATCAAACAAGACTTTTCTAAACCATGTTATTACATAATAAAATGGTACAATTGGAAATAAAATAAATCTTAAAAACTTCATTTAGCACATTTATAGCCCATTTAAATTTTAAAAAAAATGAAATGAGTAAACAATAATAGTAACGAAAGTAAATATTTTATATTTGTTTTAAATATTTAAGACCAAAAAGTATGTTGATAAAAGACCTTATTAATCACCTAGAGGACATTGCACCTTTAAAATACGCTGAAGATTTTGACAATGTAGGATTATTAATTGGCGACAAAAACACAACCGTAACCAATGTTTTAGTAACATTAGACACTTTAGAAGATGTGGTTGATGAGGCAATTGCTAAAAATTGTAACTTCATATTAAGCTTTCACCCAATAATTTTTAAAGGTCTTAAAAGTTTGACAGGAAAAAATTATGTGGAACGTACCGTTTTAAAAGCTATCCAAAACAATATTGCAATCTACGCCATACATACCGCTTTAGACAATGATAAAAATGGCGTAAATGCTATGATATGCAACCAACTAGAATTGTATAACCAACGCATACTAATCCCTCAAAAACAAACCATAAAAAAACTAACCACTTATGCACCAATAACAGAGGTAGAAACTATTAAAAATGCTTTATTTAAAGTTGGTGCAGGACAAATAGGTAATTATTCTAATTGTAGTTTTACAACAAATGGCATGGGATCTTTTAATCCTAATCAAGATGCCAATCCAACAACTGGTAAAATAGGAGAAAATCATATAGAATCGGAAACACAAATAAATATAACTTTTCACAAACATTTAGAGGCTGCTGTTTTAAAAACTTTATTTGAAACACATTCTTATGAAGAAATAGCTTTTGAGGTTACCACTTTGGAAAACACCAATCAAAATATTGGAATGGGAATGGTTGCTGAGCTAAAAAAACCTATGACTGAGACAGAATTTTTAAACTATTTAAAAGAAAAAATGGACGTTTCAATGATCAGACACAGTAAACTAACAAATAAAACCATAAAAAAAGTTGCAGTATTAGGAGGGTCTGGAAGCTTTGCAATAAACGCAGCAAAAGCAGCAGGAGCTGACGTTTTTGTAACATCAGACCTTAAATATCATGAATTTTTTCAAGCTGAAAACAACATTTTACTAGCAGATATAGGACATTATGAAAGCGAACAATACACAAAAAGTGGTTTAGTAGCAATACTTACGAAAAAAATTCCTAATTTTGCATTCATTTTATCGAACACAAATACCAATCCTGTTAAGTATTTTTAAAATATGGCAAAGACAAAAGAAGCAACAGTAGAAGATCGCCTAAGAGCGTTATATGATCTACAATTAATAGACTCTAGAATTGACGAAATAAGAAGCGTACGTGGAGAATTACCTTTAGAGGTTAGCGATTTAGAAGACGAAGTTGCAGGATTAAAAACTAGATTAGAGAAGTTAGAAGATAGTTTAAGCTCTGTAGATGCTGAAATTATAGCTAAGAAAAATTTAATTGAAGAATCTAAGACATTAATTAAAAAATACTCTGAGCAACAAAAAAATGTTAGAAATAACAGAGAATTTAATTCTTTAACCAAAGAGGTTGAATACCAAGAGTTAGAAATTGAATTAGCTGAAAAGCATATCAGAGAATTTAAAGCTCAAATTGAGCAGAAAAAAGAAGTTATTGCTAAAACTAAAGAGCATAACAAAGAGCGTGAAAACCACTTAAAACATAAAAAAAGTGAGTTAGATGCTATCTTAAAAGAAACAGAAAAAGAAGAAAAAGCGCTTATAGAAAAATCTGAAGATTATAAGAAAAAAATCGAAGAGCGCTTAGTTAAAGCTTACAACCGTATTAGAACTAATGTAAAAAACGGTTTAGCTGTTGTACCAATTGAAAGAGGTGCGTCTGGAGGATCTTATTTTACAATTCCACCACAAGTACAAATGGAGATTGCTGGACGTAAAAAAATTATTACGGATGAGCACAGTGGACGTATACTTGTTGATGCTGCTTTAGCTGACGAACAAAGAGAAAAAATGGAGAAAATGTTTTCTAAATTATAGAAACTAATTTCATTATATTAAAAAAGCCTTTACTTAGTGTAAAGGCTTTTTTATTACTATATGTTTATTTTTTTAAGAAATAATTATAATTAAATAAGCAAGGATGTTATAATTTATACGTCCAATTGAAAAAGAAAAGAAAAATGAAAAAATTTTTATCAGTATTATTTTTAGCCCTATTATTTAATTGCAACAATCAAGCACAAACCAATCCTAAACAGGAAGCGATTAAGACAGCAACTCCAGTAACCGTCGCATTAGAAAACGGAAAAGCCAAAGCTTATTTTGCTAGTGGTTGTTTTTGGTGCGTCGAAGCTGTATATGAAAGCGTTAAAGGTGTAGATGAAGTTATTAATGGATACGCAGGAGGTCATACGCAAAATCCCACTTACGAAAAAAGCAATACAGGTCAAACAGGTCACGCTGAAGCTGTAGAAGTTATTTATGACCCAAATATTGTTAGTTTTGAAACATTGGTAGATGTCTATTTTGCTTCACAAAATCCAATACAAGTAAATGGACAAGGTCCAGATAGAGGTAGTCAATACAGATCTATTATCTTTTACCAAAATCAGGAACAAAAGGAAATTATAGAATCTAAGAAAAAAGCTTTAGCCAAAAAACTTAATAATAAAATTGCTGCCGAAGTATATCCTTTTCTTAAATTTTGGATCGCAGAAGACTATCACCAAGATTATGAAAAATTACATCCTGAAAATCCATACATCCAAAATGTATCTATTCCTAGGTTAAATAAATTTAAGTCAAAAATGCCAGAAGTGTTAAAATAAAGCACTTAAAAAAAACTGTTTATCGGATAAATAGGTTATTTTAGCGATTAAAAATAAGCGGTTTATGTTTATTAGACATGCTAACTGCTGTACTAATTACATTTACCCTCATAACATACTTAACCTATTTATTGATATGAAACAGACTTTACTTATTACGATAACTATTCTATTTAGCTTATCTATTTTTGCTCAAACACCACCAGCTGCTGTTCCTGAAGCATCACAATATCATAATAGTAGTAAAAAATATATCGAATATATTCCTGGTAACTTACCAATTGTAATATCTGCTCCACATGGAGGAAAAATTGTAGCAAGCGATTTAGCAACAAGATCTGGTTGTGGTACAAATGAAGAAGATAACAACACAGACATTTTAATTAGAGAGATACAAAAGCAATGTTATGCTCAAACAGGTGGATATCCTCATATTATAATTAACAATCTAAGTCGCTCAAAGTTAGACCCTAACAGGATAGAGTCTGTTGCAACCTGTAACAACTCTGGAACTGTACAGTATTTTACAGCTTACCACAATTTTATTGATATAGCTACTGCACAAGTAACTATGGACTACGGTAAAGGCTTATACATTGACTTACATGGACAAAGTCATAATCCAGAAAGAATAGATGTTGGATATAATATTCAATATACCGTTTTAGGTAGTAGTGTTAGTAATACTATAAATTATTCAACCATTCAAAATTTAAAAAACAATAATCTTCAAAACCTATCTTTAGAACAGTTATTAAGAGGTGACCATAGTTTAGGGCAACTATTTCAAACAACAGGAGGTGCATACTACAACAGCACACGTACGCCTTGTAGTAGCGATAACACACGTACAATAGGTTACAGAGCGACACCAAGTAGTTATAATACTGGCTGTGATGACAGATTTCCTGGGACCGAATATTTTGAAGGAGATTATTACAGTAATGTTAGACATGGTTCTGGTGACCCAAGCATATCTACTAATTTAGTTGGAGGTGGCTCTTTAAATGGTGGTGGTGGTACTATTGACGGAATTATGACAGAAGTCAATAGACGAGTACGAGATTTAGGAACTGTATATAGCGGAACCTCTAGTTATAATAGGACAGACTCACAATTGCCAAGATTATATTATTTTGCACAAGATTATGCAACAGTAATTACAGAGTATATTACTGCGCATTATGACGATTTTACAGGATTTAATTATGACAATTCTGTTTATGATATTACAACAGACACCAATCCTACTCCAACATTAACTACAGGTGTTACTGGTGGAATATACACTAGTACTCCATCTGGTTTATCTATAAATCAAAATACTGGAGAAATAGATCTAGCGTCATCTACAATTGGTGATTACGTTGTTACCTACTCTGTTGGACCTACCGCTTTAACCAATGCACCAACTAGATTTTATAACAGTTCTCAAAACATTGAAATAACAACTAGCACATTAGGGTTAGAAACATTTGATAGTCTTACTTTCAAAATCTTTCCTAATCCAACAAAAAACATAGTAAACATTAAGTCTAACACTGTAATTTCCAATATTAAACTATACAATTTACTTGGTCAAGAAATGCTGGCTCAGGACATAAATAACAGACAATCTTCTGTTGATTTATCTAATCTTTCAAGTGGCTCTTATTTAATGTCTATTTATGTTGAAGGCAAAAAAGTTAGCACAAAGTACGTTATCAAAAACTAAAGCTTAGTAGCTTTAATTTCAAACACAAGAGGATACAGTTTTTCTTTTAACTCATAATTGCCAGATTTGGTTTCAACTAAATCTGGCAATACATTATACGGACTTTCATCATATTCATTTAGATAGTCAATGTGTAATCCAGCTTCGGTTAAGGCATTTATAACTTGGCCTAAACCATGATTCCATGAATAGGTCTTAGACAGTAGATCTGCAGTTTCATCTGCATATGTACCTTGTTCTTCTTCATATATAACCTCTTCCCTACTGTAGGCGTAACGCATTACTGGTGTTTTGTCTAAATAGTCATACATCCAAACTATTGGATGAAACTCTGCAATATAAAAGACACCTCCTTTATTTAAACGCTCTGCTATCATTTTTCCCCATGGTTTTAAATCAGGTAACCAACCTATCACACCATAGCTAGTAAAAACAATATCAAAAGTTTCTTTTATATATTTAGAAGTATCCAAAACATTACAACACACAAATTTTGCATCTAAAGATAACTCATTGTTTAATGTTTTTGCTAATTTGACCGCTTCATCACTAATATCTACACCAACACATTCAGCACCTAATCTACTCCAACTAAGGGTATCTTGACCAAAATGACATTGTAAATGCAATAAAGACTTCCCTTTTACATCTGGTAACGCATTTAATTCATACTGCTTTAATGATGTTGTTCCTTTTTTAAACGCATCCATATCATAAAAATCACTTGTAGCGTGTATTTTTACTTTTTGATTCCAAGTGGATTTATTAGTATTAAAATATTCAGTCCTCATAATGTTAGTATTTGCTCACAATTTAATATTTCTATTTTAAATAAAAGGCTTCCTTATCTTTGCACCAAAAATTAATCATGAAAAAAGTACTTTTAATACTAATTACACTAGTTAGTTTTTCTTGTAAAAAAGAAGTAAAAACTACCAAAAAACAATTAACTACTGCCCAAAAAATAGCTAATGCAAACGGAATTTCAAACTGGAAAAAAGTATCGCAAATTGATTTTACTTTCAATGTAGATAAAGACAGTACGCATTTTGAACGCTCATGGTCATGGCAACCAAAGACAAATCAAGTGACTTTAATTGCTAACAACGACACGTTAACTTATAACAGAAACAAAATGGATAGCACAGCAATAATGGCTGATCGTGGTTTTATAAATGATAAATACTGGTTGCTGGCACCTTTTCAAATACTTTGGGATAAAGGCACTACAATAACAGATACAATCGCAGAAATTGCTCCTATTAGCCAGACTAAACTTAACAAACTGACTTTAACCTATAGTAATGATGGTGGTTACACACCTGGTGATGCTTACGATTTTTACTACGATAAAAACTACATTATTAAAGAATGGATTTTTAGAAAAAGTAACGCGACAGAACCATCGATGATAACATCTTTTGAAAATTACCAAGATTACAATGGTATTAAAATCGCTAAAGACCATAAAAAATTAGAGGATACTTGGAACTTAAATTTTACCAACATTGCAATAAAAATGGAGTAATAAAAATCCAAATCTAATGTTGAAACGTATATAAATTAATTCCGCTTTACGCGTCAACATATATCTCAAAGGGTTTCATAATTTAAATTTATGAAACCCTTTTTTTGTCTTGGACAACCACTTCCTTTCTAAACTAATTATTCTTATTTTTGTAGGACACCTAAAAAACAAACCATTTTGACCAACTATAAATTAGGTTTAGATTTTGCTAAACAATTAGATGACCAAGACCAATTGTCTGACTTTCGTCAGCAATTCCACATTCCTAAAGATAAAAACGGAAAGAATTTAATTTATTTCTGCGGAAATTCATTAGGTCTTCAACCTAAAATCACAAAAACATATATAGATCAAGAGCTTCAAGATTGGGCTAATTTAGGAGTTGAAGGTCATACCGAAGGTAAAAACCCTTGGCTACATTACCACGAGTTTTTAACAGACACTATGGCTAATATCGTTGGTGCAAAGCCAATTGAAGTGGTAGTAATGAATTCTTTAACTGCTAACCTTCATTTTATGATGGTTAGTTTTTATCAACCTACACCTAAACGTTATAAAATTTTAATAGAGGCTGATGCCTTCCCTAGTGATAAATACGCAGTTGAGTCACAATTACGTCATCATGGTTATGATGATAAAGACGGTTTAATACTATGGAAAGCTAGAAAGGGAGAAGAATTAGCTAATTATGACGATTTAGAAACCATTTTAAATGAACATGGTGACGAAATAGCGTTAGTCATGATAGGTGGTGTAAACTACTATACAGGACAGTTTTTTGATTTAAAACGAATTACCGATTTAGGTCACAAACATGGCTGTGTTGTTGGTTTTGATTGTGCTCATGGAGCAGGAAACGTACAATTAAATTTGCATGATTCTGGTGCAGACTTTGCGGTTTGGTGCACATACAAATATCTAAATTCTGGACCAGGAAGTTTATCTGGTGCGTTTGTGCACGAGCGTCATGCTAACAATAAAGACTTAAATAGATTTACAGGATGGTGGAGTCATAACAAAAAGACACGATTTAGAATGCGTGACGAATTTGATCAACTTCCAGGTGCAGAAGGTTGGCAACTTTCTAATCCTCCAATACTATCTATGGCTGCAATCAGAGCCTCTTTAGATGTAATCAAAGAGGCAGGATTTGATAAACTTTGTGAAAAATCTAAACTATTAACTGGTTATTTTGAGTTTTTAATTAACCAATTAAACAATAAGGACATTAAAATAATTACACCTAGTGATCCAAACCAAAGAGGTTGCCAGCTATCTATACAAGTTAAAAACGCAGATAAATCTTTGTATGACAAATTAACTAATGCAGGAGTTATAACAGATTGGAGAGAGCCTGATGTTATTAGATGTGCTCCTATACCACTATACAACAGTTTTCCGGACGTTTACAATATGGTAGAGCGTTTAAAACAATTATTATAATTATATTTTGAATGCCTTTTATAAAATTATTAAGGAAGAAACAATACTACTAAAACTCAAGAAAAAAAGTGATATTGGGTTTTGGCACTATCATATACTTGGTTTACTAAGTTTTTTCACCAATAATCAATTGGATTATTTATTTATAACCAATAAAAGGATATTAATTTTAATTAAAGATAACATAGTAACTAACATAGCATATACTGGTTTTGAAAAGTTAAAATTTAATAGCATAAACAACACTTTAAGTTTTATTGACACAAATAACCAACAACAGCAATTATCTTTAAATAAGTTAAGATTAACTTACGAAGAGATACAACAAATAAAGAAAAAACTACATGCCTAATAAACAAAACATATTAATCATTGGTGCAGGACTTTGCGGAAGCTTACTAGCACTAAGACTTGGACAAAGAGGCTATAATGTTAACGTGTACGAAATGCGTCCAGATTTACGCAAAACAGACATATCTGCAGGTCGTTCCATTAATTTAGCATTCTCAGACAGAGGTAACAAGGCAATGAAACTAGTTGGTATTGAAAAACAAGTAGAAGCGCTTTGTATTCCTATGAATGGTCGTATGATACATGATAAAGAAGGCAATACCTTTTTATCAAATTATAGTGGTCGTGATCATGAGTATATTAACTCAATATCAAGAGGTGGCTTAAATGCTTTACTTTTAGATGAAGCCGAAAAACATAAAAATGTTACTATTCATTTTAATAAAAAATGTAAATCTGTAGATTTTGAAAATACGACTGCTCTTTTTGAAGATTATATTACAAAAGATAAATTTATTGAAGATGCAGATTGCATAATAGCAACAGATGGAGCTGGATCTGCCTTGCGTAAAAGTTATTATTTAAAACGTAAATTTTTATTTAGCTTTTCTCAAAATTATTTAACACATGGTTATAAGGAGTTAAGCATTTTACCAACAAAAACAGGAGATTACAAAACTTATAAAAACGCATTACATATTTGGCCTAGAGGCGACTTTATGGTAATAGCACTTCCAAATTTAGATGGTAGTTTTACCGTAACACTATTTTTAAGTTATGACCAAGGTGAATATAATTTTAATAACTTAACCACTCCTGAGATTGTAACAGAATTTTTTCAGAAAGAATTTCCGGATGCTTTAGCCTTGATGCCAAATCTAGTAGAAGACTTTTTTGAAAATCCAACAGCACCTTTAGGTACAGTAAAATGTTCTCCTTGGCACTATAAAGGCAATACCTTGTTAATGGGAGATTCAGCACACGCAATAGTCCCTTTTTATGGTCAAGGTATGAATGCTTCTTTTGAAGATGTTGTCGAGTTTGATGCTGTATTGGATAAGTTTGAAGGTAATTGGGATACTGTTTTTTCAGAATACGAAAAAACTAGAAAAAAAGACACAGACGCTATTGCAGATTTAGCAATAGATAATTTTCATGAAATGAAAGACCACGTTGGTCAAGCTATATTTCAAGAAAAACGAAAAATTGAACAAGCATTAGAAAAAGAATTCCCTAATGAGTATTCATCAAAATACAGCTTAGTCACTTTTAATGAACACATTGGCTATCGCGAAGCAATGTTAAGAGGAAGAGCTCAAGATAAAGCAATTTTAAATATGTTAGCTGATAAAATAATTACAGTTGATAGTGATTTAAAAGACATTTTAGATAAAGTAAAAAAAGAAACTGAAGCTATTTTGGAAGATGACAAAATTGCTGGACTGAAATAATTAATAAGCAGCAATCAGTCAGTAATAAAAAGAAAGAATAATGAGATCCTAAAACAAATTCAGGATCACGCAAAAATATAAAATCAATGAACGAAGGAACTAAAGTAACACCAAGAGGAGCCTATCCACACGTAAAACAAGTTGGCGATTTCATTTTTGTTTCAGGAACCAGTTCTCGTAGAGCAGATAATAGTATTGCTGGAGTTGATATTATTGACGAAATGGGAACTAAAAAACTAAACGCCTACACACAAACGCAAGAAGTTTTAAAAAACATAGACACCAATCTTAAAAAAGTTGGCGCCAGTTTAAAAGACGTTGTAGATGTTACTTCTTTTTTAGTAAATATGAATGATTTTGCAGATTATAATAAAGCTTACGCTGAGTTTTTTGATAAAGAAACTGGACCAACCAGAACCACTGTTGCTGTGCACCAATTACCACATCCCGATTTGGTTGTTGAAATTAAAGTAATGGCTTATAAAAAACAGTAAATGAACATTCAAAACTACATAAACGGAAATTTCCACAATCCAATCCAAGATAACTGGATAGATAACTACAATCCAAGTAATGGAGAAGTTTACGGACAAATACCAAACTCGTCCAAAGAAGATGTAGAAAACGCCTATCAAAGTGCCAAAACTGCTTTTCCTAGTTGGTCTCAAACAACCTTGGAAGAACGTAGCAGAATACTAATAAAGATTTCAGAGTTATTAGAAGCAAACTTACAACGCTTTGCTGAAGCAGAAAGCAAAGACAACGGAAAACCGATTAGCTTAGCAAAAGCAGTAGACATACCAAGAGCAGCAAGTAACTTTCGTTTTTTCGGAAATGCCATAACACAGTTTGCTAGTGAAAGTCATGAAAGTATTGGGCAAGCCATTAATTACACCTTACGCCAACCCATTGGTGTTGTAGGTTGTATTTCACCTTGGAACCTTCCACTCTATTTATTTACTTGGAAGATTGCTCCAGCAATTGCAGCAGGAAACTGCGTCGTTGCTAAACCAAGCGAAGTCACACCAATGACCGCTTATTTATTAGGCGAAATTTGTAACGAAGCAGGTTTACCTAAAGGCGTTTTAAATATTGTACATGGCTTAGGAGGTTCAACTGGACAAGCCATTATAGAACATGAAGACATAAAAGCTATTAGTTTTACAGGAGGAACAGCAACTGGAGCACATATTGCTAAAGTGGCTGCTCCAATGTTTAAAAAATTATCGTTAGAGTTAGGCGGAAAAAACCCAAATATCATTTTTGCAGATTGCGATTATGACGACATGTTGGACACAACAGTGCGTTCGTCTTTTGCTAATCAAGGTCAGATTTGTTTATGTGGAAGCAGAATCTTTGTAGAAGCTTCAATATATGAAAAATTCAAGAAAGATTTTGTTGTAAAAGTGAAGGCCTTAAAAGTTGGACATCCATCAGAAGCCTCAACAAATATTGGAGCATTAGTATCCAAACCACATTTAGAAAAAGTAAAAGAATATATAAATATCGCTAAAGCGGAAAACGGAACAATCCTTTGTGGAGGAAATGAAGTGACTGTAAAAGGTTATGAAAACGGTTACTATTTAGAACCAACAGTTATTGAAGTTCCAAGTGATGACTGCAGAGTAAATCAAGAAGAAATTTTTGGACCTGTAGTTACCATTATGCCTTTTAATACAGAAGATGAAGTTTTACAAATGGCAAACAAAGTAAAGTATGGTTTATCTGCAACACTTTGGACCAATAATCTAAAACGTACCATGCGAATGAGTAACCAATTACAAGCTGGAATAGTTTGGGTTAACACTTGGATGATGCGTGATTTACGTACACCTTTTGGTGGCACAAAAGCCTCAGGAGTTGGTCGTGAAGGTGGCTTTGAAGCCTTACGCTTTTTTACAGAAGCTAAAAATGTTTGTATTAAATACTAGTTACCAATAAATTGTAAGTCTTAAAAAGTGTATCTATATTATCAATCACGTCATTCTGAACTTGATTCAGAATCACATTAAACAATTCTCACAAATCACTTCTATACTATAATAAAATATTGAAGGTCAATAAAAACATAAGCGTAAAACAAGCTATTATAAGGGGACAACTAATGGTTAACGTTCCTGCTTTTATATGCTTATTATGCGCTCCTTTAGTAATGTTTTACGTCGTACATTTATTTAATTTACCCGAATGGTTAGGTGTAATAGGTGTTTTTTTAGGAGTAATATTGGCATGGATTAGTTGGAGTGTTTTAATAACAAAATGGCGTATTTGGGCATTTACTAATGTTAGAAATGTACACGCATTAAAAAAAGAAGCTATACGCAGCATGCTTATTTGGGAAGACGGAACCTCTTTTGAAAGAACAGAATATAGATCAAAAAAAGACAAACTAATTTTAAAAAGACTTGACAAAAAATTTCTTCAGAAAGACTTGATCTATGAAGACCCAAAAGTACCTCAAGAAACAAAAATTTATTTTTCCATTACTTCAGCTTTTTTTATTGTTTTATTTTTATCAACAGGTGTAACCTCTGGAGCTTATTTAATGTTTGAAGAAAAAAATACAGACTTTGTTATTGGGTTAATTATGTTTACAATCTGCTTATTTATCCTAACACAAGCTTTTAAAAAATTAATTAATAGAAAACCTCAATTAATTATAAATAATAAAGGCATTACATTATCCAACAATACCTTTGTTAGCTGGTCAGAAATATACGAATTAGAAATATTAAGAGAAGGTTTCGGGAACTCTGCACAGCATTATTTAAAATTTTGTGACAGCAATTACAACTATTCTAAAATAGAGATTGATAGTTTTAATCTATCTATCAGAAAATTAGAAAACAATTTACAGACTTACCAAATACGCTATAACAACAATAATAAAGTTTAAAAATATGAATCTAGACTTAAACAACAAATACGCATTAGTTTGCGGAAGCACAGCAGGAATAGGAAAAGCAACAGCTTTAGCTTTAGCAGAAGAAGGTGTACAAGTAACACTTATTGCTAGAAATGAAGACAAGCTAAAAGCAACGTTAACAGAGTTACCTCAACATAGAAACCACGATTACATAGTTGCCGATTTTTCTAACCCGAAGGAATTAAAAGAAAAGGTAGAAGCTTACGTAAAAGAGAATCATGGGTTTCATGTATTAGTAAATAATACAGGAGGACCAAAAGGAGGACCAGTATTTTCGGCAGCTATTGATGAATTTGAAGCTGCTTTCACACAGCATTTAAAATGTAATCACGTGTTAGCACAAGCAGTGGTTCCGTTTATGAAAAATGAAGGCTTTGGTCGCATTATAAATGTAATTTCTACATCGGTAAAGCAACCTTTAGATGGTCTTGGTGTGAGTAATACCATTCGTGGTGCTGTTGCTAATTGGAGTAAAACCTTGGCAAACGAACTTGGCCAATTTGGAATAACTGTAAACAATGTTCTACCAGGAGCTACAGGAACAGATCGTTTGGCTGAGATTATTAAAAACAAATCGGTTAAATCTGGAAACACCGAAGAAGAATCTGCAAATGCTATGAAAAGTGCAGTTCCTGCAAAACGTTTTGCAAAGCCAGAAGAATTGGCTGATGCCATTACCTTTTTAGCAAGCGAACGTGCGAGTTACATTAACGGAATTAATCTTCCTGTTGATGGAGGAAGAACGAAGTCTTTATAATTCTTTATTTCGTTTTTTATCACTAATTTTATTGAATTGATGAATCTGCGTTAAGGATTACTCACAGATTAATATTTTAAAATATTGATTTCGTGAACCTAAAGGTTTGAAAGGTTTGTTTGAGCTCCTCGCAGAGAGCGAGCCTTGAAAGCCTGACCCTTTTTAGGGTAACGCCCAAAATATTATACCATGAGTAAATTATATCCACCTGTAAATTTTAAAGCTTGGATTGAAGAAAATAGACATCTTTTAAAACCACCTGTTGGCAATAAAGTAGTGTGGAAAGATGGTGATTTTATTGTTATGGTTGTTGGTGGACCAAATAATAGAAAGGACTACCATTACAACGAAACACCTGAATTTTTCCATCAAATTGAAGGAGATATTGTCTTAAAAGTAATAGAAGACGGTGTCCCAAAAGATATACATATTAAAGAGGGTGAAATATTTTTATTACCACCTAAAGTACCACATTCGCCACAACGTGGTGCAAATACTGTTGGCTTAGTGATTGAATATCCAAGAGAAAAAGGTGTACAAGATGCTTTACTTTGGTTCTGTGAAAATTGTACTACTAAATTGTACGAGGAAGATTTTACAGTCAAAAATATTGAAACTGATATGCCTAAAATATTTGATAAATATTATGGCGATAAAGACAAACGCACTTGCCCTAATTGTGGTAAAATTATGGAACCACCAAAAAAGGTTAAGCTAGAAGACTAGTTAGCAAAAGCAACAAAGTTGGGATTAAAAATAACATTAGCTTAATTGAAAGTCCCAAATCAATTTGTAAAATTGAATGCCAAGGCGAAGAATAGATAAAGAAAAGCTTCGAGAGCAGGAGAACTTTGTTCGACGCGAAGTTTTCGTATCGGTTTTCAGTTTAAAACTGAAAATTCCTTGGCTTGGATGTCTTTTTTTGGTTCGTTTTTTGGACAAGCAAAAAATGAATAGAGAAACAATATAACCAAAGAAGTTCAAAAACAATTTGAACTCCGATTAACAAGATTCCCACTTTCGTGGGAAGTGAATATGGAAAAACGTAAACTTAGAATTAACGGTCACTCACACTTATTGCCATATCCAGAGGAAATCCCTCAGTTTATGCAAGACAAAGAAATTTTTTGGGTAGATAAAGACCGAAAATTTATGCTTCAAAAGGATTGGAACAGACCAATTACAGATTCTAGTTTCTTTTTAGATGAAAAACTAGCTTGGATGGAACGTTTTAAAATTGACCATGCAGTTGTTTTAAATTTATCGCAATTATATGGTAATGGTTTGCGTGTGGAAGAAATGAAGCAAGCGCTTAAATTTCAAAACGATTTTAATGCTAAAGTACAACGCGAAAACCCAAGTAAATTTACTTGTGGTTTTGTAGTACATCCTGGTTTTGTTAGAGGAGCCTGTTGGGAAATTGAGCGTTGTGTGGAAGAATTAGACATGCAATTACTATGCTTACCAACCCATTATATGGATACTATTGGAACTTGGCGTTGTATTTTTGACGAAGAAAACGAGCCTATTTTTGAAATGGCTAACAAGTATAATCTAGCTGTAGAAATACACCCTTACGATGGTGAAAAGTTTATAAAACTAGAAAACACGTCTTGGCGTTTTCACTTAATATGGATGCTAGCACAATGTGCAGATGCCTACCACTTTTTAACTTTAAACGGTTACCAGGATAAGTACCCAAATATGAGAACATGCTTTGCACATGGTGGACAACTAGCACAAATAAACTTAGGACGACGTATACAAGGTTTTGATGGTAGACCAGATTTATTTGAAGGTAAAAGCCACCCAAGAAAAGCGGTTGGACATAAAAACATATTTTTTGATACCTTAGTACATGATACTGGTGGATTAGATTTATTATTAAAAAACCAAGGTTCTAAACAAGTATTAATGGGACTTGACGATCCTTATCCCTTAGGAGAAATGGAAAGCGAGAAACAAAGCTCGTATCCTGGCAAAATATTGGATTTAGCAATAGAAAGAAAAATTATTACAGAAACAGAACGAGATGCTATTTGGGAAGATAACGTGATCCAATGGTTATGTGGAGATGACCAAGCTGCTAAAGACAAACTTGTAAAACGAATATTGGGTTAATGAAAAAAGAATCTTTTTGGGATAGCGTAGCAAACTACATTAAATTTAAAACTATTATTCCATTAATAGTCATGGCAGTAGTACTCATTGCGCTTTTAGTAAAAGCACTTTACAACACTATAATAGGTTAAACATTATTTATGTACTTTTTACCAGAAAAATTAGACGATTACGTTGTTGCTCACAGTCAAGATGAGCCAGAATTATTACAACAATTAACTAGAGAAACTTATCAAAAAATATTACAGCCAATTATGTTGTCTGGACCTTACCAAGGTCGCGTGCTAAGCATGATTTCTAAATTAATTAGACCAAAATCTGTTTTAGAACTTGGTACTTTTACTGGTTATGCAACGCTTTGTTTAGCAGAAGGCTTACATCCTGAAGGCGAAATACATACTATTGATGTTAATGAAGAATTAGAAGATTTTCAGCGTAAATATTTTGACAAATCTGGTTACGGAACACAAATACATCAACACTTAGGGAGTGCAATAGATATATTACCAACATTAGATAAAACCTTTGATTTGGTGTTTATTGATGCTGACAAACCTAACTACGTTAATTACTTTCATTTAATTATTGACAAACTAAATTCAGGAGGTATCATACTTTCTGATAATGTATTATGGCATGGAAAAGTGATTGAACCTGTTGATGCTAAAGACGTTTCTACTAATGTTGTTTTAGAGTTTAATACACTTTTAAAAGAAGATCCAAGAATCGAAACCGTTTTATTACCTATTAGAGATGGTTTAACTATTAGCCGAAAAATATAATATTACTAATGAGTAAATTAGATATAAGAACCGTTGATGTCACACAATACGTCACACCTTTAAGAGAAGGTGGTTCTTTACCTGCGATTGTAAAAGCTAGCGACGATTTTTTATATGTCTTAAAATTTAGAGGAGCTGGACAAGGCAAAAAGGCTTTGATAGCCGAATTTATTGGAGGCGAATTAGCACGAGCTATAGGTTTAAAAGTACCAGAATTGGTGTTTATGAATTTAGACGATTCGTTTAGTAAAATGGAACCTGACGAAGAAATTCAAGACTTACTTAAATTTAGCGTTGGCTTAAACTTAGGGTTGCATTATTTAAGTGGCTCTATAACTTTTGACCCTTTAGCATCTGTTGCAGATGCTAAAACAGCCTCTAAAGTGGTATTATTGGATAGTATTATTAGCAATATAGATAGAACTTCTAAAAATCCAAATATCCTAAATTGGAATAAGGAATTATGGGTTATAGATAATGGAGCAAGCTTTTATTTTCATCATAATTGGGACACATGGAGCACTCATTTAACAAGAACTTTTCCGTTAATAAAAGACCATGTACTACTAAGTCGTGCAACGGATTTAGACAATGCTTCAAAAGAAATAATTAAAGCTTTAGATAAAGATACTATTCAAAACATTATAAATACAATACCTGAAGATTGGTTATTAAACGAGTCTGACACCTTAACACCAACACAAATAAGAGCAGCTTATATAGACTATTTAGAAGCTAAACTCACCATGATAGATTCACTAGTTAAAGAAGCGAAAGATGCAAGATAAAGTTACTTTTGAATACGCAATTATTAGGCTTGTACCTAAAGTGGAACGTGAAGAGTTTTTTAATATTGGAGTTATATTGTACTCCAAACGCAAAAAATTTGTTGGAGTTAAATACAAAATTAATGAATCTAAATTAAATGCATTTGGATGTGATTTAGATTTAGATACTTTAAATAACTACCTGAAATCGTGGGAATTAATTTGTAAAGGCGATGCATCTGCAGGAACAATTAGTCAATTTGAAATATCTGATAGATTTAGATGGTTAGCAGCTACAAGAAGTACAATAATACAAAGTTCTAAAACTCATTCTGGATTAACAGATGATCCTGAAAAAGAACTAGAAGACATTTTTAAGTCTTATGTTTTGTGTGATAAAACTGAATATTAATTTTTTTTGATTACTCTTTATTAAACATTCTATTAGCTAAATAACTAGCATCTTTAGACACTCCTCCTAAAGTTGCAGAACCACGAGTAAACATCCATGGTAAACCTATAAAGTATAAGCCATCTATATTGCTAACACCTCTATAATTTTTTGGATATCCATTAGCATCTAGCTCTAAACCCTGAATCCATTTAAAATTAGGACGATAACCTGTTGCCCAAATCACATTTTTTATTGTTGAAACTTTTTGCCTTTCAAAAAAAACATCATTGTTTAAAGCATCTTTTGTACGTCCTACAGCTATTACATTTTTTCTAGACAAAATCTCTTTAACATCTGTACCAATGACAGGCTGTGTAGATGAGTTTATTTTTTTCCCAATCCAACTATACTTACTATAACTTAAAAAACCAACTACAGTAAACCACCACCACAACGTTTTACCTAAAAAATTTTGTGGTAAAGACTTTACTGTTGTATCGCCAGAAAAGTAAACCGTTCTAGATGTATCCTTAGAAATTTCATTTAGTATTTGATAACCAGAATCTCCTCCTCCTACAACCAATGCATCTCCTTGTTGTAATTGCTTAACACCTTTGTAGTAATTACTATGCATTTGCAAAGTGCTTTTGGAAATTTTGGTATGACAAGGTGGAGTATATGGTATATGGAATGGACCTGTTGCGACAACTACATTTTTAGCTTCTATTTGACCATTTTTATGCTGAACATAAAAACCTTTTTCTGTTTTTGTAACAGACGTTACTAAAGTATTTAACTGCACAGGAATATCAAATTCTGTAACATAATTCTTAAAATAATTAGCAACATCAACCTTAGTTGGGTAATAACCTTTAGGTGCATCAAATTTTAAACCTGGTAAATGGTTATATTCTGTTGGTGTAAATAACTTTAAAGAATCCCATCTATTTAGCCATGATGCTCCAATTTCGGCCTCGCCATCAATAACTAAAAAATCTACATTCATTTGTTTTAAATGATAAGCCATAGCTAAACCAGCTTGTGCGCCTCCAATTACTACATAATCCAACATCTAAGTTCCTTTTTAAATTGGGTGTAAAAGTACCCACAATTTGTCAATCTAAGCAATAAAGACAAGCTCAAGATTAATTAATGGTTGTTAAACCTATTGATAATACTCATTAAAAAAAGACTTAACTCGACCAAACGCCTTTTTCACTAATTACTAATTATTTAATAAGCTAAATAGTATACTTTTATTAAATGAAGTATAAATTAATAATATTCTTTATAATAATAATTGGGCAAACAATTAGTGCTCAAAATACTATTAAAGATAGCACATTAACATTGTATGACAATATTGAATGGCTTAATAATTTTGAAAGTCAAGTATTAAAAAGTAATAAAATTGAATTAATAAAACATAAAATCAACGCAGATACATTATTTACAGCTAAAACTGCAAATTCTAGAATTCAATTTAAAAACAAAAGCAACCCTATTTTGCCCAAAGAAAAAATAGAGTGTGATTGCAAAATTCAGTTTTTAATAAATTTAAACGAACCTAATTATTATTTACTTGATCCTATAGCGTATCCTAAAACGACAATGGTTCAAAAATTAATAAACTTATATAATATTGAAGATTTTTATATTATAAAACAGGCTGAAGCTGCTGCTTTATTTGGAGAGCAAGCCAAATGTGGTGTCCTTATCCTGAAAACCAAAAACAAGCAACTAATAAAAAAAGTAAAACAAATATTATAATTGCAGGTAGCAACTAGCAATTTAACAACATTTAACTAAAGTTTCCTATTGCCATATATTTTCACGAAATTTAGGCTATAACGTAAAATATTAATCACTAAATCGTAAATATGGATTGGATATATTCTTTAAATGACCCTTTATGGGAGACAATTGTAGGTAGCCTTATATTATTTGTAGTCATTATTTTATTAACTAGAATTATAGGATTACGCTCGTTTGCTAAATTTACAGCTTATGACTTTGCTTTTACTATTGCTATAGGTAGTATTATTTCTTCAACTTTAACATCAAGTACGTCAATAACACATGGTAGTGTTGCAATTGCAGGCTTATTATTTTTAACTTATATCTTCTCTACTTTACAAAAAAAGTTTCCTAGTATAAACACTTTAATATCAAATAGGCCCTTATTATTAATGAAAGGTCAAACCATTTTACATGACAATTTAAAACATGCTAGAATTGAAAAGTCTCAATTAATAGCTAAGTTAAGAGAAGCAAATGTGTTAGACTTTAAACAAATTGAAGCTGTGGTTTTAGAATCCACAGGAGATATATCTGTATTACATAAATCCTCTGAATCTGACGACACAAATTTAAGTGCTGAACTCTTAAAAGGTGTTAGAGAAACACCATAATCAAAGTATTATAAAATAAAAAAGCCTCTCAAAATATTGAGAGGCTTTTTAAATTAACACTAAAAACTTTACTGAACTGCTTGTAAGGCATCAATATTACCATAACCAAAACTACTGTTCTTGTTAGGATAAAACTGGGCAGATTGCTTTAATTTATTTAACACTTGTGTTCTAGACCAAGATGGATGTCTTGACCAAACTAATGCTGCAATACCTGCTGTAGTTGCTGTTGCTACAGATGATCCACCTGTGTAACGTCTATCTCCATTATAAAAACCTAAAACTGGAGGTGCTTTACTAGTATTATTATCACCTTCCATAATAATTGTAAAATCTATTTTATCTCCACTGTGACACACTTCGCATCTGTCGTAATTTGGACCATCATCAACTCCAGTTACAGCAACAGTCTCAGACATAGTTGCAGGAAAAATTACACCATAACCATTTGTAAAACTAGTTGACGTCCCACCTGCTGCAAAAATTAATTTACCTTTACTATATGCATATTTAACAGCATCTTTAATATTACCAATAGACCATACATAACCAATTGACATAGATATAATCTTTACGTCACTTCTGTTTCCTAATTGTGTTAATGCTGCAGACACACCTTTACGCTCATGATAGTCATTAAGTAAAACATCTTCTGTTGCTCTGTAAGCTACTAAGTTTGCATTATATGCTACACCAACTGGCATACCATTATCATTACGTGGTGCTGCCATAGTTGATGCCATAGCTGTACCGTGTCCACATTTATCATGAGGTCCATCATAATTATTAGACCACCACCATGACGAGTCAATAAAGGTTCCATATTTTTGAACAAAACGACCGTTAGAATACCCATCATTAATTCCTGAGGTGTTTAATAAGCTTTGAGATGCTGACACACCTGTATCAATTAACCCAATAGTAATACCTGATCCGGTACTATAGTTCCAAGCTTGCGGAATATTATGTTTGTTAAAATGCCAAGACACTTGTGCATTGTTTGGTGCTATTGTTGTGTAATGCGATGCGTTTATTGCATCTGCATTTTTATCACATCCTGAGCTTGAACGTGCATTATTTACGGTTTCGTAGTGGTTATAACCGTTAGGCTCTAAATATCTAACACCATCTGCTTCCAACAATTGTTTAATGGTTATAAAGTTTTCTACTTTAACGTCTACAACATTTATTATTTCATGTTCAAACATGGTCTTTTCGCTTTTTTTGTAAGCTTCATTAGCTTCTACTAATTGTTCAATAGTAGCTAAGGTTGACTTTAAACGTTCTGACTTAACCTCCGCAAAACTTTCTCCTTCTTCTCCATATCCTATAGTTAGGATATTATTACCTCTAACTACTGCACTCCATAAGGTGTGAGGCGTTACATCTTTCCAGTCAAAGCTTCCGGTTTCAGTAAGACTTGTATTAATTATAGCATTAATTTCTGGAATTGTTAATGCTGCTTTTTGGTCGTCGTTAATTGTGGTTTCTTCTGGATTGTCTAGATAGGCCTCGTCCTGACAAGCATTAAAAAAAGCAAATGTCACTAAAAGCAATGACAATTTAATTACATGTTTTTTCATTTTATATAGTTTAAGGTTGATGCTTAAATATATAAATTATTCTTAAAAAAAAGTTAACAAATTTGACAAATTAACAATTAGACAACACATAAAGTAGTAAATCAATACCTTTTTAAGAGTACTACATTGCGTTAGCGGTAGCAATGATATCCTTTTTTTGCTGCCATATATGGCAAAAAAAGATATAATGTATGACGCGACCCTTGTGGTAACGCCCTAATAATTAAAATTAATTTTAGATTATAGTTTACGACGTACAGATCCTGTAAACTCTTCTAGATCGTCTTTAACTTTTTTAAGCTCTTCGTTTACATCATTGGTGATGCTTGTGTCCAAACCGTTACGTTCTGCAGATTTAGTGATTTCGGTTTTAATATCGTTAGTTGCGTCTTTAAGTTGGCGCATACCTTTACCTAAACCTTTGGCAATTTCTGGTACATTTTTAGCACCAAATACCATAACAACGATAAGTAGGATGAAAAATATTTCTCCTCCGCTTATAAATAAAAATGTTGCTAATTTAATCATGGTACAAATATACTAAGTTGTTTTGATTGTTTGAATAAACTACTGTTTTTTTTAAGAGTCTTTTAGTACGATTTTTGTATTTTTACATCAAGTGAAACACAATACTATGGCGTTTAAAAATATTGAATCTAATCCAATTTTAGATCGTTTACCTAAGCATTTAAGACAATTTATTAAACCTCAAGATTATGAGGATTACTCTGCTATTGATCAAGCAGTTTGGCGTTATGCTATGCGTAAAAATGTAGATTACCTTAGTGAGGTAGCGCATAGTACATATCTAGAAGGCTTGCAACAGACAGGTATTAGTGTGGATGCTATCCCAAACATGTATGGTATGAACCGTATTTTAAAGGCTATTGGTTGGGCTGCTGTTGCTGTGGATGGTTTTATACCTCCTAATGCTTTTATGGAGTTTCAGGCATATAATGTCCTAGTTATTGCTAGTGATATTAGACAATTGGAACATATTGAGTATACACCTGCTCCTGATATTATCCACGAAGGTGCTGGTCATGCACCAATTATTGCTAATCCTGAGTATGCTGAGTATTTAAGACGTTTTGGTGAGATTGGTTGTAAAGCAATCAGTTCTGCCAAAGATTACGAGTTATATGAAGCTGTGCGACACTTATCTATTATTAAGGAAGCACCTAATACACCGCAAGATCAGATTGATTTAGCCGAAAAAGCGGTTGAAGATTTACAGAATAATATGGGTGAACCAAGTGAAATGGCTTTGATTAGAAATTTACATTGGTGGACGGTTGAGTATGGTTTAATTGGTACAATAGATAATCCTAAAATTTATGGTGCAGGTTTACTATCGTCTATTGGTGAGAGTGCTTGGTGTATGACTGATAAGGTAAAAAAACTGCCTTACACTATCGATGCAACTTTCCAGAATTTTGATATTACAAAACCACAACCACAATTATATGTCACTCCGGATTTTGCACATCTAAGTTTAGTTTTAGAAGAATTTGCAAATACTATGGCATTGCGTACTGGTGGACCAAGTGCTATTAAAAAACTGATACAAAGCGAAGCTTTAGGAACTATAGAGCTGAGTACTGGTTTACAAATATCTGGTGTATTTACTAATATGATAGAACATAATGGTAAAGTAAGCTACATCCAAACGACCGGAAAAACAGCCTTAGCTAACAGAGATAAAGAATTAGTTGGACATAGTACTTTAGAGCATCCTGATGGTTTTGGATCGCCAATTGGTAAATTAAAAGGTATTAATTTGGCTATTGAAGACATGTCGCCTAGAGATTTACGCGCTTACGATATTTATGAAGGTGAAACAGTTACTTTAGAGTTTGAAGGTGGTATTGTGGTAAAAGGTGAAATTATTACTGGAACTAGAAATCTGCAAGGTAAAATTATATTAATTAGCTTTAAAAACTGTACCGTAACCCATAACGATACTATTTTATTTGAACCAGAATGGGGACAATATGATATGGCTGTTGGTAAAGAAGTCGTATCAGGATATTCTGGTACTGCAGATTTACAAAGTTTTGATTTAATTACACATACCATTAGTAGCACAACTATACATGAGGAAAAATCACCTGAAAAACTAGAACTTATAGCGCTATACAAACAAGTACGTGATTACAGAGAAGGTACTAACTTTACTATTTCTAGAACTAAAGTGTTAGAGCAATTAATTAACCGTTTTCCGATGGATTGGTTATTACCAGTTGAGTTGTTTGAATTAGCTAAAAAAGGAAATGAAAATGAACTATGTAATACTATTTTGGATCATTTAGAAACAATTAAACAAAACAGACCTGAAGTAGGACATTTAATTGACGATGGTATTAAGATTGCTAGTCAGGAGATTGTGGTTTAATATTAACTATAACTCTTCAATTTCTCTTTAGTAAAATCACTTAAAACTAGTTTTCCACTAATTTCGGCACGCTCTAAAAGAGAAACACACCACTCATTGGTGTCTTCCCAAAGCACTCTTTTAAGTTCTAACAAAGCTTCAGGGTTGTAACTTGCTAATTTAGCTGCTAAACTATCTACAGCATTATCTAAGGCTTCTACAGTGTCAAATACATTTGCGTATAAGCCTTTTTCTTTTGCATATTCTGCAGTAAAAAATGATTCGGCATCTATTGTCATTTGAGAGAATGCAGTTTGACCCATTTTTCTAGTAACAGCAGGCTCGATAACAAAAGGTCCTATACCAATACTAATTTCGCTAAGTTTTATGGCAGCAAACTTAGTAGCTAAACAGTAATCTGTAGCACTTGCCAATCCTACGCCTCCACCAACAGCTTTACCTTGGACACGACCAATAATTAACTTTGGACATTTACGCATTGCATTAATCACATTAGCAAAACCTGAAAAAAAACGTTTACCTTCTTCTAAATTATTAATAGCAACTAACTCTGTAAAACTTGCTCCAGCACAAAAGGTACGTTCGCCACCACTTTTTAAAACAATGACTTTAATGTCATCATTTTTACCAGCATCTTTAATTGCTAATTCCAATTGTTTTAAAATTGGGCTTGGCATTGCATTATGTTCTGGTGTAAAAAAAGTAATGTAACCTATGTTATTTTTAATCGATTGGTTAACGTATGCTTGAGACATATACTGCTTTATTTTAAGTTGAAGTTACACAAATTTAAGGATTTTTAAGTTTCAAATTAGTAGCTTTGTAATAAACAATTATACTATGGGACTTTTTAGTTTTCTATTTGGAAATAAAGCCAATAAAATAAAAGAATTTACAGACAAAGGTGCAATTATTTTGGACGTACGCTCCAAAGCAGAATATGATTCTGGCGCTATTCCTGGCTCAAAACACATTCCGTTACAACAAATACAATCCAAAGTTGCTGACATTAAAAAATGGAACAAGCCAGTAATTACCTGTTGTGCAAGTGGAATGCGCTCTGGTAGTGCTGCAGCAATTTTACGCAGCAATGGTATAGAGGTTATGAATGGTGGTGGATGGCAAAGCTTATATAGCAAGCTATAGTTTTAAAATTTCTAGCCTGTCTGGATTATCTATTTTACTGTCGTTGTACTGCAAGGTCCAACCTAAGCTATTGGTTAAAATATAAAATTTAGACAGCTCGCTAACCAATCTGTTTTTTGCATTAATACGTAAATTGGATGCCTCTATTTTTTTTGTAATTCGGGTTGTAACAATTTCTTTTATTTTGTTATAATCGTCATGGTTAAAAGCGTTAAGGTATCCACTTTCTACATCATAATATTCTAAATTTGGATAGACTTTTAATTCTTCTTTAGGAATAGATTTTATTTTTAAAACCTTATTAATACTATCTATTTCATATTCAATTTTACTTAAATCATAAGCCACAGTAACCTCAGCATTTACAATAACTAATGCTTGTTTATCTGAGGTTAAATTAGCAAACAAAGCTTTAGAGTTTTTATAACTGTAAGCATCACTAAAATATCCTTCGGTAACAATTAATTTACCAACATTATTTATTTGTTTTTGGATTAAAGCAGAATGTTCTCTAATAACTGTTTTATCTGCACTACCTTCTGTACACTTCTTTATTACAAAAGAAACTACAAACGCTATAACTATACCTATTACTATTTTTCGCATACCATAAAAGTACATAAAAAAAGTATTTAAGAATTTAATAATTATTGAAAAAAACAGAGGATTTAATGAGGGTAATTTTAATAAAGTCGAAGCATTAACACGACCAATAAAAAAACACCAACATAAAAACTAGATTGGTAGTTAATTGGTTGGTGTTTTGAAAATATAATGATTAATAGCTTTATAAAAATAAGTCTACTTTTCGGTTTAATTTCTTTTTTTCGACAAACAGATAAATAATTAGTTGTAAGCATCGTTTGTACAAAAACACCTACATATCAACACCTTACAATTATTAAAACTTAATATTTGGATACTGATGTGTTAGTGTAATTTGTCTTTCTACTAATTGCTGTACAAATTTAAGATGTGCAGTCGAGTTAGGATTAAATGGTTTGTGTTGTAGTCCTTTTTGAATAGTATCTACTTCCGTCATAATAGTAATTGCAGAATCTGCCATCCAAACTGTTTTAAATCTATCCCAAATATAGTCCACAGCTAAAGGACTAGGATGTAATAAGTCTTGATTATAAAAACGATAGTCGCGCAACTCATCCATCATGATTTCATAAGATGGAAAATAATATGATTGGTCACCTAAGACCTTATGAAGCGCAGCAATTAAATGCGATTTACTTTGTGTGTTTTCTACAAATCCATCCTTGATATGTCTAACTGGAGATACTGTAAATATAAAATTAACCTTAGGGTTTACCTTTTTAACCTGCTCTATTATAGACTGTAATGCTGCAACAATAACATCTACACTTAATATTTGTTTTTGAAATTGCTGCTGCGGAATTTTGTGACAGTTAGCTACAATTTTATTGGTCATGATGTAGCGATAGACCCAAGCTGTACCTAATGTTATTACAACATGTGTACTTTGTTTTAAGTAGTGACTAGTCTTTTGCGAGGCAGCATTAAGCTGATGTAACAATAAGCTTTTGGTATGCTGACTTAATTTTGAATGTGCATCAAAACTATGAAACTGCTCATTATTAATAAACACGTCATCCTCTGTATACTTTTTGCCTTGTAATGCATTAGACACCAAATTATGAATCGCAATAGGATGAAACAAAATACCAAACGGATTAACATACTGCTGAAACTTAAAATAGTCAAATTTTTCGCCAATATTTTCCGCAAAGCATGAGCCTAACAAAAACACTTTAGAGTTATAATCTATCAGATTATACTCTTGTTTTTTTAATGGTATTTTAGTCTGTAGATTCACAATTAAACAACTAGTTTTTATATATCACATTTAAGAGATATAATCCTTAGCTGCCTGTAAAGCATTTGCAATACCTGCTGGATTTTTACCTCCTGCTGTTGCAAAAAATGGTTGTCCACCACCTCCACCATGGATGTGTTTTCCTAACTCTCTAACAATAGTTCCAGCGTTAAGCCCTTTAGCGTCCACTAAATTTTTAGACACATAACATGATAGTATAGCTTTACCATCATTTTCTGCTCCAAATAATAAGTATAAGTTATCAAATTGGCTACCTAACTCAAAACATAAATCTTTAATACCAGAAGGATCTAAATCTAATTGCTTAGCTAAAAAGTTTACTCCGTTAACCTCTGTGATTTCATTTTTAAGCTCGCCTTTTATATTCTTAGCTTTGTCTTTAAGTAATTGTTCTATTTGCTTTTTAAGATTAGCATTTTCTTCTTGAAGACTTTGTAATGCTTTAACAGGTTCTTGCGCGTTATTAAGCATATCTTTCATTTCAAAAAATGATCTATTATTTTCGTGGTAATACGACTTAACAGCATCATTGGTAATTGCTTCAATACGACGTATTCCAGAAGCAACTGCTCCTTCAGACACTATTTTAAAATGCCAAATATCTGCTGTATTATCCACGTGTGTACCTCCACACAATTCTATAGACTGACCAAAACGCACTGTACGTACTGCGTCTCCATACTTTTCGCCAAATAAAGCCATAGCACCTTCTTCAATAGCTTTTTCCATAGGTACGTTACGACCTTCTTGTAAAGGTAACTTGCTTTCTATTCTAGAATTCACAAAGTTTTCTACATCACGTAATTCTTCAACAGTTAATTTAGAAAAGTGAGAGAAATCAAAACGCAAATATTTAGAGTGCACTGCACTACCTTTTTGCTCTACATGCTCTCCTAAAACCTCTCTTAATGCTTGATGTAATAAGTGTGTTGCTGTATGGTTACATTCTGTCCTGTAGCGTTGTTTTTCGTCAACTTTTGCTACAAACACTTGATTTACATCATTAGGCAACTCTTTAGTGATATGAATAATTATATTATTCTCTTTTTTAGTATCAACAATGTAAGACACATCTCCATTGCTAGCTTGTATATACCCTTTATCTCCAACTTGTCCACCTCCTTCAGCATAAAATGGTGTTAGATTAAATACTAGTTGGTACATTTCGCCATCCTTTTTAGAAACGACTTTACGGTATTTTGTAATTTTAACTTTAGCTTCTAATTGATCGTAACCTATAAACTCTTGGTCTTCATCTTGGATAAGCACAGTCCAATCGTCAGATTTTAATTCTGATGCTTCACGACCTCTACCTTGTTGTTCTTTTAAGCGCTTATTAAATTCGCCTTTATTATAAGAGAACCCTTTTTCGCGTAAAATTAAATCCGTTAAATCTTCAGGAAAACCGTAGGTATCCTTAAGTTCAAACACTTTAGATCCTGACACTTGTTTGTCTGTAGCATTGTCAACAATACGATCTAAAATTGCTAAACCTTGGTCTAATGTGCGTAAAAAAGAGGCTTCTTCTTCTTTAATTACGTTTTCTATTAATTGCTTTTGTGCTTTTAATTCTGGAAAAGCTGACCCCATTTTTTCGGTTAAAACATTAACCAAACGGTAAATAAATGGTTCTTTTTTATCTAAAAAGGTAAAACCGTAACGAACAGCACGACGCAAAATACGACGGATTACATAACCAGCTCCTGTATTACTTGGTAATTGCCCATCTGCTATAGAGAAAGCGACTGCACGAACATGATCAGAGATAACACGAATAGCTACATCTACTTTTTCATCTTTATTATAATCTTTACCTGTAATGGTTTCAATCTCTCTAATTATTGGCGTAAATACGTCTGTGTCGTAATTAGATTGTACGTTTTGCAATACCATGCATAAACGCTCAAATCCCATTCCTGTATCAATATGTTTGTTAGGCAAACCTTCTAAGGTTCCGTTTGCCTTACGGTTGTACTGCATGAAAACTAGATTCCATATTTCCACTACTTGTGGATGGTCTTCATTTATTAAAGTTTTACCATCTACTTTAGCTTTTTCTTCTGCAGATCTAATATCCACATGGATTTCGCTACAAGGTCCACAAGGTCCTTGCTCTCCCATTTCCCAGAAGTTATCCTTTTTATTTCCTTTTAAAATACGGTCTTCACTAATATATTGTTTCCAAATATCAAAAGCTTCGGTATCCATTTTAAGGTTATCCTCATCATCACTTCCTTCAAAAACAGTAACGTATAATATATCCTTATCAATTTTATACACTTCGGTTAACAATTCCCAAGCCCAAGCAATTGCTTCTTTTTTAAAATAATCACCAAAAGACCAGTTACCCAACATTTCAAATAATGTGTGGTGGTAGGTGTCATAACCAACTTCTTCTAAATCGTTATGTTTTCCAGAGACACGTAAACATTTTTGACTATCCGTTAAACGATTATTTTTTGGTTGACCGTTACCTAAAAAGTATTCTTTAAAAGGAGCCATTCCAGAATTAACAAACATTAATGTTGGATCATCCTTTAACACCATTGGTGCAGAAGGCACGATACTATGTTTTTTGTCTTCAAAAAATTTAAGAAAAGTTGCGCGTATGTCTTGAGAGTTCATAATACTATGTTGATAATCTTGTTAGCATAAGCTTAACGCTTATTAAAACAATTTATATATTTGTTATTCGTTACTATTTTGATAAACTAAAATATTCAAGTTTAGTAATTGCAAAAATAGTATAAATTAGATAATGAGTAAGGTAAAATATTATTATGATTCTGAAACGCTCTCTTATAAAAAAATAGAGCGCAAAAAAAGACGCACATTTAAGTTTGTAACACTATTCTTAGTTGCTGCTGCTTTGTTTGGTTTTCTATTTGTTTTTATTGGTGGTCATTATTTTGAATCTCCAAAAGAAAAAGCATTAAAGCGTGAGTTAACCAATCTAGAACTACAGTTTGACTTACTTAACAAAAAAATGGAAGAGGCTGAAACGGTCTTAGCCAATATTGAAGATCGTGACAATGCTATTTATAGATTATATTTTGAAGCAAATCCAATCCCAGAAGAACAAAGAAAAGCAGGATTTGGAGGTGTAAACAGATACAAAAAGCTTGATGGTTATGATAATTCAGAACTTATTATTAGCAGCACAAAACGTATAGATAAACTATTAAAACGCATTGTCGTACAGTCCAAATCTTTAGATGAAATTGCGGTTTTAGCTGAAGAAAAAGAAAAACTATTACGAGCAATACCTGCTATACAACCTGTTAGCAACGAAGACTTAACACGAATGGCTTCTGGATATGGTATGCGATCAGACCCTTTTACTAAACTAAGAAAAATGCATTGGGGAATGGATTTTACCTCACCAAGAGGTACACCTGTCTACGCATCTGGTGACGGAATTGTGGAGCGTGCAGACAGTAATTCTGCTGGATACGGAAACCACATTAGAATAGATCATGGTTATGGTTATGTATCCTTATACGCACACTTGTTTAAATATAATGTCCAAAAAAACCAGCGTGTAAAACGTGGTGATTTAATAGGTTTTGTAGGTAGTACAGGACGCTCTGAAGCACCACACCTACATTACGAAATATTTAAAGATGGAGAACGCATTAACCCAATTAACTTTTACTATGGTAGTTTAACACCAGAAGAGTTTAATAAGTTATTAGAACGTGCTTCACTTGAAAACCAATCTTTAGATTAATGATTATAGACCTTCCAGAAAAACGGTATTACACCATTGGTGAAGTTGCTAAAGCATTTGATGTAAATACATCCTTAATCCGATTTTGGGAAAAAGAATTTGACGAGCTAAAGCCAAAAAAAACAGCAAAAGGCAATCGAAAATTCACACCTGAAGATATTAAAAACCTTCAACTAATTTTTCATTTAGTTAAGGAACGTGGGTTTACTTTAGAAGGTGCAAAAATTCATTTAAAAGAAGAAAGAAAAAAAACACTGGATAATTTTGAAATTATAGCTAAATTAGAAGGTGTTAGAAATCAACTAATCAAACTAAAAGAACAACTTTAAAACCAACAATTATGAAAAAATGGCTTGTACCTGTAATTATTATTGCAATAATTGCTTTTAGCTTATACAAATGGGCAGTAGGAATAAACAATACAGCAGTAACCCTAGAGGCTAATGCTAAAACTGCTTGGTCTAATGTAGAAAGCACCTACCAAAGACGTAATGATTTATATAGCAGTGTTATTAAAACGGTTCAAGGATCTGCTGACTTTGAAAGAAAAACGTTAAACGAAGTCATTGCTGCACGTGCTAAAGCTACGTCTGTAAATATTGATGCAAACAACCTAACTCCTGAAAAAATGGAGGCTTTTCAAAAAGCACAAAGTGAGTTAAGTGGGTCTTTTAGCAGACTTATTGCGTCTTTTGAACGTTACCCAGAATTAAAAACTACCGAGCAGTTTAAAGAATTTATCTCTCAACAAGAAGGTACTGAAAACCGAATAAATGTTGCTAGAGATAGATATAATGAAGAAGTAAATAAATATGATATTTACACGTCTAAATTCCCTAACAGCTTGCTAACAGGATGGTTTGGATTTAAAGAAATGGCTAGATACAAAGCTGATCCAGGATCTGAAAACGTACCTGATGTAGAATTTAAATTTGACTAAAAACATGATACCTGAAGACGTAGAATCTTTTCTATCCACTACCGAAGAGCAAGAAATTGTTGAGGCTATACGTATAGCAGAAGACCATACGTCTGGAGAAATCCGTGTGCATATTGAAAACACTTGTAATGACAACCTTGAGGGTCGTGCATTACAGGTGTTTTCTGTTTTAAAAATGCATAATACCAAAGACAGAAATGGTGTTTTAATTTATGTTGCTGTTAACGACCACAAATTTGGAATTTATGGCGATAAAGGCATTAATAATCTTGTAGCAAAAGACTTTTGGGATAACACTAAATTAATTATCCAAAACCATTTTAAAAATGGTCAGTTTAAACAAGGGTTAGTAGACGGTATATTACACGCTGGACAACAACTAAAAAAACACTTTCCGGTCCAAGACAATGATACTAATCAGTTGACTAACACAATTTCTAAAGGATGAAATTAAACAAGCAACGAAAAGTAGCCTTTAAGCAAACGGTAAAACACTATACAATGCCAATCATTGCATTATTACTGTTACTATCGTTTACCAGCAGTTTTGCACAATTTAAAATACCAGAAAAGCCAGACCAAACCAATGGAGGACAAACTAGTGTTTATGATTATGCAAATTTATTATCTGCAAGTGAAAAAAGCACTTTAGAAAACAAATTAATAAAATACTCTGATACAACCTCAACACAAATTGTAGTTGCCATAATAGCATCCACAGATGGTGAATACATTAATTATTTAGGCACACAATGGGCACATGCTTGGGGAATTGGTCAAGAAAAAGAAGATAATGGTGTATTTATTTTATTAGCTAGAAATGATCGTAAAATAAATATTAGTACTGGTTATGGAGTAGAGCATTTATTAACCGACGCTATGTCGCGTCGTATTATAGAAAGAGATATAATCCCATACTTTAAGCAAAATGATTATTATGGAGGCTTAAATCGTGGTGCTGATGCTATTTTTGAAGTCTTATCTGGAGCATATCAAGGCTCTAGACAAAACACCAATGCAGGAGACTTCCCTGTTGGATTTATTTTCTTTTTGTTTATTATTTTTATCATCATCCTAATTTCTATATCTAAAAACCAAAAAGGTGGCAACGGAACAGATAATTTTGGAGGAGGAAGCAACACGACACGAAGTATTTTAGAAGCTATCATTTTAAGCAACTCTGGACGTGGAGGTTACAGAAGCGGTTCCGGTGGATTTGGAGGTGGTTTTGGAGGCTCTTCTGGAGGAGGCGGATTTGGTGGAGGCTTCGGTGGAGGTGGCTTTGGAGGTGGAGGTGCTTCTGGAGGTTGGTAAGATTTTATCGAATAAAAGCATTATATATCGTTGTTAGCAATAATTATGAAAACACTCATTACATTAATATTAACTTTGAGCATATTTTCAAAAGCTGAGGCTAAAAAAATATTCTTGCCTTATGAGATTATTATTGGAAGTGCCGATTTGGTTGTTGAAGGAGAAATAATAAGTGTTTCCAACGGGTTTTATAAATTCAAAGTAGCGGAATTTATAAAAAATAATTCTGAAAAAATAATAACAGTAGAAATGTTTCCAGAATGGACTTGCGACCAAAGAATTATACCTGCAGAAAAGGGACAGAAATTATTATTATTCTTAACTAAATCAAACGAAGAATTCTACCAAATTATTAATGGTAGCACTGGAGAATTATTTATTGAAAATGTATTAGGTGATTTTTATCAAGATTTTGAATTTGAGAATTATGATGATATAAAAAAGGGAATCAAATTATTCGTTAAATCATTTGACTATTGCGGAGAATTATACCCTAAATTTAATGAAAAACAAACATTCAAAAAATTACTAACGGAAACGGAATTGAGTAAGTTGGAATTGGAATCGAAATTTTTCAAATCGATAAGAAAAAAGTTAACTAAAGAGTATCATCTTGTGTGAAATAACTATTGCTAACAATGTATAAAAATAATTGCTCAATTTTGGGCTTAACCAAAGGTCGTTGCAAGTTTACTACGTCTGAATTTCCTACGGAAATTCCTCGCACGTAAACCCGCAACTATTCTTATACTAGACCGTTTTGCACAATTAAAAAATGACACGTCAAATCAGAGATAAACTAATTTATGAAAATCAAGAATATTATCTTAATTCTGAACTAATAGAACTCTACTTTCGACAACATCCAGAAAAACGTCCTAAATTTGAAATAAGTTGTAGTGCTTTGTGGAGAGGATACGTTGCGATATTTGAGGTCAAAACTAATAAGCTTTTAATTAAAGAACTAGATTGGTTGACTGACATAAATTTTAATATGCAATCATTTCGAGCAGAATTATTTCCAAATAACAAGTTTGAATGGTATTCTGGACTTATAAGAATTGATGAATTTAGAGGAGAATTTGACAAAGAACCTGAAAACGGAATATTTGAATATTTGGAGATTGAAAACGGAAATTTGATACAGAAAAGAACATTCAATTTTGAGGAACTTCAAAGGTTTAAGAAAGAACAATATGACTATTTTTTATTGTCTGATGAAGTAGAAAGTCTTTATGAATTTTGGAAAAGAAATAATGAAAATGGAGTTATTAATAAAGAAAGCGTTAATAAAATCATTTTGAAAAACATAATGGAATACACTCAAAAAGTATACGCGGAACTTACCAATTACAGCTATCCAAACAATTAAAAATTGAAGTATATAGACAAATTCAAACAAAAAAAGTAACTTTACAAAATCGTTAGGGGTGCCCAAATATGGCTGAGATTATACCCTATGAACCTGATATGTTTAACAACAGCGGAGGGAAACGAGCCTTGTACATAATTGCATATATAATTATACAAGCCACTTTCGCAGCTACGAAAGTGGCTTTTTTTATTATAAAAATTGACAATAAATACTATGTCTAAAAAACAACAATTCAACAAAATTTTAAATGAATTAAAAGTACAGGCACCTTTAGTTCATAACATCACCAATTATGTAGTAATGAATACTACTGCCAATGCATTACTAGCTATTGGCGCATCACCAGTTATGGCGCATGCAATTGAAGAGGTCGAAGAGATTACTTCCATTGCTTCAGCTTTGGTAATTAACATGGGAACGCTAAGCCCAAAATGGGTTGAAGCAATGGAATTAGCCATTAAAAAAGCAAATCAACTTAATATACCAGTTGTTTTTGACCCTGTAGGTGTAGGTGCTTCTTCCTACAGAACTGAAACTGCTTTAAGCATTATAGAAAAATACAAACCTTCGGTTATTAGAGGGAATGCATCAGAAATTTTAGCATTAACTCAATTAAGCAACAAGACTAAAGGTGTTGATAGTACAATAAGTTCAGAAAATGCATTAAATGCAGCTCAAGAGCTTTCCAAAAAATTAAATAGTACCATTGTTATAAGTGGTGCTGTAGATTATATTATTACAGGAAACCTTATTGATAAAGTAACCAAAGGAAAACCTATTATGGCCAAAGTTACTGGAATGGGTTGTACTGCGACTAGCATTATTGGATCTTGCATAGCAGTAAACCAAAACTACCATGTTGCTTCATATATGGCAATGGAATTAATGGGTAAAGCTGGTAATATGGCTGAAAAAATATCAAAAGGAACTGGGAGTTTTCAAGTAAATTTCCTTGATGCTTTATATCAAATTGCTAATAAAGAATGAAACATGTTGATTATTCTTTAATGTATGTTACTGATGAACGAATAACTGACGATTCACAGTTTTTACAAATTTTAGAATCTAGTTTAAAAGGTGGTGTTAGTATAGTTCAACTAAGAGAAAAAAAACTAAATACAAAAGCATTTTATAATCGAGCATTAGCTGTTAATAAGCTTTGTTTAAAATATAATATTCCACTTATTATTAATGACAGAATAGATATTGCTTTAGCCATAGATGCTGATGGTATTCATATTGGTCAAAAAGATTTGCCTGCTCCTATTGCTAGGAAGCTATTAGGAAAAAATAAAATTATAGGTTGGTCTGTAAGTAATGTAAAACAAGCTTTAGAAGCTAACAATTTAGACGTGAATTATATTGGTATATCTCCAATTTTTATTACTAATACAAAAACTAAAGATTTAGACTTGCCTTTAGGTATTGAAGGCTTAAAAGAAATAAAAAAAATATGCAATAAACCCATTATTTGTATTGGAGGCATCAACAACAAAAATACCGCAAGTATAATACAAAATGGATCTGATGGCATAGCAATAGTTTCGGCTATTTCTCAAGCTAATAATCCAGAACAAGCAACAACACAATTAAAAAAAATTATATGTCAAACTGGTACGAAAAAATAAATTTAAAAACAGCACACATTTTAGAACAAATAAAAGCACATAGTTTTATACAAGAGCTTATGGCTGGAACGCTTCCAAAAGACATATTTTATTTTTATATAAATCAAGACGCTATTTATTTATCAGAATACAAAAAGATTCTAGCACAAATAGGTATAAAATGTTTAGATGAAAATGATACACAGTTTTTTTTGAATGCAGCCACAGGGATCATAAATGTAGAAAATGCCTTGCATCAAAATTTTCTTAATCAAAAAACTATTACAAACGAAGCTTCAATAACATGCGAACTATATATAAGTTACTTATCGCGTATGGTACATACTAAATCTTTAGAAGAAGGTCTTGCTGCTGTGCTTCCATGTTTTACTATTTACCAACAAATAGGAGATTATATTTTAGCCAATCAGACAAATAAAAATAATAATCCTTACCAAGATTGGATAAACACTTATGGAGGTGAAGCGTTTGCAAATTCAGTAAAAAAAGCTATTGAAATAACTAATAATCATACAGTTAAAGCATCACCAGAGCAAATAAATAATATGAATAAAGCCTTTGAAAAAGCTTCAAAATTAGAATGGATGTTTTGGGATAGTGCTTATAATAAAGAATCATGGAAAATATAAAAACACCCTACAAAAGTGTATTAACAATTGCAGGAAGCGATTCTGGTGGTTGTGCAGGAATACAGGCTGATATTAAAAGTATTTCGGCATGTGGTGTATTTGCAGCAAGTGTTATTACTGCATCTACTGCGCAAAACACAAAAGGGGTCTTTGATATACATCCTATGCCTATTTTGCATATTGAAAAACAACTGGATGCTGTGTTTTCTGATATTAATTTTGATGCCATAAAAATAGGCATGCTCCATTCTTGTGAAGTTATTGAGTTAGTTGGTATAAAATTATCTCAATACAATGCTAAAAACGTTGTAATAGATCCTGTTATGATAGCCACATCAGGCGACAAGTTAATTACAGACCAAGCTATAGATTGCTTAAAAAAATTATTACCAAAAGCATTACTTATTACTCCAAACAGCAAGGAGGCAGAAACATTAATTGGATATGCAATTAATACAAATAATGCTAAAACTGCTGCAAAAGATATAGGATTAACGTTTAAAACATCTGTTTTATTAAAAGGTGGTCATTTAGAAGATTCAACAGACGATATGTTTGATGTATTATATAACTATTCTACTAATAAAATTTCTGTATATAGAAACCCAAGAATAAACACAAATAACACACATGGTACAGGTTGTAGTTTATCATCAAGCATAGCTGCATTTTTAAGCAAAGACGATGACTTAGAGTATGCTGTTAAGCAAGCTTGTGAATATATAAACGTGGCAATTGCTAATGGGAAAAACAAAATTTTAGGACATGGAAATGGTCCTATAAATCACTTTGGATTAAAATAACTGCATGAATTAAAAATACTAAACCATTAATAATCCACATAAATTAATCACATATTATACAACACAAAAGCAGCTTACGTTTTAAGGTAAGCTGCTTTTTTATCTTAGACTTTGGATAGGTTACGGACTAATTAATCCATATAATACATACCATTGTCCCTAGTTTCTCCTTTAGACCCTAAACTGTTAAACTTCCAACTAAAGTTAAGCATAAAGTATTGACGTAAAACAGTACTTTGTGTATCCTGTATATAGTCGTTAGTTGCTGTACGTCTTGCGTTGGTATTTTGATTTAGTAAGTCATAAACTTTTAAAGTGACTAACCCTTTATCTTTTAATACTGAATACGCTACACTAGCATTCCAAAACCAAGCATCTTTTTGAAACCCATCTGCTATATTTGGATTATAATTATAGGTGACATCATTTCGCCATTCTAAACCTTTTGGAAGAAAAAATGCAGTATTTAAATCTAGATTATGTGATGTGAAATTTCTGTCTTCAAAAGCATCTATATCGTATTTGTTATTAGTAAACGATATTCGGTAACGTGGTTTAAACTCAAAAATAGTATTATAAACATAATCAATCCCAAAGTTTGGATTAAACACCAATACATTACTTGCGTATTGCACGTCATTATTATAGTTAATGTTTTTTGAAAAGTTTGACCAGTTACCAATTTTGAATCTTACAGACTGTAAAGAGTCTATTTTAAACTTTTTACTATAATCCACTCCAAAATATCCACTTTGATTACCGTCTACATTGTCATAAGTAGTAATACGTTTTAAGGTTGCTGGATCAATTGTTGTTCTAGACACGACTGCATTTTGACTTCTAGAAATATTAGCATACATGTAAAATCCAGAACGTTCTTGCCAATTATAAGCATTAAAGCCCATGTAAAAACTATGCTCATTAGTTGGCTCTAAATTAGGATTACCAACAACTGTATTTAATGGATTGGACACGTCTTCAAACGCTTGTAATTGTCTTAAAGATGGTGGTCTGTTAGACAGCCTATAATTAGCATAAATAGAAGCCTTTTTACTAAATCTATAGTTAAAATTAGAGTTCAGCTCGATTGCCTTAAAATCTCTTTCAACATTAAATTGCGGTCTTAATCCATCATTATTTTTTAATGTTCTAGACACATAATCTGCTCCTAGTCTTGCAGACCATTTTTCTTTACGATAACTTAAACTTACTCCAGGAGCACTCTTAATATCTGTATATTCAAAATCTGTACTTAACAACTCATTAAATGTATCAAATCCATCTGTAGTTGTGTTGTAGTCAAAGGTACTTTGTTTGTTTTCGTCTTTATTATGTTGGTACTCATAATCAAAACTTACAAAAAATTCTTTTTCAATAATTGGTAATCTATAGCTTATATCTGTTTGTAAATTGTTGCTAGAGTTATCTCCATCAGTAAATTGGTTTCGGTTAATAGTTTCTGGACTTGATCCAAACACTTCGGTATTAGAATTAATAAAGTCTTCACTTTCGCTGTTATTAAAACTGTTATCCAAACCAAATCTTAAAAAGGCACCTTTAGTACCAAACTTTTTAGTAACGCTAATTTCATTTGAAAAGTTTTTAACGCGATTATCTACAAAGGATGATAATGTAGATTGGTTAGTTAATGTTCTATCCTCATCTAAAGTTTCGTCTTGGCTAGTATAATCTGTTGTACTTTTTGAGTATGCAAAAGATGGTTTGATATTTATAAAAAACGTGGTATCGATTTTTATTTCAAAATCCGAATTTACAGTATGACTTTGTGTGTCGTTGTTTGAGCGTGAGTTTGAATTAGAAAAAAACCTAGAATCTGATAAAATAGTTTCTCGTTGTGAAGACGTTTCGTTTTCAGAGTTACTATTTGAGAAAAAATAATCTGCAGCAACTTCTGTTTTTTCGCTTAAAGCATCTGCATAATTGGCTCCTGCTAATTTAGAGGTTGTAATCCCTTGACCACCTCCAAATTGTCTTCCGTTAATACTAAAAGAACCATTGCCACTCCAACTTCTGCTTCCTCCACTACCAAACATTTTTTCGATTTCACCAAAACTAAATCCTGGCGAGTTTATGTTATTTCCACCAACCAAAACGCTAATACGTTGGTCGTTGTCAAACCTATTAAACATTCCGGCAAACTCATACCTTTTATCTGTACCAACTCCAGCTGCTACACGTCCAAAAACACCTTTATTATTTTCTTCTTTTATGGTTAAGTTTATGGTTTTGTTTTCTTTATCACCTTCTTCTCCAGTAAATGCTTCACTTTTAGTTTTAGTATCTACCACTTGAATTTTTTCAATAATCTCTTTAGTTAGGTTTTTTATTGTAATAGAAGGATCGTTTCCAAAAAAGGGTTTACCGTTTACTAAAATTTTATTAACCTCTTTACCGTTAACCTTTATCTTACCTTCTTCGTCAATTTCGACGCCTGGTAATTGTTTTAATAAATCCTCTACGGTTGCGTCTTTTTTGGTTTTAAATGAGTTTACATTAAACTCTAAAGTATCTTTTTTAATAGTTACAGGAGCTGAAGACTTGATAACTACCTCATCTAAGGCATTACTAATTTGCAAATTAATTTTACCTAAATCAATAGTTCCGCCTTTAGTAATATCTATTTTTTTCTTGTAAGATTGGTAACCTACATAAGACACCAGTAGGTTTAAACTTTCTAAAGCGCTAGCATCTTCTAAGCTAAAAGCCCCATCTTTATCTGTAATAGTATAAGTTACTAAACTACTATCCTTGACACGCTCTAGATATACAGTTGCGGCTTCTAAAGGTGTTTGATCTAAGTCATCAAACACCTGACCTTTAATATTAAATTCTTTGGATTGACTAAATGAAAAAATGGTACACAAAAGTGCACTGATGATGAACAGGTTACGCATTGGTTTTTGGTTGATGTTATAAAGCCTGATTAGCAGCTTTTTATTTTTTACAAAAACGAAAGTAACCTTGTAAAATTATCTTTAGTCTTAAAAGAAACTTAAAATTTACTTAAAATTATTTTTTACGCATGTAAACGCTAATTGGCACACCTTTAAAGTCATACAACTCACGTAATTTATTTTCTAAATAACGCTTGTAACCTTCACGTACATATTGTGGTAAGTTACAGAAAAAAGCAAATTGCGGTTGTGGTGTTGGCAATTGCATTACGTATTTAATTTTAACAAATTTACCTTTGTAAGCTGGTGGTGGATAATTATCTATGATAGGTAATAAGGTCTCATTAAGCTCGCTAGTTTTGATACGTTTAGATCGGTTTTGGTAAACCTCAACAGCAGTTTCAATAGCTTTATAAATACGTTGCTTAGTTAATACCGAAATAAATACAATTGGCACATCTGTAAAAGGCTCTAATTGCGTTTTAATATATTTTTCAAATTCAATAGTTGACTTGTGGTCTTTTTCTACTAAATCCCATTTATTAATTAGCACTACAATACCTTTTCTGTTACGTTGTGCTAACCAAAATATATTTTGTACTTGTCCATCAAATCCTCTGGTAGCATCGACTACTAAAAGACAAACGTCAGAATGCTCAATAGCACGTACACTTCGCATTACAGAGTAAAACTCTAAGTCTTCTTTTACCTTAGACTTTTTTCTAATACCTGCAGTATCTACTAGATTAAATTCAAATCCAAAACGGTTATATTTTGTATCAATAGAGTCTCTGGTTGTACCAGCTATATCTGTAACAATATATCTATCTTCACCAATTAAGGCGTTTATAAAAGATGATTTTCCTGCATTAGGACGACCAACTACTGCAAAACGTGGTATAGCATCTACTTCCTCTTCCTCCTCTTCTACTTCTGGTAAAGCTTCAACTAAAGCATCTAATAAATCTCCAGTACCACTTCCGTTAATACTAGCAATGGTATGGTATTCTCCAAGTCCTAAGTTATAAAACTCTACAGCGTCTTCTTCACGCTTACCATTATCTACTTTATTAACTACTAAAAATACAGGTTTTGTAACTTTACGCAGTAATCTTGCAACATCCTCATCCATTCCTGTTACACCATCTTCCACATTTACCATAAAAATAATGGCATCTGCTTCTTCAATAGCTAAAACAACTTGTTTATCGATTTCTGCTTCAAAAACATCATCACTTCCTTTTACATATCCTCCTGTATCGATTAACGAAAATTCTTTTCCATTCCAATCACTTTTACCATAATGTCTATCTCTTGTAACACCACTAACAGCATCTACAATTGCCTCACGACGTTGAATTAAACGATTAAAAAAAGTTGATTTACCAACATTTGGTCTTCCTACAATAGCTACTATATTACCCATATCTTTGTTTTTTTATGCATTACATATCCTGTAAGCGAGTGCAAAGGTAGTGTTTAGTTTGAGAAAAAATAGTATTTTACTTTCATTATGAGATAATTATGAACGAAAATTTAAATGAAGTCGTGCTGCGACCACGATTTAAGATAGAATTAAATAAATCACATACGTCTGTTTTAGAAGCTTTTGAAGCTAAACGACTGGACCAGAAGCAATTTATTGTGTCTAGAGTGGATGACCATGTGTTTATTAAATTACCAAAAGCGCAGCAACAATTTTGGTCTCCACAATTACATTTAGAGATAAATGCACTAGAAAATAACAAAAGTCAGCTATATGGGCTTTTTGGTCCTAATCCTACGGTTTGGACATTATTTATGTTTTTACATTTTTTAGTCGCTGGATTATTTATCGCATTTTGTATTTGGGCTTATTCCAATTATGCTTTAAAAGTAGATTATCAATTACAAGTTTGGGGAATTGTAGGTATGATTATACTATGGTTTTTGTTATATTTTTCTGGTCGTTTAAGCAAAACGTCTAACCAAAAAGAAATGACAGCACTTTACACGTTTATGAGTAGTGTTTTAGATGAATAAAAAAAAGCTTCAGTACACACTGAAGCTTTTTTTTAAAAATTCGATTATATCTTATATCTCTTATTGTTGATTTTCGTAAAAGGTTACTGTACCACTATCCTCGTTAGACACAACTAGCAAGTCTTTTCCTGTTGGACTATCTGCTGCAGAAATAACTAACAGACCTTCTGGAGCCTCGTCTCCAGCATGTGATAAAATGGATAAAAACACAGGTGCATTTGGATTGGAAATATCATACACCATAATTTGGTCTGTACGCTCTAAACCAACAAATAAAATATAACGTTGGTTACCAATATTTAAAACTTCAACACTTTCTGGTTCTGCTCCTTTATCATCGCTACGTTTATCCTCATCATTAAAGGTTGCTGGAGTAGCTGCTAAGGTTTGCGTTGCAATATTATTACCACTATCATACACTAAAGCTCCATTTGCACTCCAGATAGAAAACGAACGTGCACCATAACTATACAAATAGTCGTAATCACCATCGTTATCAATATCGCCTTCTGTCAACATAACATTTAGACGACCTAAATTAGCTTCGTTTTGATAATCCTCTGACGCTGGAAACATTGTAGCATCTAAAGTCAAATCTTTAACTCTGTCAATGTCTATAAATCCAGGAGTACCTTCATATTCTCTTGCATCACCTTCATTAGCAGAAATTACATAATCTGTTCCGTTTATTCTAACAGATACAATAGCATCTGGTTGGTACAAACCTCTAACTGGCCAATTTTTTAGTTGGGTTACGCCATCCTCATTACTAGCATCCAAACTATTTTGAGGTAACATGTGGTCTTTATAACCTAAAGGAAAAATAGCTTCAATGGTTTTTGTTAGCAGGTTAATTTTTGCAATTCCGTTATTTTCTTGAAGCGATACCCAAGCTGTCTGCGAGTCTTCAGATACTGTAATATATTCTGGCTCGACGTCTTTTGCTAGATCTGCATTTAATCCTGTTACTCTAAAATGATTGGCCTCCAAAGCAGCCTCTTGGCTATTAAAACTTGTAAAATCTAAAGTGGTAACTGTGTTATTATTTAAATCGATAATACTTACCGTTCCCATGGGATCGTTGGTATAATCTGCATTTGGCTCGCCTTCATTAGCTGATAAAATAAAATTACCATCTTTAGAAAATGTAACCATATCTGGTAACGCACCAACTGTATAGGTATTATTTAAAGACGTATCAGCGGTATTATACACTCTTATTTGTCCTGGATTTTGTTTAATTGAAGCCTCAACAGCTACTGCTAACTTACCGTCAAAAACTGCTACGCTATTAGGTGCACCAAAACCATTTAAGCTAATGGATGCTTCTTGCATTGGCAGATTTAAATCTGAAAGGTTGTAAATAGAAATCTCATTACTTTCGGCATTAGTAACAAACAACTTTTTTGTTGTTTTATCATATGCAGAAATTTCGGCAGCAGCCTCTCCTCCAACATTAATTGTGGTTTTATAAGTAAAATTAACTGCTGTATTTACTGTTGGTAAATCTACTGAAGCGTCATCATCGTTTGCACAATGGAATAATGTTAAGGCTGAAAATAATAGAACTGACTTTTTTAAATGTTTCATTTTTAGTTGGTTTTTTTATAAACCATAAAAGTGAAACATCAAGTTTAACCTAAAGTTAAGTCAAAGCAACGATTACATTAAAATATGCTACTGATTGTAACCAAAACGTTTTAACTGACGTTGGTTGCTTCTCCAATTTTTATTAACTTTTACGTAAAGCTCTAAGTGAATTTGCTTACCAAAGAATTTTTCTAGATCCTTTCTAGCCTCTACACCTACACGTTTTAAAGCGCTTCCTTTATGTCCAATTATGATCCCTTTTTGGGTTTCGCGCTCGACCATAATTACAGATCTTACTCTAATTATTTGGTCTTCTTCAAAAAACTCTTCCGTATCAATTTCTACTGCATAAGGGATTTCCTTTTTATAATGCATTAAGATTTTTTCACGAATGGTTTCGTTTATAAAAAAGCGTTCTGGCTTATCTGTTAATTGATCCTTTGGATAAAAAGCTGGAGATTCTGGCAATAATTCAATAATACGATCAAAAACTTCTTTTACATTAAACCCTTCTAAAGCCGAAATAGCAATAATCTCTGCATTTGGAACTTTAGTAGCCCAAGATTGTACTTGCTCTTCTAACTGCTCTTGATTAGATTTATCTATTTTGTTTAGTAACAGTAACACCGGAATTTTAGCATTGGTAATTTTATTAAAAAACGCTTCATCTTTTAATTCTTTTTCACCAATCTCGACCATATAAATAAGGATATCTGCATCATCAAAAGCAGACTTAACAAAATCCATCATAGAGGCTTGCAGCTCGTAAGCTGGTTTTATAATTCCTGGTGTATCACTTAGTATCACCTGAAAATCTTCACCATTAACAATCCCTAAAATCCTGTGTCTTGTGGTTTGTGCCTTAGAGGTAATAATGGACAATTTTTCGCCTACAAAGGCATTCATAAGTGTTGACTTACCTACGTTTGGGTTACCAATAATATTTACAAAACCTGCTTTATGTGCCATCTTAATCTTATTTAATAGACCGCAAAGTTACGACCTTGGTTTGTTTATTCCTCTATCATACATCACAATACTTCCTGCAACAGATACATTTAAGCTTAATTGCGACTTAAATTTAACCAAAAAATGGCTTTTTTCTATCGCTTGTTTAGATAACCCATGATCCTCTGCACCTAATAAATAGACACAACGTCTGGGATGATGGAAGGTTTCTAGATCTACTGCTGTATCATCCAGCTCTACACCTACTAATCGCGCACCTTTAGGGATGTTGTCATAAAAATCCTGAAAGGTATCATAATGAAAATATGGCATTGACTTGACTGCATTATGCGTATCGCAAGCTTGTTTAGCATATCTATTACCAATTGTAAAAATATAGCTTGCGCCTAAATTTTGTGCTGTACGCCAAAGGACACCTAAGTTTTCTGGTGTTTTTCCGTTTTGGATACCTATACCAAAATATTCGTTTTCAAAATTATCTACCATGTTACAAAAGTAAAATTTTTAAGTACATTTTAAACACTTAGTATTACATATCCAAGGTGGAAACTGTCATAAAATTTTACTAATTAACTGAAAGGTCTTGTTTTTAAAACGACAAAAATTGTAATTTCATCTAAAAATTAACCAATGACCATTGTAAGACCTGTTATTTTTTTACTGCTATTAGTGCTAATCACCTCTTGTAAAGATGGTAATACTAGCAAAACCACAACAGATATAGATAGTACAACTGTAGCTACAACTACCCTTAGTAAAGCACAGCAAATTATTAATAAAACTATTTTGGCTCATGGTGGCGATTTATACCAGACTGCACATTATGGTTTTACTTTTAGAGACAAGCAGTATCAATTTAAAAATGAAGGCTCTAATTATAAGTACACTAAAACGTATATAAAGGACAACGATACAATCCAAGATATATTGACTAACACCACATTTTCAAGACTTGTAAATAATAAAGAAGTTACACTAACGGAAAAGGAAATTGTGGATGGCTCAGGAGCTATAAACTCGGTTATATATTTTGCTATGTTACCTTATAAGTTAAACGATCCTGCTGTTAACGCTAGTTATATTGAAGCTACTACTATAAAAAATAAAGACTATGCAGTCATACAAATTACTTTTAATGAAGCAGGTGGTGGACAAGACTTTGACGACCAGTTTTATTATTGGATAAATAAGGACACTAATAAAATTGACTATTTGGCCTACAGTTATCATGTTAATCAAGGTGGTGTAAGATTTAGAAGTGCTTATAACGGTCGTAGTATTGATGGCATTACGTTTCAGGATTATATAAATTACAAAGCAGACGTTGGTACTGCATTACAAACGCTACCTAGATTATATGAAGCTGATGCGCTTTCAAGACTTTCAGAAATAAAAACCGAGAACATAATTAATTTAAACAAAAACTAAAATGAAAAAATTACTATTTATTATCGCAGTTGTATTAACAGGAACGTCTGTCAATGCACAAGAATTTGCTAAAATGGATAAAAGCCCAATGGATCGTGCCTATTATCCAGAAAATGCACCAAAACGAGCCTTTGAAAAAGATGCAACTAAGCAAGCCGCAATGGAGCCACAAATTAGAGTAACTTACTCTAGACCTGCAAAAAAAGGAAGAGATATTTTTGGAGGTTTATTAAAATTTGGAGAAGCATGGCGAGTTGGTGCTAATGAGTCTACTGAGATATTATTTTTAAACGATGTTACTCTTGGTGGAAAACAAATTAAAGCTGGAAGATATTCTATTATAATTATTCCTACTGCTAACGAGTGGACACTTAAACTAAATACAGGTTTAGATGGTTGGGGAAATTATGGTTACGATGATAGTAAAGATGTTGCTAGCATAAGCGTACCAGTTGCTAAAAGTGAAACAGAAATTGAAAACCTGTCTATCGCGTTATATAAAGCTTCAGAAGACACAGTACATTTAAAAATTGGTTGGGACACAACATTTGCCGAGTTTCCTATTACTTTAAAATAAAACTTACTTGCTAAAAAAAGCCTTGCTATTTGCGAGGCTTTTTTTGTTTAAACGCTATTTACATACTATTTAATTTTATCCTACAATTGCTTTTTAAACATGTAATCTTGCCATTTTACCAATACATACTTCTCTATTCCGCTCTCCTTTTTTTTCATAAAACCAAACTCGTAAACAAACAAATACACCTCGTCTTTATTGTTTTTCCAGTAATGCGTAAAAAAATTAGGATCAAACCCTAAATCTAATACTACGTTAGATCTAACCGTTACTTTCCCAGCTTTATTGTAAATTTTTAAAATACGTCTATTTAGCTTTAATTGCTTATCCACACGACTATAAAACTTGGGTGTATCCTCTATCATTTTTTGATAATGAAAGGAGCTTTTACAATAAGAATCGCAAAACTTTTTATCTGAACGACCCGAAATTACCTTATTACAAGCCTGACAAACTCTGTTTTGTTCCATAAACAAAAAAATCTAATAGTTATTTATACGTTTAATAAACGCTTAATATACAACTATATACATAAATATAACTAATATTGACCATGGAGCTAAAAAAACACATCACACTTAAGCATTTGTTAATAGATAACAAAAAATATATTGGACTACAATTTTATTCGGATAAGGTGTTAAATTCATTAATAAAAGAATTACCAAACCTACAGTGGACAGATGAATTTAATATGCATTATATTGAAAACACATCAAATAACTTAAGTGCAATTTTTGATTTATTTAGAGGTGTTGCCTGGATAAACGGAAAATACTTTTTTCAGACTACTAAATCCAAACAATTGGATGAAGATTTTAATGTCGAATGGTACAGAAAACGAGATTTACCCACAAACTTGAAGTCTTGTCCAGAATCCTATTTTCAGAAATTAGAATTAAAAAGATACGCTAATAACACAGTAAAATCCTACGTGTCTTGTTTTGAAAGATTTATAAATTATCATAAAAACAAAGATATAGATAGCTTAAATGAGGTAGACATACGCAACTACATACAAATGCTAGTACAAAGTAAACACTCCAACTCTTACATTAATCAAGCAATAAATAGCATAAAGTTTTATTATGAAGTTGTTTTAGGCATGCCAAACCGGTTTTATGCAATTGAAAGACCTAGGAAAGAAGCTAAACTACCAATTGTACTATCCAAAATAGAAGTTTTAAAACTTATTGAATCCACCAACAACATAAAACATAAATGTATTGTTAGCCTACTCTATTCGGCTGGATTACGTCGAAGCGAATTATTAAGTTTAAAACCAAAAGACATAGATAGTAAACGTATGGTAATAAAAGTATTAGGATCCAAAGGAAACAAAGATCGTTACACGTTATTATCGCATAGTATTCTAAAAGATTTAAGACTGTATTTTAAGCAATACCAACCAAAAGATTATTTATTTGAAGGCGTAAGAGGTAAAAAATACAATGCCAATAGTGTTTATAAAATTGTAAGTAATGCAGGAGCAAAAGCTGGACTAAAAGTTAAAGTTTCACCACATGTGTTAAGACATAGTTTTGCGACTCACCTCCTAGAATCTGGTACAGACTTAAGGTATATACAGATACTACTTGGTCATAACTCGTCAAAAACCACAGAAATATACACTCATGTTGCCACAAATACTTTTAACTTAATAAAAAATCCATTAGATTTGTAGGTATATATAATAGGAATAAACTCCCAAGGGAGTTTATTCAATTGTTGGCAACAAGCTGAAAAAAAACAAAATATAGAAATATGTCTGCAATAGAATTTATAATGCAAGGAGGAATGGCCTCTACAGGTGGAGACTTATCTGAAGCGGAACAAAAAGAATCTAATGAATTAGTAAAAAAGTTCGGAAATAAAGTAAGGGAAATTGGCAGACAACTTATGGTTCCTGCAAATCAGCTTTCAATTTTTCGTATGAATTTTTTATTTGTTGGTAAAGACCAGCAAAACTATCACTTTGCATTTGTAGATAAACCCGGTGGAAATTCCATAACATATAGAGATTTAAGTAAATACGGGATTATTCCAACTCAATCTCTTATACACCAGTTGAAAATTGAGATAGGCGAAGTTCATTGGATTTTTACTATTCCAGTCTTAACTGCAAAAACAATTACGGACGAACAAATAGAAGAGTATTCAAAACAATATGTTGAATCTGTTTTACAGGCTTCAAAAAAAACAGAACAAAAAGTGTCAGACCAAGCAATATCAGTACCAGAATTAGGAAAATATATCGAAGCTTTTAGAGATGATTATCCAACCACTCAAAAAACAGCATTTATTGTAATGCAGTTTGGAAATACAAAAGTTCACGATTCATTAGTTAAGGTTATTAAAGAAACTTTAAAAAAGTACAACATTGTTGGTTTAAGAGCGGATGACAAAGAATATGCTGACGATTTATTCGCTAATATTCGGACATATATGCATTGTAGTGATTTTGGAATTTCAATTTTTGAAAGAGTCACAGAAGACAACTTTAATCCAAATGTATCTTTAGAAGTTGGTTATATGATGGGACTTGGAAAACCTATTTGTCTATTAAAAGACAAAACCTTGACTAACCTTCACACCGATTTAGTTGGAAAATTATATAAACCATTTGACCCTCTTGACATTGAAGAAACATTACCAAATCAGTTGGAAAAATGGTTGAAAGACAAAGGAATAATATGAAGCCAGTTGCCAACAATGGCTATAAGTAATTGCTTGTTCTCGCCTACTTCTGAAAATCTTCGCAGATTTTCAGTTTGGTGTGTACTTGCAAAGTTAACTGCTAAACCACGCAACTACTCATAGCCGAGACCGTTGTGTTTCATACTGAATCCAGCCGCACAAACAGCACATTTGGTTTTTTGCCGACACAAAATCCAACGCTAAAAAACCAAAAGAGCTGTTTCTTGCCAACGCTTTTTGAATGATAAACGACATCAATGTTAAAAACTTAATTTAAAATCTTTACTTTTGTATTTGATGCAAAAACACCAAAACATAAAGGCACTATTTTTCTTGGGCATTTTCAGTATGTTACTGATGCACCAAGTTGTGCCGCATTGGCATCATCAGCATCAAGAAAAACATCAGCATAGTGAAGTAGCACATTCGCACAATCACGAGCATAATCACGAAACCCCTGAAAAAGATAATTCTAAAAAAGGATTTTTTGATTGGTTTGTAGAAATGCACGTGCATACCAATACAACACCAGAGGTGTTGGTATTAAAAGAAGTTACAGTTAAGAAAATTACCGTAGAAAAAGAATCGGTAAGAACACTACTTCCTGAAACCGTAAATCTTGCACTTGTAGATGTTGATACCTCAAAAGAAAGATGGTATCATCCACCAGATAAACTTCAAAACACATATTTCCCCAATTGTTCACTTCGGGGACCACCAAGTTTAGGTTAATCAGTTATACAGGGTTTTGTTTGTATAAACAAAAAACACTCTGTAATTCTATTTTGATAAACCTAAAAAAACATCATTATGAACATAAAAATAGTATGCACCATTGGTGTATGCCTGTTGGTTGGTGAAATTTATTCTCAAACAAAAACAGTAGATGAATTACTTAACCAAATAGAACAAAACAATACCGAGTTAAAAGCCTATCAATCGTACATCGATGGGCAAAACTTGCAAAATAAAAGTGGTAATAATTTACCAGACCCTCAACTTTCGGGTTATTATTTGCCATTTGGTGAACACCAAAGTAACGATTATACCGAGTTTGAAATTTCACAGTCGTTTGAATTTCCTACCGTATATGCAGCACGTAGCAAATGGAATAACTTGAAAGCAGAACAGCTACAAGCCCTATTTACTAAAAAGCGACAGGAAGTACTCTTAAAAGCAAAACAAGGGTTAATTAGCCTTTATATACTTCAAAAGCAAAAAACTATTGAGACCAATAGAAAGCAACAAAGCAAGCAGGTTTATGAGCAAATGCAAGAGCTTTTCAATAAAGAACAAGTTGGCATTTTAGACCTTAATAAAGCCAAAGTAGCTTGGATTCAAGAGCAATTTGTAGTAGAACAATTAGAAGCTGAAATTCAGAATCAAATTACGGTGTTACAAACCTTAAATGGTGAGCAATCGCTTGAGTTGGATAATCTGCAATTATCCATTCCTTTTGAGCTGCAAACTATGGAAACACTATGGAGCGAGAAATTGGCAAGTGACCCCAAATTATTGGAGTTACAAGCTAATGAAGCATCAGCACTTCAAAATGTAACACTCGAAAAGAATAAAATTTTGCCCAACCTTGATTTAGGATATAATTATCAAGGTGTAAATGGCAATAATTATTCTGGTGTTTACGGTGGTTTGTCCATTCCGTTATGGAGTAGTAAGAATAAAGTTAAAGCTGCACAGGCAAATTATGAGTACCAACAATCAAGTTCGCAAGTAGTCAAACAACTTTTGTATGCCGAATTGCAACAGGAGTATAATCAATATCAATTGTTGTTCAACAAATACACCGAATACCAAAATACCATAGAATCCCTAAACAGCGAAGATTTGCTTTTTAAAGCCTACAATTTAGGGGAATATTCCTTTTTGGAGTACTATATGGAAGTGCAGTTTTATCGGGATGCTACCGACAAAATGCTGCAAATGGAAAATGAATTACAGCTATTACAAGCACAATTATTAATACATAAACTTTAACAATTTAAAAGAACAGAAAGATGAAATCAAAGATTCAAGAACACCCAAATACAAATAAACTCATTGTGAGTAAAACAGTATCAAAATTTTTAATGGCATTAACCGTAATCCTTGCAATAAGTATTACAAGTTGTCGAGACACAAAAAAAGAAGAAACAAACGATGACCACGGTCACGAGCATAATGCTGATGGTAGTCATAAGACTGAACACGAAGACGTAAAACAAGAAGAGTTTAACGTGGACAAGGATTCTATTAAATCCGAAGAGAAAACACACACGCACGACAACGGAGAAGAACACCACGACCACTAAACCTAATAAAATGAAAAAGTATTTAATAATTGTGCTTGCCTTTATGGCAATAGCTTGTAAGCAAAATAATGAAGATAATCACGCCCACAATCCTGATGGAAGTCACGTTGGCGAAGAAATACCTCGAGTGGATTATACTATTTGGACAAACCAAACCGAATTGTTCGTTGAATTTCCCGTACTTATTGTTGGGCAACCCAGCAAATTTGCAGCGCATTTTACGGTAATGGACAAACACCAACCTGTGCGTGAGGGTTCGGTAACAGTAAGTTTAATTAAAGGTGACAAAGGCATTCGTGCTACAGCAGAAAGTCCGTCATCACCAGGAATATTTTCGCCCATCATTCAACCAAAGGAATCGGGAATACATCAATTGGTATTCGACCTTTCGACACCACAATACAAAGATAAAATTGTGATTAAAGACCTAATGGTGTATGCTAATATGGAAGAAGCCAATAACGCAATAGGCGATGCAGGTGAAGATGGTTCTATTTCCTTTTTAAAAGAACAGGCTTGGAAAATAGAGTTTCAAACCGCATCTGTTATGAATGGTGAAATTTACGATGTGATTAAGACATCGGGAGTTTGGCAGCCTGCACAGGGTTCTGTAAAAACAATGGTCGCTACGGCTAATGGAACTGTAAATTTTGCCACAACTAACCTAACGGAAGGAACAGAAGTGAAACAAGGGCAGTTACTTATGAATGTAAGTAGCCAAGGATTGGCAAGCAATAATTTAAGCGCAGAAATAGCGAAAGCCAAAGCTAACTATGACCAAGCCACATCCGAGTATAATAGAAAGAAGGAACTTTACGAAAGTAAGATTATACCAAAATCAGAATTTGAAAAAGTAGAAAGTAACTATACCATTGCAAAATCGCAATACCAGTCGCTTGCTTCAGGTGTTTCGGGTGGTAGTAAACAAATACGAGCACCTTTTGATGGATTTATAAGAAGCATTAATATTGGTAATGGCGATTATGCAGAACAAGGTACTGTTTTAATAAGTGTAGCAACTGAACAATCTAAAGTGCTTAAATCGCAAATAGCACCTACCTACGGGTTGACGATGCAAAACATTAAAAACGTTTGGTATCAAACTAAAATAGGAAATTGGAAAAGCATTTTAGATTCAGAAGGTGAAATTCTTTCGATATCCAAAGATGTGGAACGCGACAGTCCGTTAATTTCGATTTATGCCAAAGTAAACGATGCTATAAACTTGCCAGATGGAAGTTTAACCCAAGTACAAATTGCTATGGGTAACGGAGAACAAGGAACACTTGTACCCGAATCGGCTTTATTGGAAGATTATGGCAACTATTCGGTTATGGTGCAACTTTCTGGAGAAAGTTTTGAAAGACGCCCTATTTCCATAGGAAAACGAAACGGTAAAAACGTTGAAGTGCTCAAAGGATTACAGGTTGGTGATGTGGTGGTAACCACAGGAGCTTACCAAGTAAAAATGGCATCAATGTCGGGCTCAACCCCTGCACACGGACACGAACACTAAAAGCAAAAGTTATGTTGAATAAAATATTAAATATATCACTTCATAACAGGTTGCTTATTCTGTTAGGAGCGGTGGGGTTAAGTGTGTTGGGTGTGTATTATGCAAAGACAATGAATGTTGATGTATTCCCAGACTTAACAGCACCAACGGTAACTATTCTTACCGAAGCCCACGGAATGGAGTCTGAAGAAGTAGAGAAATTAGTCACCTATCAATTAGAAACTGCTCTAAACGGTTCGCCCAATGTAAGACGAATCCGTTCGTCATCAGCTGCGGGAATATCCATTGTTTGGGTAGAATTTGAATGGGGAACCGATATTTATCGAGCGCGCCAAATTGTGAGTGAACGAATCCCGATGGTACGCGAAAATTTACCCGAAGGCATTGGTGCACCAACAATGGCACCTATTTCATCGATTATGGGTGAAATAATGTTGTTAGGTGTGACTTCGGATAGTTTGTCGCCAATGGAATTACGAACACTTTCCGATTGGACAATTAGACCACGCATCAAAGCGATTGGTGGTATTGCAAATGTAGTAGTCATTGGAGGCGATTACAAACAATACCAAGTATTTGCTAATCCTGAAAAGATGAAACATTACGATGTAAGTCTATCTGAATTGGTAGAACACGTTAAGGAAGCAAATACAAATGCACCTGGTGGTGTTGTGAATCAATACGGAAACCAATACATCATAAAAGGAAGCGGTAGAGCGTATGCGTTAGAAGATTTACAGGAAGCAGTTTTAAAACAAGTCAATGGACAAACCATCAAAATAAAAGACGTAGCGACTGTGAAAATTGGAGCTTCCGATAAAATTGGTGATGGTTCTTTAAACGCTAATCCTGCGGTGATTTTAACCATTTCAAAACAACCCGATGTTAATACATTGGAATTGACAGACCGTTTGGATGAGGCGATTGCAGATTTACAAAAAACCTTACCAAAAGGTGTAGAAATCAAAAGTCAGATTTTTAGACAATCCGATTTTATTGAGGCTTCTATTAGCAATCTAAATATGACCCTTTTAGAAGGTGCGTTTTTTGTAATGATTATCCTGTTCATCTTTTTAATGAATTGGAGAACAACGTTAATATCATTATTGGCAATTCCTATTTCATTATTGGTGTCTATTATCATTTTAAAATGGTTAGGTTACACAATAAACACTATGAGTTTGGGTGGTATGGCAATTGCTATTGGTGCGTTGGTAGATGATGCTATCATTGATGTGGAAAACGTGTATAAACGTTTACGGGAGAATATCAAAAAACCGAAAGCAGAACGTCAATCTACAATTACGGTTGTGCGTGATGCTTCTGTAGAAATCAGGAGTTCTATTATCATCGCCACATTAATTATCATTGTGTCGTTCGTACCCTTATTCTTTTTAAGCGGAATGGAAGGTCGATTATTGCAACCATTAGGTATTGCTTTTGTAACCTCTGTCTTAACATCATTGATAGTTGCAGTTACGGTAACACCAATTTTATGTTCTTATTTATTGAATAATGAAAAACTACTCAATAAACAAGCAGAAGGCACACGTGTAGAACGTTGGTTACAGAAACATTATGGTAATCTTTTAGAACGTGCCACTAATATTCCAAAAACGATTATTGGAACTACGATAATTGCATTTATCATAAGTCTTTTAGTGCTCACACAATTAGGAAGAAGTTTTCTACCCGAATTTAATGAAGGCTCTTTGGTAATTAGTGTTGTTGGTCCACCAGGTATGTCTTTGGAAGAAAGCAACAAAACAGGAAAATTGATAGAAACTATTTTATTGGATTTACCAGAAGTGGACGTTGTTACAAGACGACAAGGAAGGGCTGAATTAGATGAACACGCACAAGGCGTAAATGCATCAGAAATTGATGTGCCTTTTGTGCTTGAAGATAAAACCAAAGAAGAGTTCTTTGAAGAAGTCCGAAACAAATTGAGCGTAGCACCAGGTGTTAATATTACATTGGGACAACCCATAGCACACCGAATTGACCATATGCTTTCTGGTACACGTGCCAATATTGCCATCAAGATATTTGGTTCAGATTTACAACGTTTGTTCGAGGTTGGTAAAAGCGTAGAGCAAAACATCAAAGAAATTGATGGATTGGCAGATGTAGCAGTTGACCAACAAATTGAAGTACCACAAATACGCATCAAACCCAAACGCCAGATTTTAGCAGCGTATGGAATGACGGTTGGCAATTTAATGGAACAAGTAGATATTGCGTTTGCAGGAGAAGAAGCAGGCGAGATTTACGAAGGTCAACAGTATTTCGATTTGATAGTCCGCTACGAAAAACCGTTTCGTGATGATATTGAAAATATCAAAAATGCCTTAATCAGTTTACCAAATGGAGGACAAACCATATTAGGCGAATTGGCAACTATTCAATCGGTAAGCAGTCCAAATACCATTAATCGTGAAGATGTACAACGTAAAATTGTAGTCGCTGCCAATGTACAAGGCAGGGATTTACGTGGTGCAGTAAACGAAATAAAGGAAGTGGTTGCAAACAACGTGAATATGCCAGAAGGTTACCGTGTGCAATATGGCGGACAGTTTGAAAGCGAATCGAAAGCATCACAATTGCTTATGATAACAGCAATCGTTGCGATAGCCATTATTTTCCTTTTACTCTATTATGAATTTAAAGATGTAAAATTGGCATTTGTTGTATTAATCAATCTGCCTTTAGCATTAATAGGTGGTATCTTAATTGTCTATTTCACATCAGGAATAATCAGTATTGCAGCCACGATTGGATTTATTAGTCTTTTCGGAATAGCTACACGTAATGGTATCTTATTAGTATCACGATATGAGGATTTGAGAAAAGAAGGTATGCAAGGGTTTCAATTAATAAAAACAGGAGCTTTAGACCGTTTAAACCCAATTTTAATGACAGCTTTTACAACAGGTTTAGCGTTAATTCCTTTGGCTTTAAAAGGTGGCGAACCAGGTAGTGAAATACAAAGCCCAATGGCTGTGGTTATTTTAGGAGGATTGTTATCTGCTACGATATTAAACTTGGTGGTAATTCCTTGTGTGTATCAATTGGTCACAAAAAAGAAAGACTAAACATTTATTTGAGCTACTTCTTTATGGAGTGGCTCAAATTTAAACGATTTGAACTGAATAGAATCGCCAACGCTAAAAGCCATACACATTTGCAATTCGCACCAGCCACCACACAATCCCAAAATTGCAAAAGAGTATGTCTTTGCCTACGCTACAAACAGAACGGAAAAAGTACGAAAACACAACAACGTATATAAAAAATAGCGGTTTAGGTGCTTAAACGAAAATGAATTTTATAAATTTAAGGTCAGGTATAATCTGAAAAGTTAGTGTGTAAAATCCGCTACATTTCATATACAAGACCGTTATAAACAAGTTGAAAAAAGTACTACAATTAATATTTATAGTCATTGGATTAACATCTTGCAAAGCTCAAGAGGTTGACGGAATTTGGATGTCAATTGACGATAGAGTCATTGATGAACATCATTCTTTTTCTTCAGGCATGTGGGGAATGATTATCGATTTTGATAAATCTGAAATTAAAGCTGTACTTTCCGATTCTACATATAAATTCGAAAAAAGACATAAAGAAATAAAAATCGTACACAATATTGATTACATTGTTTATCCTTATGAAGTTTTTAAAAAAGATTCTATAGAAATTGAAATTGTAAAAAACACAATAACGGTCTTTAAACGATTGAATTTCGATTATCCTCTTGAATCAACAAAATCAGAAATCGTTAATTTTTTGACTGATAATTGTGTTAGGAAATTCGGGGATTCGATTGAAGTTAAATTTTCAAAAAACTACCATCCTTTAGACAAGAATAAAGAACTCCGAATGACAGAAACTATATGGAATAATAGCCGACCATTAGTAGGAAACTGGAGTATTGGAGAAATAAATAAAAACTTCTTTATATTCATAAGTATCGATGATACAACAGAGGAAAATATTTATCAAATAACCTCAATAAGCGGAAATACATTAAAGCTAAAACCTATAAAAGAAAATTATTACGAATTAACGGAATTAAAAACCTGTTTATAACACCGTGTATAATTAATTGCTTGTTTTAAGCCTGCTTACGAACATTCCTGCGGAATATTCTATCTGTGATTTATTTGCTAACTTAGTACCTAAATCACGCAACTAACCATACACAATTACGTTAGCATTTATTATGAAAAAACACATCGCACTTTTAATAACACTTCTACTTTCCATAAGTTTCAGTTATTCTCAAATACCAGTTGAAGAATATCGTGAAGAAATAAATAAATTAAAGACAGAAAAGGAAATAAACGAATATTGGAATGACCTATACAAACTTGACCAAGAAGTTTTGGTTAAGAGTAGCAATTTAAGGACTGCTGACAGTATATCAATATCGAATATGATTAAAACTGCTATAATTTTAGATATTCACGAAACTAAAGGATATAACTCTGGTGGTTATAGTGGCTTTTTGCCAATTCTCAATCTTTCCCATAATTATATAGGACAATCCCAATTAGCTTACTGGTCTATTATTGAAAAGTGTGCAGAAATTGGAGGTGCTATTGATAGTTTTGGAGGAAAATATCCCGCATATCAACTTGAAAGCGTATCGCTCACATTTTACAATTACTCTCTATTTAATCAGGAAGCAAAATATCCAAATCTCGTTAATAAGTTGAGTAAAATAAAAACTGAGAATATAATTAGTGAACTTTCAAAATCATTTGAATATCAAAATGAATTACGCAAATTAAGTGAAATCGCTGTCTTAAATAGTTGGTATCTTCAAAATCATAAAGACATAATTGACGAAGGCGAATTTTCGATTGTTAAAATGTCTAATAACGATATATATTTAAAAAAATATGGTCGATTACAAAAACTAGAATTACTTAAAACAAATAACAAATCAAAAGTTTATAGGATTGAAAACGAACCTTTTAACTGGAATTATATTTACGGAAATGCTGGAAGTTTGAGTTTAATTGACGAACAAGAAAACGAATTAATTAAATACACTTTGGTGAAATAACAAATGCTAACACCGTGTATAATTAATTGCTTTGGTCGTTGCTTATTTGG
>TARA_R110002020_G_scaffold23587_3_pt1 | contig 80008 bp, 67 predicted proteins | sample TARA_R110002020 | Tara Oceans TARA_R110002020 (sample SAMEA4396489) | marine metagenome | biome: Westerlies Biome; feature: [MES] marine water layer (ENVO:01000295) within the mesopelagic zone...; material: water (ENVO:00002006), including particulate matter (ENVO:01000060) such...
CCTAAATGAGTTCCATTAAACGAGATGTACGCTTGCTTCGAAATGTTTTTAAATTTTAGGCTATTTGCTTGGGGAGCTTGTTCCTAGGTCTTTTACTGGACATTTGCAGCTTGAAATGAAAGTAATGCCACAAAGAATATGCTGATAAACTCTACAAAATCTTTTTTTTACGGTATGAAAATGCAGATCGCCGCCTATCTTCCATTGGCTTTTCTTTGCTTGTTCCCCGTCTTGTTACAGGGGCAGACAATTACCATAGAAGCAGGGGAGGATGCGCAAGAGGAAGGTTCGGTGCCGGGCAGTTTTATTGTAACAAGACAAGGAGGTGGAGTGTTTGCTACCACCACCGTTTTTTACACGGTTACCGGATCCGCTACTCCCGGGGATGATTATACCGCTCTTTCGGGATCGGTTACAATTTCATTGTTCAGCAATCCGGCCACTATTGAAGTGACGGGTATTGTGGATGACATCCTATTGGAAGGCTCTGAAAGTATTACCGTTACAATTGATCCTGGCGACTATACCATAGCCGCCCCACCAGATAATACTGCTACAATCACCATTGAGGACAATGACTGTGTTGCCGCACCCGTATTTAACGACCTTTCCCGAATATTTTGTGATGATATAAGCCAGCCCCTAAACGACTATGTGGATATTGTTCCGGCCGGGGTACAGCTGATATGGAGCAGGTCCTCAAATCCCCAATTGGTCCCTCCCCGGCTGGGTCCAAATCCCGTGGTCACCACCGCCGCAACCTATTTTGCATTTTTCTATGATGGGATAAACGACTGCTACAGTCAAGTGACCCCATTGGAACTGCAGCTGAACGTTTCGCCCGTGATCACCGTGGAAGAGCCCGAGCCCTTCTGCGGGGAGGAAGAGGTAGAACTGGAAGCCACTGCGAGCGAAGAGGCCACCATTCGATGGTACGCTTCCCCAACCTCGACCGATGCACTGGAAGTGGGGCCGGAATTTGAAGTCACCGTTTCCGAGACCACCATATTTTATGTGGAAGGGACCGCCAATGGCTGTACCTCGGACAGGGTTCCGGTAACGGTCACCGTTTATGGGGAACCCAATGCCGGTAACGCAACGGATACGACGGCCTGCAATGCTACTGAGGGCCCAGCTTCCGATACCTTGGTGGATTTGGACGATACGCTTGTGGGCAATGACCCGGGGACTTGGGCGCTTACCGATGCCCCCAACGGGGCCACAGCAAGCATCAACTCACAAAATGTGGTGGATTTTAGCGGACTTTCAGAGGGGGAATATGAATTTACCTTTACGACGAATACCGCCCAAACCCCGTGTTCAGACCAATCGACCACTGTGACCGTGACCGTGGCCAACTGTATTTTTGATACGGACGGCGATGGCCTTACCGATGGGGAAGAAGCGGAAATAGGGAGTGATCCCCTTGATCCCTGCGATCCCAATTTAACGGGAGGATGTGTTGATCTTAGTATTGAAAAGAGTGTGGACATTTCCAATCCCATTATTGGTGATGAGGTGGTCTTTACCATTGTCCTGAACAATATGGGACCTGACGCGGTGACAGATATCGCCGTATCCGACGTTTTGGACCCTTCCGGGTTTGAATATATTTCCCACAACGTTTCCAATGGATCCTATGATCCAGATACAGGGAGCTGGGAGCTGGAGGAAATGGAGGGCAGTGAAGAGGCCATTCTTGAAATTACCGTAACGATGGTAGGTGAGGGTACTTTTACCAATACAGCGGACATCGTGAACCTGCCCGCGAACGATCGGAACGAGGCAAACAATACGGCCACCGTCTCCGTTGTGGTGGGGCAACCGGACGATATCGACCTTGGTATTGAAAAGACTGTGGACAGGGAAAATGCGATCATTGGCGATGAAGTGGTGTTCACAATTGTGCTGACCAATCTTGGACAGCAGGTGGTCGGTGCCATTACCGCAACGGACCTATTGGACCCCATTGGATTTGACTACGTATCCCATACCGTTTCCAATGGAAGCTATGATCCCGATTCAGGTAATTGGGAACTGCCGTCTATGGAAGGAACGGAAGAAGCAACCCTTGAAATAACGGTTATATTGGTAGGGGAGGGCACTTTTGCGAATACTGCGGAAATAACGGCCTCCACACCAAATGATGGGAACGAAGAAAATGATTCGGCGACGGTATCGGTTGTGGTCGGACCCAAACTAGATGATGAATGCGGTTTTGTCTTTAACCAGTTCTCGCCCAATGGGGACGGGACCAACGACTTATTGGTCATCAACTGTTCGGAGCAGTTCCCCAATAATTCCTTGGAAGTGTACGATAGGTATGGAAACCAAGTATACTCGGCCAATGGCTATGACAATTCCTGGGATGGTACCGGAAAAAATGGAAACCTTCCAAAGGGGACCTATTTTTATATCCTGAACCTAGGGGATGGCTCGGAAGTAAGGAAAGGTTGGATTCAAATCATAAGATAGTAGGACTATGTTTTATACATCGGGCAGCTTAAAGCGTATTTATTTTCTGATGGGAATCGGGATGTGGCTATTCGCCACTACTTCCGCCCATGCCCAAAAGGAACCACAATATACCCAGTACATGTACAATATCGGAAGTTTTAACCCGGCCTATGTAGGATCCGTAGAAAAAATGGAGATCGCGGGGTTGTACAGGGCCCAATGGATAGACATCGACGGGGCACCGACCACTATTCGTTTTGGGACCAACATTCCTTTTTCCAACGGGAAGAGCGGGTTGGGCCTTAATGTGGTGAACGATCGATTGGGACCATCCTCACAAACCTATTTTGACCTTGCATATTCGTACCAGGTACAACTTTCGGAAGGCACAAAGTTGTCCTTTGGTATGGACGCTGGAGGTTCGCTATTGGATGTCGATTTTTCCAAGGGATCTTTTCAAAACCCGAACGAACCGGTCTTGAACGGGCAGAACATCAATAAATTTTATCCTACCTTGGGCGCTGGTCTCTTTATGTATGCCGAAGATTGGTATCTTGGGCTGTCCGTTCCCAACTTTTTGACCAATGACATCTATGATGATGAGGTGGCGACCATTGTGGAAGATAAGGTCCAGTTTAATTTTATCGGGGGGTATGTCTTCGATCTTTCGGAAGGATTGAAGTTTAAACCGGCCGTGCTACTAAATTACTTACAGGGATCTCCGCTCAACGTAAACGTTTCCACTAACTTTTTGATCAGTGATGTGGTTACCGTAGGGGCGTCCTATAGATGGGACAATGCGGTCAGTGGCTTGGCAGGGGTACAGGTATCGAATGGTATTTTTATGGGCTATTCCTATGATTACAATACAAATGGCCTTGGAGAGTACAATAACGGCTCCCATGAGATCATATTAAAATTCTATCTGGGAGGTGGCAACAAGGGCAAGAACGACAATTATAAGATTAAGGGAAAACCGAAACAGATAGATTCCCCAAGGTTTTTCTAAAAATACGGCAACATGGAATTAAGGATACTGGTTTTGTTTTTTTTACTTACCATCAGCTGCTTCGGACAGGATAAAAAATCCAAGGCGGACAACCTGTTCTTTGGGTATGCCTATAAGCAGGCCATAGCTGAATACAAAAAGGAAATGGCCAAAACGCAGCTTGATAACCAACAATATCTGAATCTGGCGGATGCCTATCTCAAAACGGGCGATTATAAAAACGCCGCAACCACCTATACCCTTGTGTACAAAAGGGATTCTACGCTCTCCAACCACAATTTCAATAAAATGCTATTGTCCATCGCCAGAACGGATGGAATGGAACGGGTAAATGCCTATCTTGCTACCAAAAAGGCGCTATTGCCCGCCGAATGGATCGAGAATGCCAACTTTAATGCGGAACTTTTGGATTCTGACGGAGGCGATGGTCTAAAATATGAAATTCTCAATATTAGGGGAAATAGTGCGCAGGCCGACTTTTCACCTACATTTTATGGGGAGAAACTGCTATTTACTTCCTCTCGGAGCCAAAAATCCAAAGATCTTTACATTCCTTCCGGAGAGTCCTTTATGGATATTTTTATAGGAAGGGTTTCCCAAAATGGGGATATCCTTAACGCCAATGCCTTTAACGATATGCCCCCATCAAAATTCCATGAGGCCACGCCCTTTTATTCCCAAGAACTGGAAAGCATCTTTTATATGTTGTCCAATGCGGAAGATGGCGAGCTGTCTTTTGATGAAAATGGAAAGAATGCCTTGGCCATTGGAATGGTGGATCAAAAAGGGGTGTTCAAATATTTGCTAAGAGATTTGGGAACTTCCTTTTACTATCCATTTTACGATGCACCCACGGGAAAATTGTATTTCTCTGCAAATTTTGGGGATAGCTACGGAGGTACCGATATATATTATGTGTATACCAACCAGGGGCAGATCATGTCCGCCCCGGTAAATTTGGGACCTAGGATCAATACGGCCGGGAACGAGATCGCTCCTTTCGTGTTCGATAACAGTCTTTATTTCTCTTCAGATGTCTTTTATGGGCTGGGCGGTATGGACATATATAGGTCCAATCTTATGCCAGACGACAGCTTCAGTATTCCCGTTAACTTGGGAAGGGAGATAAATTCCACTTATGATGATTTTGGATTTATCATAAAGGACAGTTCAACCGGTGGATTGATGGGCTATTTTGCCTCCAATAGGGAAGGGGGTAAGGGAAAGGACGATATCTATAGTTTTAGCGTGTCCGAAAAACCCGGTCTAAAAACACTGGTATTGAGCGGTACCGTCGCCAAACCGTCTGGAACTGCCATTGATAGGGCGGCGGTAAGGGTATATGACATACAAATGGAACTTTTAAAAGAGGTATACACCAGTGAAAATGGACAGTACCATTTGGAAATTCCATGGCGTGATTCCATTTTGGTGGGGGCAGCAAAGGAACGTTTCTCCAGCTTTACCAAGGCCTTGGACGGAAAGTCCCTGCAAGCCGTGAACAATGGCAGGTTAAATATTTCACTTACGCAATTGGAAGATCTGATCGCCGAAAAGGAAGGGCAGACCGTTATAAAATTGAACAAATTCTTGTTTGATAGGTCTAAAAGCACCATAACACCTGAAATAGCTGGAGAATTGGACAAAGTGGTCGCAGCTGTCAAGGATTTTCCCAAACTTCAGTTGCGCATTGAATCACATACCGATAGCCGTGGCGGAAGCAGTACCAATTTTAAATTGTCCCAACAACGGGCGGATGCCATCAAAAAATATCTATTGGACAATGGGGTCTCCACTTCAAATATCCTTTATACGGTCGGATATGGGGAGGACAAAATCCTGAACAATTGTACCAATGGTGTGTATTGTCTCGAAATGCTGCACCAACAGAACGATCGATCTCTCATCGTTGTGCTAAACTACGATCTGCTCTTTTGAAACTACTATCTTGAAAGTTCACAGCTTTGGCAATCCTTTACCTTACCGTAATAGGTTTCGCGATATTTGTGCACCGTACGTAAGGGGATGCCGAAAAAGGCTTTTTTGATATAGGTGACCTTTGTGTAAAAATTCCCCATTTTTTCCGTATAGCGCTTCTCGTTTTTGGTAGTCCTAACGACGTGTATCAGTTTCATTATGCGTTTTTATTTTGACCGACTCCAATGGTTTGCCGATCGGTCGTTTATTTGGGAGGTGGGTGGAACGTGGAATGTCCCGAGGGCTGGAAATAAGCATGGAACCTCCCATAAATTTCCCTCATAAGAGCACAAAGGTCGTAATTTCTGGCCAAAATATCAAGTTTTGCGGCCATCAAACCATTTTAAGGGTCGGCTGAAGCCTTATTGCAGGAGTATCCAGCAATAATAAAAAGCGAATAGGGAAAGGAAAATTATCCCGATATATGTTAGCGTACGAAGTCCCCTTTTCGGTCTGTAGGCCAAGGGAAGGTCGTTGCTCATCACGTTCCGTAGGTTCATGTAACCGATCAATGGCGCCAGTACAAAGGAAATAAAGGTGGCCACCGCAACCAATTGCCCCATGTTGGCACTAAATAGTCGGACAACGGCAAAATTGATCGTTGCCAAAAGCAGTACCGCCAAGGCAAAATTGGGCCTGTTGGCCTTTACTTTGGGCGAAATGAATCCAACTATATCCAAACTGACCCTGGCAAGGGCATCATGGGCGGTTATACAGGTACTGAACATAGTGGCAAAAGCCGCTGTGGCGATCAGGGGATAGGTCCATGACCCAATATGGGCAGTGAAGAGTTGCACCAACTGATCGGAGAAAGTCACGGCATTGCCACTGATGGCCGTATTGGTTCCGTAGAGGGTCAACCAACCGATGATCATGAAGAAAAGGGCCAAAAGGGCGGTAAGCATATACCCCACACGAAATTCCTGCAAGGCTTCCACCAAAGGAAGTATTTTATTGCTCACCTTTACCTTTTCCAAAGTCCATAAACTTATCCAACTGGAGGTTTCTACGGCGGTCGGCATCCATCCGATCAGGCCGATCAGGAACAGTACCCCAACTTCATCAAATATTGCGGGAGCTTCAAAGCCTGGGGAAGGGACCGCTCCCCCTTTGGATACAACCAGAACCGTGGTGATAAGCAGTGCCAAAAAGAGGATGGAAACTACCAATTTTAAGGAAGATTCCAAAAATTGATACTTGCCCACGATCAACAGGGCGCTGATAAACGCGAACAATCCCAAAGCCGCCATATGGACCGGCAGTTCCCTTATACCAAAAAGATTTATAAAGAGACCTGCCGTAACCACGTAGAGTGTGGCCAAAATGGTAAATATTGAAATTAGGGTCATAAAGGCATAAAACCAAAAATAGCCCTTACCGCGGTTGCGGTAGCCTTCTATGATGGATTTGTTGGTTACAATGGTGTAGCGAACCCCGAATTCAAAAAAGGGATATTTAAGGAGGTTTGCCAAAATGATCGGGATTACCATGATCCATCCATATTGTGCACCAGCTTTGGTGGACAGTACAAGATGGGAAGTTCCTATGGCCATACTCGCAAATAAAAGGCCAGGTCCCAAGTTTTTCAGAAGGGTTCTTATCGGTGGCATTTAGAGGGTCGGTTTTAGGAACTAATTTAGCTTTTTTTTGCTCTGGATTTATTTTTCCCGATATTTTGTAAAATCAGTGATCGTAGGATAGCAATGGGGTGACATAAGAAGGTTTTTTAGTTTTCCAGCATCCCTATTCTATATAGATCCTTTCCCCATAAAATTTTGGTTGTGTATTGAACACAAGGTCTACGAAGACCTTTACCCTGGCAAAATACTCCCTGGACCTGACCTTTAGCCCGTCACTGCCCGAAATATCGGTAGCATTGTAGCCCACCGCTTTAAGGCCCTTTCGCTCGGCAAGGAAAATGGCCCGCTCATTGTGGAACTGTTGTGATATGACCGTCACACTTTTGAGGCCAAAGACATATTTGGCCCTGACCATGGAATCCAGTGTGCGGAAGCCTGCATAATCCAAAATGATCCTGTTCTCCGGAATGCCCCCTGCCACCAGATCCTTTTTGATCGAGCCTGGCTCATTGTAATATTGACTGCCATTATCCCCGCTCACCAGTACAAAATCGATCTTACCCGCCCTGTAAAGTGAAAGGGTTGCCTTTATTCTGTTGGTGTAATACGGATTGGGACCTCCGGTCGTAAGTTTTTTTGCAGTGCCAAGTACCAGTCCTACCTTGTTTTTGGGAATGGAGGCCAGATCGTCATATATTTTATCTCGGGCCGTATAACTAATGATATGGTTGCAGAGGCCCAATACAATTCCCAAGACGACCAAGATCCCGATGGCCAGGAACAGCAATTTCTTCTTCATGGGAAAGGTACTTAATGATATGGCCAAAGGTAATAAAAAGCTAAGACGGTATGCAGTCGCAACATTGATGGGTCAATTTAAACGGTATCTACCGCCTAGGCTTGGGTTGCAGGCAATTTCAATTTTTAAAAACAAAAATAGTACAATGACCGTATGGTCCAAAATCCAGAACCGGGAAGAGCGGCTGTTACATCGGACTTCCTTAGTTTTTTGATTTTTTGTTCCTCTTCGCTTCTTTTTTTTCCTTGGGCGTCAAAAGGGGTTCTTTTTTGACGTTTTTCTTTGCATCCTGACTTTTTGCCATTGGTATAAATTTTAAATAAAGCTACGGATTTTTTTAGTGCACGGAGTGTGGGACTCTAATTTTTTATGTTACTTTTGACATTCATTTGGCAATGAGGTCTGCCTTGAACCGTTCCCTTGGAACTGATGACATCTACGTTACCGGCCATTGGCCACTGTGGAACCGTTTATAAAAGACATCATGAAAATCAGTAGATCCAAGCATTTTTTTTCCTCAATTGAGCAAATCCCCTCTTTCGTATATCTTTTTAAATGGCTCGTGATCTGCACCATTTTAGGGGCGATCGTAGGAGGTATTTCGGCATTTTTTTTACTTTCCCTGAATTGGGCCACCAACTGGCGCGAATCCCATTTATGGATAATCGCCTTGCTTCCATTGGGAGGCTTCATTATAGGTATTTTCTACCATTTGTACGGTAGCAGTGTCGTTAAGGGAAACAATCTTTTGCTGGAGGAGTTTCATTCTCCCAAAAAGATCATCCCATTTAGAATGGCCCCCTTGGTGCTATTTGGAACGCTCATAACCCATCTTTTTGGGGGTTCGGCCGGTAGGGAGGGAACGGCGGTACAAATTGGGGGTGCCGTAGCCGATCGGTTCACCTATTTTTTCAAGTTGTCCGAAAGAGATCGTAAGATCATGTTGATAGCGGGCATCAGTGCAGGCTTCGCATCCGTCTTCGGAACGCCTCTGGCCGGGGGCATCTTTGCGTTGGAGGTCATGGTGTTGGGAAGGATCAGATTGGATGCGATCGTTCCAAGTTTTTTGGCCGCCGTATTGGCGGACTACTTTTGCAGGATATGGGACGTACCGCATACCCATTACGATATTGGTGCCGTGGTGGATATGGATCCCATAAACCTGCTATGGGCCTTGTTGGCAGGAATTATTTTTGGACTGGTGGCCATGTTTTTTTCGCGCAGCACCCATTTCTGGGGCAAGCTGTTCCAGTCAAAAATCCAGTATCCGCCATTGCGACCCGTTGTGGGAGGGGCCATATTGGCCATTGCCATATTGTTGACAGGCTCCACAAAATATATAGGACTTGGTATTCCCACCATTGTAAATGCCTTTCATTTTGAACTCAATTCGTACGACTTTTTTTTAAAATTACTGTTCACTTCCTTTACGTTGGGTGCGGGGTTCAAAGGAGGGGAGGTCACGCCCCTATTTTACATAGGGGCCACTCTGGGCAATGTGCTTATCTGGTTCATTCCGTTGCCAATGGGACTTTTGGCCGGAATGGGGTTTGTAGCGGTCTTTGCCGGCGCCACCAATACCCCCATTGCCTGCACGGTGATGGGAATAGAACTTTTTGGCTTGGAGGCTGGCGTGTTCATTGCCATTGCCTGTAGTGCGGCATACCTGTTTTCAGGGCACTCGGGCGTGTATGGCTCCCAAGTAATAGGCAGTCCGAAGAATTGGGATTACCAAGGGGAAAAAGGGCTGTTGTTATCCGAGATCTGGACGAAGCGCAAAGGGAACGTAAAGAGTTAAGACTGTTCTACGGTATCCAGTTTGTTTACTGATTTCGCTACCATCATTGATACGGCAGCATCTCCCGTAACATTTATGGTGGTCCTGCACATATCCAACGGTCGGTCTACCGCAAAGATCAGGGCCAGACCAGCTTCCGGTATCCCGGCCTGGGCCAGGACGATTACCAGCATCACCATCCCCGCACCTGGTACGGCGGCGGATCCGATGGATGCCAACGTAGCGGTAGCAATGATCCCCAATTGGGCCGATAGTCCTAGATCCATCCCAAAAGCTTGCGCAATAAAAACGGCCGCTACCGCTTGGTACAGACTTGTACCGTCCATATTTATAGTGGCGCCAATGGGCAGTACAAAGCTTCCCACTTCCTTCTGCACCCCCAAATGTTCCTCAACACGTTCCATGGTCACGGGGAGGGTGGCGGCACTGGAACTGGTGGAAAAGGCCAGAAGCTGTGCCGGGGCGATGCCCTTAAAGAAAAAGGCAGGGGTTTTTTTGGTGGAGAACCATACCATGGCGGCGTAAACGCATAACATCAGGGCAAGACCAATGAGGACCGTTAAAGCATACATGCCCAAGGCCGTAAAAAGATCCGGACTGGGAGATTCCACTACCAAGGCGGCCAAGAGTGCAAAAACCCCGTAGGGGGCCATTTTCATGATCAGATCGATCATCTTCAGGATTACCTCATTGAAACCATCAAAAAAATCCTTTACCGGTTTTGCAGTGGATTCAGGGATAAGGATAAGCCCCAGACCAAAAAAAACGGCAAAGAAAATTACCTGTAGCATATTGGTATTGTCCGATGCCGCCGCAAAAATATTGCTGGGCACAAGATCTTCCAAAGCTTGTAAGGGTCCCGATCGTTTTTGCTCCTGGGCCACGGCTATTTTTCCGGAGACATCGCCCTGATAACTGTTCAAAAGGTCGTTTCGGGTAACTTCCGAGATGGCCAATCCAGGTTTAATAATGTTCACCAGCACAAGACCGATCGAAACCGCCACGATAGTGGTGCCGATAAACGTAAGAATGGTGCGGGTACCCATTTTGGACAACTTGGAAATGTCCTTCAGGTCTGAAATTCCCTTGATGAGCGAGGCCAAGATCAAGGGAACGGCGATCAGTTTAAGGGAATTGATAAAGATGTTCCCAAATGGTTTTATCCAATCCCTTATAAAAGCGGCGCCCCAGTTAAAATTGGTGAGCAACAGTGCAAATAGAACCCCTGCGGCCATTCCCAAAAGGATCTGCCAGTGCAGGGCCAATTTTTTTTGTTTCATTTCCCTTATGCGAAAGTTTGGCGTCCATACTTCCATCGGATTCCATAGCGAATGACCATGGGGCGTACAGCGGTTTAAATGTATTTCATTGGAACCACATATTTCCATTTTTCCCACAATTTTTTTCGGTTGCCCTTGGCATATCGAAATGTCCGTTAAAGGAGAGGAAGTGAATTCTTTTAAGAGGAGTAGGAGGGTAGGTATCTTGTCCTATTTGAAGCGTTTTAATTTAAACTCCCCTTCTGTCAAGGAGATAGTGCCGTTTTCGGCGTTATATATCGAACCGGAAAAAGCGCCTTCCATATAGATATCGGTAACTTCGGTAAACCGAATCCAAGAATTGGCCATGGCATCGGGAAAGGTGAGGAGTAGGACATTTTCATTATAGGTATTGTAAAGGCGCCCCTGTCCGTCCAGATAGGCAACTACAAATAGATCGGGTTCAACGGTGGTAGGGGATGCAGCGTTCGAATAGGTGGTGCCTGCCACAAAGGGGACATCGCTGGCGAGCGAAAATACCATGTTGTTTTTGCCGCTTTCCCGGATATTCTGGGTACAGGCAATGGAAACCACATAGGTGCCATCATTGGTGGTATTGTTAAAATTACCGCTTAAATTGGCGCCTGAGACATCGTATTCGTAGGTCAGGGGCTCATTGTCCATGTTCACCCTGAAATAATACCCATCAGGATTGTCGTTGCCATCGGCATCCGTTCCGGTCCCATCATCGGAAGAAGAACAGCTGACAAAAAGAAAACAGGGGATCAAAAGAAATATCCTAAAAAAGAAGTGCATTGCCATAAGGAAAAAGTTTATGGTGCAAGGTATTTCAAGTATACCGCTCGGGAAATGCTCCTTTATTTTTCGCGCAGTTACATCTATTATTCGTGGACATCGACCTATTGAACGATTTGGACATTCTTGGGAAAAGTTTAGATCACTTCGTTATAAACTTGTCATAATGCCCATCCCAAAAGCAAGGAACTGCATTTTATGGTCTGAACCTTCGAAGGTATCCGTCAATGCCCTGTTGTACAAGGCCCTTAGTTGAAGCGACCAGTGTTCCCCGATTCTGTATTCCGTTCCCCCGCCTATAGTTGCGCTGAGAAGGTAGCCGTTTGTTTCCAGGTCGTTCTCGAGGGCAATTTGGTTGAGCAATCCAACATCGGCAAAAAGCTTCCATTTCCCTGGAAGGAAATACTTTCTTAAGCCTATTGGGATTTCTAGGAATTGCATCCGGATGTTCTCCGGATCTGGGGGAATCGCCCAATCACAGACGGCGCAGTAAAACGTGCCCGTGAAATTTTTTTGGGAAAACTGTAGGCCAAGGTTGACGGACATGTCCGATGTAAGGAATTTTTCAGCTTGAAGCCCCAAACTATAATTAGTTCTGTCGTAGGAGGCGATATACCCCATATAATTGCCGAGGTCTATATTTTGGGAGCTTATATTGTAATCCGAGGATAGGGTCACACCCAATCTAAGCGATTTCGGACCGTTCTGGGAATGTAATGTGAAACACATCAATAGGAATAATATGATCCAGGTCTTGGGCATGGTTCAACGGTTTGGTCATTCACTAGATATAAAATAGCCGCTAAGGTTGCTTCCTTAAACTGGGTTTTTGCCAATAGTCCTCTATTTTTGACAATAGTGCTCGATGAGGTCGGCTTATACCGTTGATCATATGTCGTTTTTGTAGGCGGTGTTAATTTTTGGGAAGACGTTTGGTGATCAGGGCAAGTTGCCCCATATGATTTGCTTGGTGCTCCATCACGTGGAACCAGGCGAACTGATTGCTCATAGAGCCGTTATCGGCCGCAAACCAAGTATCATCCTTTGTTTTTAAAAGGGTTTTGGTCTTTTCCCTGACCTTATCATATATATCCAGATAATACCCGATCGGTTTCTCCTTTAACTTTTTCCGAGCTGCATCGCCAAGATTGAGGGCTACCTCCCATTCGGCATTTTCTTCGTCGGTCAATCCCCTATTTTCAAAGGTGTAAACTTGATAATAGGCTTCCGTGGCCGCCAAATGATAAATGATCGCCCCGATACGATTGGATTCGTCATCCATTAAAAAGTCGGTACTTTCCTGATCTAAATTCTTTACCATCGATTCTACCCGTCCCTTAAGGTTGTCCAGCATAACGATCATGGTGCCTATGTCATGGCTATACCCTTCCGGAGGTTCTATTTTACGTTGTGCCTGTAAACAAAGGCTAAAAAGGAATATCGGCAAAAGAAAAGGTAAGGCTTTCATCTGAAGTGGTTTATATTTCTAATGTAGTACATGTGCTCTAATTATGGCTTGTTCTTAACATCCCCTTAACGCATTATGGAGTAACGGAAATTTTTCCCATTAGAAAGTTTAACCCTTTCATTTTAAGATAATCCTTATGACGGCTACTTATCCGGATTTGGGAAAGAATGCTACGCCAAATATATATTCTTAGCCAAAAATCGTTACATTTAGGGATGTGTTGTGGCCGGCCATTATGAACTCTTTTTTTGTAAGGCTGGCTGGATTTAAATCGATTGAATAATGAGTGGATACATTAAACAATTGTCAACTATACTTCTGACGTCCCTTTTGGTTGTTCTTTTTTTCTGCAAAACATCAGTATGGTCACAAGATATTGATCGCTCACATATTATTAAAAAAAATGATAGTTTTTATGGTCCTTTAAGGGAAAACATACATCTGCATTTAAATAAAACCGTGTTCTCCAAAGGGGAAAATATATGGTTTACGGCCTATGTGCTTGATCAACGCACAGAACTTCCATCAATAGAAAGCGTTAATCTGCACGTGTCAATTTTGGATGCGAAAGGATCGGTAATAGATCACAAGATGATATTTCTGCAGGATGGAATCGGATATGGTACGTTCACTATAGATTCCAGTTATACCGGTAAAGATTACTACATAGAATCGCATACAACTTGGATGAAAAACTTTCCAGTTTTAAAACCTTATATACAGGAATTTCAGGTATTTCAAGAAGGGATCGTCCATGACCCCACAAGGAAATTATCGAACGATATAGTCATAGACATCTATCCGGAAGGCGGAAAACTGGTGAAAGATGTAAACAACACTATTGGATTTCAGGTTTCCGGACATTCCTGGAAAGATGTATCCATAGAAAATATAACATTGGTAGATGAAATGGGCCATGTCCTTAAAGATAATTTAGTGGTCAATGACCATGGCATGGGAAAGGTCACTTTTTTCATGGAAGCTGACCGCCATTATTCTTTGAAGGTGAAATTAAAGAATGGTGTATACGTTGCCCAGGAGCTTCCGATGGCGGAAACACTGGGTATGGTGCTGCGCATGAATTCCATCGATCCGGATAAAATTTATGGTGAGATCGAAACAAATTCCAAAACATTGAACGAAATCCATCAAAAACCAATTTATATAGCCGTGCACAAAAATGGTGAGATTTCCGTACAAGAGCTCATGATCAAATCTGCATTGAACTCTTTTATCATGAAGAAGTCCCAGCTTCCATATGGGGTAAATGCCATAACGGTTTTTGATAGTTCCTATCGTCCAATTTTGGGCCGTTTGTTCTTTAATGGGTATGGTGCCGAGAAAACCATTGCTGATATAAACCTGACATATGAAATGAACGAGTCTAAAGATTCACTTAATATAGATCTAACTTTGACAGACCCATATGAGGGAAGTATGTCGTTAAGCATATCCGCCCTACCGTTTGAAACTATTTCGTATGCTCCCGACAATTCCCTAATTTCTTCGTTTCTTCTAAGGCCGTATTTGGGTATTGAAGGGGCACAACCAACTGATTATATAGCTAAGTGGAACCGTAAAAGTTTGTTCGATCTTGATATTTTACTGCTAATTCAGGGGTGGGGCACCTATAATTGGGATCAAATTTTTAACGGCCCCTCGAAATATAAATATGCTTTTGAATCAGGGGTGGACGTCCGCGGAAAAATATTGGATGCCGATCTAAAAAGGGAAGAGTTTGTTTGGGGGTATACCAATGGACTGGGCGCTCCTTTAATTTTGCCTATTGAGCCCGATAAAAAATTTCAGGGCAATGCAATATTGTTTAAAGGGGATTCTTTGAGAATTTCGGTATTGGACGCAAAGAGATCCCTTAGAAAACCGAAGGCGGAAATTGAATTTGTGAATATTGGGGATAAGGATTCCCCAACGGGAATACAGGTAAAACCCTCTGAAAGAAAATCGTTCACCAAAACGGACGGCATGCCTATAATAATGCCAAATGTACTTCAAAAAAGACCCCAACCGGAAAAAACCATTTTTTTGGACGAAGTGGTGGTCACCGATCAAAAATTAAAGGATTTGCGGATCAATTCCGCGGTGAACAGCGGAAGAATAATAACCGATGACGATATTAAAAGAAGGGTAACGGTAGTAAATTACCTGAGCACATTGGGGTATAGGATTAAAATAAGTGAGGGAAGGGTAACGGTCCTGTCGAGAACGCCACCCCCTTCCTCCATAGCGCTTCGTGTACCGGTCCCGGTGATAATTGGGGGATTGGTAAGTGATGGCACCGATCTATTGTCGATGCCATTGAGTAGGGTTCAGTCTATTGTTTATGACAATGCGGGGTATGGATTTATTTCCTTAAACCTACGGTCGGGACATTATATTTTGGAAAAAAAGGAACGTTATATTTCTTTTCTGATCGAAAATGGATTCAGCAGACCAGAGGAATACTACAATCCTGGTTATGTAGATCATTTCCATAGCACATTTCGGAACTATGGAGCGTTGGACTGGCATTCTCAGGTAATTTTAAATAAAAACAGACCTACCACAATCAAAATTCCGGTAATGGATCAAAATGAAATTCTCCTGTATATTGAGGGGATGGGTTCAGATGGTAAATTGATTTCCACATCCAAGCGAATTCATGTTTTGGCCGACTGACGCAAATCTGTAGAAGAGGTCCCGTGGGTAAGGAAGACCACGAATAAATTTAAGAAGACTATTTTAAAGCTAAGGAGCAAACGAGGTGTGCAAAAGTAGTGGCCTCAAACAAAAAACCCTTAAAAATCAGCAGATTTACAAGGGTTTGTGTACTCGAGGCGGGACTTGAACCCGCACGGACTAATGTCCATTGGATTTTAAGTCCAACGTGTCTACCAATTCCACCACTCGAGCATCTGCTTTCGCAGCGTATCCACCATTGGTAGAACGTGGATGTTGTGGAGCGAAAAACGGGATTCGAACCCGCGACCTCCACCTTGGCAAGGTGGCGCTCTACCAACTGAGCTATTTTCGCATTTGTAAAGAACAATCGCCACAAAGGCGGCATCTTCCTAAGATGCGGATGCAAATTTAATACAATTCTATAAAAGGCAAAGGAATTTTTATCAAAAAGAAATAAAAAGTTGGATTTTCCATGTCCCCCGATCAAGTCCTTTGCAAAAGCCGTTAAAAACCAAGCATCTAGGGCCTGGCATGGCCCTACCCTTTTTTCTGCCGTGTCAACAGCCGCTTTATTTCGTTCAGTTTCATCAGCGCTTCCACGGGGGTCAGCGTATTGATGTCCAAGTCCAACAGTTCTTCTTTGATCTGTTCCAAAAGCGGGTCGTCCAAATTAAAAAAACTGAGCTGCATCTCGTTCTGGGCCGTTTTTAAGGTGTCCGTAAGCTCTTCATTGGAATGGGATTTCTCCAGTTTCTTAAGGATCTTATTAGCCTTTTGGATCACTTGTTGCGGCATACCGGCCATTTTGGCCACATGGATCCCAAAACTGTGCTCGCTGCCGCCAGGGGTGAGTTTCCTTAAAAAGAGCACATTGTCCTTTAGCTCCTTTACGGAAACATTGTAATTTTTTATTCTTGGGAAACTACTGGCCATCTCATTGATCTCATGGTAGTGGGTGGCAAAAAGGGTCTTCGCCCTAGCGGGATGCTCGTGTAGGTATTCGGAAATGGCCCAAGCGATGGAAATACCGTCATAGGTGCTCGTACCACGTCCAATCTCGTCCAACAGTACCAAACTCCTTTCGGAAAGGTTGTTAAGGATACTGGCGGTTTCGTTCATCTCTACCATAAAGGTGGATTCGCCCATGGAAATATTGTCGCTTGCCCCCACACGGGTGAATATCTTGTCCACATACCCAATAGTGGCCGCCTCCGCGGGAACGAAACTGCCCATCTGGGCCAACAGCACTATGAGGGCGGTCTGCCGCAATAAGGCCGATTTCCCGCTCATATTGGGGCCGGTGATCATGATTATCTGTTGATCTTCCCTGTTCAGCAGTACGTCATTTGCAATATAGATGTCACCTAGGGGCAATTGTTTTTCGATCACGGGATGCCGTCCGTTTTTGATGTCCAGTTCCGTGGTATCGTTCATAATGGGGGCCACATATGAATTTTCCCGGGCCAATTGGGCAAAGCCACATAGACAGTCCAACTGCGCCACCAATTGGGCATTGTTCTGTACCGGGGTTATATATTCCTGGATCCACACCACCAACTGCGCAAAAAGCTGTTGTTCCAAAAGCTGTATGCGTTCCTCGGCCCCAAGTATCTTGGATTCGTACTCCTTGAGTTCCTCGGTAATGTAGCGTTCCGCGTTTACCAAGGTCTGCTTGCGTATCCATTCTTCCGGCACCTTATCCTTATGGGTATTGCGAACCTCTATATAATACCCAAAAACGTTGTTGGAAGCGATCTTAAGGGAAGTGATGCCCGTACGTTTGGTCTCTCTTTCCAACATCTGGTCCAGGTAGTCCTTTCCGGTATGGGCCAATCCCCTCAGTTCGTCCAGTTCCGCGGAATGCCCTTTGGCGATGGTACCGCCCTTTAAAATGTTGGCGGGGGCATCCTCGCTCAGCATTTCCTTGATCTTGCTTCGTAGAAGGTCGCAGCTGTGCAATTGGTCGCCAAGCAGCTTTACCGCTTCTTGCGGACTCTTGGTAGTGAGCTGTTTTATGGGCACCACGGCTTCCAGGGAATTCTTTAACTGGACCACTTCCTTGGGACATATCTTGCCCGTGGCCACTTTGGAGATCAAACGCTCCAGGTCGCCCATCTGTTTGATGCAATGTTGCAGTTTTTGGAGGGTCTGGTGATCTTGTAACAGATAGGCGATCACTTCATGCCGCCGCCGGATCTTTTCCAGGTTTTTAAGGGGCAGGGCCAACCATCTTTTTAGCATCCTCCCACCCATGGGGGAAATGGTCTTATCGATCACATCCAGGAGCGTCACCGCATTTTGGTTGGGGGAGTGGTAGAGCTCCAGGTTCCGGATCGTGAACCTGTCCATCCAGATATGCTCCTCTTCGGCAATGCGCTGTAAGGTGCCCAAATGCTGTAAATGGCTGTGCTGTGTTTCCGATAGGTAATGCAGGACCGCGCCCGAGGCCACGATTCCCTCCTTTAGGTGGTCTACCCCAAAGCCTTTGAGCGTTTTTGTCTTAAAATGTTTGGTAAGCGTCTCCAATGCGTAATCGTCCTGAAAGATCCAATCTTCCGTATAAAAAGTATGGAAGTGCTTGCCAAAAGTTTCCAGGAAATCCTTTTTGTGCGTTTTGGATACCAAGACCTCGTTTGGCGAGAAATTCTGTAACAATTTATCGATCTGTTCCCCGTTTCCCTGTGAGGTAAGGAATTCCCCGGTACTGATGTCCAAAAAGGAAACCCCAATGTTCTTGTTGCCAAAATGGACGGCACACAGGAAATTGTTGTCCTTGGCGTTTAGGATGTCGTCGTTAAGGGCCACCCCAGGGGTCACCAGTTCCGTCACCCCGCGTTTTACGATGGTCTTGGTCTGTTTTGGGTCTTCCAATTGATCACAAATGGCCACCCTATGTCCGGCCTTTACCAGTTTTGGGAGGTATGTGTTGAGCGAATGATGGGGGAAACCGGCCAGTTCGGTACGGTCGCCCCCATTGTTCCTATGGGTAAGGATAATGCCCAATATCTTTGATGCCTTCACGGCATCTTCCCCAAACGTCTCGTAAAAATCCCCTACACGGAACAATAGCAGTGCATCGGGATATTTGGTCTTGATGCTATTGTACTGTTGCATCAAGGGTGTTACCTTCTTTGTGTCTTTAGAATTGGCCAAAAGCGATTTTATTAATTCACTAAGTGAGATTGTTCAACGAGGATCCGCCATAGACGGTCGGGCCCGGGTCGAAACGTTATTCTGGTTTATGCCCGCTCCGAACTTGTTGCGTAAAATTGTTTTGGTCGGGATATTTCGGTTCTTTTTTGCGTCTTCTTCCACCCAGTGCGGTTCTCACCACACCGGCTATTTTGGGGACCGATGAAAGGACCATGGCGCAACAAAAAACGCCCAATGCAATATTCCCAAAACAAAATCCGAACCGTTTCTTATTTTTGCGGACGGTGTTAAGGAACGAAAATAAGATATTCCCAAGGTGCCTCAAACCATTGTTGATATTTGGGAATAACTTTCCCGTTGGATGGGCAAGGGTATTTCTGAAGGTGTCCTATCAAATGGGTTAAAAAATAATAAGATGCGTAAACTGGAAAACAGGGAATTGCCAAGGTTGGATATAGATGGTTTCAAAGAGGCCGAGAAGACCCCATTGGTAATTATATTGGACAATATCAGGAGCCTTAACAACATAGGGTCCGTATTTAGGACGGCGGATGCCTTTTTGGTGGAAAAAATCTACCTCTGTGGCATTACCGCCCGCCCGCCCCATAAGGATATCCATAAAACCGCCCTTGGGGCGACCGACAGTGTCCTTTGGGAATACAGGGAGGAAACGTTGCAACTGGTAGGGGAGCTACGATCGCAGGGGTATAATGTCCTGGCGGTGGAACAGGCGGTAAATTCGGTTTCCTTAAACGATTTTGGTATAGTTCCCAAGGGCAGATATGCGCTTGTCTTTGGCAATGAGGTAAAAGGTGTGGCCCAAGAAGTGGTCTCCGCTTGTGATACAGTGGTGGAGATACCCCAGTACGGTACCAAACATTCATTGAACATCGCTGTAAGCGCGGGGATAGTGGTTTGGGATATCTGGAGCAAAATGACCGCAAATAAAAAGACCCGATCATAAGGATCGGGTCCGGAATATAAAGTCTGAGTTAGTTAGTTTTGCTTATGCACATGCAATTAAGCAAAACCTTTTGGTCTGTGCAAGAAATCTGTGAAAATTATCTTAAATCTACAGGGAAACGGTAAATTGTTCCAATTGGTCCAGAATATGGGCATAATCGCCCGGACTGCTGACAAAATCAAGTTCGCTCAGGTCTAAGATCAGGCGTTTGTTTTCTGGCAGCCCTTTAATAAAATCCTGATAGCCCCTGTTGATCTTTTCAAGATATGTATCCTTTATATTCTGTTCGTAGGCCCTCCCGCGGACTTTTATATTTTCTAAAAGTCGTTGGGTATCCTGATGGAGGTAGATCAGGATGTCCGGTCGTTTTACTTCCCTGTGCATAAAACCGAACAGTTTTCGATAGAGGGCGAATTCCTCTTTTTGTAGGGTGATATTGGCAAAAATCAGCGACTTGTTCAGGTCGTAATCGCTCACCATAAAATTCTTGAAAAGGTCAAACTGGGAAGTGTCGTCCATAAACTGCTGGTACCTATCGGCCAAAAAGGACATTTCCAAAGGAAAGGCATACCGATTTTGATCTTCATAAAATTTTGGCAGGAAGGGATTGTCGGCAAAACGTTCCAATACCAGTTTGGCATTGTAATCATCCGCGATCATTTGTGCCAAGGTGGTCTTTCCGGCCCCAATATTGCCCTCGATTGTAATGAATCGAAGTTTTGAAAAAAGTGCTTCCCTACTTTTATAGAGGATATGTGCCGTTTTCTCCAAACAGCTCTGATCTTTGCACTGTTGCAATAGGTTGCGGGTGTCCTTTTGTAAAATGGGATGGTATAGCTGTGGCGCAATGTCGGCCAAGGGCCTGAGCACAAAGCGTCTTTTTTCCAGATTGGGATGGGGAATTGTCAGATCTGGGGAGTCCAAGATCAAGGAACCGTAATACAATATGTCTATGTCCAGATTTCGGGAAGCGTACCCTTTGCCCACTTTTCGCTCCCTTCCCAGTTGGGTCTCGATCCCCAGGTTCGTTTCCAACAATTGTTGAGGGGTGAGGTCGGTTTCCAGTGAGATGCAGGCATTGTAAAAATCGGCCCCCTCAAAACCCAATGCGGGGGTCTGGTACACCTTGGAAATTCCCAAAATGGGACCGGCCCTTTTTTGGAGCAGGAACACCGCCCTTTGAAGGTTCAGCAATTTGTTGCCAAGGTTGCTCCCAAGGGAGAGGTATACGGTGTTGGAATTTTTCATACCTACTTACTTTTTTCATTCTGTATGATTTTTCGAGGTTTCTTACGAGTTCGGAACGGAGCGTTGGTATGGAAGTTTTGTTTTATCAATGTTGGGTTTATGTTTAGGAAAAAAATTAAATGTGTTTGAACATTGCGTTGGACTAACTAATGCCTCTAATTTGATTTGCTAACGATATATTTTCAATATTCGGTTTTAAAATATGATTCTGTGGTAATTGTAATTTATCAAAAGCCAATTCCTCAAATTTTCTGAATCCACCATCTAATCCCATTTTTTCCAAATACTTCATTTTGTTCTTGTTTACTTTAATTGAAAAATCCTTTTCAAAATAGATTAAGGACTTATCATATGCAGTGTGATGTAACGAACATAAACCAACGCCATTTGATATATCATCTGTTCCAATTTCATGTGAATGTGGTACAATATGAGCAGCTTCAATTAACTCTAATTGTATTCCGCACATTGCACATTTGTTGTTATATGCATCATAGACTTTCTTTCTAAAATTGGAATCTCGCTTATATCGAGTATGGGTGACAACGAGTTGCTCGTTACCTAAAGAAATTGAACCGGCAAAATCTTCCACATTCTCATTATCCGAGAACTCGACTAATTTAACCAATTCAGATTCATCCAAATTGTGAATCTTACTTATGTTTTCAAGATATAAACCTAAATATTCAGGCTTGAAAGAAATTACAGATTGGTGGTTGTTATCTACATAATTTGCAATCTTATTTTTATTGGCGAACTCTTGTACTGAAAATCTCGAATATACTGATACAGTTTTGGCTTTACTCGTATCCATAAAACCAACATCAAATCTATTATTAAAAATTAATGGGTCCCAAGCTGTAAATACATTTTCGTCAGCAAAAAAACCTAGCACAATAACATTTATTCTAGAGTTAAGAGCCTGTATGAGTCCTTGGGAATTAGAAATTTGAATTCTGCACTCATCTTGGTTATCTCTGTTATTCCCAGATTCGTGAACATTCCGAATTAAGATATAAACAGTTTTTTTGTTGATTGAAAATCGATAGGGATTCCGTCCATCAATGTAAACTACGTTATCTGAATAGCTTTTTAAACTATCGATAAGTAGATACTTCAAGTCTGATTGGTTCAGAATCTGAGTATTCCTGGTGCTCATTATTTTTAAAATATTGTTGTTTGATTTGTTTAGCGAAAGAATAGGCTAGTTTAGGTGGAACAGCGTTTCCTACCTGTCGCCATTGTTCACGGTAATTACCTAAAAAAATATGACCATCATCAAATGATTGAATTCGTTTTATTTCTTGAATCCTCAAGAATCTATTTTTCCAATGAAAAGGCCCCATATTATTTGAGTGACTTGCCTGAATAGTCCAAGAAGGTCTTCCTGGAGATAATTTTAACAAAAACGACCAATAACGCGAACGCCATTTGAATATAGGATTTGGATAGCCTCTTTCTTTAGTAAAATAAAGATAGTTGTCTCCTGGTGGAACTAACTTTAATAAATCTTTATGTTTAGAACCTGCTTGCATTTTTTCATCTTCAGGCCAGTCAAAATCGATATCTCCAATGACATCTTCACAAGTAACCCAAGAAAGAGTTTCCTTTCTTGTTTTATTGGGATCAGAATGTGTTGGTTTGGGATATTTGAAGTCTTCTAAATTTTTTTTCACACCAATGCAAATAAATCTCTGTCTTGTCTGCGCCACACCAAAATCAGCGGCATTTACTACTTGGTGAAAAATTTTATATCCTAGTCTTTCACTTTCTTCCTCAACCAACTCTAATGCTGCCCTGTGGGGTTTGTACACAAAACCGTGTACATTTTCAAAAAAGAAGAATTTCGGTTTTAACTCTTCAACTGCTCTAAAATAATTTGATACAGTCGTAAAGCCATCCATATCATCTATTCCACGCTCTTTTTCTTTTCTATAAAATCGTGATTTTGAAAATGGTGGACAGGGAGGGCCTCCAACTAACCCATCAATTTCATAATGAGATTCTTTGATTTTTTTAAAATCAATATTAATTATGTCATCACAAACAACTTCACAATCTGGAAAATTTTCCTGTAAAGATTCACAAGCTCTATTCCAAATGTCAGAAGCAAAAACGGTTTGAAATCCTGCTTTTTCGAAGCCAAAATCAATACCTCCTACGCCTGAAAATATGCTAACTATTTTTGGCTTACTCATATATTGGAAATTAAATGTTCAACAATAGATTTTCCTAGGAGCGATGGTACGGCATTTCCTATTTGCTTTTGAATGGAACGTCTCGTGCCAACAAAATGATAATCTTCTGGAAAAGTTTGTAATGCTGCAATTTCAGGAACCCTTAATCTTCTATTGTTCCAATGAAAGGGTCCAACCCAAGGTCCTGGTTGCGCGGCAATTGTCCAAGAAGGTAAATTTGGATGTAATTTTAATAGAAAACTCCAAAATCTCTTATTTGCTTCAAATTTTGGATTTTGATGCCCGTCTCTTTCAGTAAGTGCAAAATAGTTTTTGCCTGGAGGAATTTGTTTTAGTTCCTCATCATAAGTTTTACCGGTTGTCAATTCTTCTTGTTCAAAATATTTATCATCATCAAATTTTCCAATCCAGTCAACTACTCGTTCGTGTGGTTTTAATGCTTTATTTAGCATTATTTCTTTTTGGTCTCCGTGCGTTTTAATCGGTTCGCCTGTTATTCCCTTTTTTGATGCGATAAAAAAAACTCTTTTTCTTTTTTGTGGTACACCAAAATCTAAAGCATTTGCTTTGTAAATAATGAACTTATATCCAAGTTTGTCGATTGCCTCTTCTAAATCTGATACAGCTTGTTTATTCTTTGGATGTAATAAACTTTCAACATTTTCCAGTAAAAAACCGTCAGGCGACAAATCCTCAATCATACGCAAATAGTGACCTATCATATTTCTCGGGTCTTCACTGCCGAGCCGATTTTTGTGGGTTACCCAGTATCCAGCTTTAGAAAATGGTTGACAAGGTGGGCCACCAACTAAAATTAGCTTTTCAGGATTATTCTCTCTTAGTATTGAAGAGTAGTCTGAAGCGTTTATTTCCTTGATGTCTCTGTGAAAGTGTTTTGAGTGGAAGAAATATTCGTTTTTTCTCATTGAAGCCACACTATCCCTGTCGAAATCTAAACTTGAAATGACCTTGCTTCCTGCTAGCTGAGAGCCTATATCAAGCCCACCAGCCCCTGAAAAAAATCCGATAGTTTGTATTTTGCTGTCAATTATTTCATCAACTTTGTCATTTACGGTATAACCTCTGTTTTTATATCTAATTTCGAAAAAGTCTTGTTTTGTCTGTTTAAATTCTTTTTCAAAAAGTCTTAATTGCGACTCCTCTAAAAGCGTTAAAAATTCTCTTTCTATTTTATAGGTTGCAAGCATAAATTTTATTTTTTCTTTTTTAAAGATTCAACTAGCAAATCTTTAGCTCCTACGTTCAATATTTCGCCAATCCTGTACAGGTCTTCAATACTCGGCTGCCTTCTATTTTGAACATAAGAATTAACCATATTATAACTTTTCCCAAGTTTATCGGCTAACCAAATTTGTTTAATTCCTTTTTCTTCTAAAACCTCTTTAATCCGATTCATTTCAGAAATATTGCTAAAGGTCAAATATAATATGGTTATTTAATATCTCATGATATGAGCTGTAATGTTATTAACAAATTTGATAGAGTACGAAGGGCAATCTTTTTTGATTTTTTGAGCCTTGCCTATTGAGTTGGAAAAAAATTAAATCGTGCTTGACAATGAGGTGGATTTTTCAGCTTACAGGTAATGGTAAAGACAAAATAAATAAAAGAAACCGACTTTTACAATAAGTTGTAAAAAACCCCTAAAAATTGATCTGTAACATATCTGGTTTTTGTGCGACTATATAATTAGAACTCGTCTTGAGTTGTCCATATCCGCTGCAAATTTATCTTTTGCACCCATTTTTTGTCTTTTTCTTGCTCCGTAGCCCTGCTATGCAACCCCAAAAAGTCTTCAACTGGGCACAAAACCTTAAATTTTCGCTTGGATCCAACAACTCAAGACGAGTTCTTGGAGTAAATGTAAAGACTTGATGCTTACAATGGTTATCTTTGTAACCCGAATATTAATTTTGATTTGATGAATTTTTTAAGAAATTTACTCGCCTCCATCATTGGGGGCCTTGTTGCATTTGGGATTCTCTTTTTAATGTTCCTGATTTTTATTAGCCTAGTGGGAAGCGCCGATGATGGGGTGACCATTAAGGACAATACGGTTCTTGAACTTCGGCTGGATTATCCAGTTGACGATTATATAGGAAGCGGCGCCACCGATCCCTTTTCCTCGTTATTTGTAAATTCACAGGGCCTGAACCAAATACTTCATGCCATTGCGGTGGCAGAGGATGATGCAAATATTCTGGGGATCAGCATCAACAGTAACTATCTGTTGGCGGGCATGTCACAGACCCATGCCATCAGGGAGGCGTTAAAGGATTTTCGAAATAGCGGAAAGTTTGTATATGCCTATGGGGATTTTTATCTTCAGAAAGATTACTACCTATCCAGTATTGCCGACGGGATATACCTCAATCCAGTGGGTGCCCTTGAGTTTAAGGGGCTTTCCTCGGAAGTGCTGTTCTTTAAGGACCTGCAGGATAAATCGGGGGTACGGATGGAGGTCATCCGACACGGAAAATACAAAAGTGCCGTAGAACCCTTTTTGTCGAATACCATGAGCGACGCCAATAGAAACCAGATACAGGAACTGATCGGTTCTCTGTGGTCCACCATGGTCCATGGTATTTCCGAGGAAAGGAACATCAGTGGGGAAAACCTCAATATCATAGCGGATACCCTTGGGGGGCGAACCCCTGAATATGCAAAAGCTACCGGACTTATAGATGATATCCTTTTCAGGGACCAGTATGTGGAAAAGCTTAGGGAAGCCTCTGGATTGGATACGGCCGAAGATCTTAACTTTGTGTCGTTGGACGACTATGTCCTGCATTCGTCCAAGACCAAAATAAAAACGGGAAGCGATAAGATAGCGGTGATCTACGCACAGGGAGAGATCATTTACGGAGAGGGCGGCCCCAAGATCATCGGCCAGGACATCATTACGGAAGCCCTGATCGAAGCAAGGGAAGACAAAAAGGTAAAGGCCATCGTACTTCGGGTGAACTCCCCTGGAGGTAGTGCGCTTACTTCGGATATTATCTGGCGGGAGGTGGAGCTTACCAAGGAAATGAAACCAGTGGTGGTCTCCATGGGCGATGTTGCCGCTTCAGGGGGCTATTATATTGCCGTCGGTGCCGATAAGATATTTGCTGAACCTACCACCATTACAGGGTCTATAGGGGTTTTTGGGGTAGTTCCCAATATTACCGAGCTGGCCGCTAAAATCGGGATCAATGCGGAACAGGTAGGGACCAATAAAAATTCGGTCGAATATTCCCTCTTTGAACCCATGGATCCCACCTTCAGAAAAACGGTACAGGAAGGGGTGGAAGCTACCTATCAGACCTTTCTGTCCAGAGTTGCCCAAGGACGTGGCATCAGCATTTCCGAGGCCGATAGTTTGGCCCAGGGCAGGGTATGGAGCGGAACGGATGCCAAAAGATTGGGTCTGGTGGACGAATTGGGAGGGCTGGAGGATGCCGTTGAAGAAGCCGCTTCCATGGTGGGACTATCCTCCTACGGTATCAAGAATTTTCCGAAGTACAAAACGGGACTGGAACAGCTAATGGAAGATTTGGGCGGTACCAGTGCCAAGGCAAAACACACATTTTTGGAGGAGGAACTTGGAACGGAACTGTATTCCATCCTCAAAAACCTGAAGTCGTCCATGGACCAAAAAGGGGTACAGGCAAGAATGCCTTTTATGCTTAATATAAAATAGGATGACCCTTAGGGACAGGAAAGCTGCACATACCATTTATTTATATCTGGGGGCGTTGTTCATTACTTCCCTTGTGGTCTCCAATCTTATCTTTCAGAAATTTTTTTATTGGTACCCTTTCGGGGAAGGGACCACCGTCTTTGGGGCGCCCCTATTTGTGGTCTCCGTTGGTATACTTCCCTATCCGCTTACCTTTTTGATAACGGACCTGATATCCGAGATCTATGGGGCCAAAAAAGCGAACCGCATCGTGACCACCGGTATCTTTGCCTCTTTTTTTTCCATGGGAATCGTGCTCTTGGCCAATTATGTGCCCGCCACGGCCACATCCCCCGTAAACGATGCCACTTTTAGCAATGTCTTTGCCCTTTCCCCGATTGCGGTTTTGGCTTCCATGATGGCGTATCTGTTGGCACAATATGTGGATATTGCCATTTACCATTTCTGGAAAAGGATCACCAATGGAAAATTGCTCTGGGTACGCAACAATTTTTCCACATTTGCCTCCCAGTTTTTGGATACCTTTACGGTAGTGGGCCTCTTGTGCATTTTTGGGATCATCCCATGGGATATGTTTTACGGACTTGTAATAAGCGGATTTATTTTTAAGGTATTTATCGCCCTTCTCGACACCCCTTTTCTGTATTTGTTCGTATATCTTTTTAAAAGGCGCTTTAAATTAGGGGAAGGACAGGAAATTGACATGCAGGTATAATAATATCCGTTTTTTTTAGTTGTGGCAATAGGATTTCATGACGTGGACAAAGGTTGATAACGGACCATAAAAATATGATGAAATGAAAAAAAAAGTTTTAAAGATCGTAGGAATAGTTTTACTCGTTTTTGTAGTGGTCCTGGTGGCAGCCCCCTTCTTCCTAAAGGGAAAGATCACCCAGATAATCAAGAACAAGGTAAACAATAGTATAAATGCCACGTTTGATTTTGCCGATGCGGACCTCAGTCTCTTCCGCAATTTTCCCAATGCCACCGTCAGTCTCGATAATATTACCCTGATCAACAAAGCCCCCTTTGAAGGGGATACCCTATTTTCATCAAGGGAAGTAGTGCTCAGCATGTCCATTAAGGAACTTTTTAAGGACGAAAATGAACCCATTAACATTCGAAGCCTTAAAGTTGACGGTGCCAATTTGAACATAAAGGTGAACGAGGAGGAGGCTGCCAACTACGATATCGCCAAGGAAACGGAGACCGATCCCGCCACCCCTGAAGCGGAAGCCAGTAACTTTGAGCTATCATTGCAATCCTATGAAATATTGGATTCCAATATAGGATATCACGATCTTTCTTCCGGAATCCAGTTGCAGATCAATGATATGGACCATTCCGGTACGGGCGACCTATCGCTGGAAAAATCGGAACTGGATACCAAGACTAGCGCATTGGTATCCTTCGGAATGGACAGTACCAATTATCTGGACAGAAATCCGGTAAAATTGGATGCCCTGATCGGGATCGACCTTGTGGAAAATAAATATACTTTCCTTAAAAATGAGGCCTTGGTGAACCAATTGGCCCTTGTGTTCAATGGTTTTGTAAAATTGAACGAGGATAACCAAGAGGTAAACATCAATTTTAAGACCCCCTCCTCAGATTTTAAAAACTTTTTGGCGGTCATCCCAGCGGAATATTCCAAAAACATAGAGAACGTGAAGACCACCGGAAATTTTACGGTGGCCGGAAATTTTAGCGGAACGGTAGATGAGGAACACATCCCGAAATTCAATATTAAGATCAATTCCGAAAATGCGTCCTTCAAATATCCCGACCTGCCCAAGGCGGTGAGCAATGTAAACATAGATACCGAAATATTCAATACCACGGGGATAACGGAGGACACTTTTGTGGAAATCCGAAAACTTTCATTTATGATCGATCAGGACCGCTTCAATATGGTGGCCAAGATCAGTGAGCTGATGGGCAATACCAAGGTCAGCGCCCATGTGGACGGAAGGATGAATCTGGCAAACATCTCCCAGGCCTATCCAGTGCCGGGCGACCTGAACCTAAAAGGAATCCTAAATGCGGATATCACCACCGCCTTTGATATGGCCTCCATTGAGAAAAAGCAATACGAAAATACGGATACGAAAGGCACGCTCCAATTAACGGGCTTTGAATACGCCTCTGCCGAAATCCCCAATCCCGTTAAACTATCCAGTACATCCGTTACATTTAATCCCAAGACGGTTACCCTGAACGAACTGAAGGGCAGTACCGGCCAGACCGATTTTAACACCACCGGAACCATTGATAACCTGTTGGGTTTTATGTTCAACGATGAAAAGGTGGAGGGGAACTTTAACCTTAAGTCCGATACCTTTGCGATTTCCGATTTTATGGTGGCGGACACAGAAGGGGAAGGCGAAAAGCCGGCCAATACCGAAAAAACCCAGGTCGCTGCCGAGGAAAAGATCAAAATCCCTTCCTTTCTGGATTGTTCCATTGCAGCGTCGGCAAATACGGTTATCTATGATAATATCAAGTTGCGCAATGTATCCGGAAACCTGTCGATCAAGGATGAAACGGCCACCCTTTCCAACATGACCTCCAGCTTGTTCGATGGAAAACTTTCCCTAAATGGGAAGGTGTCCACCAAACAGGAAACCCCCACTTTCGACATGAAACTGGGGATGGATGGCTTTAAGATCGCAGAGACCTTTAAGGCGTTGGAAATGTTCCAGGTACTTGCCCCTATCGCGAACATTCTTCAGGGTACCCTGGATTCGGATATCTCCCTTTCAGGCAACCTTAAAGATGATTTTACGCCCAATTTAATGACCTTGTCGGGTAATATCCTGGCCAATCTGATGACGGAAAAAATCAATGTGGACGATTCCAAATTGCTTTCCAGCTTGGATGGAAAACTGAATTTTATCGATTTGGAAAAGTTGAACCTTAAAGATTTAAAAACGGCCTTGAGTTTTGATAACGGGCTGGTAAAGGTGAAGCCTTTTACGATCAATTATCAGGATATCGCCATTGATGTAAGTGGGGGGCACACATTTGACCAGAAATTGGAATATGCCGCCACATTACAGGTGCCCGCCAAATATCTCGGTTCCGAGGTAACGGGGCTCCTTGCGAAACTGGGCGACTCTTCCCTGGAAGGCCTTACCATTCCCGTTACGGCCAATATCGGTGGACAGTACAACAGTCCCACCGTTACTACCGACCTCACGTCGGGGGTAAAGAACCTAACGGCCCAACTGGTAGAGATCCAAAAGCAAAAATTGGTAAATCAGGGCAAGGACAAGGCGCAGGACCTTATCGGTGGCCTTTTGGGCAGGAACAAGGATACGACGGCTACGAAGGGCAATGAAGATGCCAAGGAGATTCTGGGAGGACTTTTGGGAACTAAAAAACAGGATAGTTCCGCAGTGAAAAAAGATACCGCTACGGCCAAAAAAGATGCCGTTAAGGAAGCGGCCACCAACATCCTTGGCGGACTTTTAGGGAAAAAGAAAAAGGATACCGTAAATTAAACGATTTCAAGGGCTATATAATAACCTTCGCTGCCCCGAACATTAAAGACGGTATTGTCCGCAAATATGAGGTACTGCCCCTTGATGCCCTTTAAAACCCCTTTATAAGAAGGTGTTTTGTCAAGGTTAAGGCTTTTTACATTTGTTGGATACTCAAGTACCGGAAATTCCATATGGGTCTCCAGCCGATTTTCCATAAAATAGGGGAGCGCTTCCGCAGGAATGGAAGCCTTTAGCTGGGTTCTATAGGCAACAAGATCCTCGTCCTTTACCGAATTGGTGAGCATTTTGCGCCAGTTGGTCTTGTCCGGGATATGTGCCTTTAGGGCAACCTCCGTGATACCGGCCAAGTAGCGGTTGGGCACTTCCACGATCTCTATGGCTTCATGCGCCCCCTGGTCGATCCATCTTGTAGGAACTTGGGATTTACGGGTAACCCCCACTTTGATGCTGCTGGAATTTGCCAAATAGACGATGTGGGGCTGTAACTGTACCCGTTTCTCGTAATCAAGATCCCGGTCGGCAATATCCAAATGGGCAGTGCTAAGTTCGGGCCTCAAGATCCAGTCGCCCGCAGAGGGAATCTCAAAAAAGCACTTTTTGCAAAACCCCTGTCGGTATATCGGAAGATCTTTCCCACAGTTAAGGCATTGGAAATGCAGAAAGGAAATGGCCAACTCCCTGTCCAGTACCTGGTTTACGTTCAGAAAATCGTTCTCAAAGACCAAATAGTATTGAATGGGATTTCCCATTTCACTTTGCATTTTTTGTAATACTCCCTGGAATTGCATAAAAGCATTTATTTTAAGGTAATTCAATTTGAAAATGATAACTTTAGGTGCTGTTTTTTAAGAATACCAAACTAACTTAAAGACCTGACATTTTCAGGATAAAGATACCGAAAAATGCCAATACCGTTGTTCAATTCAATAGCTTCCTGGTTGTTGAAAAAGCGCTACCATCAAATAGAACTTTTCTTAAAGTACCCTGAAGAAGTGCAGGAAGAAGTGTTGCGGCAACTGCTCACCTTTGCACAGGATACCGAAATGGGAAGGAAAATGGACTTTTCCTCCATTCCCAATTACAGGACCTTTGCAGAAAGGGTCCCCATAGTATCCTATGAAGAGATCGAACCCTATATTGAACGTACCCGTAGAGGGGAGCAGAATATTTTTTGGCCTACATCGATCAAGTGGTTCGCAAAGAGCAGTGGTACCACCAATGCCAAGAGCAAGTTCATACCGGTAAGTGCCGAGGCCTTGGAAGACTGCCATTACAAGTCGGGAAAGGACTTGTTGTGCCTTTACCTCAACAACAATGAAAACAGTCAACTGTTTACGGGAAAAAGCTTGCGTCTCGGGGGCAGTAAGGAGCTCTACAAGGACAATGGTTCGTTTTTTGGGGATCTTTCCGCCATTTTGATCGAGAACATGCCATTTTGGGCAGAACTGAGCAGTACTCCCAGCAACAAGGTTTCCCTTATGAGCGAATGGGAAACTAAAATGAGTGCCATCATAACGGAGAGTGTGCACGAAAATGTGACCAGTTTGGCCGGTGTGCCCTCTTGGATGCTCGTATTGTTGAACAATGTGCTGGAAGAGACCGGGAAAGGCAATCTTTTTGAGGTGTGGGAAAATTTGGAGGTTTACTTTCATGGTGGGGTCAATTTTGGACCCTATCGGGAACAGTACAAAAAATTATTGCCCAAAAAAAGCTTTAATTATTACGAGATCTATAATGCCTCAGAAGGCTTTTTTGCCATACAGGACCGGAACAATGCGGACGACCTTTTGTTGATGTTGGACTATGGTATATTTTACGAATTTATACCCATGGACAGTTATGGGACTCCGGAGCAAAGGGTCTTGCCCCTGTGGGAAGTACGCACCAATGTAAACTATGCCATCATTATAAGCACCAACGCCGGACTATGGCGCTATAAAATTGGGGATACGCTGAGGTTCACTTCCACGGATCCGTACCGCGTAAAAATTACGGGCAGGACAAAACACCATATCAATGTCTTTGGGGAGGAACTCATTATCGAGAATGCCGAGGACGCACTCCGGAACTGCTGCAAAAAGACCGGTGCCGAAATAAAGGATTATACGGTGGCCCCCATTTTTATGAACAATAGGGACAAAGGCGCCCATGAATGGGTAATAGAGTTTAGGAAACCTCCCGAGGAGATCCGTTACTTCACCGAGCTTTTGGACAATGCACTTAAATCTTTGAACTCTGACTATGAGGCCAAACGTTACAACAGTATGACATTAAAGATGCCATTGGTACATGTGGCAAGGGAACACCTTTTTTACGATTGGCTCAAGACAAAGGGTAAATTGGGAGGGCAACATAAGATTCCCAGATTGTCCAATAAAAGGGACTATATCGATGAATTGCTTCGCATGAACAATTAAATTCGGAATATCAGGTATTATGGCACACCTTTATTGAGCGAAAAATAACACTTTACCCATGGCGGAACGATTGGTGATTTTGTCGGACATGTGGGGGGCAAAAAGAGGGCCTTGGATCACATCTTACCTCGGCTACCTACAACAATATTTTGACATAGTTTTTTATGATTGCCAGCAATTGGCCAATATGGATATTCCCGTAGAGACGGAGGAAAACATAAGGGAGGCCTTTAGAAAAGAAGGAGCAGCAACAGCGGTGGCCCATCTTTTAAACAGGGAAAGTGGTGGGAATTCCCATTTTTTGGCATTTGGTATTGGGGGTGCCATTGCAATGCGGGCGGTCAACAAAGGCCTAAGGATGAAATCGCTCTATGCGGTATCCTCCCCAGAAATACCCATGGACATCCGCTCCGCAAACTTTAGGGTTACCCTATTGTACGGCAGCAATGATACCGACGTACCTGTTGTGGAATGGGAATTGGCAAAGGACCTAGATTTGGAAAGGGTTCCCCATTTTGGGCATACACTGTATTCGGATGAAAAGATCATCCAAAAAATCTGTCGGGAATTATTGGGCAGGTTAATTAAAAAGCAGCTTCCCGTCTAGGAAGCTGCCTTCAATTTTTTAAGGGTTACAAAGGAAAGTTTTTCTTCCGCATAGGATTTTGTAACCTTTAAATTTCTTTCATCGCTACTGGGAAGTTCGAACATGGCATCCGTAAAGATGGCTTCGCACAGTGATCGTAGTCCCCTTGCGCCCAGTTTATATTCTATCGCCTTCTTAACGATATAGTCCAATGCCTCATCCGTTATCTTAAAGGCAATTTCATCCATGGCAAACAATTTTTCATATTGTTTGATAATGGCATTTTTAGGTTCCGTTAAGATGGCCCTCAATGTCTTTTCGTCCAATGGGCTCATATAGGTAAGTACCGGCAGCCTTCCGATTATTTCCGGAATGAGTCCAAAGTCTTTCAAGTCTTTTGGAATGATATATTGAAGGATGTTGGAATTGTCCAGGTTCTCCCCTGCTTTGGAGGCGCCGTAACCCACTGCCTGCATGTTCAATCGTTTGGTGATGTTGCGCTCGATACCATCGAAGGCCCCTCCGGCAATGAACAATATGTTCTCGGTATTCACTTCTATAAACTTCTGGTCGGGATGTTTTCGGCCACCTTTGGGCGGTACGTTCACTACCGTGCCTTCCAACAGTTTTAGAAGTCCCTGCTGCACCCCTTCGCCCGATACGTCGCGTGTAATGGAGGGATTATCGCTCTTCCTGGCGATTTTATCGATTTCATCAATAAAGACGATACCGCGTTCCGCTTTTTCCAAATTGTAATCGGCGGCCTGCAGCAATCTGGTAAGTATGCTCTCCACATCTTCTCCCACATAGCCCGCCTCCGTAAGGACGGTCGCATCCACTATGGCCAAGGGAACGTTCAGCATCTTCGCAATGGTCTTTGCCATCAACGTCTTTCCCGTTCCGGTTTGGCCCACCATGATAATGTTGCTTTTCTGAATCTCCACATCATCCTTGCTATTGGGCTGCAGCAAACGTTTGTAATGGTTGTACACCGCTACCGACATCACTTTTTTTGTGCGGTCCTGACCGATGATAAAGGTATCCAAGAAGTCCTTTATTTCAAGGGGTTTTTTTAAGATCAGTTCGGAAGAAAGATCTCTTTTATCCGACTGTTTGGATTCTTCGGCAACGATCCCGTGCGCCTGTTCTATACAACGGTCACAGATATGGGCATCCAATCCAGCTATCAAGAGATTGGTTTCGGGCTTTTTTCTTCCACAAAAGGAACATTCTAAATTTTCTTTCGCCATAACAATAATATAACACTCAATTCCCTTGGGTCCCGAATGCGTTTTTGGGTTTGGTGAAGGCGCACTGTGGCCCCTTCACGGCTAATTTGGTCGGAATTATTTGGGATCCCTTACCAATATTTCATCGATCATGCCATATGCTTTGGCCTCTGCGGCCTTCATCCAATAATCCCGGTCGCTGTCGTCCGTAACTTTCTCGAACGACTGTCCTGAATGTTTGGAGATGATCTGATAGAGTTCGTCCTTCAATTTCAGGATTTCCCTTGCGGTGATCTCTATATCGCTTGCTTGGCCCTGGGCACCTCCCAATGGTTGGTGGATCATGACCCTTGAATGGGTGAGTCCGCTCCTTTTGCCATTTTGGCCCGCACAGAGCAGGACCGCTGCCATGGATGCCGCAATGCCGGTACATATGGTCGCCACATCTGGCTTGATGAACTGCATTGTGTCATATATGCCAAGTCCCGCATAAACGCTTCCTCCCGGGGAATTGATATATATCTGAATATCCTTGGAGGCATCGGCGCTTTCCAAAAACAACAATTGTGCCTGCACGATGTTCGCCACTTGGTCGTTGATCCCCGTACCAAGAAAAATGATCCTATCCATCATCAACCTCGAAAAAACGTCCATTGCGATCGCATTTAGCTGTCGTTCCTCGATTATGTTGGGGGTCATGGACGTCGGGTACATGGTGCTTATGATCTGGTCGTAGTACATGCTGTTGATCCCCTGGTCCTTTATGGCGTAATTCTTGAACTCTTTTCCGTAATCCATGATTTTTATACGATGTTTTTTATAAGAAAAAAAGGTGCCGAAAACAGATTTTCGGCACCGTAAAGATACTTATTTTTTTTCGGGAATACTATCCGTACACTTCTTTTACAAAGTTCTCGTAGGTTACTTCCTTGGTTTTTAAATTGGCTTTTTCCTTATAGAGTTTCAATAGCTTTTGACTCATCAACTGTTCCGATAATCTCTTTACCTCCTCTTGGTTGGACAATACCCTTGCCGCAATACTGTCAAGTTCTTCCTCTTTGGGATCCAGCTGACCGAACTGGGCCATCTGGGTCCTGATAAAACCTTTTGCAAAGTCCTTAAGTTCTTCAAATTGGACCTGAAGATTGTTTTCCTGGATAATTTTTCCTTCTATCAACTGGTAACGGAGTCCTTTTTCGGATTTTTCGTATTCTTTTTCCGCTTCTTCTTCCGTTAAGAGCTTTTCACCGGTCATCTGGATCCATTTTTTCAAAAATTCGGCGGGAAGGTCAAATTTTGTGCTATCTATAAAATGCTCGGTGACGTCATTTAGCAATTTCTGGTCTGCCTGCTGTTCGAACTGTTTTTCCGAATCTTCCTTGATCCGTTCGGCCAAAGCCTCTTTGGTGGTCACGGCATCCTTTCCGAAGAGCTTGTCGAAGAGCTCTTGGTCCAATGCGGCGGGTTCCGTTTCATTTATCTCTTCAATGGTAAACTGTAGGTCAATATCCAACGCCTCCGCTTTCTCCCTGGAAATTCCCAAGGTACTGGAAAGAAGGTATTCTTCCTTGAACAGTCCCTTGCTCTTAAGGGTCACCACATCGCCCACTTTTTTTCCCAAGAGGGCATCCGTGGCATTTGTGTCCGCAAGGGCGGCCATTTCCACACTTCCTTTTTTGTCGATTCCTTCAGACTCGTTATGGAAGACTCCCGAAATCTCATCGTTCTTGCCAACTTCGGCCTTGCTGATCAACTTTCCGTACTGTTTCTGGATACGTTCTATCTGTTCGTCGATCATCTTTTGATCGGCAACTATCTTATAATGGGTGATCGACTTTTTCGATTTCAGGTCAATTTCAAAGCTTGGCGCAAGGCCCAGTTCAAATTCAAAATCCAGTTCTTCGGAATCCCAGTTGAAATTGTCCCGTTGTTTGGGAAGCGGATTTCCCAGTACGTCCAATTTTTCCTCTGTAAGGTATTTGTTGAGGTTGTCCTGTAATAGCTTGTTGACCTCGTCCACCAATACGGCTTTACCATATTGCTTTTTGATAAGGCCCATGGGGACCTGACCTTTCCTGAAACCTGGAATATTGGCCTGTTTGCGGTAATCTTTTAAGATATGTTCTACCTTGTCCTGGTAATCGTCCTTTGTAATGGCAACCTTTACAACAGCATTTAACTCGTCAATCTGCTCTTTTGTGATGTTCATCTCTGTATCGAATTTTACGTAAATAAAATGGGATGCAAAAATAGAACATTTTAATAAGTTCGGCAAGTTTTTAAATTACTGAATGTCAAACTATAAGTTGGCCTATTTGTCTTCTTTTAAAAGGGAAAATAGAATGGACTGCAATAAGGAGAGCAACAAGCTGAAAATTAAGGCCCACCAAATGTTGCTGACATCAAAGCCGGGAATAAGATTGTCCGCCAAAAGAATGATAATGGCGTTCACGATCAACAGAAAAAGTCCCAAGGTAACAATGGTAATGGGCAGGGTAAGGATGACCAAGATAGGTTTCACTATAAAATTAAGGAGACTGAGCACTATGGCCACCAAGATTGCCGTAGTATAGGAATCTACCGCGACCCCCGGTAGTATTTTGGACAATAGCACTACTGTCAATGCACTAAGGAGTATTCTGATAATTAGGTTCATAGGGTCCGTTTTGGTTGTTAAGGTTTTTTGAGCCACATCAAATATACGTTTTTTTTATGCAACGGCCATTTGCTATCGAATATGATCGTTACGGGAGCATGGGCGCATAATATAAGGTGCTTTTTTTGCTTTGGGGCATCAGCTCCTAATAAAATCCATGGTTCGTTCAAAATAACTTTCTGGGTTTTCCGCATGGAGCCAATGTCCTGCTTTTCCAATGGATTCGACCGTTGCAAGGGGAAAGTGCCGTTTGATCTCGGGCAGATCTGCCTCCGTAATATAATCCGAACGCTCCCCTTTTAGGAAGAGGGTGGGCCCCGCATAGCGATCATCCTCTCCGATATTGGCCCCTATGGCTTCCATTTTTTCGGAAAGGACCTGAAGATTGAACCTAAAGCCCAACTGCCCTTTTTCTTTCCAGTACAGGTTTTTCAACAAAAATTGTCTCACGGCCTTTTGGGGTATGTGCCGCGCCAACTGTTCGTCCGCATCGTTCCGTGATTCCAGATGTTCCGGGGTCAGCGTTTTCAGTCCGTTCAGGATGTCCTGGAGATGGGGCGGATAGTATTTTGGGGCAATGTCGGCAACGATCAATTTCTCCACTAGTTCGGGTATATTACAAGCAAGTTGCATTGCGGTTTTTCCTCCCAGGGAATGGCCCATAACGATTGCCTTTTCCATTTGATGGTGTGCCATATAACCTGCTAGATCGGCGGCAAGGAGCTGGATGTCAAATTCATCGGAATGGAAGCTCTTGCCATGGTTTCGCTGATCGATAAGGTGGGCCTGCAGGTTTTCCGCTGCATATTGGGCCCCTAAAGATTTCCAGTTGTCTGACATTCCTAAAAATCCGTGCAGAATGATCAAGGGTTGTCCCTGTCCTAGTATTTGGGAATGTAGGATTTCCATTATTGTAATTTGTTTAGGTACATGTTCACGACATTTTCCATCCCCAAGTAAAGGGATTCGCAAATAAGGGCATGACCGATGGACACTTCCAATAAGTTCGGAACGTTTTCCTTGAAGTACCGTATATTTTCCAGATTTAGGTCATGCCCCGCATTGATGCCCAATCCAAGGGAATGGGCCACTTTGGCAGCTTCCACAAATAGGAGGATGGCCTTCTTGTTTCCGGAGGCATATGCCTTGGCATAACTCTCCGTATATAGTTCGATCCTATCCGCTCCGGTCTTTGCGGCCCCTTCCAGCATTTTGGTATCCGTATCCACAAATATGGAAGTTCGGATCCCGTTTGCTTTAAAGGTGGAGATTACCTCCGTTAAAAAGTCCATATGCTGTAGGGTGTCCCATCCGGCGTTTGAGGTAAGGGCATCCACGCTATCGGGCACAAGGGTCACTTGGGTGGGCTTTACCTCCATGACCAGATCCATAAATTTTTTGACGGGATTGCCCTCTATGTTGAATTCGGTACGCACAACTTCCTTTAGTTCCCTGGCATCTTGGTACCGAATATGCCGTTCGTCTGGGCGGGGGTGCACGGTAATTCCTTGGGCACCAAAATCTTCCACATCCTTGGCTACCTGTAGCAAGTTGGGCACATCCCCTCCCCGGGAATTTCGCAAGGTGGCAATTTTATTTATGTTTACGCTTAATTTCGTCATTTTATGGGCTCAGGATTATACATCCGCAAAAATACAAATAAGGCATGCTTTTTGCCATTTAAAATTAGTAATTTGCAGTATATTTAATATGTATGGAAATTTTTTCCCACATTCTGACCAATGTTCCCGTCTTTGGATTGGACGATGATATAAAGGAGGTGATCCGTTATTTTAAGGATACCACCCATAGCCATGTTGCCATTTCCCAAGGGGAAATCTTTGTTGGCCTGCTCGGGGAGGTGGACCTGGATATCTTTGAGGCGGGGGAGAAGGTGGAAGCGTACCGATTGAACATGGAAGGCTTTTCGGTATCTTCGGATATGATGCTTTTGGACGTGCTGGAAGTATTCGCACGAAATGGGGCCAATCTTTTGCCGGTCCTGGATAAGGACGGAAAAGTGCTCGGATACTATTGTTTGACCGACGTAGTGTCCGTTTTTATAGAGACCCCTTTTTTTACGGAACCGGGGGGGGTGCTGGTAGTGGCAAAGGGCATCAAGGATTACTCCTTCAGTGAAATTTCCCAAATCGTCGAAAGCAATAATAGCCGTTTAATGGGCGGTTTTATAACGGACATCAAAAACGATGTGGTGCAGATCACCCTTAAGATAGTGGGTACCGACATGAACGATATCATACAGACTTTCAGAAGGTACAACTACACTATTATGTCGGGTAGTCATGACGACCTGTTCCTTGAGAATTTAAAGCAGCGATCGGACTACTTGGATAAATACCTAAACGTTTAGGTCATATGAAGGTAGCCATCTACGGCCAAACATACCAGGACAATGCATTGGAATATGTGATCGAACTGCTGGAGGAACTGGAAAAGGTAGGCGCCCAACCCTATTTTGAGGCCGAGTTCCACAAACTGCTCAACGCTTCGCGAAAATTGCCCCTATACCCAACTTTTACCCATTCGGCCGGGTTGGACAATTCCTTCGATATGTTCGTGAGTTTCGGTGGTGACGGCACCATTCTAAGGGCCATTACCTATGTAAGGGAATTGGATATTCCTATCGTGGGGGTCAATACGGGGAGATTGGGATTTCTTTCTACCTTTAAAAAGGAGGATGTCAGAAAAGTGGTGCTGGAATTTATGTCCGGTGCCTATACCATAGTGGAACGCAGTTTGGTGGAGGTAAGTTCCGATGCGCCCATACCCGAGTTCGGGGAGGTCAACTTTGCCCTCAACGAAATAACGGTCAGCAGAAAGGATACCACTTCCATGATAACCGTTGTCACCCACCTTAATAACGAATACCTTACCTCCTATTGGGCCGATGGCCTTATTGTTTCGACCCCTACCGGCTCTACCGGTTATTCCCTTAGTTGTGGCGGCCCGGTCATCGCCCCATCTGCAAAATCCTTGGTGCTTACCCCCATTGCGCCCCATAACCTGAACGCAAGGCCATTGGTGGTTTCCGACGATACCGAAATCAGGTTGAAAGTGTCCGGTAGGGAGGAATTTCATTTGCTTTCGCTCGATTCCAGGATCGCTACCTTAAAATGTGGCAGGGAAATCAGCGTTCGGAAAGCCAATTTCACCATCAAAATGATAGAATACACTTCCGAGAGCTTTCTGAAAACACTTCGCAATAAACTATTATGGGGAGAGGATCGGCGTAATTGACGGTGGTCCAAAACAATAAATGACCCCGAAAGTTGTTTATCAAAATGGGATTATGGTATATAATATTTCAGTAGGCTAAAAAGCTGAAATGGTTATATTTGCAAACTTTTGGTAATTATGGGAAAAATTTTGGTCGCATTGTTGGTGTTTTGCTGCGGTATGCTGAAAGCGCAGACCTATGAGGTAGGGGTTTTTGCCGGTGGGGCCAATAATATTGGCGATGTGGGGAGGACCAACTATATCCTTCCAAGCGGGCCGGCATTCGGCGGACTCTTTAAATGGAACAAAAGCAAGCGGTATGCTTGGCGGGCGAGCATTCTCTATGGGGAGTTCACTGCGGACGACTCCAAATCGGATATTTCGGCACGGCAACAGCGGGGACTTAAAATGGACAATTCCGTATTGGAAGCCTCGGTAGGACTGGAACTTAATTTTGTGGAATACAACCTTCATAGATTGGGGCCGGCATTTACACCTTATCTGTATACAGGGCTTACCTATTTTAGATATGATTATTCGTATTTCGATGCGGGCCTCCTACGGGAGATAGAGGGGGGGCAGCGCGATGGTGCACTGGCCATTCCAATGACCGTGGGTGCCAAGGCCAGGATAAACCAATTTCTTATCTTGGGAGCGGAAATAGGCGCAAGGTATACTTTTACGGACAACTTGGACGGGAGCAATCCCGTAGGCTCCAATTATGAGGAATTTGCCATTGGAAATATTTTTAGCGACGATTGGTACGTGTTTTCAGGACTTACCCTGACCTATACATTTGGTAGAAAACCATGTTCCGATTGTTTTGAGTGATAAGATGATGAAGACTATAGAAGACGTAAAGGACCTAAAACTGCCCCAACATCTGGCCATTATCATGGACGGCAACGGAAGATGGGCAAAAAAGCAGGGGAAATTAAGGGTTTTTGGCCACCAACATGGGGTAACCACCGTTAGGGAAACGGTGGAGAACTGCGCAAAGATGGGTGTACATTACCTGACCCTTTATACTTTTTCCACCGAGAACTGGAACCGTCCAAAATTGGAAGTGGATACCTTGATGAAAATTTTGGTCTCCTCCCTTAAAAAGGAGCTCAAGACCCTTCACGACAACAATATACGCCTCAATGCGATCGGCAATATTGCCTCCTTGCCCACAAGGGCGAACAAGGAGCTGAAGGAAGTGATGTCGAAGACATCCGTCAATACGGGAATGACGCTAACTTTGGCCCTTAGTTATGGGGCCAGGGAGGAGATCAGGAACGCTGTGGAACAGATAAGTATCAAAGTTAAAAATAATATAATTTCTCCCGAAAATATTGACGAAACCATTATTAATAACCATCTTTACACGCATGATTTGCCAGATGTGGACCTGCTTATACGTACCAGTGGGGAGCATAGAATAAGCAATTTTTTACTTTGGCAGATCGCATATGCCGAATTATATTTTATTGATGTATTTTGGCCCGACTTTAGAGCGCATCATTTGGTAGAGGCAATTATAAATTACCAAAACAGAGAACGAAGATTTGGAAAAACTAGCGAACAACTTAACTAGCGATATGAACAGGTTCATATCCTTTGAACTTTTAACCACCCTCCTCTTACTTTTTATCACAACGATCACCAATGCACAGGAGACCTCTTATGAAGAGGGAAAGAGATATATTCTGGGCGGCTTGGAAGTCACAGGACTACAAAGTTACAACGAACAGACCGTAAAGACCTATACCGGCCTAAGGGAAGGACAGCCCATTACCATCCCCGGGGAGGAAATAAGCGCCATTATCAATAAATTATGGGGCCTAGAGCTTTTTAGCGATATTACCTTTAATATTATCAATATAGAAGGGGATAAAATCTATCTGGAACTCAATATTTTGGAACGCCCCACCCTCTCCGATGTTACCGTATACGGTGTGAAGAACAAGAAAGTGGAAGAGATATTGAAGGACACCGATCTTAAGAAAGGAAAGAAGATTACCGAGAGCCTTATCACCAACACCAAAAACTACCTTCAGAACAAATATAAAAAACAGGGATACCTAAATACGAAGGTAACCATCGCCACGGCGGTGGACACCTCTGAGACCAATGCCCAGAAAATGGTCATCAACATAAAAAAGGGCGATAAGGTAAAGATAAAACGTATCGAATTTGAAGGAAACGAGGAACTCTCGGATAAAAAGTTGGCGAAGGCCCTCAAAAATACAAAAAAGAAAAAGTTCTACCGTTTTTGGAAAAAATCCAAATACATAGAGGCGGACTACGAGGAGGACCTGACCTCCCTAGTGGAGAAATACGCCGAGAACGGATATAGGGATGCCAGGATCCTTTCGGATACCCTGGTAAAGGTAGACGAAAACAACATCAACTTAAAGATTACGGTAGAGGAGGGGAACAAGTACTATTTTGGGGATATCGACTTTGTAGGCAACACCGTTTATACCGATAGGCAATTGAATGCCGTTCTAGGAATAAAAAAGGGCGATACCTATAATGGGGTCTTGCTAAAGGAACGCATTGCGGACGACACCAAGCCTGATGGACAGGATGTCACCAACCTATACCAGAACAACGGATACCTATTTTCCAGGGTGAACCCGGTAGAGGTTTCCGCCCAGAACGATACCATAAATTTCGAGATCAGGATCATTGAGGGGAAAGAGACCTTTTTGAACCATGTTACCGTGGAAGGAAACGACAGGACCAATGACCATGTGATCTTTAGGGAACTACGGACCAGACCTGGACAAAAATACAGTAAGGACAATATTATTAGGAGTATCCGCGAACTGGGCCAATTGGGCTTCTTTGATGCGGAGAACATCAAACCGGACATCGTTAACCCAAATCCCAACGACGGAACCGTGGATATCAACTATAGTTTGGTGGAATCGGGATCCAGTCAGATAGAACTGCAAGGTGGTTATGGCGGGGGAGGTTTTATTGGTACCCTCGGACTTTCGTTCAGCAATTTTTCCCTTAGGAACATATTGAACGGCGAGGCCTATAAACCGGTGCCCATGGGCGACGGGCAGACCATGGCCCTCCGTTTGCAGGCCAGTAGGACCTATAGGGTCTACAGTCTCAACTTCTCGGAACCTTGGCTGGGCGGTAAAAAGCCTGTGAGTTTCAGTATGTCCCTTTCCAGGACCCAACAGTTTGCGTACGATTATGTTAACAGGGACGTAAACAGAGACCAGCAATTCTCCATAACCGGGGTGTCGGTGGGCTTGGCAAAACGACTCCAGTGGCCCGATGATTATTTTACCGTTTCCCATTCCGTGGCATACCAACTTTACGATTTTAAGGACTATAACATAGGGCTGTTCAACTTTGGAAATGGACAGGCCAACTCTTTGGCCTATACCTTTGGGCTCTCCAGGAAATCCTCCGGACCCAACCCGATCTTTCCGATGGGCGGTTCCAATTTTGAGTTCACCGCCAAATTCACGCCCCCTTATTCCCTTTTTAACGGGATCGATTACAAACAATTGAACGAGGATGAGCAGACGGCGATAGAAGAGGGCGATTCCGATGCCATTGAGGATATCGATCGTGAACGGTTTAAATGGCTGGAATTTTACAAGGTGAAGTTTAAGGGCGATTGGTACACCAATCTGGTGGATAAACTAGTATTGCGCACCAATGCCGAATTTGGATTTCTGGGAAGCTACAACAGCGACCTGGGCAACGTTCCCTTTGAGCGGTTTTTTGTCGGGGGCGATGGATTGGGGAATTTTACGCTTGACGGTAGGGATGTGGTGCAGTTAAGGGGATATGAAAACCAATCCCTGACACCCGTTGATGAAACCACCGGGCAACAGGAAGGTGGGGTGGTCTACAACAAATTTTCTTTGGAACTCAGGTATCCGCTCACCTTAAAGCCTTCCGCTTCCATTTATGGGCTCGCATTTTTGGAAGGTGGTAACGCCTTCAACAATTTTAATGAATTTAATCCGTTTCAGATAAAAAGATCGGCCGGCGTGGGATTGCGTATTTTTATGCCCGCATTTGGTCTCTTGGGAATAGATTTTGGATATGGATTTGATTCTGACAACATCCCCGGTTCGGTTGGACCCAGTGGATGGCAGACCCACTTTATTATCGGACAACAGTTTTAAGGGCAAAAGAACTTTCCCAATGGTGCCAACAGATAATCCCTGCTTCTTTAAATAATTTTTATTTTTGGCACGATATTTTCTATGTACTAAAAAGTAAGATATGAAATTGAAAGTTCTTTTACCGGTAATGATGGTGTTCTGCGCTTTGGGCCTTTCCGCCCAAAGGGGCGTCCGTATCGGGTATGTGGATATGGAATATATTCTTGAGAATGTGGAGGAATATAGGGACGCAAGTGCGCAATTGGAGGCCAAGGTGCAACAGTGGAAGGTGGAAGTGGAACAGCGGCAGAGCGCCGTGGAGCAGATGAAAAAGGATTTGATGGCCGAAAAGGTATTGCTCACCAACGAACTTATAGCGGAACGGGAGGAGGAGATACAACTGCTGGAAAAGGAGATGTTCGACTACCAACAGGACCGGTTTGGCCCCCAGGGCGATCTGGTACTTCAAAAGAGAAGGTTGATACAGCCTATACAGGACCAAGTCTTTAACGAGGTACAGAAAATCGGGGCGAATAAAAAATATGATTTTATTTTTGATAGTTCGGCAGATGTCGTAATGTTGTATTCCGAAAAAAGACATGATATCAGTGATTTGGTCCTCAGGGGAATCGCAAGGACGAGAAAGATAAGCAAACCCGCCAATTCCAGTAGGACCGATAACCGTCTGGAGGATTTCGGGACGGATCCGGAAGAAGAGGAAGAAGTGATCAGCGAGGCGCTACAGGAACGTTTGGACAGAACGGAAGCGGCCCAGGAAGCCCGGGAGAAAACGGCGGATGAAAAGAGGGCGGAGCAGCTAAAATTAAGGGAAGAGCGCAAAAAGGCTTACGAGGAAAGACGAAAGAAATTATTGGAGGAACGGGAGGCCAAAAAGAAGGAAAAATTGGAGGAACGGAAGGATACCGATAATGAGGAAGATACCGAAAATAAAGATGATACGGGTAAATAAAGAGAGGGCCCGGTTGGAATTGAACCATTAATTTAACAAATAAACAGTTATTAGAACCATGAAACATTTAAAGAAAATAGCGATAGCCATTGTATTGTTCGTTGGAGCCAGCAGTTTTGTAAATGCACAAAGCAAAGTGGCACACATAAATGTAGAGCAATTGCTGTCACAGATGCCCGAAATGAAAGCGGCCCAAGCGGAACTGAAAAAACTTCAGGAAACCTATAGGGCGGATATAGAGAGCTCCATGACCGAGCTGAAGAACAAATATGCCCAATATTCCAGTGAATCGGCAAATCAGACCGATGCCGAAAACGAGAAAAGGGCCGCGGAACTTCAAGGGTACGACAAAAATATTAAGGAAGCCGAACAGGCCGCTTATCAAGAACTGCAAAAAAAACAGGCCGAATTGATGGGCCCTATCACCGAAAAGGCCAAAACCGCCATTGAAAAGGTAGCTGGGACCTTAGGGTACGATTATGTCATTGACGCCACACAGGGAGGTGGATTGATCGTTGCCAAGGGCAAAGACCTTCTTCCCGAGGTAAAAAAAGAATTGGGATTTTAATGATATCTAAGCACAACAATTAATCTAAGGCCGTACATTTTGTCGGCCTTTTTTTATGCGCTTTTATGAATTCATGATTTTTTAGTTCCAAGAACTTATTATTTTTACGGAAACAAAATATATGGACAATCGCCCTATAGGTATTTTTGATTCGGGGATCGGGGGCACCTCCGTATGGAGGGAAATCCAAAAACTGCTGCCCAATGAGCATACCATCTATTTGGCAGATAGCAAAAATGCACCCTATGGCGAAAAAAGCCCCCATCAGATCCTGCAATTGAGCATAAAAAACGTGGAATTCCTTTTGTCGCGCAACTGTAAATTGATCGTAGTGGCATGCAATACCGCCACCACCAACGCCATAGATCATTTAAGGCAACATTACCCCCTCCCTTTTATCGGGACCGAGCCGGCCATAAAACCGGCCGCCCTCAACTCCAGGTCCAAAACAGTGGGAGTGTTGGCTACCAAAGGGACCTTGGCCAGCGAACTCTTTCACAGCACCTCCAAAAACCATGCGGCGGGAATCAAGGTACTGGAACAGGAAGGGGCAGGTCTTGTGCCCCTGATCGAAGCCGGTATGGTGCACGCACCCGAAACCCGCACCTTGCTTAAAAAATATTTGGGACCCATGTTGGAAGCGGGAATCGATTACCTGGTATTGGGGTGTACACATTATCCTTATCTGAACCCGATCCTACGGGAACTGCTACCGCCAAATGTGGAGATACTCGATTCGGGCGAGGCCATTGCCCGGCAGACAAAGGCCATTTTGGAACGCAACGGACTCCTGAACTTGAACGCAGAGGCCACACATCAGTTTTATACCAATGCCGACCCCTTGGTGCTGCGGTCTTTTCTTAAGGACGTTGAAGTTGCCTTTACTGCCGATTTTTTGGATTTTTGATACACTAAGTGGGATGTACCCTATAATCGAGCATTAAATGATTAAAACGCCTGTCTTCCGGGGGTGGGACTTCATAGAAATGTTATTTTAGTTTTCTTATATATGCCTCGCAATCTTGCTCTGAGGATGTTGGCCAATTTATTTATTTGAAAGGAGTGAGTTTCTACGTAAGAAGATGATGGCCACTCCCACATTTATTTTTAACGGATTCTATGGTAGGTCCTATAGGTAAAGGAATGGGCATGTCTTTCGTCCATCGGATGGAACTCCTCCCGCACCAGTTTCCATTCTGTTGGATCTATTTCGGGAAAGTGGGTGTCTGCTTTAAAGTTTGCATGTACCCTGGTGAGTTCGATGGCATCGCAATAGGGCATGGCCAAGGAATATATTTCCCCTCCGCCTATTATAAAGGGCATGGTATCCTCCTTTATAATCCTAAGGGCTTCCTTAAGATTAAGGACCACCGAGCAATCGGGAAAACCGGGATCGTAATTTTTATCCCTTGTAAGGATCAGGTGTTTTCTATTGGGCAGGGGACGGGGAAAACTTTCAAAGGTCTTTCTCCCCATTATGATATAATGCCCTGTGGTTAGGGCCTTAAAGCGTTTAAAATCGTCCGGGAGATGCCAGAGGAGCTCATTGTCCTTCCCTAGGGCGTTGTTCTCTGCCGCTGCGGCGATCATGGTCAGCCTTCCCAAGAATCCAGCTTTTTGTCGTTTGTTGGCATGGGGTGTGCCATCTCCGTTTCTCTTTGTAAAGCGGCAATTTTGGCCTTTTGCCTGGCCACCAATTTTTCACGCTGTAGCCGTTCCCATTCCCTGCCCATAAATCGCTTCAGCAAAAGGACATTTACTGCATGTACCACAAAAATGAACGCCCAAAGGGTAATGGCCCAAATAAACCAGTCATAAGTCTCCCCGTATTTCAGTATTTTGTTGATCAAGACCAAGAAAACGCTACCGATCAGAAAAATCGCAAAATGACGGTACACGGCCTTTTTTTGCCGAATCCTGATTTGGGCATTTTCCAACATTTCGTGCTGTTCCAAGTCTATTTTGGTGTCCTTTTTATTTTTGGAAAACATGTAATGGCTATATTTGTCCACAAAGATAAGCCAAAACCTAAATATCAGTTTGATCCAGATGCTAAAGATTGTAAAGCAATTCCCCATTTTTGGTCAGTATACCTATGTAAATACCGCAGCCTCAGGGCTTATGTACGATGATCTCCTGGATTGGAGGCAGGAGCACGATCTTGATTTTTTGATCGGGGGCAGCAATCTTAAGTTAAAGGCCCACAAAATGATAGGGGATACAAGGGAAACCGTGGGGAGATTTTTCTCCTGCAAAACGGAAAACGTTGCCTTGGTTCCCAACTTTTCCATCGGTCTCAACATGTTATTGGAAGGATTTGACCGGCAGCACCGGGTACTTTTATTGGAGGGGGATTATCCATCCTTAAATTGGCCCTTTGAAAGTCGCGGTTTCCCCATCGTGAAAATTCCGGTGGACGCAAACTTGGAGGACCATATTTTACAGGCCGTAAAAAATGATGGCATAACCGTTGTGGCACTCAGCATTGTGCAGTGGCTAAACGGTATCAAGGTGGATCTGGAGTTTTTAAAAGGGTTAAAGGAGCAATTTCCCGAACTGATCATCATTGCCGATGGTACCCAGTTTTGCGGAACGGAAAGTTTTGATTTTGGGGCATCGGGAATCGATATAATGGGGGCCAGTGCCTATAAATGGTTGCTCGGGGGGTATGGGAACGGGTTTTTTATGTTCAAGGAGGACATCGAACAGCATTTTGCGGTAAAGACCATTGGGTTCAACTCTTCGGGTCTCAATGCCAAGGACAATGAAATACCCTTTGTAAAGCTTTTGGAACCAGGGCACTTGGACACCTATAATTTTGGCAGCCTTAAATTTTCCCTGGATTTTCTGGATAGGATAGGGATGGACCAAATTACGGCACAACTGCAGCGGCTTTCCATATTGGCCAAAGCCGAATTTTCAAAATTGGGACTTTTGGAGGAGGCGGTGATTTCCAGGAAAGCCCATAGCACCATTTTTAATTTAAAGGGGGACGAAAAGCTTTTACAACAATTGGCACAGGAAGATGTGATCTGCTCCCTACGTGGTGATGGGATCCGCGTAAGCTTTCATTTTTACAATACGGAAAAGGATATCCATAAGATCGTAAAAATTATAAGGGCGATGGCTTAGACCTGACCGGGACAAAACATTTGGCTTGGTGCAGCTATGGTACAATGATTTAGCGACCTACGGTATCCGAGGATAAAACCCGGTCCTTCAAATCCATGTGCGACTTTAAGTCGGTGATGCACAGATGTTGGAAGCATTCCCATTTTTTTGATAAAGTACAATTTAGATCTAGCCAATTTTACCAAAATGATAAATATGATTTTAATCATTGGTATTGAGGAATATAATGATGATTTTTGTATTGCGTAAGTCCTATTGCTTTAAATAGGGTGCCAATTTGATCGCTTTACAAAAAAATGATGTTATGGCTATAGTAAAACAGTATTTAAAAACAAAACCGGTGTGCAAGGTGACATTTACCGTGCCTGCTGAAGAGGCTGAAAAAGTGGCAGTTGTTGGGGATTTCAACGATTGGAACCCTCAGAAGAGCCTTTTGAAAAAACTGAAAAACGGGGTCTTTAAGGGCACCTTGGAACTTCCCAAGGAACATTCCTATGAATTTAGGTATCTTATTGATGGGAGTTATGCCAATGAAGTAGACGCAGATCGTTACCAATGGAACGAATATGCCGGAACGGAAAACGCTGTCCTGGAGCTCTAAATTTGTCCGATTTTTTTCCTTGACGCAATCAGTGGCATTTTTTATGTTCCAAGGTTGTCAACTCTTGGCCTGTCCATTTTTTGTAGGCAATGGGAAAGGTTCTTAGGTATCTTGTACCTTTTTAAGGAGGTAGTTCCTGTATCGGTCACCGGCATCCGTAAAATAGGTTTCCACGGCCAGTCCCGCTTCTTCTGTCAACTTCCTTACCATCCCCGCATCGTATTTTTGGGATATTTCGGTATGTATGGTCTCCCATGCTTCAAAGTCAATTTCAAGCTCGAGCGCACCTATGGAAGCGGTCTGTGCTTCCCTAGATACCAAATAACTTTTGGCGGTACCGGATTCGGGATCATATACTTCCCAATGAAAAAACTTGTCAAGATCAAAATCCCCCTGTAGTTCGGTATTGATGCGTGCAAGGATATTTTTGTTAAAGGCCTCGGTGGTCCCGGTAGCATCATTGTAGGCATCCAATATGGTCTGCGGATTTTTCTTTTGATCAAAGCCTATGAACAACAAATCGCCCTTCCGCATCGATTTTTGGATGTTGGTAAGAAAGGAAATGGCCTGCGGATGGGTCATGTTGCCAATATTGGATCCCAAAAATAGGATCACTTTTTTGGTCATGCCCAAGGAATCCAACGTTTTTAATGTATCCAGATAGGTGCCCTGCAAGGGGTCTACGGTTATGTGGGGAATTTCCCTTTTTATGGATTCCTCCAACTGGTCCAGTGCATTTTGGCTGATATCGATCGGCATATAATTGAACGGCATTTTTATGTCCGCAAGCGACCTCAGCAGTACCTTCGTTTTTTTTCCGTCACCGGCACCCAGTTCCACTAGGTTAAAATGATGGGCATCACGAACGAAGTGGTCAATTATTTCGGCCTTGTGGGTTTCCAAAATGGACATTTCACAGCGTGTAAGGTAATATTCCGGTAGGGCCATGATCTGCTGAAAGAGCCTATCGCCTTTTTTGTCGTAGAAATATTTGGAGGAAAGGAATTTTGGGTGGGAGGAAAGTCCTTGTTGGACCTCCTCCGCAAATTGTGATTTAGTGGCCACCGCCGTTCTTTGTTGCATATGGGATCTATAGCGTTTATTTGGCCAACCGTATTCCGGTGTATTGCCATCTTGATGGGGGTTGGAAAAAATTGCGGTACGTGGGCCTGCTATGTTGGGTCGGGGTAGCTATCGAGGCCCCTCTAAGTACCTTTTGGTTCACCATGAATTTCCCGTTGTACTCTCCCAGTGCGCCGCTGGCCTTTGTATAGCCAGGGTAGGGCAGATATGCACTTTCTGTCCATTCCCACCGCTTGCCCCAAGAAAAGGAACCTTGTGCCGTTTCCCATTCAAATTCGGTCGGTAGCCGCATTCCCCGCCATTGGGCATAGGCAAAGGCTTCATAATAGGAGATGTGCGTAACGGCTGCCATGGGGTCTACCGGTTGGAGGCCGGATAGTCCATAATAATGCCATTCTCCCTCGACCGAATGCCAATAAAGCGGGGAAGTGATTTTATGTGTATTTACCCAATCCCATCCCTCCGCATGCCAAAGGTGGAACTGCCCATAGCCACCGTCCAGTACAAACTGCAGATACTCCTCATTGGTCACCAATCTGTCGGAAATTTCAAAAGGGTGCAAATATACTTTGTGCGCCCCAAGTTCATTATCATAGCAAAATTCATGGCTTCTATGCCCGATTTCGTACACTCCCTCTTCCATCGATATCCATTTCTGGGAAGGATTTTCCGGTGAATGTTCCTTCAATAAAGAGGAATAAGCAGGTAAGAGGGGATTGTTTCCCAAGATATATTTGATATCTGTCAGTAACAGTTCCTGATGCTGTTTTTCGTGGTGGATCCCAATTTCAAGGAGGTTTTTTAAGGCCGGGTCGTCTTTCCTTTCCACCAGCGAGCGTATGGCATCGGTTACATGTTGCCTATATGCATACACTTTTTTTACCGAGGGCCTGGAAAGGTTGCCCCTATCGGCGCGTACCACCCTTTTTCCCACTGTTTCGTAATAGCTGTTGAAGACAAAGGAGAAATCGGCATCGTATACCGTATATCCGTCTATGTTTTTAAGGATAAATTCCTCAAAGAACCAACTGCTGTGTCCCAAATGCCATTTCGGGGGGGATACATCCGCAATGGGCTGTACCACATAATCCTCGATTTCCAAAGGGGCGCAAATTTCTTCGGTTTGTTTTCGGGTTTCCAAAAAGAGATCCAAGAGGGAATCCGTAAGTATCATTGTGACTTTTGTTAAACCTTAAAGATACTCAAAAATTCTTTTTTTGTTTTGACCCAAATGGGAATTAGCTTGCCCTTAAACGGCAACACTTGCCTTTATATGGGGATGGGGATCGTAATCCTCCAATTTAAAGTCGTCAAAGGTGAATTGAAAAATATCCCTTATCTCAGGGTTGAGCAGCATTTTCGGCAAGGGCCTGGGCGTGCGCTCCAATTGCAGTTGTACCTGTTCCATATGGTTGTTGTAAATATGGGCATCGCCAAAAGTGTGGATAAACTCCCCCGCTTCCAGTCCGCATACCTGGGCCACCATCATGGTGAAAAGGGCATAGGAAGCGATATTAAAGGGCACGCCCAGAAAGATATCCGCACTTCGCTGGTACAACTGGCATGAGAGTCGGCCATCGGCAACGTAAAATTGGAAAAACGCATGGCAGGGGGGAAGGGCCGCCTTGCCCATGGCCACATTTTCGGCAAAGGAGCGGGAGGTATCCGGTAACACACTTGGATTCCAGGCCGAGACGAGCATTCTCCTACTGTTCGGGTTGGTCTTAAGGGCATGTATGACTTCTTGAATCTGGTCTATTTCATCGTTCCAAGAACGCCATTGCTTCCCGTAGACGGGTCCAAGATCTCCCTCTTCCGTGGCCCACTCGTTCCAGATACGGACCCCGTTTTCCTGAAGGTAGCCAATATTGGTGTCGCCTTTTAGGAACCAGAGCAATTCGTGCACAATGGATTTTAAATGGAGTTTTTTGGTGGTTACCATGGGAAATCCCTGCTGCAGGTCGAAACGCATTTGGTATCCGAACACGCTGAGCGTTCCGGTGCCGGTCCTGTCCCCTTTTTGGTTTCCGGTTTCCAGAACGTGTTTCAGTAGGTCGTGGTATTGTTTCATAATTCTCCAACTTGTTTCCCAAAAGGGGGCATGAATGTAATGCGAAAATAAAGAAAGAAGCAGGCTTCCCATCGGAAGGGGGATCCTTAATTATCAAAACTTATCAACCAGTGTTGCGCCGGGTCCGAAATGATCAATGGGATGAGGTATTGGCTGTGCTGGCGGGCCTTGAAAATAGTATTTTGGTTTCTATCGGACGTTACAAGTTAGTTCCAATGTTCCGCGATCTTGTTGCAGGACCAAAAAAACGGCCAAATAGGCTACCCGAGAATCATGCCGGCCATGGTAGCCGATAATAAAGATGCCAATGAGCCCCCAAGAACGGCTTTAAGACCAAATTCGGATAAGGTCTTTCGTTGTCCGGGCGCCAAAGACCCAATCCCCCCGATCTGGATTCCTATGGAGGCAAAGTTGGCAAAACCGCATAACATATAAGTGGCCATCAGGATCGATTTTTTATACAGGAAATGGCCAGGAACGGAAGGATCTTTAAGATCGGCCAATTGGGTATATCCAACAAATTCACTGGATGCCAATTTAATTCCCAAAAGCTGCCCCATCTGCATTACATCTTCTGATGCCACTCCCACGAGCCACATCAAAGGAGCGAAGAGCGTGCCCAAAATCGCTTCCAGGGAGAGTTTCTGATATGCGGTATTTACCGCCATCCAGTTGTTAAGGGTGGTTATTTCCCCTAAAAAACCGAAGATGCCATTGAGCATGGCGATAAAGGCGACGAATACGAGCAACATGGCCCCTACGTTGACGGCCAGTTTTAGACCTTCGGTGGTACCTATGGAAATGGCGTCCAAAATGTTCGTCCCTATTTTTTCATGGGATACCGTTACTTCCGTATTGATCGCCTCCGTCTGAGGATATAATATTTTAGAAATTACGATGGCCCCCGGTGCGGCCATAACGGATGCCGCTATAAGATGTCGGGCAAATTCCAGACGAAGCTCAGGATCGCTGCCGCCCAAAAAACCGATGTAAGCGGCCAAAACGCCCCCGGCAACGGTGGCCATTCCCCCGATCATTACCAAGAGGATCTCGGACCTGTTCATCTTTTCCAGATAGGCCTTTATCATCAGTGGGGCCTCTGTCTGTCCAAGAAAGATGTTTCCTGCCACCGAAAGGCTTTCCGCTCCTGAAATTCCCAGGGAACGGGTTAGCAGCCAGGCCAGTCCCTTAACAATTTTTTGGATGACACCTAGATAAAAGAGAACGGAGGTAAGCGCGGAAAAGAAAATAATGGTGGGCAGTATCTGAAAGGCAAAGATGTAACCGATATTGGGATTTTCAAGGTTCAGGAGGTTTCCCAAAAGAAATTGGCTCCCTGCCACCGTAAAGTTCAATATCTCGTTGAACAACATCCCCAAAAAATTGAAGAACTGTCGTATAAACGCCACTTTGAGGATGCCTATTGCCAATAACAGTTGTATGCCCAGACCGATCCCGACGGTTTTCCAGTTGATGGCCCTTTTATTGGCACTGAAAATAAAGGAAATAAGGATCAGGACCCCCATTCCCAAAATTCCCCGCCAAAGGCTGTTCATGGAAAAGCCCCCGTTTGGGAGGATTTCCGAGGTCATTGGGGTCGTTGCATCCACTGCAGCTTGGACAGTGGTGATGTTATGTATCGTATCAGGTGAAATAGTATCTTGCGCGGAAAGTGGTAAAAAAAAAGTGAGCAGGGGAAAAAGTATAAAAAGGCCGTATTTCATAAGGTGGTTTTTGGTTTACCGATCGCGTTTGGATATCTCGTCCCTGAGTTTGGCCGCTTTTTCATAATCCTCGCTGGTAACCGCCTTTTCCAGTTCTTGGTGCAGTTCCTCAAGGGTAAGTTCCTTGTAGGCGCCGGAGGAACCGCTGTCCATTTCCACGGTTTCCCCTTCCTGCAAAATCTCGTCCACCATGATACTGTCCGAAGACTCGTCCTTCTCTTTCTCCTTGGAGGAAAATTTCAGGAAAATTCCCGCCTTGTCCAAAATGGTTCGATAGGTAAATATAGGGGCGTTAAAACGTAGGGCCAGGGCAATCGCATCGCTGGTCCTGGCATCTATGATTTCCTCTATTTTATCACGTTCGCAGATAATACTGGAATAAAAGACACCGTCCACCAATTTGTGGATAATGACCTGTTTGACCTGTATTTCAAAACGATCCGCAAAATTTTTAAAAAGGTCATGGGTAAGTGGCCTGGGGGGTTTTATCTCCTTTTCCAGGGCAATGGCAATGGACTGGGCCTCAAAGGCACCGATTACTATTGGAAGTTTACGATCACCCTCGACCTCGTTCAATATTAGGGCGTATGCGCCATTTTGGGTCTGGCTATACGATATCCCCTTTATTTTTAACCTGACTAAACTCATATGCTCTATAAACCACAAAGGGCCGTTTAAATAAAGGAACGTTCCATTAGTTTAAACAGCCCTTTAAGGGGCACAATTTAACAAAAATTAAGCGTTCTGGGCCTTAAATTCTTTTAATTTTTCTATGAGTTTGGGAACCACTTCCATGGCATCTCCCACAATTCCATAATCGGCCGCCTTAAAAAATGGGGCCTCTGGATCGTTATTGATGACCACTTTTACCTTAGAGGAGCTGATACCGGCAAGATGTTGTATGGCACCGGAGATGCCGATAGCTATATAAAGGTTGCTGGCGACCGGTTTTCCCGTTTGGCCCACATGCTCCCCGTGCGGTCTCCATCCTAGGTCGGAAACGGGTTTGGAGCAGGCGGTGGCGGCACCAAGAACCTCGGCAAGTTCTTCTATGATGCCCCAGTTTTCAGGACCTTTCAAGCCCCTTCCCCCGGACACCACTATATCCGCATCGGCAATGGTGGCCTTTCCCACTACTTTGTCCACCGAGAGGGATCCAACGGCAAAATCCGTCTCCTCCAGAGGTGGGGCAAAGTTTTCAACGGCGATATCGGTCTTATTTTCTCTTGTGCCAAAGGCGTTATTGGCCAAACCGATGATCTTTATTTCTGTATTGATCACGGTATGGGCAAAACCTTTGTTGCTAAAGGCCGTCCTCTTTACTTGAAAAGGTTCGGTACTCTCGGGAGCGGCAACCACATTTGGTACGTATCCGGCCCCCAATTGGGCTGCCACAAGGGGTGCAAGGTATTTCGTGTCCGTACTGGAGCTTAGAACGATGACCTTGGTACCCTCTTTTTTTGCGGCCTCTGCAATGGCATGGGCGTAGGCCTTTGCATTAAAGGTGTTCAGTTTATCATTGGTGACGCTCAGGACTTTGCTGATTCCATAAGTGCCCAGATCTTGGGGTTCGGGAACGTTAAAGCAAATGGCGGTGGCGGTGGTTCCCATGGACTGGGCCACTTGATGGCCATAGGAGGCCACTTCGGAAGCGTTTTTTTTAAATTTTCCTTTTTCTGATTCTATGTAGACTAAAATGGACATGTTTTCTGTTTTTGAACGGTTGTTTTTAAGGAGCTGATCTGGTTGTATACAATTTTAGATCAGATCACTTTTGCCTCGTTGTGCAAGAGGTCTATAAGTTCACCTAAATTATCGGAATCCACCATTTTGATGTTTCCCTTGGGTGCGGGCTTTTCAAATTTGATATCCTGAATGGCGGCTTCGGTGGCTACGGGTTCGATTACGTTCAGTTTTTTTTGTCTAGCCATCATGATGCCCCGCATATTGGGTATCCTAAGGTCGCTTTCCTGAACCAGCCCTTTTTGGGCGCCTATGACCAAGGGGAGGGTAGTTGACAGCTTTTCCTTTCCGCCGTCTATCTCCCTAGTGGCAGTTGCCTTATCGCCCTCTATTTCAAGGTCCACGCAGGTATTTATAAAATTCATGCCCAAGATGCTGGACAAGATTCCGGGAACCATACCTCCATTGTAATCAATGGACTCCCTTCCGGCAATGATCAGGTCGTACCCTCCGCTTTTAACGACTTCCGCCAATTGCTTTGCCACGAAAAATCCGTCCAAAGGCTCGGCGTTTACGCGTATGGCCTCGTCCGCCCCAATGGCCAGGGCCTTTCGTATGGTAGGTTCTGTAGCTGCGGTGCCCACATTGACCACATGGACGGTGGCTCCTTGTTTTTCTTTGAACCACATGGCTCGGGTAAGTCCAAATTCATCGTTGGGATTGATCACGAACTGCACCCCGTTGGAATCGAATTTGGTATCCCCTTCGGTAAAATTTATCTTGGATGTCGTATCCGGTACATTGCTTATGCAAACTAATATTTTCATTTGGATATTTGTTTTACTGGGTCTTTAAATGAACTGTGCTAAGATAACCAATAATTTTTTAATTTACTATGCATGCATAGTAAATTTATTGTTTTTTTTGATTCTACCATCCCGTTAATTGACATATAATTTCCTATTTTTGCTTGCGTTTTGCGATAATCAGAAAAACCATATTCCAGTATACATGAGAACAATACAATTTAGGGAAGCCATAGCGGAGGCCATGTCCGAGGAGATGAGAAATGACGGGTCCATTTATCTAATGGGCGAGGAGGTTGCGGAATACAACGGTGCTTATAAGGCTTCCAAGGGAATGTTGGACGAATTTGGTCCGGAAAGGGTATTGGATACCCCCATTTCCGAACTTGGCTTTGCCGGAATCGGTGTGGGTTCGGCCATGGGCGGCAACAGGCCCATTATAGAGTTCATGACTTTCAATTTTGCCCTTGTGGGAATCGATCAGATCATCAATAATGCGGCAAAGATCAGGCAAATGTCCGGTGGGCAGTTCAATTGCCCCATTGTTTTTAGGGGCCCAACGGCTTCCGCAGGCCAATTGGGGGCTACGCACTCCCAAGCCTTTGAGAGCTGGTTCGCCAACTGTCCCGGATTAAAAGTGGTGGTGCCATCCAATCCGTACGATGCCAAGGGGCTTTTAAAGGCGTCCATCAAGGACGATGACCCTGTGATCTTTATGGAATCGGAACAGATGTACGGCGACAAGGGAGAGGTTCCGGAGGAGGAGTACACCATTCCATTGGGAGTGGCCGATATAAAAAGGGAAGGAAAAGATGTTACCATTGTCTCTTTTGGAAAAATCATCAAAGAGGCCTACAAAGCTGCGGATGAACTTGATAAAGAAGGGATTTCCTGTGAGATTATCGATCTGCGCACGGTACGTCCAATGGATCATGCGACGATCATAAAATCGGTTAAAAAGACCAACCGGCTGGTAATTCTGGAAGAGGCATGGCCGTTTGGAAACGTGGCCACCGAAATAACCTATCAGGTACAGGCCCAAGCGTTCGACTACTTGGATGCGCCCATTGTAAAGATCAACACCGCCGATACCCCTGCACCTTATTCCCCGGTACTTTTGGAAGAATGGTTGCCCAACTACAAGGACGTGGTAAAGGCAGTTAAAAAAGTGTTATATAAATAAACTGTAACAGGAAGTAAAGGTATATTAGCTTTGTCGACCAAGTGTTGGCAAAGCTTTTGTGTTATAAATAGTAAATATTGATATCGGAACCAGACCTGCCTAAAAAAAATCGTCCGCCTGCCTTTGCGATGCAAAGCTCTCCATACCTCTACGCCCCTATGAAAAAAATCATTTTCCCGCTATGTTGCCTTCTTTCCTTATGGGCCAATTCCCAGACAAAGGTTGGTGGTGTTGTCCTGGACGAAGCCGGGGAGCCCGTCTCCTTTGCCAATGTACTCTTTAAAAATTCTTCCGAGGGTACCATAACCAATGACAATGGCAGGTTCTATATGGAATCGGAAAGTACCTATGAAAGTTTGATGGTGTCCTTTATCGGTTATGAGGACAGGGAAATACAGTTGCCCTCAAAGGTAAATTACGACCTGGAAATAGTTTTGACGGAAGCCGATGAACAGTTGGACGAAGTTGTGGTCTATGTCGGGAAACAATCCAAAAAGAACAACCCGGCCATAGACATTCTAAGGAAGATCTGGGCCAAAAAAAGGGAGAACGGGGTCAGTAAATTTAAACAGTACCAATACGATAAATACGAAAAGGTCGAATTTGACCTGAACACGATCGATAGCGCCCTTATGACCAGTAAATTGTTCCGGGGCATGGAATTCGTGTTCGAAGATCTGGACACTTCCAATATTACGGGAAAGACCTATCTGCCCATATTTATAAACGAGACATTTTCCAAGGTGTACGGCGATAACCTTATGGAACAGAAAAAGGAGGAGATGTTGGGCAACAAGAACTCGGGGTTCAGTAATAATCAGGCCATTATCGCCTTTGTGGAAGACCTCTATTCGGACTACGATATTTATGAGAACTATCTAAAGTTCTTCGACAAGAGCTTTACCAGTCCCCTCTCCCGTACCGGAGTGGACACTTATAATTATGTGCTATCCGATAGCGCTTATATCGACAATAAATGGTGCTATAACATCATTTATTATCCAAGGAGAAAGAACGAACTTACCTTTAAGGGCGATTTCTGGGTGAACGATACCACCTTCGCCATAAAAAAGATCAACCTGGCCGTTACCAAGAGCGCCAACATCAACTGGGTCAAGGAAATTTATATCGAGCAGGAATTTGAGGTGGTCAACGATTCCGTTTTCTTGCTAAAAAGGGATTATATGTTGAGCGATTTCAGCTTTAGCAAAAAGGAGAAGGCCAGGGGCGTCTATGGCAAACGCACCACCGTCTACAACGATTATATCTTCGATATTCCCAAACCGCGCGAATTCTATAAAGTGGATGGCAATCAGTTCAACCCTAAAGTGTTCGAGCAGGAAGAAAGTTTTTGGGCCAATAACCGTTTGGAGCCGCTTAACAAGGATGAAAAAGGAATTTACCAGCTATTGGATACCTTGCGGACCGTTCCAAAATTTAAGAGTATCTATAACATTGCCAGTATTCTTGGGTCCGGCTATGTGGAAATAGATAAGTGGAACGTGGATATCGGCGATGTATTCGGGGTCTTTGGGTACAATGATGCCGAAGGGGTGCGCCTGCGCATGGGGGCCAGGACCTATTTTGGACAGAACGACCTATGGAGATTGGAAGGATATACCGCTTATGGATTTTCCGACCATAAGTTTAAACATGGATTTTCGGCCAAATGGCTGTTGGACCAAAAGAACAGGTTGATCGTTTCAGGTGGAAACAGGCGGGATGTGGAGCAATTGGGCCTGAGTCTTACCGCCACCAACGACGTGCTGGGAAGAAGCATTGCCTCCTCCTCGGTGCTTACGGTGGGATCTAATGACCGGCTCACCAATATAAACCTGAGCACCTTTAATTTGGAGATGGAGCCCATTACCAATTTCAGGATCGGTTTTGGAGGTTCCTTCCGAACGTTGTCCTCCGCCCTGCCCGATGCCTTTAGCCTTGATTATATAGACCCCACGGAACCTTCGGGCATATCGTCGGAAATTAAGCAGTTCGATATAAATACCCTTTTGATCTACACCCCCGGCAGGCGCACCATTGGTTATGGGGTCGAGAGAAGGACCATCAACGATAATTACAGTACCCTGCTGCTGAGCTATACAAAAGGGGTGGAAGGTTTTCTGGAAAGCGATTTCGACTATGAAAAACTCCAGTTTTCCTATAGCCAGCCCTGGCAGTTGGGCTGGGGCCGTCTCTTGAGCACCATCGAGGTGGGCAAGACCTTTGGGGAGGTGCCGCTGGGACTTTTGAACGTTATTCCCGGTAACCAGACCCTGTTTTCCATTTATAATACCTTTCCTAATTTGGATTTTTACGAATTTGTAACGGATACATACGCATCTGTTCACTTGGAACATAATTTTAACGGAAGGCTTTTTTCCAGGATACCCTTTATGCGAAAATGGAACCTTCGGGAAATTGTGGGCCTTAGGGGGGCATGGGGGGATCTTTCCGATCGGAACATTGCCCTTAACGCTCCCACCAATATCCCTTTGATAGCGCCCAGTGATAAGGTCTATTGGGAATATTCCTTTGGGGTGGGCAACATTTTCAGGATTTTGAGGATCGATTTTAACTTTAGGGGCAACTATCTGGAAAACCCCGATGCCAGGCCCTTTAGTATCACGGGATCCTTCGGGTTCAATTTTTAGGCCGGAAAGAGCGGTCTATTGTCCGTTCCGGTAATTAGGTTCTTTTTTTTCAATTATATTTGCAGCATAATTTAGAACACATGAGCAAAGAAATAACATCTTTTGATGTATTGATAGAAATTCCCAAGGGGAGCAGAAACAAGTATGAGTACGATTTCCAACTGAAAAAAGTCCGTTATGACCGGATGATATTTTCCTCCATGATGTACCCTGCGGATTATGGGTTCGTTCCCGAAACCTTGGCGTTGGACGGGGATCCATTGGATGTGTTGGTGCTGGTTACGGAACCAACCTTTCCCGGCTGTGTTATGGAAGTGAAACCGATAGGCGTTTTCCATATGACCGACGAGAAAGGTCCCGATGAAAAGATCATTTGTGTACCGGTATCGGATCCGGTCTGGAACAAGGTAAACGATCTTAATGAACTGAACCCGCACCTGATAAAGGAAATTGAACATTTTTTTAAAGTGTACAAGGATCTGGAGAAGAAAAAAGTGGATGTTGGCGGTTGGGGAGACGTAGTGGAAGCCAGGGAAATCGTACAAAAATGTATAGAACGTTTTGAGGAAAGCGACGTACCTGCTCGGGACGTTTCAATAAAATAATAATTTTATACATAAAATTTTATTAAAAAAGCAATATCCATTATTGGATATTGCTTTTTTATTTCTATTTGATTTTACTACATTAGTCGGGCTTAATTTTAATAAATAAACGAATGGATTCAATTATGATGTACGTTCCCATTATTCTGGCGGTATTGGGCCTGCTTTTTATGTGGACAAAAAGAAACTGGGTTTTAAAACAGGATGCGGGGGATGGGAAGATGAAAGAGATTTCCGATTATATTTACGAAGGAGCCCTGGCTTTTTTAAAGGCCGAATACCGCTTGTTGACATTTTTTGTGATAGGGGCTAGTATTGCCTTGGCGGGAATCTCCATAATTGTTCCAACTACCCATATCCTTATTGTAGTGGCTTTTATCTTTGGGGCATTTTTCTCCGCTTTGGCGGGGAATATGGGTATGAAAATCGCCACAAAGACCAACGTACGGACCACCCAAGCGGCCAGGACCAGCCTACCGCAGGCCCTGAAGGTCTCTTTTGGGGGCGGTACCGTTATGGGGCTCGGGGTAGCCGGATTGGCCGTTTTGGGCCTAACGGGTTTCTTTATCCTGCTCTTCCAATTTTTTATGAACGGGACCTGGACGTCTACGGATGATATGACCATTGTGTTGGAAACATTGGCCGGTTTCTCCCTTGGTGCAGAATCCATTGCGCTTTTTGCAAGGGTAGGTGGCGGGATCTATACCAAGGCCGCTGATGTGGGCGCAGACCTTGTAGGCAAGGTGGAAGCCGGTATTCCCGAGGACGATCCCCGCAATCCAGCGACCATAGCCGACAATGTGGGCGACAATGTGGGCGACGTTGCCGGAATGGGTGCCGATCTTTTTGGTTCCTATGTGGCAACCGTATTGGCGGCCATGGTCTTGGGCAACTACGTGATCAAGGATATGGGCGGAAGCATTTCCGATGCCTTTGGTGGTATCGGTCCGATCTTATTGCCCATGGCAATAGCAGGTTTTGGTATTCTTTTTTCCATTGTGGGCACCATGTTGGTAAAGATAAAGAACAATGACGCAAAGGAAAAAGAGGTGCAAGGTGCGCTTAACATAGGTAACTGGGTCTCAATAGGGCTAACCTTGATAGCTTGTTATGTGTTGGTTGACTATATGTTGCCCACCACTATGAAAATGGAATTTTTTGGGGAAGGCTTAAAGGAAATTTCCTCTTTACGAGTGTTTTATGCCACTATAGTGGGATTGGTCGTCGGAGGGGTGATCTCCTCGGTTACGGAATATTATACGGGATTGGGTACCAAACCTGTACTGGCCATAGTGCAAAAATCCAGTACTGGGGCAGGAACGAATGTGATAGCCGGTCTTGCCACTGGAATGATTTCCACCTTTCCCACGGTCCTTATCTTTGCAGCGGCCATCTGGTCTTCCTATGCCTTTGCAGGGTTTTATGGCGTGGCATTGGCCGCCTCCGCCATGATGGCCACTACTGCCATGCAGTTGGCCATAGATGCTTTTGGCCCCATATCGGATAATGCCGGGGGCATAGCCGAAATGAGCGAACTTCCCAAAGAAGTGCGGACCCGTACCGATATTTTGGATTCTGTTGGAAATACCACTGCCGCAACGGGCAAAGGGTTTGCCATTGCTTCCGCGGCCCTTACTTCCCTCGCACTTTTCGCGGCCTATGTTACCTTTACGGGAATAGACGGGATCAATATCTTTAAGGCCCCCGTACTCGCCATGCTTTTTGTGGGGGGCATGATACCAGTGGTCTTCTCCGCCCTAGCCATGAATTCGGTTGGAAAGGCGGCCATGGATATGGTCTATGAGGTAAGGAGGCAGTTTAAGGAGATTCCCGGTATCATGGAGGGTACCGGAAAGCCGGAATATGCAAAATGTGTAGATATTTCCACCAAGGCTGCCCTAAGGGAAATGATGTTGCCGGGTATCCTGACCATTGGATTCCCCATCGCCATTGTACTTCTTGGGAAATTGGTGTATTCCGACAACGACCAATTGATCGCTGAAATGTTGGGAGGTTATATGGCGGGGGTAACCGTGTCCGGTGTATTGTGGGCCATCTTCCAGAACAATGCAGGGGGTGCTTGGGACAACGCAAAAAAATCATTTGAAGCTGGGGTGATGATCAACGGGGAAATGACCTACAAAGGTTCCGATGCACATAAAGCGGCGGTTACGGGCGATACTGTAGGAGATCCCTTTAAGGATACTTCTGGTCCCTCCATGAACATACTTATAAAACTTACGTGTTTGATAGGATTGGTAATAGCGCCTATTTTGGGAGGCCATACGGTGGAAACGGGCATGGCTGCCAAATCACATGGCACAGATCTGAAGATGGAAGTGGGTGTTTCGGATATGGCACAAGCTACCATTGTCTATACGGAGGAAGTGAACGGGGTACTTATGACCCAAGAAAAGAGACTTAGCGGAACAAGGAAGGAAATCAAGGAACAGATGGATTCTTTTGAAAAAAGCGATCGAGGAATTGCGATCCAACGTGTGGAATTTAAATAATACAAGGAATATGACCTAACGAAATGGGCCGACCAAAATTTTTTGGTCGGCCCATTTCATATGGTATAGTTCAGAAGAGTCCGTTTATCTCGGCGTCGATCCGGTTGATGACCAGGCCCAGATCTTCGGGATTGTCGACAAAATCCACCTTGTCCACATCTATGATCAACAGCTTGCCCTTTTCATAACCTTCTGCCCACGCCTCATAACGTTCGTTCAATCGGCTGAGGTAGTCAATGGAAATGGTGTTTTCATAATCCCTGCCCCTTTTATGTATCTGGTTGACCAAATTGGGAATGGAACTGCGCAGATAGATCAAAAGATCCGGGGGCTGTACCAAGGTCTCCATCAGTTCAAAAAGGCTGGAGTAATTGCTGAAATCCCTATTGGTCATCAATCCCATGGCATGCAAGTTGGGCGCAAAAATAAACGCATCCTCATAGATGGTGCGGTCTTGTATGATGCTTTTGCCGCTTTCACGAATCTGTAAGATCTGCCGGTACCGACTGTTCAAAAAATAAATCTGAAGGTTAAAGCTCCATCGTTCCATCTGATTGTAAAAATCATCCAGATAGGGGTTGTCCACCACATCTTCAAAATGGGCCTCCCATTTATAGTGTTTTGCCAGTAATCGGGTCAGTGTTGTCTTTCCTGCTCCTATATTTCCGGCGACCGCAATGTGCATATTGGTAAGTGTTTATTGTTAATGGTAGTGTTTACGCGTTCAAAAAGTCGGGGGGGCACAATATACAAGATATCGGTATCCCGAAAAAATGTTTGATATAATATACGATGAAAAAAGAACCTTGGGCCACATTTAGGATAATTGGCACCATCATGTCCCTAAATGATAACTTTTGTATTTCTTCCATGCACCTATTTTAAACGTGGCAAAGTTTAATTTCTTATGAGGGGCAAATTGTTGTTAAACATTTTTGCGGTCAAAATGATTTCCGTTACTTTTGCGCCCATTAATGTAAGGAGGAAGGATTTGACTGATTGCAACCTCTTGTAGTGCCCTGTTGAACGGGCATTATCAAAAATGCTAAAGCAGTTCCTGCTGTATTTTGAGCAGTACACTTCTTTAATGCAATACGTCGATCCGGACTTGTAAAACAATTGGAAATATGGCGTATTTATTCACCTCGGAATCCGTTAGTGAGGGACACCCGGATAAGATAGCAGATCAGATAAGCGATGCCCTTTTGGACAATTTCCTGGCATTTGATTCGGAAAGCAAGGTTGCCTGTGAGACATTGGTCACCACGGGTCAGGTAGTTCTGGCGGGCGAGGTCAGGAGCGGAACCTATTTGGATGTACAGCAAATAGCGAGGGACATTATCAATAAAATTGGGTACACCAAGGGTGAGTACCAGTTCAGCGGGGATTCATGTGGGGTCATTTCCCTTATCCATGAACAGTCACAGGATATAAACCAAGGGGTAGATCGGGGCTCTAAGGAGGAACAGGGAGCGGGAGATCAAGGAATGATGTTCGGTTATGCCACCAAGGAAACACAGAACTATATGCCCTTGGCACTTGATATTTCCCATAAGATCTTGCAGGAATTGGCACTTTTGCGAAGGGAATCCCGGGAAATAACCTATTTGCGCCCGGATGCCAAAGCACAGGTGACCATAGAATACTCGGACAACAATGTTCCACAACGTATAGATACCATAGTGGTCTCCACTCAGCACGACGCTTTCCACAAGGAAGATTCGACCATGCTGGCCCAGATCAAAAGCGATATTCTGGAAAAGCTGATTCCACGGGTAAAGGCGCAATTGCCCCAAAATATCCAGCAGCTTTTTGAAGGCGATATTACCTACCATATAAACCCGACCGGTAAATTTGTGATCGGGGGGCCCCATGGGGATACCGGGCTTACGGGCAGAAAGATCATAGTGGATACGTACGGCGGAAAGGGTGCCCATGGAGGAGGTGCCTTCAGCGGGAAAGATCCGAGCAAGGTAGACAGGAGCGCTGCCTATGCAGCCCGACATGCGGCCAAGAACCTAGTGGCGGCAGGGGTTGCCGACGAAATGTTGGTACAGGTAAGTTATGCGATCGGCGTGGTAAAACCCACTTCTATCTTTGTGGATACCTATGGGACCTCCAACTTGGGGCTGACCGATGGGGAAATTGCCAAAAAAGTTGCCCAATTGTTCGATATGAGGCCATTTGCCATTGAGGAAAGGTTAAAATTACGCAATCCCATCTATTTGGAAACGGCGGCATACGGACATATGGGGAAAGAACCACAGACGATTACCAAAATATTCGAATCCCCCTATAACGGAAGGGTTGAGAAAGAGGTGGAACTGTTCACATGGGAAAAATTGGACATGGTGGATACGGTGAAATCCGCCTTTGGAATATAAAATTTTTATAAAATATTAGGAAATTAAAATTTTCAGCACCTATATTTGCATACCAAAAGTTCAAACACGTATTGAATGGTTATCAAGAAAGGCGGAGGGAATAGACCCAGTGAAGCCTTAGCAACCCTTTGCCCTGTGCAATGAAGGTGCTAAATTCTACCAAAATGCCAGTAATGGCAAAAGTGGCAGATAACAAAAACAAATTACCTTTGTAATTGTCCTTTCTTTTTAACTTTTTTGATTTTACCTGTCCCGCAATGGGATAAAGGGGTTTGGCTTTTTTTAATCTATGCGAAAATAAATTAAAAGATAGCATCATGAACGATCAAAAGTTTTCCACCAATGCGCTCCATGCAGGCCACGACGTTGCTTTAAACGGGGGTACCAGGGCGGTCCCCATTTATCAGAGCACAGCCTACGTTTTCCGAGATTCGGACCATGCGGCCAACTTGTTCGCCCTTGCCGAACCTGGAAATATCTATACCAGGATCAATAATCCCACCAACGATATCCTTGAACAGCGGCTTGCCGTTCTGGAAGGGGGCATTGCAGCGGTGGTAACGGCCTCCGGAACAGCGGCCATAGCAACCGCCCTCTTGGTGCTCTTAAAGGCGGGAGATCATTTGGTGGCCTCCAATAGCCTTTATGGCGGCACCTACAATCTGTTGAGCGTAACCCTTCCCAGATTGGGTATTACCACCACCTTTGTGGACCCTTCGGACCCCAAAAATTTTGAAAAGGCCCTTCAGGACAATACACGCACCATTTTTGTGGAATCACTGGGCAACCCCAAATTGGATGTATTGGACCTCCAGGCCATTTCAAAAGTGGCCAAAGCGGCCAAGATCCCCTTTATAGTGGACAATACAGTGGCGAGTCCGGCCTTGCTGAACCCTATAGCGTATGGGGCCAACATAGTGATCCATTCACTTACCAAGTTTATCAATGGCAATGGAACGGCATTGGGCGGTGCCATTGTGGATGCAGGTACCTTTGATTGGAGCAGTGGCAAGTTCCCCGAGTTTACCCAACCTTCGCCAGGTTACCATGGCCTGATCTACCACGAAGCCATTGGGGCCGCGGCATTTATTGCCAAGGTGCGTATCGAAGGCCTACGGGATTACGGGGCCGCATTGAGCCCGTTCAACGCTTTTCAGATCATACAGGGACTTGAAACCTTGGAAATCAGGATGGCAAAACACAGCGAAAATGCCCTGGCCCTTGCAAAATGGCTGGAAACCAGAGAAGAGGTACTTTGGGTAAACTACCCAGGGCTTCAGAGCAGTGCCTATCATACATTGGCCCAAAAGTACCTTCCAAAAGGACAGAGCAGTATTGTTACCTTTGCCGTAAAGGGTGGGTATACATCGGCTAAGATAATAGCGGACAATACCAAGTTGTTCTCCCTTTTGGCAAACATTGGGGATACCAAGTCGCTTATCATCCACCCCGCAAGTACCACCCACCAACAACTGGACGAGGCCGCACAAACTTCGACAGGGGTCGGGAAGGACCTTATACGGCTATCGGTGGGCTTGGAACATCTGGAAGATCTAAAGGCCGATTTGATAAACGCCTTTTCCAAATTGTAAGAGTACGGCGATAAAGCAGCGATCTAAAGTAAGTACCGGTTTAAATTACCCATATGTTACATCATTTAAAGATAAAAGATTACACTACCTATAGCGGAAGTTCGCTCGATATTTCCCTCTCCTATCAGCTTTTTGGGCCGGAATTGCACACGGCCCCCATTGTGATGGTAAACCATGCCCTTACCGGCAATTCTGATGTAGCCGGGGAAAAAGGCTGGTGGTCCGCACTCATTGGGGAAGGCAAATGCATAGACACCAAAAAATATACCGTTTGCTGTTTCAATGTCCCGGGCAATGGATATGATGGTTTTGTCATTGAAAACTATAAGGACTTTGTGGCAAGGGACATGGCCCAAATTTTTCTGATGGGCCTGGAGGCGTTGGGAATAAATAAGTTGTATGCGCTCATAGGCGGGTCCTTGGGCGGGGGCATCGCATGGGAAATGGCCGCACTGAATCCTGGCCTTACACAACATTTGATACCTGTGGCATCGGACTGGAAGTCGACCGACTGGCTCATCGCCAATTGTCAGATACAGGAACAGTTTCTCATAAATTCCAAACATCCGGTACAGGATGCACGTATGCACGCCATGCTGTGCTACCGAACCCCAGAATCCTTCAAGGAGCGTTTTCAGAGGAGCACCAATATGGAGCTGCAGGTCTTTAACGTGGAAAGTTGGTTGCTGCACCATGGAAATAAATTGCAGGAACGTTTCCAATTATCGGCCTATAAACTGATGAACCAATTATTGAAGACCATAGATGTTACCCGCAATGGGGAGGAAGCATTTTTAAAACTTCAAAAGAGCGATACCAACATACATATCATAGGAGTGGATTCGGATCTGTTCTTTACGGCAAAGGAGAACAAGGAGACCTTTCGGCAGTGGGCCCAGGCCAATAGTAAGGTAACCTACGGCGAAATCCATTCGCTCCATGGGCACGATGCCTTTCTGATCGAGTTCGATCAGGTACAGGAACTTCTAAAAGGCATCTTCGACCAGAATGGGAACGCAAAAAAAATAAAGGTACTAAAGTTTGGGGGGAGGTCCCTTGCCAACGGTGACGGACTCAACAGGGTCCTGGAAATTATTGCTGACAAAGTTGCGGAAGGGGAAAATATTGCAGTGGTACTTTCCGCCCGGGACAAGGCCACCGATCAATTGGAATATCTTTTGGAAAAAGCTTCCAAAGGGAAATCCATAGATAAGGATTTTGAAAACTTTAGGAACTACCAGGTCCATACCTATGATCAGGTAGACTTGGAACAGGAGTTTGCGGAATTGTACCGATTGTTGGAAGGGGTTTTACTATTGGGCGACTATAGCGCCAAGATAAAAGATCAGGTACTATCGTACGGAGAGCTCATATCCGTTAAACTTGTCAGCGGACTCTTGTTGCAAGCAGGGGTACAGGCAAGGGCCGTAGATGCCAGAAAGCTCATAAAGACGGATGCCAATTTTGGCGATGCCCAGGTATTGGAAGCACTTTCACGTGACAATGTGGTACAGGAATTTGCTAGATTTGGATCGGACATCGTGCCTATCTTTACCGGTTTTATTGCTTCCACCGTGGAAAATGCCACCACCACCCTAGGCAGGAACGGCAGTAACTATTCGGCTTCGCTCTTGGCCAATTTCCTCAATGCGGAGGAATTGCAGAGCTATACCCATGTAGATGGTATATTTACTGCCAATCCGGATCTGGTGCCGGATGCCAAACGGATCTCGGAACTCTCATATGGGGAAGCCAATGAACTGGCCAATTTTGGGGCCACCATTTTACATGCCAAGACCATCATCCCCCTTATTGAAAAGAACATTCCATTGCGGATACTCAATACCTTCAACAACGATAATGAAGGGACGCTCATTAGCGCCAAGACCGACAAGGAAGGTATAAAATCGCTTTCGGTAATCGAAAATATGGCCTTGATCAACTTGGAAGGCCGTGGACTTTTGGGCAAGTCGGGAGTGGATGCACGTATCTTTAAGGCCTTGGGAGACAATAAGATCAGTGTCAGCATTATTTCCCAAGGTTCCTCTGAAAGGGGAATAGGGCTTGTGGTGGCCGCAAACAGGGCATTGTTGGCAAAATCTGCCCTAGAGGCCGAATTTGAGCGGGATTTCCATTCCCAGGATATCAATATGATCACGGTAGTGGATAATGTTTCGGTAGTATCCATTGTGGGACAGGACCTCAGCACCTTCCATAAACCCTACAATGCCCTTATAAAGAACCAGATCGTTCCCCTGCTGTTCAACAATACCGTTTCCGGGAAGAACGTAAGTTTGGTGGTGCGAAAGGTAGACCTCCATAAGGCCCTGAACGTTATGCACGGCCAGATTTTTGGAATCAGCAAAAAGGTGAACATCGCAATTTTCGGACATGGAAATGTGGGAGGCACGCTGATCGACCAAATTTTAAGATCTGCCAAGAACATTGAAAAGAGAAATGGGATCAACCTGCATGTATTTGCGGTGGCCAATTCCAAAAAAGTACTTTTCAACCATAGGGGGGTATCCAAAAACTGGAAAACCTCCTTGGCCGAGAAAGGCACAGCTTATACCATGGAAGACGTATTTGCCTATGCGCAGAAATACCATTTGGAGAACTTGATCGCAGTGGACAATACGGCAAGTAAGGATTTTGTTTCCAATTATGCCAAATTTGTCAGGAACGGTTTTGATCTTGTTTCTTCCAATAAAATTGCGAACACCTTGGATTTTGAAGCGTACGGGGCGCTGAGAAGGGAACTGGCGAAGCACCAAAAACAGTATCTGTACGAGACCAATGTGGGAGCGGGACTGCCGTTGATAGACACCATCAAGTTATTACATATGTCCGGGGAGAACATCACCCGTATCAAAGGGGTCTTCTCCGGATCGCTGAGTTATATCTTCAATACGTTTTCGGAACAGGACCAACCTTTTTCCGCCATTGTAAGGGAGGCAATGGAAAAGGGGTATACGGAACCGGATGCGCGCGAAGATCTTTCGGGGAACGATGTTGGCAGGAAATTGTTAATTTTGGCCCGGGAACTCGATCTTCACAATGAATTTGACGATATCGTCATCCAGAACCTGATTCCCGAAGAACTGCGAACGGGAGATGTGCCCTATTTCCTGGAGAACCTGCAGCTGCTGGACAAACAGTTCGAAACCGTTAAAAAGGAACAGAAACCGGGACATGTGCTGCGTTATGTTGGAGATCTTTCGGGAGATCTGCAGCAGGAAAAGGGCGTATTGGAGGTAAAGTTGGTCTCCGTGCCAAAGGAGAGTGCCCTGGGCCAAGTAAAGGGGTCCGATTCCATCATTGAGATCTATACGGAATCGTACGGGGAAAATCCCTTGGTGATACAGGGTGCCGGTGCCGGTGCCGCTGTAACCGCAAGGGGGGTCTTTGGGGATATATTAAGGATTACCGAAAAGGGCTGATGCCCATATTTTAGTAGGATAATTGAATACAGAAACGATGAAAAATACAAGACAATTTGAAACGGAAGCAATAAGGACACAAATGGAGCGGACCCAATTTTTGGAACATTCCACACCCATGTTCCTTACCTCGAGTTTTGTTTTTGAGGATGCCGAAGATATGAGGGCATCGTTTGCAGAGGAAAAGGACCGAAATATCTATTCCCGTTACAGCAACCCAAATTCTTCCGAATTTATAGAAAAGGTATGTAAGATGGAGGGGGCGGAAAGGGGCTTTGCCTTTGCTTCGGGCATGGCGGCGGTATTTTCCACATTTGCCGCATTGCTGGAAAGTGGGGACCACATCGTATCGGCCCGCAGTATCTTTGGATCTACCCACAGCCTTTTTACACAGTTCTTTCCCAAATGGAACATAACCACCAGTTATTTCGACTGTAATGCGCTGCATACCATTGAGGATCTTATAACCCCCAAGACCAAGATACTCTATGCGGAATCGCCCACCAATCCTGGCGTGGATGTCCTGGATCTTGAGGTATTGGGCGCCATAGCCAAAAAACACGGTCTGACCTTTATAATAGACAATTGTTTTGCTTCTCCCTACCTGCAGCAGCCCATAAAATTTGGTGCCGATCTGGTAATCCATTCGGGTACCAAGCTAATGGACGGACAGGGAAGGGTCCTTGCCGGAATAACGGTGGGAAGCAATGATCTGATGGACCGGATCTATCGCTTCTCCCGTATTACGGGACCCGCACTGTCGCCTTTCAACGCTTGGGTGCTTTCCAAAAGTTTGGAGACCTTGGCGGTGCGGGTGGACCGACATTGTGAGAATGCACTAAAGTTGGCAACCTATCTTGAGGCCCATCCAAAGATCAACTGGGTAAAATATCCGTTCCTAAAATCGCACCCCCAATACGAAACTGCCAAAAGACAGATGAAGGCAGGTGGCTGCGTGGTGGCCTTTGAGGTAAAGGGCGGTGTGGAAGCCGGCAGGAAGTTCTTTGATGCCATAAAATTATTGTCCCTATCTGCCAATTTGGGCGATGCGCGCAGCATTGTTACCCATCCCGCCTCCACCACACACAGCAAACTATCTCCGGGCGAACGGGCAGGATCGGGAATCACCGATGGCATGGTACGGATTTCCGTGGGACTGGAACATATAGACGATATCATTGCCGATATAGACCAGGCCCTGAACTAACAGTATCGTTCCCCACCTAGTCCCTGTATCCGGGAATGGCAATTTTTCATATCTTCGTACCATGCTTTCCAAAAAGACAAAGTACGGACTAAAGGCACTTACTTACCTAGCGAACAAAAAGGATAGGGAGCCGGTGCAGATTGCCGAGATCGCATTACATGAGAACATTTCCCAAAAGTTTTTGGAAAGTATTCTACTTACCCTACGGAAAACGGGATATTTGGGATCAAAAAAAGGCAAGGGTGGGGGATATTACCTTATTAAGGAGCCGGCAGAAATTCCCATGACCACCGTAATGCGCGTTTTGGAAGGTCCCATTGCCCTAGTGCCCTGCGTTAGCCTTAATTTTTATGAAAAATGTTCCGACTGCCCTGACGAGGCAAGCTGTTCGGTGCACAAACTGATGATCCAGGTAAGGGACAGTACCCTTGAGGTTTTTGGGAACAATTCCTTGGCCGATCTAATGGACTGAACCGTTGGGATATGAATATTTTAAAATTCACCCTACTTTTTCATCAATCCACTAAAACGATAGGATAAACTCATTTTTAGATTCTTTTTCTTCGACATTTTAAAAATAATACTTATTTTTGTTTACCCTATTAAGTCGATAGGAAATATAATAATTGTTTCACATGATTGCAGATCAATTGATTTTGGACAAAAAAACCAATACCGGCAGTTATACTACGGATAAAAAATCCGAAAGACCGATCAGAAGTATAGTAAAGTCCATTAGCTGGAGGATCGTGGGGACTTTGGACACCATTTTGATTTCATGGGTGGTCACAGGCGCTTTGACCGTGGCCTTTTCGATCGGGGCAGTGGAACTTTTTACCAAAATGATATTGTATTTCTTCCACGAACGGATATGGGACAGGATCAGTTGGGGAAAATAGGATAAAAGCTTAAAAAAAGCGGAAAAGAGATGGGATTTACGGAACAACAGATAAAAGATCTGAATGCCCAGTTTAAGGGCATTCCACCTGAGGAGATCATTTCTTGGGCATTTCAAAATGCTAAAAAGGCGGTGGTCACCACCAATTTTAGGCCTTATGAGGTGGCGATTTTGGATGCCGTCACAGCAGTGGATGGCAGCGTACCGGTAATCTGGTGCGACACCGGTTACAATACGCCCAACACCTATCGGCATGCGGAATACCTTATAGAAAGGCTGAAATTGAACATTAAGTTGTACGTTCCCAAGCAGACCACCTCCCATAGGGACGTGGTTATGGGCATTCCGGGCATAGAGGATCCCCGGCATGCCATCTTTACCGATCAGGTAAAATTGGAGCCTTTTAGGAGGGCCATGGAAGAGCATGTGCCCGACCTTTGGTTTACCAATCTTAGAAAAGGGCAGACGGCCCTTAGGGACAGTCTGGATATTCTGAGCGTTGGAAAGGACGGGGTCTTAAAGGTGAGCCCCTTTTATCATTGGAGCGATGTACAATTGGATGCCTATCTTCAGGAAAAAGGGCTGCCCAATGAACATACATATTTTGACCCCACCAAAGTGTTGGAAAACCGGGAGTGTGGCCTACATACCTAGGAACGTAAAGAGTTTGAACATCCCCACCCGGCAAAGCCGTCCAAGGGTATAAAAAATAGAAAATTTGGATACATTGACATTAGATTCGCAATCATCGGCAAAAAGTTCCAAGACCAATGTGTTGGAGAGAAATGCCCTGGAGAACGAGGCCATTTACATCTTAAGGGAGGTAGTGGCACAGTTTGAGAAGCCCGTACTGTTGTTTTCGGGCGGAAAGGATTCGATTACCTTGGTAAGATTGGCCCAAAAGGCTTTTTACCCTTCCAAGATACCTTTTCCTTTGATGCATATCGATACCGGACATAACTTCCCCGAAACCATTGCGTTCCGAGATAAACTGGTTGCGGAGCTGGGCGTGGAACTGATCGTACGGAACGTTCAGGATTCCATAGACCAAGGAAAGGTTGTGGAGGAGACCGGTAAGTATTCCAGTAGGAATATGTTGCAGACCACGACCCTTTTGGATGCCATTGAGGAATTTAAGTTCGATGCCTGTATCGGTGGCGCTCGTAGGGACGAGGAAAAGGCCAGGGCCAAGGAGCGTATCTTTTCCGTTCGCGATGATTTTGGACAGTGGGATGAAAAAAACCAGCGTCCCGAACTTTTCGATATGTTGAACGGGCAGATAGAAATGGGGCAGAACGTTCGGGTATTCCCCATCAGCAACTGGACCGAACTAGATGTGTGGAGTTATATCCAAAAAGAAAATATAGAGATCCCATCCATTTATTTCGCCCATAAACGTTCCATTTTTGAAAGGGACGGCCTTATCTGGTCGGCGGAGGACGATGTGGTCTTCAGGTCGGAGGATGAAAAAGTGGAGGAACGGACCGTGCGTTTTAGGACCGTTGGCGATATGTCCTGTACCGCAGCGGTACTGTCCCATGCCGATACCATCGACAAGGTGGTGGCGGAGATCAGGGAATCCAAGATTTCCGAAAGAGGGGCCAGGATAGACGACAAAAGGTCGGAAGCCGCGATGGAAAAACGCAAACAGCAGGGATATTTTTAAAAAAAGGGCAGGAATGCAGCGGTCGTCCCCGTGTGGTATGGCCAAACAAATTGGAAACAGCATGGAAGTACTTAAAATAGCAACAGCGGGAAGTGTGGATGATGGAAAGAGTACCTTGATCGGAAGGTTGCTCTATGATACCAAATCCCTTACCGATGATAAATTGGAGGCCATAGAAAGGACAAGTAAGCAAAAGGGCTACGATTACCTTGATTTTTCACTTGCTACCGATGGATTGGTGGCCGAAAGGGAACAGGGAATCACCATAGATGTGGCACATATCTATTTTTCCACCCTTAAGAAAAGTTATATCATTGCCGATACCCCTGGACATGTGGAGTATACCCGTAATATGGTCACGGGGGCCTCAACATCACAGGTGACCATTATCCTGATCGATGCCCGAAAAGGGGTAATAGAGCAGACCAATAGGCATTTTTTCATCAATAACCTGTTGCGCATAAAGGATGTGATCGTGGCCATCAATAAAATGGACCTGGTAGATTTTTCCGAGGAGCGCTACAATCGGATAAAATCCGATTTTGAGGTGTTGATGGGCAAACGCGACTATCAGGACCAAAAGATAACCTTTATTCCGGTAAGTGCCCTTAAAGGGGACAATGTCGTCAACGAATCCAAGAACATGCCTTGGTATAAGGGGGAGACCCTTTTACAGCACTTGGAGACATTGGACAGAAAGGATATCTATAATGTGGGTACCCCACGCTTTCCGGTACAATTGGTCATCAGGCCAAAAAAAGAGGAATTCCATGATTTTAGGGGTTTTGCAGGTAAAGTGTATGGAGGGGAGCTGAGTGTAGGGGATGAGGTAGTGGTGCTGCCGTCCATGACACGTTCCAAGATCAAGGAGATCTATTTTTACGATAAGAAGTACCAGACCGCCACTAGACGTTCCTCCATTACCATTACCCTAGAGGATGAGGTAAACGTTAGCAGGGGGGATATGTTGGTAAAGGTGGGCGACCTGCCCACCATAGACAAGCAGTTAACGGCCACGGTATCTTGGATGGATTCGCAAAACCTGACCGCAGGGAGCAAATATGTACTGCAGCACGGTGTAAACAAAGTGCTGGCCAAGGTGGATGCGATAGATCACAGGATACTTCCGGATTATTCCGGCATAGATACAGGCGTCACCTCTTTGGGAATGAACGATATAGCTACGGTATCATTTAAATTGAACAAGCCGATTTATTACGATGCCTTTAAAAAACACAGGACCAATGGATCGTTTATCCTCATAGATACACGTACCAATGCCACTGCGGGAGTGGGGTTTATTAATTGATCCCTTGGCCCGTTCCATAAATAGTAAGCCGACTTTCTTTTATTTTCCATTAAATAGATAGATTTAGTGGACATGGTAAGTAAAGTTGATAATCAATAAAATACAGCATTGTCATGCAAAGTTTTAGAACCGAATTGGAAAACCCGGTAGTACAAAAGGACATCATCGATCTAGAGGCCAAAATACGGCAGTTCCGGGAAGGCAAATTGGACGAGGAAAAGTTCAGGAGCCTTCGATTGGCCAGAGGGGTCTACGGACAACGGCAGGAAGGGGTGCAGATGATCCGGATAAAATTGCCCTATGGAAAGGTATCTTCCAGACAGTTGCGCAGAATATGTGACGTATCCCAAGAATATTCCACGGGCCGCCTCCATATCACTACAAGGCAGGATATTCAGATCCATTATGTGGATCTGGACCGGACCCCGGAACTTTGGTCGGAGCTGGAAAGGGACGAGATCACCTTAAGGGAAGCCTGTGGCAATACCGTTCGGAACGTGACCGCCAGTGAGACCGCAGGGATCGATATACAAGAACCATTTGATGTTTCTCCCTACGCACATGCGCTTTTCCAATATTTTTTAAGGAATCCCATCAGTCAGGAAATGGGCAGGAAATTTAAGGTTTCCTTTTCTTCCAGCGATGCCGATACCGGTCTGTCCTATATGCACGACCTTGGTTTTATCGCTAAAATACAGGATGGTACCATTGGATTTAAAGTGTTGTTGGGTGGCGGACTTGGTTCCCAGCCCCGACATGCCGATGAACTTTATGAATTTTTGGCAGCTGACAAGATCATTCCCTTGATGGAAGGGGTGGTACGGGTATTCGACCGATATGGGGAACGCAAGAGCAGGGCAAAGGCACGTATGAAATTTTTGTTGAAGGATGTGGGCCTCGATGGTTTTAAGGAACTTTTGGAAGCGGAGCAAAAAGCCGTTCCCTTTAAATCCTATCCGATTGATGCAACGGCCTATCCGGAGACAACGGTTTCCGACACAAAGACCCCTGAAGTTACCATTGACGATATAGCGGCCTTTGAAAATTGGAAGTCCACCAATTTGGTGCCCCAGAAGCAGTCTGGCTTCGTTGCCATTGGAATCAAGGTAAAACTGGGCGATTTTTATATCGCCGAGGCTAGGGCATTGGCCGATCTGGTCGAAAAATATGCCGCTGGGGAAATAAGGCTTTCCCTTAGACAGAACATATTGGTTCCCTATGTGAGGGAAACTTCCCTTCCCTTCTTTTATCAGGAACTGAAAAAATTGGGCTTTGCCGATGCCGGATATAACAAGGCGGCCGATATTACCGCATGCCCGGGAACGGACACCTGCAACTTGGGTATTGCCAGTAGTACGGGTATTGCAGCCGAACTGGAGCGGGTAATCGCTTCGGAATACCCCCAATACATACAGAACCCCGATGTGGTGATCAAGATAAGCGGCTGCATGAACGCCTGTGGACAGCACAATATGGCGCATATCGGTTTTCAGGGAATGTCCATCCGCACCAAGGACAAATTGGTGGCACCTGCACTTCAGGTTTTGTTGGGTGGCGGAAATTTAGGAAACGGAAAGGGTGTTTTTGCCGATAAGGTCATTAAAGTCCCCAGTAAAAGGGGCCCGGCCGCCTTAAGGGCCATTCTGGACGATTTTAACGCCAATGGCAACGGACGTTCCTTTGATCGGTACTATTCAGATCAGGGACAGTTGTATTTTTATGAGTTTTTAAAGCCGTTGGCCGATATCGAAAACCTGGCTCCGGACGATTTTATAGATTGGGGCAATACAGAGGAATATGTACAGGCAATCGGTGTCGGGGAATGTGCAGGGGTCGTGATCGATCTGATCGCCACCCTGTTATACGATAGCGAGGAGAAAATCGCCAACGCCCAGTCCGCTTTGGAAGAGGGGAAATGGGCGGCAAGTATCTATTATTCATATACGTCCATGGTAAATTCGGCAAAGGCGCTCCTTACCGCCGAAAATCAAAAGACGAATACCCATGCGGGGATCATCAGCGATTTTGATGCGGTCTTCGTCGAAACCGGAAAAATATCCTTGAACGGTACTTTTTCGGATATGGCGTTACAATTGAACAGGAACGAGCCTACGGAAGTTTTTGCCAAATCTTATCTGGAAGATGCCGTACGGTTTTTAAAACATGTGGCCGCCTTTCGAAAATTGGAACTTCAACATGTATAGTGGGAAGTATGAAAATAATGACCCTTTGGCATCCTTGCCCGATCACGGCAAAGGACGGTTAACGGTCGTAGGTGCCGGTCCAGGGGATGTGGAACTTATTACCCTAAAGGCCATTAAGGCCCTTCAAGCGGCCGATGTGGTCCTGTATGACGCCCTTGTAGATCCCCGATTGCTACAGTATGCACCCAAGGCGGAACATATTTTTGTCGGCAAGAGAAAGGGATGTTATGCCTACGGTCAGGAACAGATAAACGAACTGATAGTGGAAAGGGCCAATGGCCATGCCCATGTGGTTCGTTTAAAGGGGGGAGATCCCTTTGTGTTCGGGAGGGGCGCCGAAGAAATGGAATATGCCGCTTCCCATGGATTGGCCGTGACCATGGTGCCCGGAATCTCTTCGGCAGTTGCCGTACCTGCGTCCCAACAGATTCCCGTTACCAAAAGGGGCGCTTCGGAGAGTTTTTGGGTGATTACTGGCACCACAAAATCCCATCGGTTATCGGATGATGTGGCCCTTGCTGCCAAATCCAACGCCACCGTGGTGATATTGATGGGTATGGGGAAATTGTCGGCCATTGTGGCTTTGTTCCAAAAAGAAGGCAAGACAGATCTTCCTATTGCCATTATACAGAACGGGACAACGGAAAATGAAAAAGTGGGCATCGCTACCATTGGTACCATTGAGGGGGAAGTGGAGCGGCGACAATTGTCCAACCCCGCCATTATCATAATTGGCGAGGTAGTAAACCATAGGGCGACCATATTGAACGTTGCCAAAGCATATAAACCAGAATTAAGCAATACACGATGATAAAGACAGACATATTGATCATAGGCGCCGGTCCGACGGGA